>WNFJ01110162.1_pt1 | contig 11661 bp, 10 predicted proteins | sample 5400461 | NCBI WGS metagenome assembly WNFJ01 (sample SAMN13153349, study PRJNA577476) | soil metagenome | isolation source: 115 cm saprolite on Douglas fir-dominated hillslope | place: USA:California | collected 2013-09-17
GTCTTTGCGGAAGTTGGTGACGACGAATACAGGCGTCAATCTGTTCAACGTTGACTTCTGGGATCAAAAGCACTTGTTCCAGATTGACGCGAACTTTGGGGCTGCAGCCGGTATTGCAGAGATGCTTCTACAGAGCCACGATTCTGAGATTTCTTTTCTTCCTGCCCTTCCAAAAGCGTGGCATCGTGGCTCTGTGCGGGGACTACGCGCACGGGGAGGGATGGAGGTAAGCATCGCCTGGGCCCACGGAGCAGCAGATTCTGCGACTGTGCATGCATCCAGCTCGGGACGGCATGTCTTCTGCGCGCCAAAAGGGCAGCAAATAACAGGGGTGAAGCGCTCCAGAGCTGGGCAATGGTCGTCAATACCCCATACGAACGTCGATACGCAAAGAGCAGAGGTTGAAGTGGCTGCTGGAGAGACCTACAGGTTTCAGTTCTCACTCGCCTGAAGGAAGAGTCACAATAGTGGAAACAGCTTGCAGAGGAAAGAGTGACTCCATTGAGACACAAGGCGCGTAACTGGATACTGGCTTCCCTATTATTCACCATCGTCGCTGTGGCGGCCGGCGCTAGGCCCTACGCGAAAGGTGCGAGCTCTGTTCCTGAGGAGATCGAGTGGACCTGGGAGGTCCGTCCGACACATCCTAATGCGGCACTTCCGAACGTGCTTTTGGTTGGTGACTCCATTACACGCAACTACTATCCGGGGGTGGTGCGACGCCTTGGAGACACCGCGAATGTATATCTGTTAGCCACATCAGCTTCCGTCGGAGACCCTCGCCTGCCGCATCAGATCACTGAGTTTGCGACCATGGAGGCAGTGCGATTTAGCATCGTTCATTTCAACAATGGGATGCACGGATGGTCCTATACTGAAGCACAGTACAGAGAAGCCTTTCCGGCATTTCTCCAGGCGATTCGCTCTGTGGCTCCGGATGCCCAGCTGGTTTGGACGACCACCACCCCAGTCAGGGCGGATGCGACCACGGGTGCAACGAATCCTCGCATTGATGCACGGAATGCTATCGGAAAGTCCTTCATCGAAAGGCAAGGTATCGCAACGGACGATCAGCACGAACTGATGATGCACCATCTGAATACCTATCAGGACTCGATTCACTTCAATGAAAGCGGAGCTGAAGAACAGGCTGCGCAGGTAGCATCCGTGATCACGAATATGATGACAAAGCATCTGGACAAACAGAAGTTTCCAAGTGGCCACTTGGTGAATTAGAACACCCCAAACTCTTTCCCTCGATGCTACTGTCGTTCCCTGCAAAATTTCCAACGCTCGCTGCAAAGGTGTGGAATGCGAGCGGACAGGCGCTCACCACTTCAACCTCGCGTGAGAGCCGCAATCATCCCGGCAAACTCAGGCCACCCCTCACTCAGCGCCGCCCGCTCCCCCGACTCATAGTCCTCAAACTCAAACCCCGGACTGACCGTACATCCCAACAGCGCCCAACGCCCACCCTTCACCAACCTTGAACCCTGCCAGACCTCGCGCTCCACCACCACCTGCGGCCTCTCACCCGCGGCCAGATCGTTCCCGATCACCACCGTCCGCCCGCCGCCATCCTCCATCAACTGCAGCATCTCCACCGCATCGCCCGCATAGAAGTGAAACACCTCATCGCTCTTCAGCCGATGCATCTCGCTGAACGTATCCGGCTCCAGCAGGTAGTAGATCGCCGTCCCCGTCCGCCGCTCGCCGTTATACCGCGCATCTCCAAACGCCGCCGCGTCAACGGTCTCGGCAGCCTCATACGTCCGCACATACCACCCGCCCTCACGCGGATGCGGCTGCAGCGCCAGCAACTTCTTCACCTCGTCAGCAGTCATTCCTGTCCTCACACGCTATCCTGTAACCAATCCATCTCATTCTAGTTTCTCGAGCGAGCCCACAGACACATGCGCACCCGCCCAAAGCGATACCTCGACCAATACTTCGGCCTCTCCGCCCACGGCACCAATTGGCGCACCGAGGTCCTCGCCGGCCTCACCACCTTCATCACGATGGCCTACATCATCTTTGTGAACCCTTCCATTCTCTCGCAGACCGGCATGCCCATCGCCGCCGTCACCGCCGCCACCTGCCTCTGCGCGGCCTTCGGCAGCATCCTCATGGGAGCACTCGCCAACTACCCCATCGCCCTCGCGCCCGGCATGGGCCTCAACGCCTACTTCACCTACACCGTCTGCCTCAAGATGGGAGTCCCCTGGCAGACCGCCCTCGGCGCCGTCTTCCTCTCCGGCATCATCTTCCTTCTGCTCACCTTCACCGGCATTCGCCAGCTCCTCGTCGCCGCCATCCCCCACCAGCTTCACGCCGCCGTCGCCGGAGGCATCGGCCTCTTCATCGCCTTCATCGGCTTCCGCAACGCCGGCATCATCGTCCCCAGCGCCGCCACCACCGTCACCCTCGGCAACCTCCGCGCCTCGCACACCGCGCTCGCCCTCTTCGGTCTCGTCCTCATCGCCGTCCTGCAGGTCCTGCGCGTCCGGGCCTCCATGCTCATCGGCGTCCTCGGAACCATGTTCGCCGGCCTGCTCTTCCATCAGGTCCACTGGCAGCCCACGACCTACAGCTTTTCCGCCATCTCCTCCACCGCCTTCCACCTCGACCTCCGCGGCGCGCTCCACATCGGAGCCTTCGAGATCGTCTTCGTCTTCCTCTTCGTCGACCTCTTCGACAACATCGGCACCCTCGTCGCCGTCATGACCCGCGACCACCAGATCCCCCGCCTCAACCGCATCTTCTTCGCCGACGCCACCGCCACCATCGTCGGCTCCCTCGCCGGCACCAGCACCGTCACCAGCTACATCGAGTCCTCCGCCGGAGTAGCCGCCGGAGGCCGCACCGGCCTCACCGCCATCGTTACCGGACTCCTCTTCCTCCTCTCCCTCTTCATCGCCCCGCTCGTCGGAGCGATCCCCGCCTTCGCCACGTCGCCCGCGCTCATCCTCGTCGGAGGCCTCATGCTCACCGGCCTCGGCCAGATCGAGTGGACCGAACCCGCCATCGCCATCCCTGCCTTCCTCACCGTCGTCACCATCCCCCTCACCTGGTCCATCGCCGACGGCCTCAGCTTCGGCCTCACCAGCTACGCTGCCCTCCAGATCCTCACCGGCCACGCCCGCCGCAAGGACTGGATGCTCTACCTGCTCGCTTCCCTCTTCCTCCTGCGCTTCCTCTACATCGCCCACCCCTAAACCACAGCTCACCTCCCTCCCCCCCGGGGGTATTTGAGGCGTAAAATACTTTGATTCAATGACTTATGATTTATTGTAAATCGTAAATTATTCCATCTAAATGGGTTACGGGTAAAATCTTCTTTCTAAACGGGTTAGGTGCGTTAATGGGGAAACCCCGGCTTTTGGCCGGGGCTTTTTGTTGTATGAGTTAATTGTAGCGGATTGGGTGGAACTAATGCGCAAACTATATTTTGTTTGTTTTCATGGAGTTAGGTGGTTTGAAAACTTGACATGCATTTCTGCTGGGTTTTTGGCAGTTTGCATCGATGCAATGAGTCAGAATATACAACTCCCTCCCCAGTCAACCCTTCGCCTTTGCTTGCTACTCGGTAATGGGTCAATTTGACATGAGACGGTTCGTAGAAGCAACCGGTGGATACGAATAGGCCGGGCTTCCAGCCCTTGGGCTGTGGCTCTATCTGTACCCAGGGCTTTGCCCTGGGCTGGTATAGGAGCGCGCCGTTGGCGCTTGAGGCCATCCTTTTTCTCAAACTGACCCACCCTTCGCCTTTGCTTGCTATTCCCTGCTCCCTATTCCTATTCCCTGTTTTCAGGGTTACTTCCCCAGAGTAGGAGGCTTCGCCGCACTACCAGCCGGAGCCCCAGTGCTCACGCCATCGAGCGTTGCCTGGTAAGCCACAATCGTCTTCAGCGTCTCATACGGAACCTGCGTCAACGGCAGCAGATGCCCATTCACCGCCAGCATCGGAGTCTGGTCAACTCCCGCATCCTGGGCAAGTTTGATCGAAGCACTCACCTGATCCTTCACCGCCTGCGTGGCCGAGCAGGTGTCGATGGCAGCAGGATCGAGCCCAGCCTTCGTCACCGCACTCTTCAGCGTCTCATCGCCAGTCTCCGGAGTCAGAGCCGCCTGCGCTTCAAACACCGCGGCCGCATAGGGAAAGAAGGCGTCGTTCTTCTGCTTCTGAATGCAATACCCATACGCCGCAGCCTTGAAGGCAAACGGATGAATCTCTACCAGCGGAAAGCTCTGGTAGACGATGTGCGCATTCGGGAAGTCCTTCGCGAGTTGATCCATCGTCGTTTGCGCCTCCTTGCAGTGCGGGCACTGCAGATCGGCAAACTCCACCAGCAGCAGGTCCTTGCCCGCCGCTCCTCGCGACGCACCATCCGCGCGCTCCTGCAGCAGCTTACGGTTATCCGCGAATGGCGTAGCGCCAAACGAGATCACGCCCGACGAATCGGCGATCGCGTGCTTCCCATCCGGCGTCACGAAGAACGCAGTCGTCTGGACCTTCGCATTCGGCGACTTGTCCGAGACAAACACCACGACCTTGCTCACGCCCGGAGCCGCCGTCGTCTGGATCGCCTCCACGCGCCAGATGCGGTTGGGATCATAGCCCCACAGCGTCTTCAGGAAGGCGTTCACCGTATCGACCGTAGGGGTCGAAGCCGTAAAGAACTTCGGATTCACCGGCGGAAACGGATCCGGCCTGCTCGATGGGTCCAGCGAGTTCAACTGTAGCGGCGGCCGCCTTCGTCGCCGGGGCACCCTGCTGGGCTGCCCCGCCTGTTCCTGTCTGCGCTCCCGCCCCCGTCGCAACGCTGAGAGCCAATCCTGCCAACATCACATATGGGATCTTCAAATGAAACCTTCCTCCGCCGCCGCTCTTCGCGTGCAGCTCTGTCTATTACACCTGAACCTTGACCGCAATGGGAAACCGCCGTCCCATCCCGAACGATTTCCGCGTCACCTTCAGCACCGGCGCCGCCTGCTGCCGCTTGTACTCGCTCTGCTCCACCAGCTTCAATACCGACTGCACGAGCGCCACATCCACACCCTGCTCCTCGGCAATCTGCTCCGCGGAGCAGTATCGCTCCACATAAGCCTCGAGGATTGGGTCCAGCACATCGTAAGGCGGCAACGAATCCGTATCCCGCTGCTCCGGCCGCAGCTCCGCCGAGGGAGGCTTCTCCAGCGTCTCCCACGGAATCACCTCGCGCCTCAGGTTGATGTACCGGCTCAGCTCGTACACCCGTGTCTTCATCACGTCGCCGATAACCGCCAGCGCTCCGACCATATCGCCATAGAGGGTGCAGTACCCCACCGACATCTCGCTCTTGTTTCCCGTCGTCAGCACCAGCGCGCCAAACTTGTTCGACAACGCCATCAGCAGCACACCGCGTATCCGGGACTGCAGGTTCTCCTCCGCCAGCCCGAACGGCGTTCCCTCAAACAACGGCTTCAGCACACTCTGATATTGCGCAAATACATCGTGGATCGGCAGCAGCTCAAACCGCACACCGAGATTCTTCGCCAACCGCCGCGCATCCTCAATCGATCCCAGCGACGAGTACTCGCTCGGCATCCCGACTCCAAGAACGTTCTCCGCGCCCAGAGCCTCCACCGCAATCGCCGCCACCAGCGCCGAATCGATGCCCCCGCTCAATCCCACAAGCACCTTCTTGAAGCCGCACTTCCGCACGTAGTCCCGCGTACCGAGCACCAGAGCCTGCCATGTCGCGACAACCTCATCGACCACAGGATCAATCGAAACCGCCTCGCCATCCTGCGTATCGAAGAAGACGAGATCCTCCGCAAACGAGGCCGCGCGCGCCACCACCTCTCCATCCGGGCGAATCACCAGCGACGACCCGTCGAAGACCAGGCTGTCGTTGCCCCCCACCTGATTCACCATCGCCACATAGGCCCCATGCCGCTGCGCAAGCGCCGCCAGCATCTTCTCCCGCACCTGACGCTTACCCTGCCAGTACGGGGACGCCGAGATATTCAGGATAATGCGCTGCCGCCCCGCCAACTCCTGCGACTGCGCCTCCCACTGGCGCATCAGAACCTCAACCGGATCGATCTTATACATCGGCCGCGGCCAGAAGCCTTTATCGTTCCATGCGTCCTCACACACTGTAATCGCCAGCGGCTCCCCACTGACACAGATCAGCGTCTGCTGCGCCGCAGGCTCAAAGTATCGCTGCTCATCAAACACGTCATAGAACGGCAACAGCATCTTCTGCTGAACGAAGCGCACCTTCCCCTCGCTCAACAGCGCCGCCACATTGCGCACCTGCTTGCCCACAGGCGATGTGGCCGGCATCACCGTCCCGCACAGGATCGCCGGTCGCCCCGGCGCCGCCGTCCAGGCCGCAATCTCTGCAATGGCATCGTCAGCCCGTGCGACAAACGCGGCCTTCTCCAGAAAGTCCGCCGGAGGATAACCGCACACCGCCAGCTCCGGAAAGACTGCAAGGCTCGCGCCCTTCTCTTCGGCGCGAGCCGCATATTCAAGAATCTTCTTCGTATTGCCGGCGAAGTCCCCCACCGTCGGGTTGATCTGCGCAAGAGCTATCTTCACGGTTTTAAGTCTATCGCTTAGGAGCCCGTCCCGCTCACCACAACGCCTACCGTCCGCACCAGAATCTTCAGATCCAGCCACAGACTCCAGTTATCCACATATGCCGTGTCCAACGAGATGTAGTTGTCAAACGATGGATCCTGTCGCGCCTCCACCTGCCACAACCCCGTGATGCCAGGCAGCACATCCAACCGGCGCAGGTGCTCCAGATCGTACTGCTCCACCTCCGCCGCCATCGGAGGCCGTGGGCCAACCAGGCTCATATCTCCGCGCAATACGTTATAGAACTGGGGTAGCTCATCCAGCGAATACTTCCGCAGTATCCGCCCCATCCGCGTAATCCTGGGATCGTTGGCGATCTTGAACAGCACGCTATCGCGCTCATTCATGTGCTCCAGATCGGCCTTCAGCTTGTCCGCGTTCTCCACCATCGTACGGAATTTGAAGCAGGAGAAGGTCCTCCCCTTCCGGCCGATTCGTTGCGCCCGGTACAAGATAGGCCCGTCTGAATCCATCTTGATGGCGATCGCCAGCCCCAGCATCACCGGCGACGCCACCAGCAGCGCCAGAGACGAGAGGGTCATATCCAGCGCCCGCTTCAGCAGAAATGCCCCAATCGGAAAGTCCTTGCGATGAAGCGGAATCGTCGGGAATTGGCCGATATACTCCACCGGAGCATTCCAGGCCAGCCCGTCATAGAGGTCCGGCACCACGCGCACATCAATCCCGGCCGCCCGCGCCTCTTCCACCATGCCGATCACCATCTTCTTCTCTCCAGGCACGGAGAAGAAGATCTCATCCACAAACAACGACCTCGCCAGCGAAAGGCAGTTGCGCACATCTCCAATCACATCCGCATCGCCAGACTCCGCCTCACGCTCCGTCAACGCGACAAACCCCTTGAACCGGAATCCGAGATGCTGTAGCGACTCCAGGTGATTCCGCAACGCATGAGCGACCCGGCCCGCACCGACAATCAGCACGTTCCGCGTCTCGATTCCAGCCAGATATCGCCGATAGACCATGCGTCGCCACAGCGCTCTCCGGACGCACAGCAAAATCGCAGTGAATGTCACCGTGAGTGCAACGACGATTCGCGAAATCGCTTCTCCGTTCGAGACATACAACGTGCCGCACAGCAGCAGGCCGGAGGTCAGAGTTGCCTGTACCGTCATTCGCTGTTCATGCAGGCCGCCCCGGTTCTGTATCGGCCCATATAGCCCATACGACCGCGTAAAAAAGATCAAGCACACCGCAAACCAGCCGACATAAAAGAACAGCAGGTTGGGGGACGAGTGAATGAGATGCGGCAAAACAGACGCAGCGGGAATCTCTTTCGGCAACACAACGCGTAACCGCAACGCCAGGACCGCAGCTACGATCACGGTCATCATATCCAGCGATGCCCACACGAGGCTGGTCACCGACGGCCGTCGAAACAGACCAAAACGTGTCGAATACGCGCGCCTGTCCTGTAAAGCGCGCTTCCGTCCAGAGATAATTACCTGTTGTAAATAATCCGGTGCCGCCATACAAATGCCTCTCCACACCGCAATATTCCCAAGGGCCCGTATCGGTAAGATGCTTGAAACTCTCAAGCCGTCTGCCCAACACAAACAAATTCAATTCCTGCAATAAACAACCCTAGGAATACCTAGTTTTCTTGCGGATACAACTTTTGTGGAAGGTGCATAATTACAGTTCCTACAGCTTACAAACCGTTACTTACTGCAGGATACTTGGCGACAGTTACAAATGGCAACCACAATGACAGTTTTTTGAAGCTGGGGAAGCTATCTTATTCACATCCTTAGATAATTCGGCAATAGCTTGCTAAACCGGTATCACCAACTCATCCAGCGCCAGAAACTCCCGCAGTATCGGGTCCTCACTCTGCTCCATCTCCTCCATCGTTCCAAAGAAATGTGCCTTTCCACCATGCAGGAAGACCACTCGGTCGGCCAACTTCTTCGCGAACCGCATATCGTGCGTCACCACGATGCTCGTGAGATGAAGCTGCTGCTTCAGCCGCTCAATCAAATCGCCCAGCAGATGCGCCATCAGCGGGTCCACCATCGTCGTCGGCTCGTCATACAGCACCGCCTCCGGCTGCGATGCCAGCGCCCGCGCAATCGCCACCGACCGCTTCATCCCCGTTGACAGGTCCGAGGGCAACTGCTCCTCCATACCCGCCACGCCCACCATCTCCAGCAATCCCTTCACCACCTGAAGTATCTGATCCTCCGCGAGATCCCCGCGTTCCCTCAGCGGAAACGCCACGTTCTCCCCTACCGTAATCGAGTCAAACAGCGCCCCATTTTGAAACACCATCGTCACCTTCTGCCGAATCCTCTGCAGATCCCGCTCACTCATCCCGCAGATGTCCTCGCCCGCCACCATCACCCGTCCCCGGTCCGCCCGCAGGAACCCCATCAAGATCTGGAGCGACACCGACTTCCCCACGCCACTTCGGCCCAGGATGCACAGCGTCTCGCCCGGGTTCACGCAGAAGCTCACATCCTCCAGAACCACAAAATCGCCAAACGACTTATACACATGCTCGAACGAGATATACGGCCCCGGCTTGTTCCTGTGATTCGGCACAGCCTCGTTCGCAGCTTCATTCTGCTGCGCCGCCTGCTCCATAAACTCTCCGACAACCGGCGCAACGTCCGCCGACACATCCTCGACCAGCGGCGTCTCTGCCGTCGCCTGCTGACCGTTCGTCTCAATTTGCTGCTTTCCTGTCTGGCTGTCCGGCTCCGCCATGCTTCACTGCTCCTTGTTCCCTTAAGATGCATTCTTCCACGAATCAATGCCTCTTCGCCTCGATAACCTGGGTCTCCACGCTGTTGAACTCCTCAGGCGTATTCACATTGGAGAACCACAGATGCTTCGTCGCCGCCTGCAGCTTCGTCGGCCTCCACAAGCTCTTCCACGACTCATCCTCCAGGCTCTCCACGCGCAGTCCGCCTCTTCGCGTCCCCTTCGGATCGCCGCCAACCCTCAAAGCAGCCGCCTCCAGTCCAGACAACACCTTCCGCTCCCCCTCATCTAGAGCAGCCGTAACATACGGCGCAAGTTCCTGATGCAACAGGCTGACTAAAGGTTGTACCTGCCCATCCACGCAGAAGCAGCAGGCAGCTGGACGCGCTCCTTCATCCCGCAGCGTGCGCCACACCCAGGCCTGCAACATCGACCCCGGCACCAGGGGCACATCCACAGGCAGAAGAAGCATCCACTCATTCGACGCGTGGTAGAGAGCCGTTTCGATCCCGCCCAACGGACCTCTCCCCGGAACCCGATCCGGCAACACCTCGCCAAATCGTGCAAGCTCGGGCCTGTCTCCCAGAATCGCCACCTCACTACAGATCCGGCGCAGCTTCTCCACAGCTCGCTGAATCAACGGCACTCCTTGAAACCGCATCAGTGCCTTGTCGGTTCCCATGCGGGAGCTTCGTCCGCCAGCGAGAACATACCCACTGACCGGCTGCAGCAGATCCTTCACGCCGTCCCACCCACGCCACTCAGAAACCGCACGATCGACTCAATCCCCCGATAAAAATTAGCCAGATGAAACTTCTCGTTAGGAGCGTGCAGATTATCGTCCGGCAGCCCGAACCCCATCATCACCGTAGGAATCTTCAGCTCCCGCACGAAGTCCCCTACAATCGGAATCGATCCGCCCCCGCGCACGAACACCGTCTTCTTGCCGAAGACCTCATGCATGGCCTCGGTCGCCGCCTTCACATACGCGTTATCCGTGCTCACCACGATCGGATCGCCCGAGTGAATCATCCGAACCTCAATCTCCACGCCCGCTGGAGTAATCGACTCCACATAAGCCTTGTACTTCGCACAGCTCTCTGCCGGCTCACCTTCGCCAGCGCCTTCGCCGGAATCACCGTCTTCGCCCCCGCCCCAATAAAACCACCGGGCATTCCATGCACATCCAGCGTAGGCCGAGCCCACGTCCGCTCCAGTACGCTGAATCCCGGCTCACCCGTCAGCGCGACCGACCCGACCTCCGTCTCCCGATAGTGCTCCTCATCAAACGGCAGCGCCCGCCACGCCTTCAACTCATCCGCAGTCGGCTTGGCCACTTTGTCATAGAACCCTGGAATCAGAATCCTCCCATCCGGGTCCTTCAACTTCGCAATCACCTGCGCCAGAGCCACAAAAGGATTCGGCGCCACCCCGCCATATATCCCCGAGTGCAGATCCGTCCGTGCACCGCGCACCTCAATCTCCGTATAGATCATGCCACGCAGTCCGACACACAGCGTTGGCAGATCCGGTGCAAACATCTCCGTATCGCTCACCAGCGCCACATCCGCCTTCAGCTCGTCGCCGTGCTCGCGAACGAACCTCGCAATCCCCTCGCCGCCAACCTCCTCCTCCCCTTCGACGATCACGCGGACATTCACTGGCAGCTTCCCGCCACCCGTGGCAAACAGCGACTCCAGCGCCTTCACATGCATCCACATCTGCCCCTTGTCATCCACGGCCCCACGCGCATAGATATTCCCATCCCGCTCCGTAGGCTCAAATGGAGGCGACTTCCACTCATCCAGCGGCTCCGCCGGCTGCACATCATAGTGCCCGTAGCAAAGCACCGTCGGCGCAGGCCTTCCGTCAGCCGCGGGCGCCGCATGAAGCCAATCCGCATAGACCAGCGGATGACCGACTCTCGCCGGTATCACCACCGCATGGCCCGCAACGTCCACAATCACCTTCTCCACCTCCGAGGTCTCAATCAGCTGAACGTGATCCATCCCAATGCGCTTCAGCTCAGCCGCAACAAACTCCGCAGCCGCGCGAACGTCCCCGACATGCTCTGGCAACGTCGACACCGACGGAATCCGCAGCAGCGCCTTCAACTCCTCAACGAAGCGTGATTTATTCCCACGCGCAAACTCTACCGCCGCTATTGCCATCTCCGAAGCCCTCATATGATCTTTGCTGCGAAAACTCTAACCGAAAAGACGTACTCGATAAAAGACGCTGAACGCAGCGCCTTTGTGTAAACTGTACGCCAAACCGTACAGGCTATCGGACCGTAATACATCTTC
>WNFJ01155887.1_pt2 | contig 11660 bp, 8 predicted proteins | sample 5400461 | NCBI WGS metagenome assembly WNFJ01 (sample SAMN13153349, study PRJNA577476) | soil metagenome | isolation source: 115 cm saprolite on Douglas fir-dominated hillslope | place: USA:California | collected 2013-09-17
CAGCGCATCCATGAAGATGCGCAGTGACGGCATGTTGGCCTTCTCGACAGCGAGCCTTGCCTTGGTCAAGGCTTTGGCGGCGTCCACGTCGTGCCGCAGCTTGACGAGCGCTTGTAGCCGCTCGGTCACCTGCGCCGACGTGAACGAGCCCCCGACGAGCATGACTTGCGTCACGCTTGCCAGGTGCTTGTTCGTCCCCGCGATCAACTGCTCCGCGAGGCCGACGACCGTACCCTTTCCTTTCGCTTTCGTTACCATGTGATTCGATTTCTCCTTTCTGAAGGCGGCCGGCCCGCAAGGTCACCGCTTCCGCGGTGGTGCTTGCGCGTCGACGTCCTTCATTAAGGGAGGACGCGAAAAAGCCGCTTTTGCCATGGCCCGTGTCGATTTTTTTCCGTCGGCGTCGCAACCCGCGTCGCGTCTTGTGTTTCTCGTGCACGTTTTTCTCTGGCGGCTCCTTCGCCGTCGCGTCCCTTATTGTGGGCGCGGTGTTGACTGGTCACATCAAGCGCACTCACGCGCGTACCGTTTGGATACGGACACGAATGGCTCGCTTTCGGACGCGAATCCGGCGGACTCGCACGTCCATTCGCCGCACTCGCACGCGAATGCGTTGGATACGGGCACGAATCGTTCGCTTTCGCGTGCGAATCTCACGGACTCGCACATCCATCAAGCGCATTCGCGTACGAATGCGTCGGATACGGACACGAATCGCTCGCTTTCGCGTGCGAATCTCGCGGACTCGCACATCCATCAAGCGCATTCGCGTACGAATGCGTCGGATACGGACACGAATCGCTCGCTTTCGCGTGCGAGTCTCGCTCATTCGCAGGTCCATTCAGCGCATTCGCGTTCGAATCCGTTGAATGCAGGCACGAATCGTTCGCATTCGCGTGCGTATCCCGCTGATTGGTGCAGCCATCGAGCACATTCCGGCGTCCATCCAGCGCATTCGCGCACGAATCCGTTGGATGCGCGCTCCCATCCAGCCCATTCAGGTGCGCATCCGTTGGATGCGAGCGCCCATCCAGCCCATTCGTGCGCCCATCCGTTCGATGCGAGCGCCCATCCAGCGCTTGCGGGCGCCCATCCGTTCGATGCGCGCTCCCATCCAGCCCATTCGTGCGCCCATCCGTTGGATGCGAGCGCCCATCCAGCGCTTGCGGGCGCCCATGCGTTGGATGCGGGCGCCCATCCAGCCCATTCGTGCGTGAATCCGCCGGATGCGGACATGAGTCGCTCGCATTCGTGCACGCCTCCATCGGATGCGAGCGCCCATCCAGCGAGTTTGCGTACGAGTCCGTTGGATCCGGGCACGAGTCGCTCAAATTGCCGTGCGAATCTCCTCGATTTTCGCATGCATTCAGCGCATGCGCGTGCCAGTCCGTTCGATACAGACATCAGTCGCTCATCCTGGCATGCGAGTCGAGTCGACGACCGCACGGCGAGGCGTTTCGCGTAGTCGGGCGGGATGCGCCGAAGCGATCCGCATCCATTCGTTTCTGGATCTGCCGCGATCATCCGTTGTTGAACACCAAGGACTGGTGAGCGAACGCTCCTGCTCGCGCACCGTCGGCGATAGCAAAGGAGACCGAGTTCTGAGCCAGAGCCGCATCGCCGCAGGCGAAGACGCCCGGGACCGTTGTTTCCTTCGTTCGCGCATCCGTTTTGTACACTGAGCCGGTGGGGCCCGTCTCGACCTCGCATCCGAGCTGTTCGGCGAAACCACCGGGCAGCCGCGTGCTCGGAAGGACGAATAGCCCGGCGAGATCGTACCGGCGCCCGCCTTTCACGAATAATTCGATCCCCGCCGCCGCGTCTCTCGCCTCCAGGACGGCGTCGGCCTCGACATGGATCCCGCGGGACGCCAGCTCCGCAAGCTCGGTGGTCTGAGGAGGGGTTCCCTCGTTGAGGAACAGGGTCGTCTCCCCAGGCATGCCCCATTCGGCGACGATGACCGCGTAGTGCATCGCGAGGGGTCCCGCCGCGAGCACACCGAGCTTTCGTCGGTCGAGTTCGTACCCGTCGCAGTACGGGCAGTGAAAGACCGTCCTCCCCCACCGCTCACGGACGCCTGGGATGACCGGGATGTCGTCCACGACGCCCGTCGAGAGGATCAGACGCTTGCCAAGGAGGTCTTCAGCTCCGGCTCCCACGACGAAGCCGCCAGGAGACGCTCGGGCCTCAGTGACCGCGCCATCGAGCCATCGAACGCTCGGGTATGCGAGCACCTCGTCCTTGCCCTTGGCTGCGATGACGGCCGGAGACTCGCCGTCGTGACCGAGGACACCATGCGCTCTAGACACGTTTCGGTTCCTACGCTGACCGGCATCCACGATGACCACGCTGCGTCGGGCGCGGCCGAGCTGCATGCCCGCAGCGAGCCCCGCATAGCTCCCCCCGACGATGACCACGTCGTACATGATTCCTGCTCCGCCCTGGCGGGTCACGCCGACCTCCTTCGGCTGGCTTTTTTCAAGATGTCGGCTACAGCGACGCCTCGAAGACGCTTCATCAGACCTGTCTCCGCCTCCGCGAGCGCCAGGCCGATCGTGCGGTTCACGGCGCTCTCGATCGGACAAGTCGGATGGGGATCGCGAGGCCCGATGCCGAACAGGGTCGACGACCCGATGGCCTGGTACACGTCGGCCAGACTCACGGATCCAAGGTCGCGGGCGAGCGACCACCCGCCGCCGTGGCCTTTCTCGGCTTCCACGATGCCGGCATCACGCAGTCCCCCTAGCGTCCGGCGGATGACGACAGGGTTTGTGTCCATCATCGAGCCGAGCGTCTCGGACGTGACGGCGCTGCCCGTCTCCCGCATGTGCAGCAGGACGTGAAGAGCCACCGAGAGGCGGCTGTCGCGATTCATGTAACATTAACTGTTATCTGATGGTCCGCATGTCAAGCTCCGCCAACAGTGCCCGCGAAGGCCCGGACTTGGGGTAGCTCCCCACCCACTCCGCCAACAGTGCCCGCGAAGGCCCGGGCTTGGGGGTAAGCTCCCCACCCGTGACCCGGCCCGTCAAGACGAACAAGCGTCGCAGCGCGGACTCCGGTGCCGACGTGGGTCACCGCGTCAGCAAGCTTCTCGACCAACTGAGCAAGGCTCCGAAGCTCGCTCCCATCGTCGCCGCGTACCAGAAGCACGTGAATGATCCTGGTCGCAAGTTCGGCAAGAACGGGCTCAAGACGAAGGGCGGGAAGCTCTTCGCGCTGTTCACGCAGGGCACCCTGATCGTGAAGCTCCCCAACGATCGCGTCGCGGCTCTCGTCGAACAGGGCGTCGGCCGACCGTTCGATCCTGGGCACGGTCGCCTCATGAAGGGATGGCTCAGCGTCACGGGCGCGCAGGCGTCGTGGGCCGACCTGGCGAAAGAAGCGTTCGCCTTCGTGGGAGCCAAGTCATGAGCACGGTGCCTGGAGGCGATCGCCGATGACCACGACGCTCCGAGGCGGTTGCCACTGCGGTAACATCAGGGTCGTCTTCCAGACAGCACTCGATCCGCGCGCCCTCCCGCTCCGCGCCTGCCAGTGCTCCTTCTGCGTGCGCCACGGGGCCGCGTCGACCTCGGACCCGGCCGGTCTGCTCGTCGTCGAGGTCCGCGAAGCCGAGCAGCTCCAGCGCTACCGATTCGCGCTGGGGATCACCGAGTTCCTCATCTGCCGAACCTGCGGGATCTACGCCGCCGCGATGATGGACGCGGACGGACAGGTGCTCGGCGTCGTGAACGTGAACGTCTTCGACGAGCGCGAGTCGTTCGCTCGATCGCCCACGCCGATGGACTACGGAGCGGAGAAGGTCGAGGATCGCGAAACGCGTCGGGCGAAGGTCTGGATGCCGGTCAAAGTGACGCTGGGCGTAGGCAGGGAGCTTCGATGAGCACGGCGGGCGATCGAGCCGCGATGAAGGAGTTGCTCAAGGGCCTTTCGGACCTTGAGCTACGCGAGTCGTGCATTGAGGCGCTCAGGGTGTGGCACAAGGCCCACCCCACCGAGACCCAAGTCGCCATGCACGGGGCGTTGGGCAGGGAGCTGTTCCCTATCCTGATGAGGCGGAGGTCCGGCGTACCATTTCCGTTCAGCGGCGTGTCGCCTCACGAAGCCATGATCGACGCCGTGACCGAAGCTGGGATAGAGGGCGTGGCCGAGTTCGTGAACTGGTTCGTTCGTGCCGGGCTGGCCTGGCCGCTCGGTGCGCTGGCCAATCAGTACCCGATCACCCTGCACCTCACGAAGTCCGGCCTCCGCTTCCTTGACGGATCTAAGGACCACCCTCTGCTGCCCGGGTTCGTCGATCGGATCGCCTTGCGTTGTCCCAACCTACCCGACGACGTGCAATCGCTCCTCGTCGACGCGCGGTCGTGCCTCGACCACGGGCTGATGCGCCCGGCGATCCAGTTGATGGGGGTCGCCTACGAGATCGCGGTCGAGCACGTCGTGGGCTCGTGCGTAACGAAGGGCAGGCTGAATGCAGTCGTCGCCTCGCAGAAAGCGGCCCTTCGGATCTCCGCCATCAAGGCGATCATCGACCAGGCGATGCCCGGCGCGATGCTGGCCGAGAAGGAGGAGCGCTTCGCCGTCCACGCGGCCTACGAGTTCGCCGACCAGCTTCGACGCAGGCGCAACGACGCAGCACACACTGCACCCAAGTACGACTTCGAGGATCGAGAGGAGGCGGAGGAGTTCCTCGTGTCGGCGGGGCGTCACCTGCCCAACGTCTGGCGGATGGAGCGGTGACCGTTCGTATCCCGAACCAAGCGCTGGAACGATCTGCACGCGAGTCGCTCGACAACGGCACGAGTCCGTCCCTGGGCAAAAAAGCTCGGCGGCCGGCGTTTCGGCGCGGAAGAGGCGGTGGGGTGGGCGGTGAGCCGCCAAAGGATTGAACCGGGCCAGCGGGCTCCGCGCAGCCAACCAGAAACGCGAGCCCCGCTGCGTCCTGATGCAATCGATCGCAAGGTGCGGCTCACCGCCCGGGCCCCGCCGCCTCTGAGCACCGAAATGCCGGCTGCCGAGCGTGCGCCCAACGCGCTCGGCGTGAACCTCGTTTCTCGGGCTTTCTTGGCCCTGCGAAACGGAGGGACTTAGCCTCGCGCACATGGATGGGCGCGACATGGGCTACTCGCGGGCAGCCTGCACAGAGTTTCCGAACGACAACCCGGCCCTGCATCGCGGGGTCATTTGGTATTGCGCGACAGTTGGCGCGCCGGCGTCGTGCGACCTTCCCGTGACTGCAGAGTCGAGCGCAGTCTTGGCGATCGGGCGCGTGCACCCCATCGATGACGACGCGCCGGACGAGCTCAGTCTCGAGACGGCGGAACCGGACGCGTCGGACAACACTGCCTCGGTACTGTCGGCGGGCAATCAGGACGGAGCCGATAGCGAGGTCGAGAGCGACACAGGTAGCGAAACCGAGGGCGAGACGGAGAGCGAGGCCAGCGAGACCGACATGGCCGCGCCGGAGACGATCGAGATCGTCGACGAGCTGAGCTTCGAGGACGACGCTGATGAGGCGCCCGCGAGCGCCGCAGACCAGACACCGAGCGCCGCAGACCAGACACCGAGCGCCGCAGACCAGACACCGAGCGCCGCAGACCAGACACCGAGCGCCGCGAACGCAGACCCGTTCCTGGCTCTCGCGGACATGATGGAAAGCGCCGCACGGGCCGCGGGCGCGAACGACGACGATCGAGCTTTGCTGCGGGCGCTCCTTGGACTCACGCGAACGGCGAGCATCGCTCTGGATCCGGATGCGCAGAACAGACTCGACCCTCAGCTCGCCGTGCAAGGACCTAACGGCCTCGTGCGCGCCGAGATGCTCACCCGCCAAGTGCAGGCATGGCAGGGCATCCTACGCGGCGAGAGCGAAGACTACGCCGCCTGCGGTTCGGCCACTCTCGACGAGTGGGCAGCCGACCTAATCGCACGCGTGCTAGGCAGCGCCGCTCGCGCCGGCAGCATACGCCGCGACCTGCGCAGTCGCGGCGTTGCCGCATTCGGCCTGATCGCGGCTGCCTAATCACTCTTCGTTCACTGCCGTCAATGTGGCTCCGCAGGTCGCGCGCATCGTTGGATGCGAGCCCCAATAGTTCGGCATTCACGTGCGCATTCGTTGGACGCCCGCACGAGTCATACGCGCCTGCGCAAAAAGCTCGGCAGCCGGCGTTTCGGCGCGGAAGAGGCGCCCAAGAAACCAGGGCATCGGTGGGCGGTGGGCCGCCAAATGCTTGAACCGGGCCAGCGGGCCCCGCGCAGCCAACCAGAAACGCGAGTTCCGCTGCGTCCTAATGCAATCGATCGCACGGTGCGGCTCACCGCCCGGGCCCCGCCGCCTCTGAGCACCGAAAGGCCGGCTGCCGAGCGTGCGCCCCAACGCGCTCGCCGGCCGCCGAGCGTGCCCCCCCCAACGCGCTCGCCGGCTTACTCCTCGTTGACTGCCGTCAGCGCGGCTTCCGCAGGGCGCGGTGCCGTCGTCGAGACGTAGCGCTCTTCGTCCCCTTCCACGACGAGTTTGAGCTGCTTGTACGCCGGAAGACCCGTGCCCGCCGGGATCAAGCGTCCCATGATGACGTTTTCCTTCAGGCCGCGCAGGTAGTCGACTTTGCCCGATACAGCCGCTTCGGTGAGCACCTTCGTCGTTTCCTGGAAGGAGCTTGCGCTGATGAACGACTCGGTCGACAGGCTCGCCTTCGTAATCCCGAGTAGAAGAGGTTCGGCGACGGCGGGACGACCACCGCGCTCGAGCACTCGCTGATTCTCGCGCTCGAAGAGGTGCTTCTCGACCTGTTCGTCGATGAGGAAGTTCGTATCGCCCACGTCCTTGATGCGAACGCGCCGCAGCATCTGGCGAACGATAACCTCGATGTGCTTGTCGTTGATGGCCACGCCTTGAAGGCGGTACACCTGCTGGATCTCGTTGACGAGATAGGCCGCCAGCTCCTTCTCGCCTTTGACGCGCAGGATATCGTGCGGGTTGGCCGGTCCGTCCATGAGCGGCTCGCCCGCCCGGACGCGATCCCCAGGCTGAACCTGAATGTGTTTGCCCTTCGGAATGAGATATTCACGGGATTGGTCCGCAAGGAGCGCCCCGTCGGGAGCAAACGGAGTAATGACGACTTTGCGCTTGCCCTTGGTGTCCTTTCCAAAGCTTACCTCGCCATCGATCTCCGCGATGATGGCGTGATCCTTCGGCTTTCGCGCCTCGAAAAGCTCGGCTACTCGAGGCAGACCTCCGGTGATGTCTTGCGTCTTCGTGGTCTCGCGGGGAATCTTGGCGAGCGCGTCGCCTGCGCTGATCTCGTCCCCGTCCTGCACGACGATGTTCGCCCCCACCGGCAAGAGGTAACGCGCATCCAGTGTGCTGCCGGGTAACTTGAGCGTTTCGCCCGACTGTGGGTTCTTGATCGAGATGCGTGGCCGCAAGTCGGCCGCGCGCGATTCGACGATGACTTTCCGCGAGAGGCCGGTGACCTCGTCGAGTTTCTCCGTCATCGTCACACCCTCGACGATGTCGCCGAACTTCACGATGCCGCCGACCTCGCTCAAGATGGGAACCGCAAAGGCGTCCCACTCGGCGAGCAGCTGCCCGGCCTTGACCTTGTCGCCTTCCTTCACCTTGAGCATCGCGCCGTACACGATCCGGTGGTGTTCGCGCTCGCGCCCCGTATCGTCGACGAGAACGATCTCGCCGTGCCGGTTCATGACGATGAGGCCGTCGGTCTTCGGAGCCACGTTGGCATTTCGGATGCGAACGTGCCCTTCGTTTCGAGCCTCGAGCGAGCTTTGCTCGATTTTTCCGCGCGCGGCGGCACCACCGATGTGGAACGTTCGCATCGTGAGCTGGGTGCCCGGCTCGCCGATCGATTGGCTGGCGATGATGCCGATCGACTCTCCGATGTTCACCTTGTAGCCGCGCGCGAGATCTCGCCCATAACATTTCGCGCACACGCCGCGTTTTGTCTGGCAGGTGAGCACGGACCGAATGACCACTTCCTCGATGCCCGCCTCCTCGATGATGTGCACCAGATTCTCTTCGAGTTCGGTATTCGCCGCTACGAGCACCTCGCCGGTCAGAGGGTCGACGATGTCTTCAAGGGCGACGCGGCCGAGGATGCGGTCTCCAAGCGGCTGGATCACTTCGCCCGCGTCTTCGAGTTTGGTGACCCGAATGCCATCGAGCGTCCCGCAGTCGAATTCAGCAATCACTGCGTCTTGTGCAACGTCGACAAGGCGGCGGGTAAGGTACCCGGAGTTCGCGGTCTTGAGCGCCGTATCCGCTAGGCCCTTTCGCGCGCCGTGCGTTGAGATGAAGTACTGGAGAACGGTGAGCCCTTCACGGAAGTTCGCCGTAATGGGCGTCTCGATGATCTCGCCAGAGGGCTTGGCCATGAGGCCTCGCATCGCGGCCAGCTGCCGAATTTGCTGCGTCGACCCTCGCGCACCCGAGTCGGCCATGATGTAGATCGGGTTGAAGCTCGGTTCGATCAACTCTTTGCCCGTCTCGGGATCAACGATCTTTTCTTTGCCTATCTCGTTCATCATTTCCTGCGTTACCTTGTCGGCAACGCCGGCCCAGATGTCGACGATCTTGTTGTAGCGCTCGCCGTCCGTGATGAGCCCTTCCTGATATTGATCGATGACCCGTTGGACCTCGCCCTGGGCTTCGCCGAGCAAAACTCCCTTCGCTTGCGGAATGACCATGTGATCCATGCATATGGACACGCCAGCTCGGGTGGCATAGTCGAATCCGAGGGTGCGCAGACGGTCGGCCAAAAGCACAGTGGCCTTGTTTCTGTGCTTGCGGTAGCACGCGTCTATCAGCGACGAGAGCGCCTTCTTATCGAGGGTCTTGTTGACCAGGTCGAAAGGCAGCCCCTCCGGTAGGATTTCGGCAATCAGGCACCGGCCGACGGTCGTGGTGACGATATGCTCGTTGCCGTCCTCCCCGCGAACACGCACGCGAATACCGGAATGCAGCGTCGCTTCACCATGGTCGTAGGCCATACGCACTTCGTCGACGCTCGAGAACACCCCACGCAAATACCCCTCGGGGTGCCCCTTCTTGTCGATAACGAGTGACCCTTCGCGAAAGCATCCCTTGGAAAACTTGCGTTCTCTGGTGGCGTAATAGAGACCCAAAACGATGTCCTGGGTCGGGTTGATGATCGGCCGCCCGTTGGCCGGCGAAAGAATGTTGTTCGTGCTCATCATGAGCACGCGGGCTTCCATTTGTGCCTCGACCGACAGGGGGACGTGCACAGCCATCTGATCGCCATCGAAGTCTGCGTTGAAGGCTGCGCATACGAGCGGGTGAAGCTGGATCGCCTTGCCCTCAATCAGCACGGGCTCAAAGGCTTGAATTCCCAACCGGTGAAGCGTCGGCGCGCGATTGAGCAGGACCGGATGCTCTGTGATGACCTCTTCGAGAATGTCCCAGACCTCCGGACGTTCCTTCTCCACCATCTTCTTGGCGCTCTTGATGGTGTTGACGTAACCGCGCTCCTCGAGCTTGTTGTAGATAAACGGTTTGAAGAGCTCGATCGCCATTTGCTTGGGCAACCCGCACTGATGCAGTTTGAGGGTCGGCCCGACGACGATGACGGATCGCCCCGAGTAGTCGACGCGCTTGCCGAGCAGGTTCTGACGGAATCGTCCCTGCTTGCCCTTGAGCATGTCGCTCAGGCTCTTGAGCGGCCGCTTGTTGGGACCTGTGATGGTCTTGCCACGACGGCCATTGTCGAACAATGCATCAACTGCCTCTTGCAGCATGCGCCGCTCGTTGCGGATGATGATCTCGGGCGCGTTGAGCTCCAGGAGGCGCTTCAGCCGATTGTTTCTGTTGATGACCCGCCGATACAGATCGTTCAGGTCACTGGTTGCGAACCGTCCACCGTCGAGAGGCACGAGCGGGCGCAGGTCGGGAGGCAGGACCGGGATGACGGTGAGCATCATCCACTCTGGGCGGTTACCGCTCTCGCGAAACGCCTCGCAAACCTTCAGCCGCTTTACGATCTTCTTTCGCTTCGCTTCGCTCGTGGCCGTGCGCATGTCTTGGCGGAGCTGTTCGCTCAGCGTGTGCACGTCGACTTGCTTGAGCATCTCGAGAACCGCCTCGCCTCCCATCCCGGCGACGAACTTGTCCTCGCCGTACTCTTCGATGAGTTGCATGTAGCGCTCTTCGGTAAGAAGCTCGCCCTTCGTCAGTCCCGTCTCTTTCGGGTCAATGACGATGTAGCTCTCGCAGTAGAGGACTTTTTCAAGGTCCTTCAGTGAAATATCGAGCATGTTGCCGATGCGGCTCGGCAGTGACTTCAAGAACCATATGTGTGCGACGGGTGTCGCAAGGTTGATGTGGCCCAGCCGTTCGCGACGTACTTTGGATTGTATGACTTCGACACCGCACTTCTCGCACACGATTCCACGGTGCTTCATGCGCTTGTATTTGCCGCAATTGCATTCGTAGTCCTTCACCGGACCAAAGATCTTTGCGCAGAAGAGACCGTCCCTCTCCGGCTTGAACGTCCGGTAGTTGATGGTCTCCGGCTTCTTGACCTCGCCATGAGACCACTCGCGGATCTTCTCGGGCGACGCGAGCGAGATGCGGATCGCACTGAAGGACAACGGGTCCTTGGGCTTCTCGAAGAAGCTGAAGATGTCGCGCATCGGGTTCTTCCTTTTTCTAAACTGCCTACGACAAACGAAACCAGAAAATCTTCAAAAGAGGAGAACGGCGGGAGAGCCGAGTTTCACTCTTCCGCTGCATGCTCCACGCGTTGTGCGCCGCCGGGCTCAAGCTCAACGTTGAGGCACAGCGCCTGAAGTTCCTTGATGAGAACGTTGAAGCTCTCGGGCAGGCCGGGCTCAAGGTTATACTCGCCCTTCACGATGGCCTCGTACATACGGGTGCGTCCCTGCACGTCGTCGCTCTTGACCGTCAAGAACTCCTGCAGCGCGTACGCGGTGCCGTAGGCCTCCATGGCCCAGACCTCCATCTCGCCGAGACGCTGGCCTCCGAACTGCGCCTTGCCTCCGAGCGGCTGCTGGGTAACGAGCGAATAGGGCCCAATTGATCGCGCGTGGATCTTGTCGTCGACCAGGTGGTGGAGCTTGAGCATGTACATCACGCCCACGGTCACTTCCTGATCGAACGCCTCGCCGGAGCGACCGTCGAACAGTACCGTCTGTCCGCCCGTGGGGAGCCCCGCGAGCGCCAGCGTATTCTTGATCTGGATCTCCTGAGCGCCGTCGAACACTGGGCTCGCGTAGTGGATACCGCGGCGGAGCTTGTTCGAGAGATGCCTCACGTCGTCGTCGGAGAGCTTCGAGAGGAGTTTGGTGATGTCCTCGTCCCCATCGAAGATCTTCTTCAAGTGCTCGCGCAGCGAGCTCACACCGAACTTCTCCTCGAGCATGTAGCGCAACTGAGCGCCGAGCACGCGCGCACCCCAGCCGAGGTGCGTCTCGAGAATCTGGCCCACGTTCATACGACTGGGCACCCCCAACGGATTGAGCACGATGTCGACCGGAGTGCCGTCCTGCAGATACGGCATGTCCTCCTCCGGCAAGATGCGTGAAATGACGCCCTTGTTCCCGTGCCGCCCGGCCATCTTGTCGCCGACTTGGAGTTTCCTCTTGATGGCGATGTAGACCTTCAC
>WNFJ01306489.1_pt1 | contig 11657 bp, 10 predicted proteins | sample 5400461 | NCBI WGS metagenome assembly WNFJ01 (sample SAMN13153349, study PRJNA577476) | soil metagenome | isolation source: 115 cm saprolite on Douglas fir-dominated hillslope | place: USA:California | collected 2013-09-17
GATATGCAGCGGTGGGAGAGCCTGGTACAAAACATTAATGAGGCCAATGAATTGTGGGTGCAGGCAACACGACGCATTAGCCCGGCGCTTCTATCTGCGCTGTTGGCGTTGACCGGAAAACAGTTTTACGAGTATGTGCGATCCCTTGATCAGATGGTGACGAATGGCGTTGTTAGTTGGGCCGGGCCAGACCCCGCGCCTGCCTGGCTTGATACTGCCAGGGAATATACAGAAAGATGGTTGCACCAGCAGCAGATACGCGACGCAGTGAATAAACCTGGACTCAAAGAGAGAAAATATTTCCATCCCGTGCTGGATACCTTTGTGCGGGCATTGCCTCACACCTATAGAGATGTTTCCGTAACGGATACTACTGTGATTAAGCTGGTGGTGACGGGCGAAGCCGGGGATACATGGTACCTGGTTGGTGAGGCTAATAGATGGGCCCTCTACAAAGCGGTAGAGTTGCAGCCGACCAGCGTTGTTACGATGGATCAAGAAACCTGCTGGAGGTTGTTTACGAAGGGGATTGACAGGGAGCGAGCGAGAATGGGTATTAGCATAGAAGGCGATAAAGAGTTGGGGGAGAAAGTGCTTGAGACAGTTTCGATAATAGCGTGAGGGAGCCCTGTGCCCGATACATTTCAAATAAGCGGCAGCGGAGATATTGGAAAAAGGCAACCGCCCCACCCCGGATGCCCACAAGTGGCATCCCTACACATGGAAAAACCGCCCATCCTCCCCCCTGCCACGTCTCTCGCGAGGCGAGGGGCGTGGGGGGAAAGGGGCCGCGAGACCTGTAGTGACGCCCCTTGTGGGCGTCAGGGGGTAGGGCATCCACTCAGCCGCCCGCGTCCCTACTCTCTTAGGGCGAGAATTCGTTCAAAAGCCGCGATCAGCGTTTCGGCAGGAATCGTTTGCCCGGCCAGCGTGTCTAGCCCGACGGCTCGCTCGCGTAGACCCTCGCGCAGGGTGGCCTGCTCTTGTGGGGTGTGCCCCAGGAGCGCGGATAGTTTTGCGGTTTCCCAGTGGAGCAGGACGCCGGCCTGGAGCAGGGTGCCTGCGCGGCGGCGAATCATGTCCAGGCCTACCACTTTGAGGGTTCCGGCGACTACTTCGTAGGGTGAGAGGGAGGCGTAGCAGGCGCGTCTGAGGATGGATTCGCGCTCGTGGGTCTGTGGCTGTTTGAGGAGGTCGTGTTGGGCGTGGGCTTCGGTGGGGGTGACTGCGCGGGTTGCGATGCCCAGTTCGCGCAGGGTGGCTACCCAGGTTTCGCCAAGCCAGCGATAGCTTTCTACCAGGTCGGGCAGGATCAGTGGATGGCCTGCGGGCAGCATGACATCCAGGCCCAGCACGTGCGGCCCGACCAGCACTGCGGTGCCGCCTGCGCGCCGGTGATAGATGGGGAGAGGCTGGCGCGCAAGGGTTTGTTGATTGAGGATGGTGGGCTGCTGCGAAAAGCCCAGCACTACTCCTTCCGGCTCTGCCTGCGACCAGTACAGGGTCGGAGGGTCGCCGGGTTGAGCGGAGGCGAGCAACTGCTCGCTGAAATCGATGTGTCGCTGCTGATCGCCGACGGTGAGCGGCAGCACGCGCCAGCCTTTAATCAAGATTGGTTGCAAGATCTTTCTCCGCGGATGCGCGCTTGATCCATCCAACGATGGCCGCTGTCAAGGCCAGGCCAGCTCCGATGAGCAGCGATACCGGCGCGCCGTAGAGGTGCGCGAGGCTGCCAGCAAAGACCATCATGTAGACGCTCATGACCCTGCCGCGCAAATGGTTGGGCGCGATGGTCTGAATGGTGGTGTTGGCGACGGCGGACAGTGCGATCTGCGCGAAGCCAACACTGGCAATCAAAACCAGGGAGAGCAGGTAGATGGGCGAAAGGGCGAACAGGATCTCCAGCGCGCCAAAGGCTAATGCGCCCAGAAGCATGAAGCGGATGCTTGGTTTATTATTGCCCCAGGCGATCCACAGCGCCGAGAAGAGCGAGCCCAGCCCGAAAGCTGCCGAGAGGAAGCCGAACCCGGCTGCCCCCGAATGCAGCACATCGGTCGCGAAAAGCGGCAGCATGACATTGAAGTTGATGCCGAACAGGGAGACTACCCCAACGACGGCGATAACCAGAAACACGGCCGGGGTGCGTTTCACGTAGGTAAGTCCTTCGCGCAAGCTCTGCCAGGTGTTCTGCTTTGGCCTGTCCAGTTGCTTGCCTCGCAGGTAGGATATACCGTGCAGGCTTTTCATGTCGATCAGTGCCAGCCCGACGATAACGGCTATGAAACTGATGGCGTTCAGCAGGAAGAGCGGCGTGACGCCCAGCCAGGCGATGATGAGCCCGCCCAGTCCAGGGCCAAGCACGCGCGCCATGTTGAAGAGCGATGAGTTGAGCGCGATGGCGTTGGGCAAGTCTTCGCGCCCTACCATCTCGCTTACGAATGCCTGGCGTGTGGGCATATCAATGGAGTTGGTGAGGCCCAGCAAGCTTGCCAGTACTAATACATGCCAGATTTGCACATGGCCTGTGGCAACCAGCGCCCACAATATAGTGGCCTGGATCATGGCGGATGACTGTGTAAATAGCAGCACTTTGCGCTTGGGCAGGCGATCGGCCAGCACGCCCCCGAAAAGCGAGAGAAACATAACGGGTAAAAATTGCAGCGCGCCTACGACTCTCAGCAACCATGCGCTATGAGTCAATGTTAACACCAGCCATGCCTGTCCAATCGATTGCATCCAGGTGCCAATGAGGGAAATCATCTGGCCGAACCAGAAAAGCCGGAAGTTGCGGTGTCGCAGGGCTATAAATGTACGCAGCAGGCTGTGTGCCTGCTTTTCGACGATGAGTTCAGGAACCGAACCGTCTTTGTCTTTTGAAGTAATGGTTTGCATAAAGTTCCAATCTAGATATTACGAATTTGATGATGATGAGTTCTCCAATAATTTCTTGCGCTTAATCTCATGACGCTCGATATTGGCCTGAAGCGTGGCATTTCTTGCGCTTAATCTCATGACGCTCGATATTGGCCTGAAGCGTGGCGCGCATCTGCTCCAGCCCCGCTATTTTTTGCTCGATCAGGTACAGCTGGCGGCGAATGAGTTCGTCGCCTCTGTCTAATTGAGCAATTTTAGCGGCAGCCTCGGTTTCGTGCTTATAGGCTTCTTTCAAAACCCCTCGTTCGTCATCCACGTCCAACATGGAACGGATATCGGCCAGTGAAAAGCCCAGCAGGTCGCGCAGCTTTTTAATATGTTCTAAGCGGTGAATGTCTTCATCGCTATAGCGTCGATAATTCCCTTCGGTGCGGTCTGTCGGCGGCAACAACCCCATTTCTTCGTAGTAGCGCAGGGTACGTTTTGTCAGCCCTGTCTGCGCCGCGGCCTGTTCGATTGAATAAGAGCGTATTTCACCGGCATTTTCTAAAGAGAATTGTTCATTTGTGGCTATCATCAATGTGAAAACCTCCCCAAAAATGGATATCCCTCCCCAAAAATGGATATGTATGGCACAAGCGCCAGTAACGGGGTCTATTGATAGTATATAACAAGATTACCGTTTACGTCAATGTTATAGATGCGGATTCACATTGGCGACTATGGCCGGGCTTGCCCCCGCCCTGGTCAATCTGGTATACTGATGGTATGAACAGTGTGTACGCGGGGCATAATCATTCCCATAACATGGCCAAACAGAGCTTGCGCCTGGCTTTTTTTCTGACCATGCTCATTCTTATAGCAGAACTTGTCGGCGGTTTTGTTGCAAATTCCCTTGCCCTGCTCTCCGATGCCGGACATGTAGTTACCGATATCTTCGCACTTGGCCTGGCCTGGTTTGCAGTATCGCAGGCGGAACGACTCCCCAATGCTCGCAAAACGTTCGGGTACCACCGCGTGGGCATCCTGGCGGCCCTCGCCAATGCGGTCACATTGATACTCATCGTCGTTGTGATTGTCTGGGAAGCTGTACGGCGTCTCCAGCATCCTGAACCGGTTCAGCCGCTCATCATGTTTCTAGCGGCGGCAATCGGTATCGTGGTCAATCTCTACATCGGTTTGGGTTTGCGCAAAGAGGGTCATAGTCTGAACGAACGCGCCGTTATGCTGCATGTGTTTAGCGATGTTGGCGCGTCGGCAGGCGTGATCATCGCCGGTATCGTCATTCTCTTGACCGGCTGGACCATCGTTGACCCGCTGCTCTCCATCGGCATTGCCGCCTTGATCGCCATTGGCGCGTGGCGCGTCCTGCGCGAGACGACGGATATACTGCTTGAAGCCGTCCCCAGGGGGTTATCCATGCCCGACCTCGTAAGCGATATGCGCAAAGTTGAGGGCGTACAGGATGTGCATGATTTGCACGTGTGGAGCATTACCAGCGATATGTATGCCCTGTCCTGTCACGTCATGATCGATGACATGCCGCAAAGCAAGAGTTCGAGCATCCTTCAATCCATGAACAAAATGCTCAGTGAGCAATATCATATCGGTCATGCGACTATCCAGTTCGAGTGCAATCCCCATCAAGAACACTACTGCTCCGTCGAGGGACTCTATTGCCGCATGGATGGTAACGAAGACCATCATGACCATACCCACAGTGGTGAATTAGAGTCTGCTGGTAAAGCGAACCTCGAAAAGCGACAAGGGGTTTCCTGATGGCTCGCTCAATTGATGCTACATCTCCACCTGCCCATTCTCGCGCCGGACAAGTACGTCTCGGCGTCTGGATTGAACTGCTTTCGCTCGTATGGATGGTTGTCGAAGCCAGCATCGCAATCACCGCCGGTTTGATGGCTCACAGCGTCTCCCTCGAGGGCTTCGGTTTCGATAGTATCGTCGAACTGGTGGCTGGCGGCGTCTTGCTGTGGCGTTTGCTGGTAGAGCAGCGCGGAGGTTCGTTTGCGTCTATCGAACGCGCCGAACGCCGCGCGGCCTGGATCACCGCCATCAGCCTGTTTGCGCTCGCCCTCTACATTGTTGCCGGTAGCGGCTTCTCGCTGCTCACGCGCAGCCACCCGCAAATATCGTGGTGGGGCGTTGGATTAGCCATCGCCGCCGCCATCATCATGCCCCTGCTCTGGCAGGGCAAACTGCGCGTAGCCCGGCGTATAGGCAGCGCCGCCCTCAAAGCGGACGCCGTATGCAGTGTAACCTGCGCCTATATGTCCTTCACATTGCTGATCGGTCTCTTGCTCAACACGCTCTTTGGCCTGTGGTGGGCCGACTCACTGGCCGCGCTTGTGCTTGTTTACTTTATTGTGCAAGAGGGGCGCGAGGCCTTGCACGAAGCGCGCACCGGCGAGACGTGCAGTTGCGGCGATGAGGAATGTGGTTAGTCCTTGATAAGTGGCAGCAAGTCATCGATACTGCGCACGATGTTTTTCCCTTCGCCGCAAATGCCCCAGATGATGTTATTCAACGCCCCGCGTTTATCATCGGTTATGCCGAAGCAGGGTTTTCCCAGCGCGTACATATAGCCCAGTTCGGCGCTTGTCCCCGAATCATGATCTGATCCGGTCAATAATGCCACGATGAAATCAGCTTCGTTCAGCGCGTCGATATCGATCTTGAAAATACGCAGGCGCTCTTCGCTTGAACCCAATTTGACCAGCCCGGCATCGCGGTGTGGCAGAAATGTGCGGTAGCCAGCTCCCTCCAGCGATTCCGCGATGCGTTCCAGGTACCAGCGTTCGTGCGTGTTGAAAAGCGGGCCAGCCACGTAAATGTATTTCATGTAACTTTCCTCTAAATTGATTTGGAGGTCCTTCCATATTTTATCACTTCGATCGCTCACAATGGGAATTACTATCAATTCCGTACTTGACAATTTCCTGACCTCATGTTAAAATTATGACCATAGAGTCATGAAATAAATGACGGTCAATATTTGTTCTCATTGTCAGAGAATATCGAAGGAGTCAGAGTTTAGTATGGAGGTGCAATGATGCTACCAGTAACGGCTCCTCGTTCACTGAAAGAAAAGCAGCGCCAGGAGCGCGAAGAGTTGATCTTACAGGCCGCTGAAGAAGTGCTGATGGAGAAAGGTTATTATGAAACCTCCATCGATGAGATCGCGGCCAGGGTCGGTATTGCCAAAGGGACGGTGTATTTGCACTTTCCCGGCAAAGAAGACCTCGTGATCGCCATTCTTGAGCGCAAAGCGCAGGCGGTGGTAGAGCTTGTTGAAGCAACGGTCGCTTCAGCCGGTACCAATCGCGAAAAGTTGGGAGCGATCCTCCAGGTCATGTACAGCGGTTTTTTTGACCCACGTAGAAGCCAATTGATGCAATTACCCTACACGGTCATGAATAGCCCGGAGCTGCGCCGGGTGTTTGTAGAGAAGAAGGGATGTATGCGTGGGAAGTGGGATCAGCTGGAGGTACTCATCGCGTCGATCCTGGAGGATGGAAAAGCGCAGGGTGAATTTGATAAAACAATACCCACGCCAGTTATGATTAGCGCATTTTTTAGTTTGCTGTCGCCACGAAGCTTTGAACGTCTCAATGCTAATAGCCAGATGCCGGTAAGTGAATTTGTGGAGTATCTGGGGCGTTTCTACTTCAAAGGTATAGCAGCAGTTCAGGGAGAGTAAATTACATATGGCAGAAACCATTTCAAATCGATCCGGCGTTGCTGATTTGACGCCGGAGCCTCCAAAGCAAGTCGTAGAAGAGTACGAGCAGCCCCGTTTCACGCGGCGCGAGACCATTTTGACCATGGCCGGCGTGCTGATGGTAATGTTACTAGGCTCGCTTGATCAGACAATTGTCTCGACGGCTATTCCGCACGTGATAGCTGATCTGCAGGGCTTTGATCGATATACCTGGGTCTCAACCGCCTACTTGCTGACATCAACTGTAACGGTGCCGATTTACGGCAAGCTGTCCGATCTGTTCGGACGCAAGCCCATTTTTTTGATTGGCATTGTTATCTTCCTGGCGGGTTCCGCTTTATCAGGTGCGTCGCAGTCAATGAACGAGTTGATTGCCTTTCGCGCGTTCCAGGGGCTTGGCGCAGGCGCGCTGCTGCCTATCGCTATAGCTGTGGTTGGTGATCTGTTTACCCCACGTGAGCGCGGTAAGTGGCAGGGAGTGACCGGTGCTGTCTTTGGGCTATCCGCCATTATTGGTCCGGTGCTGGGTGGATGGATTACACAAAACACATCATGGCGCTGGGTCTTCTATGTGAACCTGCCGGTTGGCATTGTGGCGTTGCTGGTGTTGATCTTCCTCATGCCGACGCTGCGTGGCAAGCCTAAGAAGGTGTCGATTGACTATATCGGAGCGGCTATGCTGGTCCTGGGTACGGTGCCTTTGCTGCTTGGCTTCACCCTGGCAGGATCGCAATACGCATGGTTGTCTGCCCAGATTATTGGTCTGTTTGCAGGGGCGCTGGTCATGTTAGTGTCATTTGTGATCTATGAAGCGTGGCTGGAGCAGCACGATGGACAACCGATCATTGCGCCGAGTCTGTTTAAGAATAGCATCTTCACTGTTTCGTCGGTGGTCTCCTTCATCTTTGGCATGGGACTATTCGGTGCCATTTTCTTCATTCCCTTGTTTGTACAGGGAGTAATTGGCACATCTGCCACCAACAGCGGCCTGATCTTGACGCCGTTGATGTTGACCTTCGTCGTTGGCAGTATCGTTTCCGGTCAGTTGGTGTCACGCCTGGGCAAATACAAATGGCTCGCCATCCTGGGCATGATCGCAAGCCTTGCTGGCATGCTGCTCCTGTTTCGCCTGGATGTCAACTCTGGCAACAGCGATGTATTGCTGGCTATGGTGGTACTCGGTGTAGGCATGGGCTTCGGTATGTCGCTCTACACGCTGATCGTACAGAACGCTCTGCCGGGCAAGATTGGTCAGTCAACGGCGTCGCTCACTTTCTTCCGCTCGATTGGCGGCACGATTGCGCTGGCCGCTATGGGTTCCATTATGAATTCTGCCTACCTGCCCGCCTTCCAGGGCGCGCTGCCAGGTTCCATCAAGCAAGCGGCGGTGGCTAGTCCGAAGGTGGCGCAATTCCTGGGCATTTTCACTAACCCACAGATATTGCTCCAACCGGGAGTAGAGGCGCAGTTGCGAGCGGGAGCTGCGCAACAAGGCCCGGCAGGCTTGATGGTGTTCAACCAGGTCATCGAGTCCGTGAAGGTGGGTCTGACGGCTGGCATACACGATGTCTTCATTATGAGTACGGTGATTATGCTGGTCGGCACTATAGCCGTACTCTTCCTGAAAGAGATCCCCTTGCGTGGTGGACGCGGCAAGCAGACAAGCGCGACCGAGGAAGTGCATGAAGAAACTTCTGAGGCCGAGGGCAGTCTGGCAGCCATAGTCTAAGCTGGATCAAACAAAAATCTGGCATCGATTGGTCGATGCCAGATTTTTGTTTGATTTACTATCCTCTATTCGAGCGCAGCTTGTACACCTTGATGGCGACCTGCAGTGTGAGCCAGTTGCTGCGTTCCTGGAGATCGATTTCACACAGCGATTGCAGCCGCTCGAGTCGCTGGATGAGGGTGTTGCGATGCACAAACAGGCGATTTGAGGTTTTGGTCAGGTTGCCAGCGCATTCCAGGTACGTCTCCAGCGTGTCGAGCAGATCGGTGCCTTTGCGGCGATCGTAGGTGGCGATGTGCGCTACCTGGTCCTGGTACATGTCGCGCAGGTCATCCATGCGCGCGATTTTATACAGGTAGCGATAGACGCCCAGGTCATTGAAATGCGTCACGCCGCCGTCGGGATTGAGGTTCTGGCCCATTTGAAGAGCCTCGGTTGCCTCGGCAAACCCCCGGCGGTAGTCGCTGATTTGCTGGCACTGGTTCCCTACGCCGATTGACATGCGCACGCCGTGTTCGGCCCGCATCTGGCGCGCCAGGTCGCGCAGCGAGATTTTCAAGCGCGAGCCTGTGGGGTCCTTACTGAGGCAGATGATGCAGGTCAGCACGTTCTCTCGTTCGTAAAGCACCGAGCCGGGGTAACTGTCCTGGATGCGCCTGCGCACCTGTCCGGTAATGCGTTTATGCAGCACGAGACGGTCTTCCTCTGTCTGAGGCGATGCATCGGCCTGCGGCCTTGCAGCGGTACCCTGAACGCGCTCTTTTTCTTCGCTGTTCTCCTCGTCCATGTGGATGATTTCGATCATGGCGACGGTATGAACTCTGGTGAGATCGCAGCCGATGAAGTTCGCTCGTTGGCGCAAGGTATCTTCTGAGTCATACGTGCCGTACATCAAATCGTCAAAGAAGCCTTTAACCAGGTTCTTCTGCGCCAGCATATCCACCAGGTGGCTATTTTTGATGGCCATAGCGATCTGATTAGCGATGGTTCCCAGTAGAGTTTGATCCTCACTCGTGTAACGGCGCGACCTGGCGGAATAGAGGTTCAACAGGCCCAGATGTTCCGCGCTGGCCACCAGCGGCACCGAATGCAGCATTTTGTGCTGCGCGTCCTTGAGTGGATTCAAGCGTTCCAGTGCGTTGCCGCTGATTTCGGGCGACTGGCCGCGCCCGCCGGGCTCGCGCAACTTCTCCCAGGTGGTGCGGTCGATATCAACCGACTGAAAATTGAGTGAGCGTTCATTGAGGGCGGGCGCGGATGCGCGTACCGTCAATCGTCCGCGCGCCTGATCCATCAGCAGGATCACGCATTGATCGGCTTCCATTATCTGGACGGTGAGTGTTGCCAGCGAGCGCAGCATCTCGTCAAGATACAGGCCGGAGCTAATCGTCTGGCTCAATACTGAGAGCGTGGTTAAGACGTTCAATTTCTTCTGGGTATTTTCATAAAGCTGGGCATTTTCGATGGCTCCCGCCACCAGGGCAGCCGTGTTGCTGACAAAGTTCTGGTCGTGCTCGGTGAATTCGTGGGGCGCAACCGTGTGCAGGGTAATCACGCCGATGAGGTGGCGATCTTTGGCGATAATGGGTATGGTCATGACGGACTGGAACTTATCATCTTCCAATTCGGGGTAATAGCGGAATCGAGGATCGCTCATAGCGTTGTCTTTCAAGAAGACCGGCTGCAGCGTCATAGCGACCCAGCCATTGATACCTTCTCCCAACGCCATCTCGATTTTCCCCACCAGGTGCTGGTATTGTTTGCTGGTGCTGGCAAGGACGAGACGTTCTCGCTCTTTCTCGTACAGATAGATGAACGCTGCGTGGCAGGAGATAGCATGCACGATTGAATCGACGAGGTTGCGCAGCACTTCGTCAACCTTGAGTGTCGAGCCAACGGTAGAGATCATCTCGTTTAGAAAGATATTTTCCCTGGTGCTTACCTCCAACGCCTCTTCTAACTCGGCGTTGCGCGAGAGAAGTTCGTCAAGACTCCGGGTTGCCGTTGTAGGGTCGGATGAAACAGCTTGATGATCGCGATGTTCGGTGGACGCGCTTCCATTGGATGACATACCAGCCTCCTGATTTACCACAAATCGCTGCAAAGATTCCAGTTGATGATAATCAAAGTATCATAATGCACGGCTTTGTATGGATATTTTGTATATGGTTACTATTGTACATACTTTTATGTATTCCGTCTAGAGGTTTGGAGTTGCTATTACTAATTGGTAGCGATTTCCTCGAAAAATATACGAAATCTTCTCAAATATGCGCTGAAATTGCGTGATTTCGCGTAAAATGAGGGTAGTTACTTACGAATTACTGGTATACGAATTGTTCGCAAGCAGTATGTATGGTTTTAACATAAAAAACGAGTTTCTTTTTCACCATTGACTATGGAGAAACGAAAACGAGTGAAGTCGGCAAAGAGTACAGCTCAGTTATTCCCTTATCGGTCATTGATATGGTATACTCTCGATATATTCAACTCCCTGTGGCAAGAAAATGAGCGCGCGCGTAACGACGAAAAAACGCCGTGAATGTCTTAAGTATGGCTCGCAGGTTGATTCATCGGGTGTTTAGCGCATTGTATGCTCAGAAGCGTGGAGACCTTCAGAGCGCCTGGCATCTCTCGCGAGATGAGGTTCGACCGGCGGCGGGTAACTTCATTAGCCTTTTGATTGTCTCATTGATTTTTCTCTCTCAGGAGGATAACGCAATGGCTACTGACACTGTTGCCATACCAGAAGAACACGGATTAGAAACACACGGTATCGAACGTGTTTCTCCCGCAACCCGCACTCATGTACGTATCATCGACAACTTCACCATGTGGCTTGGCGCCAACCTGGTGATCTCAACAATCGCGCTGGGTACGCTGGCCAATTTTGCTTTCGGCCTGGGCTTCTGGGTGGTGTACTCCCAGTTGCATTCTTCTCGACACTTGGCCCGAAGTTGGGCCTGCGCCAGATGACCATTTCACGCTTCTCCTTTGGCTGGGTCGGTGGCATCATCATGGCGCTCTTCAACGTGGCTGCTTGCATTGGCTGGTCTGCTGTTAACGTGATTATTGGTGGTCAATTGGTCTCGGCACTGACGAATGGAGCAGTTCCTAGATGGGCAGGTATCCTGGCCATTGCGATTCTCACTACGGTGGTGAGCATTTATGGCTACCGCTACGTGCATCGCTATGAGCGATTTGCCTGGATACCGATGGCCGTCATCTTTCTAATCCTGCTGATTGTAGCTGCCCCACTCATGTCAATTATACCTACGCCGGCGTTCAAAGCAGCAGAAATTGCGAGCTTAGTTTCCT
>WNFJ01089063.1_pt1 | contig 11656 bp, 12 predicted proteins | sample 5400461 | NCBI WGS metagenome assembly WNFJ01 (sample SAMN13153349, study PRJNA577476) | soil metagenome | isolation source: 115 cm saprolite on Douglas fir-dominated hillslope | place: USA:California | collected 2013-09-17
AGCTAGTGACGACTTGGGCCCTTAATAGGGCAGGAATGCGAATCGTTCCTGGAGCCCGGCCATAATAAACATATGAGCAGCAGGTTACGCCCAGAAGAAATAGAGCTTCTTCGGACAATTCTCTCAAAACGAGCTCCGGACTTACTTCCCGTGGTGGACTCCCTCGGTGTCGTTCCGTTGACGAACGAACGGAGGGAGGAACTGAGGAGAGCTATCGCTGACGAGCTTTGTGAGAACGAGCTTCGAGAGGACCACGAACCAACCCCGCGGGGCGTGCAGCTTGACGATCTAATCGGTCGTCTGGGGGATCAGTAACTCAGCACACGGGGATCTGAGGCGCCGTCCCGCAAGATGTCGGCGAAGAGGCGATCGATTTCCCCGGTTCGAGCAACTCGGCTTCGCCTACGCCTTCGGCCGGCGCCTCGCCAAGACCGTGAACGGTGCCGCGACCCAGTTCCTCTACGACGGCCTCGATATCGCCCAGCAGCTCGAGGCCCAGCGCACGACGAGCTATCTGCGCACGCTGGCGATCGACGAGACCATCGGCCTGACCAATCCAGACGGGCCCTTCTTCCTCACCGCCGACGCGCTGGCGAGCATCGTTCGGATCACGGGCGCCTCCGGGAATGCGGTGGCGGACTACACCTATGATACGTTCGGGGCCGTGAGCGCGACGATCCCCGCGATCCCGAATCCGTTCCAGTTCACGGGACGAGAGCATGACGGTCTCGCCGGCCTGTACTACTATCGGGCTCGGTACTACTCGCCGGTTCTTCATCGGTTTCTATCTGAAGACCCGCTTGGGCTTAACGGTGGTACAAGAGACGCGTCCGTATACGCAGCGAATAATCCGGTCAATTTGAGGGATCCTGAAGGACTCATTGTCGGCACCCTCTTGGTGAGGCTGTCAAATTTCTTGCTGAAGAGTGGCTTGACAGCTGAAGAGATAGCAGTCAACGGGAAAATTGCCGATGCCGCACTAGGTCTAGCATTTGGGCTGACGGGACGGTCCGGGCAATCCGCCCTTCGTCAGGTGAATGTCCCTGGCTCGAATGTGCTTACTGTCGGGGACCTGTTGGCGGGGGGCACGCTCGTTGGCGGTCTGCAGACGTTGTCGTTCGGAAGAAATATCGCTGCGCTGTCGGGAATCGGTGCATCAGCGACGTCAGTGGGAGCAGTCGGCTTTGGTCTTCTCGGTGGCCTGGCCTTGGCTGGCGGTTTTGAAGTCGGCAGCGCTCTGAACGACTTGGTGCTCAACAACAGGAGGCTCTTCCCAGGCGGGAATCCCCTCGAAAACTTCATCTTTGACAACTTCGTCGTACCGAGAATCGACTTCGCTTCAACGACGGGAAAGGGGACCTTCGGCAGAGGCCGATGACATGGGGTCATTCGGGGGAAAGAAGGGGACAGTAGTTGGCGTGGCCGCGCTCGTCGTAGCCAGTGCGCTTCTCCCCCGTGTTTTTCCCGACGTAGCTGCGGTTCATTCGCTCTTTGGAGGATCGCGGCTCCTAATCTTCTGGGCCGTCATCATCGGCATGATTGTCACGTGGCACGCGATCCGAGGCTACGTCCGGAGTCGCTATCCGGCGAATCCCAAGGTGCCGAGAGAAGCGTATCTTCCGTTGACGATGTTGCTGGTCGTCATGTTGGTGATGGCGATTGCAAGCGAACACTATTCTCGGGTGCCACCGCCGCAATCACAGTTCATTCGAATCTATCTGGTTCTTTTCGGCGAGCAGAGATGGCTATTCACATGGCCTATCGTCGCCTTCGCGATCTTCGGTATCAACAAGCTCCTGCAGAAGCTTTTGCGGCGCAGGGTGGACGACCGAAGTTAAAGGCTCGATCGCGCGACACGAGCTATATACCTACGACGCCGCTGGACGCCTCATCCGCATCGATGATTCAGTCGGCGGCACCCTGACGAACACCTACGACGTCCTCGACTGGCTCCTCGCGCAGAGCACGACGCTCGGGACCGTCGGCTACCAGTACGAGGCCCTCGGGCGGCGGACCCGGCTCGACGTCCCCGGCGTCGTACCGACGACCTACGCCTACGACGCGGCCTCGCGCCTGACCCAGATCCTCCAGGGCACGCAGGCCGTCGGGCTCCAGTACGACGACGCTGGCCGGCGGACGCTGCTGACGCTGCCCAACGGTTTGAACACCGAGTACCAGTACGACGTCGCGTCGCCGCTCACCGCGCTGATCTATCGCAACGACGCGGGCGACCTCGGGAGCCTGACGTATGGCTACGACGCCGCGGGCAATCGTTTCAGGGTCGCGGGCAGATTTGCGCGCACGCTCTTGCCGAACGCGGTCGCGAGCGCCGTGTACGACGCCGCCAACCGGCAGCGCGTCTTTGGCGACGCGCAGATGACATCTGACGCCAACGGCAACCTTACCGCGCTGACCGATCCCACCCAGGCGAACGACCTTCACCTGGGACGCGCGCGACCGACTAGTCGGCATCGAGACTCCGGGCACGCTCGCGACATTTGCGTACGCCTTCGGTCTACGACTGGCCAAGACGGTGAATGGCGTGCCGACTCAGTTCCTCTACGACGGTGCCGACATTGTCCAGCAGCTCGCGTCACGCGCGACGACGAGCTATCTGCGATCGCTCGCAGTAGACGAGATGCTTAGCATCACGAATCTCGACGGAAGCTTTTTCTCGATCAACGATCCGCTCGGCAGTGTGGTCGTGACCTGCCCCCCATCTTTGGTCCAGTCACGATGAGAGCGTCGGCTCGGATGCCCGGTTCATGGTGAACCGCTCGAACTCGTCCGGCGTGCGATCGCCGAGCGAGCTGTGGGGCCGCTGGGTATTGTAGTCCAGCCGCCAGGCCTCGATGGTGCCTCGCGCATCGGCCAGCGTGGTGAACCACGACTCGTTCAAGCATTCGTCGCGGAAGCGGCCGTTGAAGCTCTCGATGTAGGCGTTCTGCACCGGCTTGCCCGGGTCGATGAAGTGCAGCCGGACGCTGCGCGCCCAGGCCCACGCGTCCAGCGCCTTGCCGATGAACTCGGGGCCATTGTCGACGACGAGCTCGGCGGGCGTGCCGCGGGTGTCGGCGACGCGCTCCAGCGCCTGCACGACACGGGCGCCCGGCAGCGAGGTGTCGATTTCGCTCGCCAACGCCTTGCGGCTGAACTCGTCGAGGAGGTTGAACACGCCAAACGCGCGCCCCGTCGTCAACTGGTCCTTCATGAAATCCATCGCCCAGCGCTGATTGATCCGCGTGGCCGGCACGAGCGGCGCCGGCACCACCCGCGCGCAGCGCTTGCGCTTCCGCCGGCGGACCGCCAAGCCCTCGGCGCGATAGAGCCGATAGACGCGTTTGTGGTTGACGCGCAGTCCTTCGCGTCGCAACAGCACCGTGAGCCGCCGATAGCCGAACCGCCGCCGCTGCGCCGCCAGGGCGTGCAGTCGCGCGCGCAGCGCCCGGGCGGGATCCCGCCGCGGCGTGTACCGACACGTGGAGCGCCGCAGACCCACCAACGCGCAGCTCCGCCGCTCGCTCAGCCCGTACTCGGTCCTCGCCGCCTGCACCGCGTTGCGCTGCGCCGCAGGCGTCAGAAGTTTTTTGCGAGGAGCCCCTTGAGTGCCTGGTTATCGAGGGTGAGGTCCGCCACCAAGCGCTTCAGGCGGCCGTTTTCATCCTCGAGCTGGCGCAGGCGCCGCACTTCGGCGATCTCGAGCCCGCCGTATTTGGCCTTCCACCGATAGAACGTCTGCTCGCTGAGGCCGTGCCGCCGGCACAGGTCCAACGTCTTGGCGCCCGCCGCCGCCTCTTTCAACACGCCGATGATCTGCTCCTCGCTGAACCGCTTGCGCTTCATGCGCCGCCCTCCCGGCAGGCATCTTAGCCGAGCGGACTCTCATCGCTGGTGGACCAGTTTTCGGGGGGCAGGTCAAATGGGATCAACCGATCTTCGAAGATCGAGGTGCCAACAGGCGGGAACGAGCGAGACTTGCAGTAGAGACGCACGGCAGATGTGGAAGGGGGACTCCCTACCTCACTCGGTATCAAAGCGTTGTGCCCCCCGGCGTCAGTAGCCCACGGTTCGCCGAAACGAAGAGGGCCATCTGGCCTATCGTTCCCAGAGTGACAACCCCCTGCAAGGGAGCACTTTGGGAGGATCGACCGATGACCCTGGACGACAGCATACTCGGACTGCGGCTGCGCGTCATGCGGCGTGCGCAAGAGGCAGGCGTGAGCACGGCCTGCCGCGAGGTGGGGATCTCCCGCACGGTGTTCTACCGCTGGCGGAAGCGCCTCGAGCATTATGGGACCGACGGCCTGCATCCGCGCCGCCACCACGCCCAGCGGGGCCGGCCGGTGCAGCTGGCGCCCGCGGTCGAGCGGCTGATCCTGAGCGTCGCGCTCAGTGCGGGGACCTGGGGCTGTGGACGCATTGCCGCCGACCTGGCGCATCGCTGGCAGCTCCGCGTCGCGCCGAGCACTGTGCAGCGGGTGTTGCGCCGGGCGGGCGTGGCGACGCGCCGGGCGCGACTCACGGTCCTCGAGCATGAGGCGGTTCGCACGGTCGGGCTGTTGACCGAGCGGACGCGCCGCGCGCTCTGGCGGGCCCGCCACGGTCGGACGCGCCACGTCGGGGCGCAGCAGCCCGGCGAGTTGGTGTGCCTGGACACGTTCTACATCGGCCAGCTCAAGGGGGTGGGCAAGGTCTTTCTCTTCAGTACGGGGTCAGCTACCTTTACTCGTACTCACTATTCCGGATTCCGTTTCTTGAGAGGAGTTGCAACTGAGGCTGACCCAGCCGGTGTTGTGGGACAATTGCGCGCGGCTCTACAAACTCTAACTTGAACCCTAGCCTGCGAGGGGAGTCATGGCGTACGACCTGATCATCAAGAACGGCATGGTGGTGGACGGGACGGGCTTTTCGCGCTACCGCGCCGACGTCGCGATCGCGGGGGGCAGGATCGCCGAGATCGGTAAGATCCGCGGCGCGGCGGCCACGACCATCGACGCCGACGGTCTCTTCGTGGCGCCGGGGATCATCGATCTCCACACGCATTATGATGCCCAGCCCTTCTGGGACAAGCTCTGCACGTCGTCCATCTGGCACGGTGTCACGACGGTCCTGACGGGGAACTGCGGACTGACCCTGGCGCCGCTCAGGCCGGAGCACCGCGAGGAAATGCTCGCCACCTTCTGCTGCGTCGAGGACCTGCCCGTCGCGTCGCTCGCGGCGGTGCTGCGCTGGAGCTGGGAGACCTTCGACCAGTTCCTCGACGCCATCGATCACGGGCTCGGCGTGAACATGATGCCGCTCGTCGGCCACAATCCGCTGCGGCTCTCCGCGATGGGGCAGGCGGCATGGGAGCGGGCCGCCACGTCCGACGAGATCGCGACCATGCAGAGCCTCCTCCGCGCGGCGCTCGAGGCCGGCGCCTGGGGCTGGAGCACCACGGTCTCGCCAACGCACGCGGGCCCGAAGGGCCAGCCGGTCCCGACCCGGCTCGCCGCGAACGACGAGCGCCTGGCCCTGGGCCGGACGCTCGGTGAGTTCAACCGCGGCGTCATCGAGATCCTGCCTCCGGGCGCCGCCCAGCCCGACGAGGCCGACAAGCGACACCTCCTCGACGTGGCGCTGACCAGCGGCCGGCCGGTCTTCTTCCTGACGTTCGACGCTGAGCCTCGGGATTACGTGGAGCGCGCGGCTCGGGACGGGGCGCAGCTCTACGCCCTGCTGCGGGTCATCCCCTTCAACCCGAAATTCACGCTGAAGAAGACCACGTTCTTCGCCAACCTCGACGTGTGGGACATCGTGATGGCGCTGCGCCTCGAGGACCGCCTCCGCGTCCTGGCCGACCCGGACAAGCGCGCCGAGCTGCGCGAGGCGGCGCTCACGCGCCAGCGGCGTCGGCCGGGGGTGCCCGGCCGATTCATCAAATGGTCGGGCATCGTCGTGAGCAAGGCGGTCCTCCCCAAGAACCGGGCGCTGGAGGGCCGCGGCCTCGCCGAGCTCGCGCAGGAGCAGGGAAAGCACGTCGCCGACGTGATGCTCGACTTGGCGCTTGAGGAGAGGCTCGAGACGGAGTTCCAGCTCCTGACGCGCTCGCCCGAGGAGGACGTCTCGCTCGCCGAGTTCGTGAAGACCGGCCACGCCATGCCCTCCCAGTCGGATGCCGGGGCGCATCTGAACACGAATTTCTGCACCGCCGGCGAGTCGAGCTATGTCCTCGGGCAGTGGGTCCGCGAGCGTCGGCTCTTGAGCCTCGAGGACGCCATCCGCCGGTACACGTTCCAGCCCGCCCGCATCATGGGTCTGCACGATCGCGGCTTGGTGCGCGAGGGGCTGGCGGCGGACCTCGTGGTCTTCGATCTCGCGCGCATCGGCGTGCGAGAGGACGAGATCTCCCACGACGGGCCGAACGGCGCGCCGCGGCGGGTGCAGGGCGCGGAGGGCGTCGAGTACGTCGTCGTCGGCGGCGAGGTCGTGCTGGACCACGGCAAGCACACCGGGGCGCTCCCCGGCCGGGTGCTCCGCGCCGGACGGCCGCGCTGAGCCGGACCCCGGGGCGGCCGTCGTGACCACTTGACGCGGCCATGCTTTGAGCAGATTCTCGGGCGCGTTGGCGTCCCGAGCTCGGCGCCTGCCGTGATGGAGGGGAGGGGAGGGGGACATGAGCCCACGTCGGGTTGGCATCCTGCTGCTCGTCGCCACCGCGCTCGTCCTCGGAGCGGGCCGGGAGGCCGCCGGTCAGCCGGCGGGCGAGGTGATCATCGCGTGGCACGTGACGATCGTTCCCTCCTGGTACGATCCGTCGACCGCCCCGCCGCAGATCACTCCGTTCGGGATGCTCTACGCGATCCACGACGCGCTGGTCCGCCCGATGCCGAATCAGAAGATGGGCGCGAGCCTCGCGGAGTCGTGGACGGAGAGCGCTGACGGCCTCGTCTACGAGTTCAAGCTCCGTCGCGGGCTCAAGTTCCACAACGGCGACCCCGTCACCACCGAGGACGTGAAGTTCAGCTTCGAGCGCTACAAGGGCGCCGGGGCCAAGGAGCTGCAGGCGCGCGTCGAGGCCGTGGAGGTCGTCGATCCCCTGACGGTGCGCTTCCGGCTGAAAGCGGCGTGGCCCGACTTCATGACGTTCTACGGGACGACGGCCACGGCGGCGGCGATCGTGGTGCCGAAGAAGTACATGACGCAGGTCGGGGACGAGGGCTTCAGGAAGCATCCGATCGGCGCCGGGCCCTTCAAGTTCGTGAGCCACACGCCCGGCGTCGAGGTGATCCTGGAAGCCAACACGGCGTACTGGCGCCGCGTGCCCTACGTCAAGCGGCTGGTCATGAAGAGCGTCCCCGAAGACACCACGCGCGTGGTGATGCTGAAGAACGGCGAGGCCGACATCGCCGTCGCGCTCGATGGCCCGCAGGCGGAAGACGTGAAGCGCGACCCGCGTCTTCAGCTCGTGGCGACGCGCCACGCGTCGATCTTCTGGGTCGAGTTCGCCGACCAGTGGGATCCGAAATCGCCGTGGCACGACAAGCGCCTGCGCCAGGCGGTGAATTTCGCCCTGGACCGCAAGGCGATCAGCGAGGCCGCGTGTCTCGGGTTCTGCCCGCCGGCCGGCGTGATCGTCCCGCGCGTGATGGACTTCGCGCTGCAGGTGTCGCCGCCGCCGTACGATCCGAAGAAGGCGAGGCAGCTCCTCGCCGAGGCCGGCTACCCCAACGGCTTCGACGCCGGCGAGCTCGTGCCGATCCCGCCGTTCTTCACGACGGCCGAGGCCGTGGTGAACTATCTGAACGCGGTCGGCATCAAGGTGAAGATGCGGACGATCGAGCGCGCCATGTTCTACGCCTCCTGGCGGGAGAAGAAGCTGCACGGGTTGTTCATCACCGCCGTGGGAAACTCGGGCAACGCGGCGACCCGCGTCCAGGAGTTCATCTACTCGAAGGGGAGCTACGCGTACGGCGGATATCCCGATATCGACGAGCTGTTCCTGCAGCAGGCCCGGGAACGCGATCAGGCCAAGCGCGAGGCCCTGCTCCATCGCATCCAGCAGCTCACCATCGATCGCGTGATGTTCGCGCCCGTCATGGACTTCCGCGCGCTGATGGGGATCGGGCCGCGCCTCGCCGACCACACGATCAACCTGGTGCCCCTGAGCATCTGGCCGTCCTACGAGGACATGCGGCTCAAGGGCCCCTAGACCCATGGACTTCGGGATCTTCATCGAGGAGGCGCGGCGGGGGAGCGGCGAGGCCGAGTGGTTCCGCGAGACGTTCGACCTCGTGGACGCGTCGGAGGCCTGGGGTCTCGACGGCGTGTGGCTCGGCGAGATCCACTTCAACCCGTCGCGCTCGGTGCTCTCGTCGCCGATCGCGCTGGCGAGCTTCATCGCCGCCCGCACGCGGCGTGTCCGCGTCGGCACGGCGATCCAGGTCCTTCCGCTGAGCAACCCGCTGCGGATCGCCGAGGACGTCGCGACCGTGGACCAGTTGAGCGAGGGGCGCTTCGACTTCGGGATCGGTCGCAGCGGCTCCCCGCGCGCGTACGACGCGCTCGGCATTCCCTACGCCGAGAGCCAGGAGCGCTTCGTCGAAGCCCTCCAGATCATTCGGGAGGCGTGGAAGGGCCGGCCGTTCAGCTATCAGGGGAAGTTCTACCGGTTCGAGAACGTCACGGTCGGGCCCCGGCCGTATCAGCTCCCCCATCCGCCCATGCGGATGGCCGCCAACTCGGTGGAGACGTTCCCTTTCGTCGGCCGCGCCGGATTGCCGCTCTTCGTCGGGCTCCGCGACGTGGACATCCCGGAGCTCCGGGGCCACCTCGGGGCGTACCGCGCGGCCTGGCGGGAGGCCGGGCACGCCGGCGACGGCGACGTCTGCCTCCGCATCCCCGTCTACGCCGCGCCCACGGAGAAGGAGGCCTTCGAGGAGCCCCACGAGAACATCACGTATTTCTTCCGCCGCCACGCCGAGCTGACCCGATCGGGCATCGGGCGCGGTGACACCGGACCCGCCGATCGGCGGCGGGCGCGGCTCGAGAAGCTCACCCACCTGACGTACGAGGACATCCTCGAGACTCGTGTCGCGTTCGGCACGGCCGCGGGCTTGATCGATCGCCTCAAACGGGTGAGGGAAGAGCTCGGGCTCAGCGGCATCGTGGCCGAGCTGAACCCGGGCGGCCTCCTCTCGGTGGAGCAGATGCGGCGGACCCTGCGTATCCTGACCCACGAGGTGATGCCGGCCCTCAAGTGAGCCGGCGAAAGGTGGAGGAGGCCATCATGGCGACCCGCGCGACAGCGACCCACGCGATCGACGTCGAAGACGTCGAGTACGTCCGCCACGGGGACCGGCCGCTCCTGGCCCGTCTCTTCAAGCCGCGCGGGGCCGGACCGTTCCCGCTCGTCGTCGAGCTGCACGGCGGCGCGTGGTGCCGCGGGGACCGGCTCAACGATACCGTCATCAACGAGCCGCTCGCGAAGAGCGGCGTGGTGGTGGCGGCGCTCGACTTCCGCATGCCGCCCGTGGCGCCGTACCCCGCGTCGGTGGCCGACATCAATTACGCGATCCGCTGGATCAAGACGCGGGCCCGGGACCTCGGCGGGCGTCCCGACGCGATCGGCGTCATGGGCACGTCGAGCGGCGCCCATCAGGCCATGCTGGTCGCCATGCGGCCGGGCGACCCCCGCTACGCGGCAATCCCGCTTCCGGCCGGCGGCCCGACGGTGGACGCCCGCGTGAGCTACGTCGTCCTCTGCTGGCCCGTCATCGATCCGCTCGCGCGCTACCGCTATGCGAAGAAACTGAAGGAGGGCGGGAAGCCGTACCCCGAGGTCGTGGACCGGGTGCTGCCCTCCCACGACCAGTACTGGCTGACCGAAGACGCGATGGCCGAGGGCAACCCGGTGCTCGCCCTCGAGCGCGGCGAGCGTGTCGAATTACCGCCCGCGCTCTATCTGCAGGGAACCCGCGACGTGGCGCACCCCCGGCCCGACCTTGACCGCTTCGTCGCCCAATACAGGAAGGCGGGCGGCCGGGTCGAGCTCGAGCTGCTCGAGGGCGAGACCGAGGGGTTCATCACGCGGAATCCGGGGTCGCCCGCAGCCGCGCGGGCGATCGAGAGGATCATCGAGTTCGTCCACCAGGTGGAGGCGTGACCGAGGGAGGAGGCAGCCCGTGACGAAGGCTCGTACCAGGCGCGCTCAAGCTCAACTCCGGAGACGAAGGGCCAGACTCGACGCGCAGATCGCGCGCGTGAAGCGGGAGGTCAAGGCGCTCGACAAGCGGCTCAGGGTGAGGAAGCGGATCCTCAAGCGGAGACAGGCCCGGCGCGCGAAGCTCTAACCAGTCCGTCACCGGCCGGCGGATTTCGCGTCGGAGTCTGTCGGCTGCTCCCGCGCTCGCGCGGTCTCGGAGCCGCTAGCTCGCGAGGAGGAGCAGCCGGCAGCGGCACGCCGTCGCCACGAGGATGTCGCCGTGGACGAGCGATTCCTTCTGCACCACGACGACGTCGCCCGCCTGCGCGCCGAGGGAGTCGTAGTGCTCGCGCCATCCGATCTCGAGGACGATCATGCCCGGGGCCACGCCCGTGACTCGCAGTGCCTGTCCTTCGCGCATCGTCGTCTCGCCCCCGAGCGTAGCGCCGGGGGACGGTCCACGCCCAGCGGGGCTTTTCCTCGAACGCGCCGAGGGAAAGTGCCTGGAAAGTTTTCCGGTAAAGCGGTATGTAGGAAGGCATGAAACCGAACGTGGCATGGCTGCTCGCAGGGGTTCTCGTCGTCGGCGGTCTGACACCGGGGCCGCGGATCCGTGAGGTGAAGAAGCACGACATCCGGGTGGTCGACGCGCCGCCCGCCCGCTGAGGACACCCCGCCCATCTACCTCGACCGCCGGCTCTGGGCCTTCACGCGCGGCGTGCGGCTGCGGATCCTGGGCACCGTGCTGCTCGGGCTCCTCGCGGTGGCCGCGGGCACCGCGCGGCTCGCGCTCTTCGGCCTGGTGCTCGCGCGCATCATCGCGGGCCGGCCGCCGCGCGCCGTGCTGCCGCTCGTGGCCCTCACCGCGGCGGCCGTGGTCCTCCGGGGCGCGCTCGACTACTGGCGCACGATGGCGGCGCACCGCACCGCGGCCGTCGTGCAGGGCGTCCTCCGCCGCGCGATCTACGATCGCATCACCGCGCTCGGCCCCGCCCACTTCACGCGCTCCCGGACCGGCGACGTGATCCTCTCGATGGTCGAGGGCGTCCAGCAGCTCGAGATCTACTTCGGTCAGTACCTCCCGCAGCTCGCCGTCGCCGTGCTCACGCCGGTGCTCATCTTCGCCTTCGTGGCGTTCGTGGATCTCCCGATCGCCCTCGTCCTGCTCGTCGCCGCGCTCGTGACGCTGATCGCGCCGGCGGCCTGGCACCGGCAGGACAGCCGGGCGAGCCTCGCGCGCCAGAAAGCGTACGCGGCGTTCGGCGCGGAGTTCCTCGATTCGCTCCAGGGCCTCGCCACGCTCAAGGCCTTCGGCCAGGGCGCCGCGCGGGGGCGGCTCCTCGCGGAAAAAGGGCGCGCGCTCTTCCAGAGCACCATGGGCGTCCTCGGCACCAACACGCTCGCCCGCGGTATCACCGACACGGGCATGGCCGTGGGCGCGGCGACGGCGCTCGGCTGGGGCGCCTTCAGGGT
>WNFJ01423037.1_pt11 | contig 11655 bp, 10 predicted proteins | sample 5400461 | NCBI WGS metagenome assembly WNFJ01 (sample SAMN13153349, study PRJNA577476) | soil metagenome | isolation source: 115 cm saprolite on Douglas fir-dominated hillslope | place: USA:California | collected 2013-09-17
TCCAGTTGCTGCAAAATAGCTCAACCGCCATGAGCAAGCTCAAATCCGCGCATGTCGACCTGAAAGCCAATGGCTCCGGGCAGGCAGTGACCTCAAGTACAGCAACCCCAACAACCAGCAGCACACCTGCCGTCAGCAATGGAACTTTTAGCCTGACAGGGACCGGGGACGAGGCACTGCCTAACGAAGAGGCCATGCAATTCAACGTCACGCAGAACATCACCAATGGCACCAATACGACCAGTAACCTCGCCCAAATCGTCCAGGGAGAAAAGGTCTATATCCAGAATGCCAAAGGACAGTGGTATGTACTGGACAAAAGTGCGCTCAAAGGCTATGTCGATAATCCATTTTCAGGGATTAACAACCCCGACTTGTCGTTGTTGATTGGCCTGCTGCAACATACCAAAATCACCGACAACGGCGTGGAGTCCTTAAACGGCCAAAACTTGCGCCATATCACCATTGCCCTGGACCAGGTAGCTCTGAAACAGTTCCTCAGCAACAATCAACAGTTGCTCGACATCCTTGGCCAGCAAAACCTGGACGCGATCATCGATCATACTAAGGCCTTTAGCTCAACTGTTGGCCTCTGGATCGATGAGGCGACAGCCTACATCCATCGTACAGAGCTCAAATTCAATCTCAGCGCAGATACCAGTACGTTGGGCCAGTACCTGACGCCAACGGTTACTACCGTTGGCGTCCCATCCAACATCACCACCAAATTTGATTCTGTCGTCGACCTGAGCAAATTCAACGAATCTGTCGCTATCACCCCGCCGACGAGCGCCATCCCCACCAATGATCCTACCACCGTCTTTGGCTAAGCTATACCTAAGGACAAAAGCAAGAGAGTGCTACCCGCAAAGGTAGCACTCTCTTGCTTTTGTCTTTCCAATTTCAGCCCAGATGCCTCACCTGTCCATGTCCCTTCGTCGTACAATCATCTTCACCCCGCGCTTGGGTCGCAACGTAAGCGTTGTATTCGGGTCAGGCACGACCTTCTGTCCCGCTACCAATTCAAAGGTCACCCGTTGAGCGAGTGTAGCCAGCAAAAGGTGGCCCTCCAACATGGCAAAATGGTTCCCAATGCAGATGCGCGGACCAGCGCCAAAGGGCATATAGGCATAGCGGGGAAGCAGTTTCTCATTTTCCGGCGCGAAGCGCTGCGGGCCGAACTTCTCCGGATCGGGAAAGTAATCTGGACGGCGATGGAGCGTGTAAGGGGAAACCAACGCGTACTCGTTCTTATGGATCAGATAACCATCGATATCAATATCGTGCTGTGCCACCCTCGATATCGCGTAAGCAGGTGGATAGAGGCGCAATGTTTCCTTTAACACCTGCAACGTGTAAGGTAAACGAGCGAGGTCAGCATACGTCGGAGTCCGGTCCTGCAGCACGCTGTCCACCTCGTGCTGCATCTCTCGATAAACCTCGGGATGGGTTGCGAGCAGGTACCACGCCCACGTCAGGGCCGTTGCCGTTGTCTCATGGCCCGCGCCAAAGAGCGTGAGCGATTCGTCACCGATCTGCTCGTCGCTCATGCGGCTGCCATCCTCTCCCCTGGCTTGCAATAAGATGGAGAGCAGGTCATTTCTCTCTTCAGCATTGGGCCTCCGCTCGTCTATCATCTTTTGAATTCTACTTCTCAGCAGCGCTAAAGACTTCCTGGTATGCCCGTTCCTCGGCGTTGGCCAGTTAAGCGGAATGGGGAAGAGGGTGGAGAGGGTAGAGGCCACATGTCCAAGCACAGCAGCCATGGCGGCGCCAAGCTCGTCGGCTTCAGTAAAAACATCTGCATCGAAGAGCACTTTGCCGACAATACTCATCGTCAAGTGCGTCATCTCCTCGCTCACATCCACCGTCTCCCCATTCTTCCACCCCTGTTGAATTTGTTCGCTATATTTCACCATCAGGTCTGCATAACTGGCAATGTGCCGAGGTTGAAAAGGGGGAGCTATCAGCTTGCGCTGTCTCCGGTGAAAATCCCCCTCGCTAATGAAGATTCCATTGCCAATCATGGGACGAAATGCCTTATGCATAGCCTCCCCTTTATCAAAATCGTAGGCGTGCTCGACAAAAATGTTGTGCACATACTCCGGTGTATTGAATAGAACAAGAGGGAAAGGTCCAAAATGGAAGCAGCTAACATCACCGCATTCCTGTATCATACGCATTAATAAGCTCAGGCGGTCCCGCCTGTATGCAAAAAGACTCCCCACCACTGGAGGTTCCTGGATACACGGTATAGGCTTTGTTGTTTCTTTTGTTTGCGTTTGCGTTGCCACGGTTTTTTCTCTTTCCTCCTCGCCACGCAAGGAGCTACAAGTTCAGTTTTTCCCTTCTAATTATACTCTAATAAACCTTGTGAAGAGCGGATTCGCTATGCTACACTGGTCACATGTTAAAAGTAAAGCTCGACACCCACCTCAATACCTTCCACCTCGATCTCGGCTTCTCCGCTGAAGTCGGCAAAACCACCGTCTTGCTGGGTGAAAGTGGTGCAGGTAAAAGCACTGTCTTACGGCTCATGGCTGGACTGCTCCACCCAGAGCGAGGGCACATCTCCCTCGAAAACACCACCTATTTTGATAGCGAACGCCACATCGTTGTCCCACCCCAGGAACGACCCTTTGGATATGTCTTCCAGGATTACATCCTCTTCCCCCACTTGAACGTCTTTGAAAACGTCGCCTTTGGTCTCCGTGCGCAGCATCTCCCACAACACATCATACGTGGCAGAGTGGGAGAGGCGCTGGAACAGGTACACCTGCCGGGGCTTGACCAGCGCCGCGCAACCCAGCTTTCGGGTGGCCAGCAGCAGCGGGTCGCTATCGCTCGTGCGTTGGCCTTGCAACCTCAACTCCTTTTGCTCGACGAACCGCTCGCGGCCCTGGACATACAAACTCGGCGCGAGGTACGCCAGGAATTACGCCATATCCTGGCAAACATCGGCATAACGACCATTCTGGTTACGCATCAATACCTGGAAGCTTTGCTCTTCGGACAGTCCATTCTTGTACTCGATGCTGGCCGCATCATCCAACAGGGCAGCCAGCACGATCTTCTGTTGTATCCCCGCTCCTCCTATGTCGCTGAACTCGTGGGCATGAATTTCTTTCGCGGGCGAGTGGTACGCAACGAAGCGAATTCGCTCTGCACCATCCAGTTGCAGCAGGTGAACCACCCCATTGAAGTGATGGCAGCGCTGGAAGAACATCTCCAGGGCAGTAAGACGCCAGCAGTGGGCGAGGAGGCCTTTGTCGTGGTAGATCCGCGCAGTATCACACTCTATCAAAAATCACCCGACAGCTCGGCGCGCAATGTCTTCAGTGGCGAGATCGTACAGATCCTGCGCCTGGACACTTCCATTGGGAAAGAAGAACGCCATGATGGACGAGTTCGCGTCAGTATTTTGCTGAATACGTCCATACCTCCACTCACCGCCGAAATTACCGGGGCTTCAGCTGCGCGCATGGAATTATGCGAGGGGAAAACTGTCTACGCCTCCTTTAAGGCTACGGAGGCAAGAGCTTATACCTGATGAAGCTACAACTGGTAATTCCCCTCACTCGTGAACAGTCTCACTCTTCCATTCACAAGTTTCAGGTATTGCCTGCTGAAGAGCCTTCGCCAGGGCGTCCAGATCGGTTACATCGTCACGATAGACCGCCCATGCCTTGGCCTTCTCCTGTGGCACCGACGGCTTTCGATAGACAGTAATACCGATACGCTTCCCGTTGGGGAAAAATTCCTCCTTGACGCGCGTCAACTGATCCCATCGCACCTCTGTCACTTCCCCGTTTTTACTCCGTTTCACTAATGATTCTTTCCCGAACTCGATCGTAAATGGAACCGGGGCAATGATACGCAGGTAGATAATAAAACCGGCGATAAAGACGACAGCGGCAATAGTACTCCCTATCGCAGACGCGCCCTGGTGAATAGCAATCCATAAAACCAGGCAAGTTAAGCCTATTACTGCGGCGAAGGTGATGATCCGTTTGAAAGGACTGAGTCCAGGCCCGATAAAAACCCTGTCCCCGGCCGCTGACGGTGATGCCATCAAATACTCCCAATAGTATTGTTCTTTGTATCCACTATCTCAAAGTTATTGTATCAACAGAGCATATGCTTTGCAACAGGCAATTATGTCTATCCTTCCTCTCCTATGAGACTATCCGTAACAAGGCGTATATGATATACTTATGCCGCCATCTTAAGTTGGGTTTTATCTTTCTCGCGGCTGAACGTCTGAAAACCAGTAGTCGTTGAGTCATAACTTCATCTCGAGGAGGGATTGAAATGGAAAGGCAGATAACGACTGGTAAGCTGCTTGCGACTCAGGGATACGTGATTGGAGTCGAGATCAGTGGCAGCGGCTCGCGCCAATCCGTAGCGCTGGCAGACCTGGACGGAAACATACTCTACAAGGCGCGTCGCCCTCTCGAGTACGTCCCCGATACACAGACGGTTTTGCGACTACTCGATGAGATGCTCGCGGAAGTTACAGCTCCCGAGAGGCTGTGCGATGGACGCATTTTGCGCGCCGGTGTCGCCGTCGGCGGATTGGTCGATGCCTCTCAAGGTGTAGTACGCACCCTGCACCACGCGCAAGGTTGGGATAATTTCCCTTTGCAAGATTACCTTGTTGAGAAACTTGATGTACCTTGTATAATAGATAACAATGCCAATGCTGCGGCATTGGCGGAAGTAGAGTCTGGAGCAGCCTCCCCTTCGGGAGAAGAGGGCGGGCACAAAAAGGCTGAACGCATCGTATTGTATATAGGATTGGGGCGTGGAATTGGCGGAGGCCTGGTTGCGAATGGCAAGATCTACCATGGCACAACCTGTACAGCTGGCGAAATAGGACACATGCAGGTCAAAGAGCATGGGCCAAAGTGTTCTTGTGGCGCCTTTGGCCACCTCGAAGCCGTTGCATCGGCTCAGGCAATTTCGCGTACGATGATTGGCCTCTCGGTAGAATACCCCGAGACAGAAGCGGCCATTCGCCGTGTCACAGGTGCAAGGGCCGAACGTATTACAGCCGAGCAGGTTTTTCAGCTTGCCGCAGGGGGTGACCCGATAGCGCAGCGCGTTATAGAGGAGGTCTATACTTACCTGGGTATAGCCCTTGCCAATATCGTCTACTTGATAAACCCTGGCCTGATTGTTCTGGGTGGCCAGGTAGCACTGGCGGGTGAACTATTGATAGCACCGCTCCAGGCACGCGTGGACGATCTGTGCCTACCAGTAGTTGGGCAGTCCGTGCGCATCGTGCAAAGCAAACATGGTTCAGAGGCAAATATTGTAGGGGCCGTTACCCTGGCCCTACAGGATGTTTAGGTTCTTAATTAGTTGCGAGGCAAATTGTGGAAATAGGCAGGGTCATTGGCGAACACTACCTGCTACAACGTCTGATCAAGCAGGGGCAGTATGCAATCGTCTACCAGGGAGTCGACCAGGCATTTCAGCGTGCCGTCGCAGTGAAGGCGTTAGATGCTACCCATATCCCAATCTATAGAGCCGCCGTACGCAGAACCTCCCAATTTACATTCCCCAACATGGTTGGCCTGTATGACCTCGTCACAGAACAGGAGAAGCTCTATCTCATTCAAGAGTATATCGATGGAGAAGATTTCTCCACGCTCTTACAATCACCTCTTCAGCCCTACGAGGTTGCCGACTACGGTCACCAGATTTGCCTGGCGTTACTGTACGCCGCCAGTTCTTCACGTAGAACCTGTCACGGGGATTTGACCCCGACTGCTATCATGCGCGACCGGCGTAGCCAGATCCGTGTCAATAACTTTGCTCTACCAAGCGATGTAAGTTATTTTACCGCGTGGAGCGACTTTGGCGGTGAGGGTCTACCTCTCTCCGACAAAGATCTCCCCTGGGGAGTTGAAAGCCAGGGGCGACGTGCCGACGACACCCGCGCCGTTGGCTTGCTCCTCTACCAGTTGCTGGCTGGTCGTCCACAGGGTGCTACTATGATCGAACCACCAGCCGACGGCCGATTGCGCTTCCGCAGCAATATTCCTCCAGAACTTTGCGATGTGGTTGCCCGGACAGTTATACGCGGCCATCCTCAACATATCAATACCGTTGAAGTGCTGAACGATGAATTGAGGACCCTGGTCGAGATACTAGAGCCCGCAACTCCACTCATTTTGAATAACCCGGCGTATCAACAGGCGCCCCTGCCTCCCCAGGCGGCTCCAGCAGCCCAGGCAAGCGAGATGGCCCAACCCAGACAATTCTCTCCGGCTGGCACGGGCAAAGTTCCGAGCCCTCTTCCCACCGGCCAGCCGGGCATCGGACTCTCTACATTCCAGCAACCCAGGAATGAAAAGTCGCTCGCATCAACCATGGAAAACCCCGACTTCTCAGATCAGACGATAGCAGACCCCTCGCTCATGTCGGCCGTGCCACGCCCGTCAATGCCCTACCCGAATACGGAAACAGGAGCACAAAAAGTAAATCGCACCACGATAATCTTGCTTCTCCTACTTGGCCTGATTGTATTTGGCATCTGTTTCGCCATCGGTTTTTACGGTGGCTCCTTTTTGGGACCACATTAAGTAGTCACAGCCTCTATTCTGCACTACTTCCAACGCTGTGCATCCCTGTGCCGGTATTTTTTCATGACCTCTTCATAGGCTGCATCAAGGTCGACACCGGTAGAGTTTGCCAGTGATGCCAAAATGAAGAGGATATCACCCATCTCAGCCGCGATACTCCCCTCTCCCTCGCTGGCTTTCTTCGGTTTCTCCCCATAGCGATGATTGATCTCGCGCGCAAGTTCTCCCACTTCTTCCGTGAGCCTTGCCAGGCTTGAAAGCGGCGTCCAGTAATTGCTCTGCCATTCTTCCTTGATCAATACATCTATCTCTTGTTGCACATCGCGCAGGGTCTTCGTAGTCATGGGCACCTCATCCCCTCTTTACACGCCGCTAATGGGCTCATCAAGGCTTTCCGTCATATAAGCGTGGGCCATGTTTTCGCTATTCCAGGCAAAACCAACATTTCCCGGTCGATCTACGACTATCAGTCCTCCGGTGCCGCCAGTCTTTGCACCAAGCAAAGCTATCGCTGCTTCTGCTGCATCACGCGCGCTACCCCCACTAGCCACAAAATCAGCCACGCGTTTAGCAATGAGCAAGCGCGCAAAATCTTCACCCTGGCCCGTACAGGAGACCGCCGCGTTCTCGTCAGCATAGAAGCCACATCCCACAAGAGGTGTATCACCCACTCGTCCCGGATATTGATTGAAAATACCTCCCGTCGAAGTAGCGGCAGCCAGTACGCCTGAGGTATCGACAGCCACCGCTCCAACCGTTCCATGCCGCTCCTCACGAGGTGAGCCTCGATTCACCTCGCGCCTGTGATAGCGCGGTTCCTCTTCTGTTTCAGCCCCCGCGCTTTGCGCCTCTTTCCATCGCTTATATTGACGCTCTGTCAGCAGATCGCCAAAACTACATTGGGGGATACCCTGCTCGAGGGCAAACTCCTGAGCGCCTCTGCCGACAAGCAAGACATGCGGGCTCTCCATTACCTTGCGTGCCAACGAAACAGGATTCTTGATATACTCGACACAGGCAACGGCGCCAACGTTCAACTTCTCGCCATTCATAATACCAGCATCCAACTCGATCCTACCATCGGATGTCAGACAAGCCCCCTTGCCAGCATTGTAGTCGGGATTATCTTCAAGCGCACGCACAGCCGCTTCGACGGCATCAAGTGCACTGCCGCCATTCTCTAAAATGCGCCACCCTATCAGCGCGGCATCTCTGCAACCTGCCTGAGCTACTTCAGCACGATCTGAAGTAATGGTACCCGCTCCACCATGTACTATTATGGCCTTTGACATGACACACTCCCCTTAAAGGCCTTTGACAAAATCCACCAGTGCGCTCCCCACTGCCTCGGGCGCATCGAAGAGAACCAGGTGATCCGCGTCAGGAATAATCACCAGGCGCGACTCCGGAATTTCACGGTGGAGACGTTGGGCCAACTTCAAAGGCGTCTGCTGATCCTTTTCGCCCCAGGTAATCAATACAGGTCTCCTCAAGACCTTAAGATCAGAGGCCACCGAGTTTGTATAATTAGGATTTAACAGGCGAATTTGTTGAAAAAGCACTTCTTTGCCCAGCTCACTGTCCCACTGGTCGATATAATCGCTCATGTACTCCTGGAAGCGTTGTGGATTCACCGAACCATTCGGGAGTGTTTCGCGCAGGTCCCTCATCATGTCCTCGACCTTTGTTTCTTTGGGAGCATCATAATCCTGGCGTTTCTTCATCTCAGGTAAGGGCCAGTTCTCCGCGAAACTATACTCGTAAGAGGTGCTATCGATCAGTACCAATGCTGCGACGCGTTCCCGGCTCAAGCGAGTGGCCAGCACCTGCGCCACACTTCCACCAAAACCGTGACCCACCAGTATAATATTCGTGAGCTTAAGCTGCTCAAACAACATCTTCAGCCCGTCGGCTTGACCCCAGTTTGAGGTGTCCGCCGGCCAGGGATGGTCTGACTCTCCACAGCCAAGTAAATCGATCGCATAAACAGCGCGGTTCAAACTGGCAAGATGGGGCATGACATCAGCCCATACAAAGGCGCCCGCTACAATATCATGGAGCAGCACAATGGCTCCATCGGTACCAAACTCGAGTCCCTGTACAATATAACTCAGATTGTAGTGTATTACATGAGCAAACCGCCGCTCTCGCTCCGGTGCTTTATTAGCCTCTGACGTATCCTTTATCATACAAACCTCGTATCATTTTACGCCTTAGCATAAAGGGACGGCACATTGTAGAACGCGCTGAAACCTGCATAGCGCGCCGTCTCTTCACCAAGCTCATCCTCTATCACCAGCAAACGGTTGTATTTTGCGACGCGCTCGCTGCGTGCCGGGGCACCTGTTTTAATTTGCCCCGCATTGGTCGCCACTACCAGATCAGCAATCGTAGTATCCTCTGTCTCACCAGAGCGATGAGATACCACCGCGCTAAAGGCGGCACGCTTCGCCATCTCGATCGCCGCCAGCGTCTCAGTCAAGGTGCCAATCTGATTGAGCTTAATGAGAATCGAGTTAGCTGCCTGTTCCTGGATACCGCGTTTAAGCCGCTCCGTATTCGTCACGAACAGGTCGTCGCCAACCAGTTGTATGCGATTGCCCAGGCGCTGCCGCAAGAGCTTCCAACCCTCCCAGTCGTCCTGGCTCAGGCCATCCTCGATGGTGATGATAGGATACTCGGAGATCCACTGTGCGTAGAGTCCCTCTCGAGCCAGTATGTATTCACCATTATCGTAAAACTCCGAGGCCGCCGGATCCATACCCAGGAAAATATCCACGCCCGGTTTATAGCCCGCTGCATCTATGGCCGCCACGATAACCTCCAATGCTTCGCGGTTAGAGCCGAGCGATGGTGCGAAACCTCCCTCATCCCCAACATTAGTATTCAGCCTTTTCCCGTGCAGCACCTTTTTCAAGCCCTGGTACACTTCGGCTCCCATGCGCAGCGCCTCACGAAATGATGACGCGCCCACCGGAAGAACCATATACTCCTGCATATCGGTCGAGTTATCGGCGTGTTTTCCCCCATTCAGGATATTCATCATAGGGACGGGCAAGGTACGAGCAGAAACACCACCTAAGTAACGGTACAGTGGCTCCTGCTGCGCATTGGCTGCCGCCTTTGCCGCTGCCAGGGAGACGCCGAGAATGGCATTTGCTCCCAGGTTCGCCTTGTTCGGCGTGCCATCCAGCTCGATCATCACTTCGTCCAGCATGATCTGGTCTGTGGCATCGAGCCCGATGATAGCATCGCTGATGGTATCGTTCACATTACGAACGGCATTTAGCACGCCCTTACCACCATAGCGGCTCTTATCGCCATCGCGCAACTCAACTGCCTCGTGGACACCGGTTGACGCGCCTGAGGGAACCGCGGCTACTCCACGTTCTCCTCCCACCAGCAGAATCTCAACTTCTATAGTGGGATTACCGCGCGAATCCAGAATTTCGCGCGCGCCTACATCTTCGATCGTGGTCATTCCATTTACGTTATTTGGCATAAAAATAGATCCTCCATTCCATATCCTTGCGAAAGTATTGTACCTCTTTAGAGGGGATTGGAGCAAGGTTATGCAGAGCAAACATACCAGAAGGGATGCCGTCTCTGCAAGAGCGGTATCCCTTCTGGTATGTATAGCACTTACCCTGTTACCTTTGACAGCGCGTGTGCCAGCTGATCTGTATGCTCAGGCAAACCTACCGTGACGCGCAAAAAATCACGCAGATACGGGTGGCTAAAGTAGCGTAACAAGATACCATACGATTCAAGTATCGCTCGAACTCGACGGATATCTACGTCCTCGTTGATGACACGTGCCAGGATGAAGTTTCCCTGCGATGGAATGGGCTCCAGGTAGGGTTGGCTAGCAAGCACATTGTAGACACGGTCCCGCTCTTGCACAATTTTACGCACGTTGCCAAAAACATAATCCAGGTCATTGAGCGTCTCGATCGCCGCGATATGACCGGCGACATTGACCTCGAAGGGACATTGCGCGCGCTGCATATACCCACCAATCCATTCTGGGAACAGGCCATAGCCAATACGCAGACCGGCCAATCCCGCCCACTTGCTAAAGGTACGCAGGACCACCAGGTTACCGTATTGCGGGACCAGGTGCGCGTAACCCCGTGGTCGCTCAGAAAACTCGACGTAGGCCTCATCAACCACCACAATACGCCCGGTTTCAAGTAGCGTCAGCACATCAGCTTCAGCGACAGGATTACCGGTGGGATTATTCGGTGAGCACAAGACAATCATTTTTGTTTCTGGAGTCAGCGCCTCCAGTATTCCCTCGACATCTACTTCATAGTCAATTGACCGTGGCACTTCTAATACATAAGCGCCACAAAGTGTCGTGACAGAGGTATAGAGAGAGAAGGTGGGAGGGCAACAGATGATATTATCCCCTGTGGCAAGAAAGATGTGCCAGAGGAGACTGATCACCTCCATACTGCCATGACCTAAGATGATAAAACGACCGTCGAGTCCGGTATAATGGGAAAGAGCAGTTCGCAAAGCAGTTGCATTGGTATCAGGATAATTATTGTACCATCTATGATCGCTTAATGCGCTCAGTACTGACGGGGCCGGACCATAGGGGCTTTCATTGCTATTTAATTTTATTAAACAACTAACGGGTATACCCGTGCGAACGCTGAAGGCTTCTGGCGACTCGCCAGGAACATATTCAGCCATACGGTCCAGTTCCGGGCGTACATGAACTATGCGCGGAGAATACGTGTTCATGAACAGTCCTAATTATTTATCTGTATCGGCATCTACATAGATTGGTGCCGGTCGGCGAATGAGTGAATTGCGTTGGGTAGATTTACCAGTACCAGGGCCATTGCCAGTACCATTGCCACTATTATGCAACAATTCATTGTTGCCAGTAAAATTCATCCTTTGGGGTGATTGCACCGCAGGCCGCACATCAGTCTCGGACGTGCGCTCCCCTGAAGGTAACATCATATCCAATCCACGACGCAGGGTCATCATATCGCGCAGGAAACATGCCACAGCTGAGGCAGCCGAACCTTTTTCTTTGGAGTTTTCAAAT
>WNFJ01173505.1_pt1 | contig 11654 bp, 8 predicted proteins | sample 5400461 | NCBI WGS metagenome assembly WNFJ01 (sample SAMN13153349, study PRJNA577476) | soil metagenome | isolation source: 115 cm saprolite on Douglas fir-dominated hillslope | place: USA:California | collected 2013-09-17
CACATCGGATCTCGCGGGTTAACGATCACGAAACCCGAGGTCAGCTACCCCGCCGAGCCCGCCGCTGCCGGCATGCCGATTTCACCAGACCCTGGGATGTCTAGCCGGTGGCGGCACTGCCAGCGAGGAAGCCGCCGAGGCCGCAGCCGGGGCGGGAAGCTCAGGGTATCTCACGCTGCGTGATCGGCCTTCAGCTTCGCGCGGCGCGCATTCCCGCCGTTCGGCGCGGCCGACGCGCGGTGCAGCGTGATCGTAAATGCCGCGCAGAACTGGCATTCTGCACGTCAGGTAGGTGCTGACCCTGGTCGGTACCGGGTGACGGCAGTCTTCGCAGGTCGTGGCGTCATGCTCGAAGGCGCCGGAGAATATGCGGAGATCCCTCTAGCCATAAGTGTCTGGACCGGAGGTCGTGGCATGTTCGGGAGCGGTCTGGGAGACCGCCGACGGAAGGTGCCAGGCCAGATCCCGTGCAGATCCTGCGGCTTGCACGCGCTGGGCGTACAAATTCAGGCCTGCTTCCTTTTCTGAGGCGTTGTGCAGAGTCACAGTCGTGTGCTGAGTCGTCACCGGGGATCTGAGTCCCCCGCGGGCGGTCGGGAAAGACTGACTTGCCTCATGTTCAGCTGTGCCGCCGCAATCGAGCGCTCAACCGAGCTCGCTTCAGGCGACCCGAGTCAGTATCTCGTTGCCAGCCCCAGGGAACCGCCTCTGCCAGTGGCCAAAGTGCGCCGCTGAGGTCGGCACCGTTGAGGGCCACGTAGCTGAGGTTCGCGCCACTAAGGTCTGCGTCAGTGAGGTCGGCGTCAGTAAGAGTCGCGAAGCTGAGGTCCACGCGGGTGAGGTTCGCGCCATCCAGGTGGGCGCTGCTAAGGTTCGCGCGAGTGAGGTTCCCGTCTGTGAGGAGTGCGCCCCTAAGCGTCGCATGTTGGAGCTTCGCGCGCGTGAGGTTCGCACAGCTGAGGTCGGCACCGCTGAGCTTGGTGCCCCCCAGCTTTGCGCGAGTGAGGTTCGCATTGGTGAGGTTGGCACCGCTGAGGTTGGTGTTGGTGAGATCCGCGTGAGTGAGGTCGGCGCCATTGAGGTCTGCGTTAACGAGATGCGCGTCCCAGATCCTGACAAAAGATAGTTCTGCCCCGGAGAGGTTGATCGTACGCTGGTCATATCTGTAGTTCCGTCGCCCAATGACGGTGAGTGCCGCTTGAACGTCCCGTTCAGGGGCCGCGATGACTGGTTCGCTTGGCTGCGGCTCCCCCTTGTGCTCGCAAATGAAAGTGGAAAGGACGTCCATCACTGTTGGGTGGTCGGCGGCCGAACGCCGGGCGGCACGTTTCAAAATATGGATGGCTCGGATGCGCTTGCGGGTCTTGTCGGAGCCAAGCTGCTCAATCGCCTTCGTATAGCGGTCGCTCGGCCAGATGGCGAGCCTGGTGGCCAGCCGATGCTGCAGTTCGAAGTGCCGAAACTGGTAGTTCGCACCTACTTGCCGTAGAACGCCCCTCCTATGGGCATCGGCTAGAAAGCTCATCAATGGCCATGGAAGTCGGCCACGCAGCACCAGCAATATCTGGGCTATCTTATAAAAGGGCCAAGCCGCGGTAAAGCTGTTATAGATCCCCGCCACAACCCCGACGGCGACCCCCGTCACCACCCCAGCCACCACACCGGCCCACTCTCCGACCAGAAGGCCGGCCGCGGCACCAAACCCGGCCCCGGCCAAGGCCGCGGCGACAATCGCAGCTTTGCGATCGCGCGCAAGGACTACCGGCGGACTCACAGCTGAGCTGATGTCGAGCGGAGCAGCCTTCAGACTTGATGACCAGCCAGCGAACCCGGTCACCACCCCCACACCCACTCCAGTCACTACCCCCGCTACGGCTCCCCTCGCAGCCGCCGTGGCACCCCCGATTATGATGCCGATCAAGATCCCAACCCCTACGACCCCCGCACTCGGTGGCCGAAAGCTGATACCGCGCGATGGCTTCGGCGGCTTCCCGTCTTCAACCAGGATCTTGCCCATACCGAGCGTGGCGGTGTAGGTGCCAAAGGTGACCGCGGCCAGGGTCCCGAACGCGACCCCGAGGCGAATTCCAGCCACCACACCTGCGAGTGCCCCGATGAATAGCGAAGCACCGGCCAAAGTCACAGCCTCGGGCAGGAAGCGCGGTACTGCCTGCGGTAGCTGCCACCAAGCCAAGTCCGGGCTGCCGATCTTCCGTTCGAGGTACCGCGCGAGGAACACTAACCACTTCTCCGCCTCCTGAGCCTGGTCGGTGGGCTCATGCCGGTAGGAAGCCGGGATGAATGCATCAAGCAGGAGAGACTCGACTGCGGTACGGTCAGTTAGGGTCGAATTGCACAATTCTTTTGGCTCACGCAGCCCGCGGATCAGCTCTCCGGGGCGGGGGTTATAGATAGTACGTGCGAGGCTAACCATCAGCGGTGTAGCCAGCGCCTGGGCAGCGGGCGCTTCAGTACCGAGCACAGGTAGGACAGGGTCCCAGCGCACCCTCGCATCAGGACCACCCGCATCCTCACGCAGGTACTTGCTGACAGCGTCGGCGTCCAGTGGGCCCAATTGAACAGCTGCTGCTCCTCGGAGAGTCACTTCGATGCCGTTCGTTGGCCGAACGGCATCTCGATACTGATCGCTACGGCAGGTCACTACCAAGTACTCACCCGGCCGCAACGCATCGCTGATCCGGCTGACCGCTGACCCCCGGACTTCTTCCCGAATCTCATCAAGCCCATCCAAGATCGGAAGAAGCAAGCCAGCAGCGAGGAGTTCCGCAGCTTGGGTCGGCTCATCGCGCGTGGCTGGCAGTGCGGAGAGGGCAGGGTGGTTGGTCAAGAGCTGAGCACATAGCCAGCTACGCAGATCCTGCTCGGCAGGATTCCACGATGCTACCGAGGCCAGGAATGGAACAGGACCACCAGGAGCGCGGCGGGCCAGCAAGTCCAACACCAGCCGGACCATCAGCATCGTCTTGCCAGTGCCAGGCTCACCGAGCACCACAAGTCGATGGGTCGGCACCTGGGCTAGAGCCTCTACCAGATCACCCCCTGCTCCGGCCAGGTCTTCCGGGCCTGCGGCCCAGGTACCGGCGGGCGGGGGCGGAGGCCATCCTGCGCCACTGGCCGCTAGCCTTACGAGGGAGTCCCAGGAGTCGGCCAGGGATGCATCCGCCGCAGCCCAGGCTACTGGGAGCGGGTATGGGTCGTTGAGGCGGCGCATACTAGCCTCGGCCTGCCACTGAGCGGATACCGCCACGGCAAGCTGGTCAGCCACCTGGGCAACACTTAGGCTGCTGACCAGCGTCGCGGATCGGGCATCCCGATATAGCGCCCAAGTGAGCCATATCATGGGCAAGCCAAGGCTCAACGAGACCAAGACGGTTACTGTGGCAACGTCTAGGTGATGGTGGGGGCGCGCTAGCGCTGGTATCCAAGGCAGCAGGATCAACGCCATGGCCACCGCGCCGGCACGCCACGCTGGATGGCGGGCGGCAGCTGGCCAACGCCGCCTGTTCGGGTGCTTTGCACTGCTCACTACCGCAGATTGCCACACCCCGCTGGGCGTGGCTATCGATTGTGCAGGCCACTCGGAGAGCGGGTTGTTGCACAGCGCGCCACCCATGGCCCAACACCACGGACTTAAGCCCCGCTGGCCGGATGCCAGACGCTGCCCGGCCTGACGGAGTGCGGCGAGGACTGCGCCCACGGCTGCGCGTGTCAGGTTCTCGGGGCGCGCCAAAGCGTCGATTCGGCGGCTGGAGCGGACGTCGGCCAGTGGTCGCAGGACTACTCCAGCGGGGGCGGGTGTGGTCCAGCGCGGGATGAGCGCCAGGCCGGCTCCGGCGCGGACCAGTTCGGCGGCGACGGTGAATTCGTTGACCCGATGGGCTACGGTCACCGGCCGGCCGGTGACCGTGGCGAGTGTGTCGATGATGGCGCCGACGGGGAAGCCGGCGTGTGTGGTGATCCACGGCTCGCTTGTGGCGGCGCGCGCCGTGATCGTTCGGCGGCGCGCCAGCGGGTGGTCGACGGGCAGGGCGACGTCGAGCGGCTCGGTCAGCAGCAGCACCGCGGTCACGGTGCTCGGCCAGGCAGCGGTGTGCTCGAAGCGGTGCGCCACCACGATGTCATAGCTCGCGGTCAGTGGGGCAAAGGCCCGCTGTTCGACATCTTCGTCGGTGAGCACGACCCGGACTGCCGCACTGGCTGGGAACCCGCGGGCCAGTGCTGGGAAGAAGGCCGTCGCAGCGCTGTTGAAGGCGGACACGCTGACCGTGCCCCGGGGCGCCTGTTGGAGCTCCTCGGCGAGCTGCCGGGCGCGGGCCAGCGCGGTTTCGACATCGACGGCGGCGGCCGCGAGGGCCTCGCCGGCCTCGGTCAGGCGCAGGATCCGCCCCTCGCGGCGGGTGAGCGGAACGCGCACCGGCGCCTGCAGCAGCCGCAGCTGCTGGGAGACGGCCGACGGGGTGATCCGCAGCGCGTCAGCGACCGCCCGCACGCTGCCGAGCTCGCCCAGCTCGCGCAGGACCTGCAGCTGCCGAACATCCACCCAAACAATGTAGTACAGCTAAATCTTCGGTTAAGAAACCTAAGCCTTGTTTTCCTATACGCCGGCACGCATCATCACTGGAGTGCAGGCGGATACCGGCGATGACCCGACCTACCAGCAGCTGCTCGCGGTGCTGACCGAGTACGGTGCCGACTTCGACTTGATCGATCACGATCCGGTCGGCACGACGGAGGTCGTTAGCGCGCTGCGCGGCCCACCCGGTGCAGCAGGCCGCCAAGTGCCTCATGCTCATCGTCAAGCTCGATCGCAAGACCAAGAAGTACGTGCTCGCCGTGGTGCCCGGAGACCGGAAGGTCGATCTCGGCGCGATCCCCACCCTCTGCGGGGCGCGGTATGCCGGCTTCTGCGAGACCGCGACGGCCGAGCGGCTCGCTCGCGCGGTCGCCGGCACGGTGCTGCCATTCGCCCTGGACCCCGAGGTCGAGCTGGTGGTCGATCCCGGGGTGCTCGAGCAGCCGCGACTGTATTTCAACGCGGCGCGACTGGATCGATCCGTCAGCCTCGTCACGGACGACTATGCGCGCATTACCCAGCCGACCGTGCACACGATCTCAGCACCCATCGAACCCGCAGCCCGTGACCGCACGGAAAGACTACGCAATCCACTACGAACCGCTGTTCAAGACACTGGAACTCATGAACGTCCAGGCCCTGATCGACGCGACCACCGACCCCTGGTACAACCAGACACTCATCGAAGTCGGCGGCGTGCTCGTACGGCTCGGCGTCATGCACGGCGAGTTCCACTGGCACAAGCACGACGAGCAAGACGAGTTCTTCTTCGTCCTCGACGGCCAGTTCCACATCGAACTCGACGGGCAGGACACCGTCACCCTCGGTCCCCGTGACGGCTTCTGCGTCCCCGCAGGCTTGCTCCACCGCCCCGTCGTCCCCGTGCGCAGTGCCGTACTCATGCTGGAGAAATCCGGAGTCATCGCCACCGGTGACTGAAACGGCGCGCTTGACACGCCGACCGTGCAACCCGCCATCAACCGGGACGCCCTCGCGCGTTCGAGGCCGATGACCGGCGCCTAGTCGAAGTCAGCCCACTCGCGCCCGGGGAGCGGACGCGCCCGATCTCCGCTCATTGCCACCGCATGCGCATGAGGCTGTGACCTGGGATTTTGCTGGGCTTCGGGGCGATTTGGCTGCGACGGAACTCCTGGTAGGCGTTTGGGTGTCTAATCCAACCGTCCCAGGAGCCCTTGTGCTTTCTTATGTGCCAGCCGTCGTTCATGCAAGCCGGGCAGCGGAGTCCCCGGACGCGGGGACGCCTGCGGGGACAGTGGTGGTGAGGGCCGCTGACCTGACCCTATGGGGGCCGGGCTTCAGGCCGGACCCCCTTCCCTGCTCAGCCCGGTGAACGTAGTTTCCGGGTGACATTCGAGCTCGGGAAGGAGGCCCTCGATGTCTGTCTACGTCGGAATCGACGTGCACCGCAAGCGCTCCCAGGTGGCGGTGATCGACCAGGGTGGCGAGGTACTCGCCAACCGCAACGTGCCCAACGGCGTTGAGCCGATCCTCGGCGTGATCGGCGGCTTGCCGTCGGGCACCCCGGCGGCGTTCGAGGCGGCGTTCGGCTGGGGGTGGCTGGTGGAGCTGCTGGAGGATTACGGCTTCGCGCCGCACCTGGTGCACCCGCTGCAGTGCAAGGCGATCGCCTCGGCGCGGCTGAAGAACGACAAGGTCGACGCCGCGATCTTGGCGCAGCTGCTGCGCGCCGACCTGCTGCCCGAGGCGTGGATCGCGCCGCCCGCGGTGCGCCAGCTGCGGGCGCTGCTGCGCCACCGGGCGCAGCTGGTGCGGCTGCGGACGCTGCTGCGCAACCGGATCCACGCCGTCCTCGCCGACCACGGCCACGACCGGCCGGCCGGATACTGGAGCGGCCCGGGCCGCCAGTGGCTCGCCTCGCTCCAGCTGCCCGCCGTCTCGCGTGAGGTGATCGAGGACGACCTGGCCCTCATCGACGCCCTGCAGCAGCTGATCGACCGGCTCGACTGGGAGGTGCACCAGCACGCCAGGGCCGACCCGCGGGTCAAGGTGCTGACCCAGCTGCCGGGCGTGGGCCCGTTCACCGCGCTGGTTCTTCTCGCCGAGATCGGCGATGTCAGCCGGTTCGGCTCGGCGCGCAAGCTGGCCGCCTGGGCGGGGCTCACCCTGACGGTGCGCGGCAGCGACCGCACGGTCCGCCACGGGCACATCTCTAAGCAGGGCTCGGCCTGGGTCCGGTGGATCTTGTGTGAGGCCGCGCAGACCGCCAAGCGGCATCCACAGTTCGCTGTCAGCTATCAGGCCATCGACCGCCGCCGCGGCAAGAAGATCGCCACCACGGCGGTCGCCCGCAAGCTACTTACCCGCGCTTATCACCTGCTCTCCGACGCCAGCACGGCGCGATGAGCACCACCAGCCGGGAGGGGTCGCCAGCCCCGGGCGAGCTCGCGTTTTCGCATGAGCCGGCATCGCCGCGCTCGATGACCTGACTGAGCAGCCCGGTCCCCGGATGTAACGGTCATGGCGCCACGCCCCCACCAGGCAAGGCGCCGGATGGGTGCATGTGAGACCACTCCGCGAGCCACGCAGCCGGGGAAACCAGCCAGCGACTTCCCGATCCGCCAAACCCCGCAACAAGGCTCTTCCTCGCCCTCCATGATCGGCCGCCGCTCGCCGGCGTCAAGCTCGTTCGTCCTCGCCCGCGCCTGCCGGCGCGGCGCTGCGGGCGCTCCAGCTTGACCCCGGACCCGCGCGGCGGCGCAAACCGGCAGCGACGAGGAAAAGCCACAGAACAGTCCCGCCCCGAACCCGGCGGCTAACCACCAGGTCACCGGGTCAGACCACCACGCCCTCTTGACAACAAGGGCCCCCCATAGGTGCGAGTCCGCGGCCGGGGGACGATCACGGTGCGAGATGCGGTGCCGGCAGCGGGCGAGCTGGCGGTGTTCTGCCGCCCGGTGGTGACGGCCCCGGCCGTGGTCCGCAGGGACGGCGCGGTGCTGGCGGACGGGTGGCTGCCGGATTTCGTGCGGCTGGGCGAACTGGAACGCCACCTCGGCGAGGAGGTGATCGAGGAGATCGTGGCCGCGGCGCTGGAGCAGGGCCGGCTGCGGAAACGCCAGCGGCGCCGGATCATGTCCTATCCGCTGGTCATCCGGATGATGATGGCGATGACCCTGATGCCGGACGGGTCGTACTGCGAGGCGCTGGCACGGCTGGCCGGGCTGCTCGCGGACGTGCCGTTCGCCCGGGAATGCGGGCGCTGGTGCCGGCGGATGTGATGGAGGAGGTGTTCTGGCGGGCGGCCGGGCCGCTGGTCGCCGATGACGACCCGTCAGCGGTGCTGCTGGCCGGGATGATGGTGTGCGCCGCCGACGGGATGCTCGTGAACGTCGCGGACACGCCGCCGAACCGGACGGCGTTCGGCTGCGCCGGCACCGCCGCCCAGGACGGCGAGGGAGCAGCGCCGTTCCCGCAGCTGCGGATCGTCGCGCTGACCGCCCGGGCCGGCCGCGCCACGCTGGGCGCGATCCTGGGAAGCACACGGGCCGGGAAGCAGACCCTGCTGGCCCGCCTGATCCGCCGCCACCCGGAACTGGTCGCCGGCCGCGTTGTCTGCTTCGACCGGAATTTCCGGGTTATGAGTTGATCTCGGCGATCCTGGAGGCGGGCGGGCACGTCGTGGCCCGGGTGAAGGCCGGGATCAGCCTGTCGGCCGGGCCCGGCGGCGGCTGGCTGCCCGACGGATCCCGGATGACCTGGCTGAACGCCCCGTCCGGGAAGACACACGACCGGCTGCCGGTCCGCGCCGCCGAGCACAACGCCCTCCTGCCCTGCGGCGACGGGGACGAGGTCTCCGAGACCTGCACCCTGATCACCACCCTGCTGGACCACCAGGCCGCGCCCGCCGGCGCGGTCCGGGAGGCGTACCTGACCCTGTGGAGCGCGTCAGAGACCACGTTCGGCGAGGACAAGACCACGATCACCGGCGCCGGGAACCGCACGTCCGGGCCGGTGCTGCGCTCCGGCTCCCCGCGCCTGGTCATCCAGGAAGCCTGGGCCTGGCTCGCCGGCACCCAGCTCGTGCGCGCCAGCGCCGCCGCCGCCCTGCACGGCGCCGCCGCGGATGCCCGCGCGCTGCGCCGCAAGGACAATGCCCCGGTCACCGCCGACGAGGAATCCTTCACCGCCGTCTGGCGCCACGCAGTCCGCTCCATGACATCCTCCCACGTCACGGCGTCATCGTCGCTGGACGCGCTCGCCGCCGCAGCCGACGCCGCCGCACGCGCCGCGCTGCACACCCTCAACGTCCCCGGCCGCCAGCGCCACTCACCGCGCGCCCAGAAAGCCCGCCCGAAATTCCAGCACACCACCGCGACGAAACAGACCGTCACCGGCAAATCCCAGGTCACCGTGTTCGCGCCCGGTGCCGGGTAAAGCCGCGGCCAGGAAGGACACCCGTCAGGAAGGAGGAACCGCCCCGCCACGCGGGGCCGCGGACCGTGGAACCGCACGCCACCCCGCCGCGACACGCGGGCAGAACCCATGCCCGCGCCCCGGACAGCGCAGCCGGGAAACGGACTCCGAGATCCACACAGAACACCGAGGCCGGAACCCCCCAGCAGGCCATAAACACCTAAAGTCCCTGGTGTTGACCCATGGCCTCACCAGCCGTAGATCATGGCGGTGCCTTTCTGGCGGGCCATGAGTGGCCCGGAGAATAGCCGGAGACGTCCGGAGGCCATGAACGTAAGCGCAGGTCAGGGCATGTTTGGGAGATATCTGTAAAACCGCTGGCTCGACGGCGGCGCGCCCTTATTGATCTTGAGCCTGTGTTCTTAGGGACAGCCTTGACATACCAAACTTGCTCTCGCGCGGCTGCACTGGGTCCGCGCATAATGCGGTGTTCTGCTCCCAAGAGGTGGTGACCTTTGCGTGACGCCCATGCGCTCGTATTCGGCGATATGTCGCCGCACGAGTGCCTAGCGGACCACCGCGGCGCTCACCCTGGGTAACGCACTCACTATGTGGCCTGAGGGCCGTCAACCGGGTTGCTCGCGATGACCGTCAACCAGCAGGCCATGTCCGATTCCGGGAGCAGAATGGGAGTGGTGACATGCCGGGAGGCGCGGTCAGGCGCGGTGGTCGTGGCCGTATCACTGCCCCTGAGCTGCAGGAACTTCCTACAGCAGCTGCTTCATCGGCTCGTTCGCCAGGTTGTGGTTCTGGATGTCGTGGGTTCCAATCCCAACGCACACCTTTGTTTACTGCCGTCCGTGCACCCCACTAAAACCGCAGGTAAGGGGGCCCCGCCAGTACGACGGCCGGGCCCTCCGGCTTTCCGGTGTCCGATTTGCGAGCCAGCTGGGAGCCGATCTTGACTACCACGGCCAGGCAGACGGAGCGCCGTGACTGAGGTTGGCGTCCTCTGGCCACGCACACTGAAGACGAAGGGGCAGTGCCGGTCAGCGGGTGGGCAGCCGCATGCCTGATCCGGTGCCGAGGCGCCCCTTGGGGCCGGCGCCGCACTCAGTGCAATCGGGGTCACGGCGAGGGCTGTCGAGCACGAAATCAGCTTCGCACGGCAGGAACCGGCGATACGCATTCGACGTGCCTGGTGCAAGCAGGCCGACCAGGGAGAAGAGGTAGTCGTCGACGGCATGGGCGCAGGCGACGGCGTTGAGGGTGATCACGCTCGGGGCGTGGACGGTGCTGTCCTCGATATAGCGCTGCTGCTTGCGGCTGATCCGGTGCCGGGCCAGGTCACTGGCCAGCACGGCGTCGGGCAGCTGCTGGTAGCTCCCGGCGGTCACCACCACCCCGGCAGCGGCTCGGCGGCCAGGAACTTCGACTGCACGAAGCCGGGCGCGGTGGAGAGTTGCGCGACGACACCGGTCGCTCTCCCGGAGCGCAGGCTCGGCAGCTCGACGGCCACGCTGCGGGCCCGGCCGGTGCGCAGCGTCCCAGGTGGACGGCGGGCCTCGAACGCGATACGCCCATCCGTCAGCGCCATGATCGTCAGTGTTACCGTCCAGGTGTCAGCAACCGGGCTGATTGTCACATCGGCCTGCCGCCCGCCTCGGGCCAGCCGCCGGCTCACGACGGCGATCTCGCCTTCGATGGGGCGGCCTGGCGCTGCGGCTTCCATACCTTGCGGGCGACCCACGCGTGATCGAAGCGGCCGAATGAGGCGCCGATGGAGCGTCCCGCTGAGTTACGGCAGCTGCAGGAAGCGCCGACAGGCCGGACAACACCATGCCGGCACTCACGCAAACGGCTACGAAGGCACGACGCGGCCACGAACCGATCATGGAGATCCCCGCTCAGGTGAAGGACCGGTACGAAGAAATTAAGAGCCGTCCTACGGGTTTTCTGTGTAACCGACCTGTGGATCACCTGCGCGCTCGAGTTCCGGGGCCGCTGGCAAGCGCAATGGCAGCCGCATCACTACACGTTCCTTTACTTCCACGACGAGGCCGTCTCCTTCGCCGCTGGACATCGTCCGTGCGCGGAATGCCGCCGGGAAAGCTACAACGCCTACCGCACGACATGGGCCGAGGCCCTGGGCGTGGACCTGCCCTCAGCGAGGGTGATCAACAAGCAGCTCCACGCTGAGCGGATCGTGAAAGGCACGCATCGCAGGCGCCTGCACCCGGCCTCGTGGTCGGATCTGCCCGACGGCGCATTCGTCCTGCTGGACGCCCCGGCCGTGGTCATCGGCTCCCACCTGGCTGAATGGACGGCCCAGGGCTACCGAGCGCGTCACAGAAAGCCACGGCATGGCTCAGCGAACGTCATCACGCCCCCGTCCACGATCGCCGCGCTGCGCGCCGGGTATCCGGTCCAGATCGACGACGCGGCTAGGTAGCAGATCATCGCCACCGACGGGTGAACCGCGCTATATGAGATGGACGACCGGGTCGCCGGGTATCACGTTCGGGCCATGAGGACGGCGATGTCGTCGGCCGGGCTGGGGGCCAGTGCGGCCAGCAGGGTGTCGCAGGCCTGGCTGACTGGCAGGGTGCTGGTGGCCTGGAGGGTGCGGGCCAGGCGTGCCATTCCGGTGTCCAGGTCGGCGGCG
>WNFJ01121057.1_pt1 | contig 11652 bp, 11 predicted proteins | sample 5400461 | NCBI WGS metagenome assembly WNFJ01 (sample SAMN13153349, study PRJNA577476) | soil metagenome | isolation source: 115 cm saprolite on Douglas fir-dominated hillslope | place: USA:California | collected 2013-09-17
TTCACGGCAACGAAATGTTCGTTGATGATTTTGGCGATTTCGGCGTTCTCGTAGCTTTCGCGGTCGATGACGTGGCACCAGTGGCACCAGACGGCGCCGATGTCGAGCAGGATGGGCTTGTCCTCGGCTTTGGCGCGTTCGAAAGCGGCGTCGCCCCATTCGTGCCAGTCGATGGGCTGGTGCGAAGCCGAGCGTAGGTAAGGACTGGCGGAATCTTTCAGGCGATTTTCTGAATTTGACGACAAGACGGATGCCTTTCAAGAGCAAGAAAGAGGGCGAGCTGAAGCTCGCCCCTACACAAACTTCCAATACAGAAACAGCCGCCGATCAGAATAACGAAAACTACTGAATGGTGTCGCCGAGGCCGAGGTCGCGCGGATCGAGCGGCTTGCGGTTGGCGAAGCCTTCGTCCTGGCGATGGTAAAAACGGATACGGTCCTCACCGAGCTTCCAGCAGAGATAAACGTCCTGCTGATTGATGACGGCGGGAAAATCAAGGAGGCCGACTTCGAGGTCCTTGATGAGACATCCAGTTTCTAGAATGCGATTGAGCGCGGACTTGAGCGTTTCTGCAAGCTGCTGGTGCTGCATGCGGACCGCGGCCAGTTTTTCGTAGGGGACGAGCACGCCGCCCATCATCATGATGCGCGCGGAAACCGCCGCAAGTTCGTTTTCAAGACCAGAGAGTTTCTTGCGCGAATCCATGGCCTCGACGAGAAAGGGCTCGAGTTCCTGGCGCGCACGCTCCGCTTCGGTCAGCGTGAAGAGGCGCTGCGGCGGTTCCGGAGTTTCGTCCTGCTCCTGATCGTCGTCTTCGTCTGCCATGGTGCTTCCGTTCGGCGAACTACGCGCCGCAAAACGGACAGAATACCCTTCTCAAAGCTCAGGGTAAAAAGCCTGTCCTACTCGATGCTAACGCAAAGTGAGCATGCGGTCGAGAGCAACCCGCGCGTGGTGTCGAGTGCGTTCGTCAACGGAGATACGGTTCACGACGTTGCCCTCGCCGAGATTTTCGAGCGCCCAGAGGAGATGCTGCGGGGTGATGCGGAACATCGTCGTGCAAACGCAAACGCTGGGGTCGAGTGAAATGACTTTGTGGTTCTTGAATTCCTTGCCAAGGCGGTTAACGAGGTGAATTTCAGTGCCAACGGCCCACTCCGTGCCTGCGGGAGAAGACTGGATGGCTTTGATGATGCCTTCGGTCGAGCCGATTTGATCGGCGGCCTGGGCGACTTCGAAGCGGCATTCAGGGTGAACGATGACGCGAATGCCGGGATGCTCGCGGCGGACGCGCGCGACTTGCTGCGGCGTGAAGCGCTGGTGCACGGAGCAGTAACCTTTCCAGAGGATGATGCGCGCGCTGCGGATGGCTTCCGGGGTGTTCCCGCCAAATTCCTGGCAGGGATCCCATACGATCATTTGCTCGAGCGGGATGCCCATGCGATGGCCGGTGTTGCGGCCGAGATGCTCGTCGGGGAGGAAGAGAACTTTTTCGCCCTGCTCAAAGGCCCAATTCATGACCGCGGCGGCGTTGGAGCTGGTGCATACCGAGCCGCCGTTCTCCCCGGTAAAGGCCTTGATGGTGGCGGTGGAGTTCATGTAAGTGACCGGAATGATCTTGCGCGAATCGAGCAGCGAAGAGAGTTCGTTCCAACAAGCTTCCACCTGGCCGATGTCGGCCATATCCGCCATGGAACAACCGGCGTTCAAGTCGGGAAGAATGACGGTTTGGTGCTCGCGGCGGAGTATGTCCGCGCTTTCGGCCATGAAGTGCACGCCACAGAAGACGATATAGCGGCCCTCGGCCTGCGCAGCCTGGAAGGAGAGCTTGAGGGAGTCACCACGGAAATCGGCGAACTTGACAACTTCGTCACGCTGGTAGTGATGGCCCAAGATCACCGCATCAAGGCCCAGGCGAGCCTTTGCAGCAGCGATGCGGTCATCAAGGGCGTTGTCCGGCACAAGGAGATACGAATCGAAATCGCACCCCACGCCGGCTTCGATTTCCGGCGCGCGCAAGGTAGCCGGCTGGTCTGCACCGACGAGGGTGCTGCTTTCCGATATGGAGACTAGGTGGCCCATGAAGTGTGGTTTGTTTGCCTAGAGGTTGATGTTAAGCGGTTCCTGATCGTGCCTGGAATCTTCATTTTCTCATATTTCGACTAATTTTCCCCTATCCCCCGATAAAGACCATGGTACGAGAGGGTTGTACAAAGCCGGGCTCATTGATGCGGTGACCCTCTTCTTTTTCCATGACGATGGAGCTGATATAAGTGACCAAATCCTCGTCGGATGCTCCCTCGCGGAGCAGCGCGCGCAGGTCGTGATCGTCCTTGCTGAAGAGACAGGTGCGGAGCTTTCCATCAGCAGTCAGCCGGATGCGCGAGCAATGGCCACAGAAGGGCTGGGTCACCGGGGCGATGAGGCCGATTTCGCCGGGCGCGCCGTCGGCAAAGCGGTATTTGCGGGCCGTTTCGCTGCGCTCGTGGGGGATCTGCTCGAGCGGCCAGCGGGCGTGGATGCGCCGGTGGACTTCCGCGGCGGGCACGACGAGGCCGCGCGTCCAGTGGCGGTCGGCATCGAGCGGCATGAATTCAATGAAGCGCATGATGACGCCGGTTTCGCGGGCGTACAGGGCAAAGGCCTCGACTTCATCATCGTTGATGCCGCGGACGAGGACTGCGTTCACTTTGGCCGGCCCCAGGCGTGATTTTTGCGCGACATCGATGCTGTGCATCACGGTTGAAAAGGATTTGGTTCGGGTAATGCGCTCGAACTTCTCTGGATCGAGCGAATCGAGGCTTATATTGATGCGGCGGAGGCCGGCGGCAAGGAGCCGGTCGCATCGTTCGGCCAGCAGGTGGCCATTGGTGGTCATGGAGAGGTCTTGAACTCCCAGGCCGTGGAGACGAGCGATGTAGTCCTCGACGCCATCGCGGACGAGCGGCTCACCGCCGGTGATGCGTATTTTGCGAATACCCAGGCTTAGGAAGATCGTGGCGAGACGGTCGAGCTCGGGCCAGGAGAGAATTTCGTCGTGGTCGCGGTAGTTTTCCGGATCGGCGGAGCGGCAGTAGACGCAACGGAAGTTGCAACGGTCCGTGATGGAGATGCGCAGATCGGTAATCTGCCTGCCGAATTTGTCGTGAAGGATCATGGTCCGTTGTGCTTGTTCGATGCAGTTCCCTGCTACCTCGACGCATCGGAACTCTAAAACAAAACCGCCCGATCCAGTGCTCGGAATCGGGCGCTCACCGAAAATGTATACATTTTCGGGGGATCGCTCCTTTCCAAACACGGGAGGCCCAGGCGTTTCCGCCCAAACCCTCAGCCTCGATAACTTCTCGGGACATCGCCCCGGCTGCCGTGGGTTATCTCTCCCGTAGGCTTCAGGGGTCGGAGTTACAGCCATAGTCTACGCCGACCGCCTGAAGTACGCAATTGGGACACTAGAAAACCACGATGAAGGACGGCCCTTCGGATTGTGATAGAGTTTTGGCCACGCCATGCGGATCTTCGTTTTAGGGGCCGGAGCGACCGGCTCCCTTCTCGCACAATTGCTGGAGCGGCAAGGACATACGGGCGGCGCTTCCTGGGCAAGAAAAGCACCATCGCGGTAAGGGAAGTGAACGCGCGGAACCTGCGCGGAATCGTGAAGGCGGCCAAGGGCTGCCAACTCCTCGTGAACGCTTCGGCGTCGGTGTTCAATGAAATTGTTCTGCGGGCCGCGCTGCGGCTGCGCGCTCATTACGTCGATCTCAGTTCGCACTTGACACGCCATCCCTTCAAGGCCGAGCAATTCCGCTACCTGAAGAAATTCGAAGAAAAAAACCGCGTGGCGCTGATCAATGCCGGAGTAGCGCCCGGCCTGACCAATCTGCTCGTGAAGCGCGCGGCGGACGCGCTGGACGAGGTCCAGGCCGTGCACATCCGCCTGTATGAAAGCAGCGAGAGTGACGATCCGATCTCTCAGTGGTCGCCGGAAGTATCGTTTGACGAGGCCGTCTCTCATCCGCGCGTTTATCGTAACGGAAGATTTCAACTGGGCAAACGCTTTTCGGAGTTGGAGAAATTTCGATTTGCCGATCCCATCGGCAACGCGCGAGTGGTGCTAGCAGCGCAAGACGAAGTGGCCACGCTGCCTCATTTCATCCCCATGCGGGAGCTCGACGTAAAAATCGGGGGGAACGAGATCGACCGGCTGCGACGCTGGCAAAGACTGGGAAAGCTTTCAAAATCGCGCGGGCTACCGAGGCGTCATTTCCCGCAAACATCGTCCCCGCGCATGATCGCCAAACTGATTCGCCAGGGGGTTTTACAAAACGCTCGTTTCGCCGCGGCCGTGCTGGTGCGGGGATTGAAACGCGGCAAGAAGGAAGATCAGCACTTGTTGATTCGCAGCGATTGCACGTTTCCGACGCTCTATCAGATTCGGCGGCAAGGACGATATACAACGCCGGTAGCGTACGCGACGGCGCACATCGCCGCACTCTTCATCAAGTTTTTCCCGCGGGATATTGCCGGCGTTTTCGCGCCGGAGATGCTTCCCGCCGAAAGCCGGCGCGCCATCCTCGCCGGCATCCGCAACAACAGCATGCGGATCACGCACAAAACAACCGCACTGAAACATACGAGTGAAGACGAGGAAGAATTCTAGCCAGGCAGCCGAGCTTTGCTGGAAAGCAAAACGCGGCTGCCGGATCGATTCGAATCGAGGATCAGTCCGCGGAGGCGGGCTTTACATTTCCAGAAAAATGGATGGTGATCAGGAAGCCATTCGTCCCGTCGTAGGAAAACTTGTGGCCGTCCCCCTCAAAGGCTTCATGCTTGTTCTTCCACATGCGGAAGCCGTCGTTGGACTGGGCGCTCCAGTATTTCAAGTTGTGCATGACGACTTCTTGGTTGGAATCATCGCCCTTGACCTTCTCCAGAGTGACTTCGCCCTTGCCATCGCTCATCTTGGCATGCGCGACACCCGTTTTGGTGTCTACGGTCCAGGAGAACGCAACGGTTTGCACGGCCTTCTTTTGCCAGGGAATCGCCGAATAGAGCTGGGGGAGAATGTCACCGAGAGCGGCCTGCTGCTCCTTGCTGACGGCGGGATCGAAATTCATCACGAGCCAAGAGTCCTTGCCGGTGCTCCAGTCGCTGCCCAGGTCGCCAGCGATCCAGACCTTGGCGCCATCGAGCTTGGTATCTTTGTAATAGCCTTTGTCTACTTTGAGGACGAGGTTTGCGCGGCAGAAATGTTCGTCCATGTGATGCTCGCCCATGCCCATATGATTCGTGGAACGGGTGTTGAAGTAGCAGGGACAGAACATGTCGCAACTGCAAGCTTCGATGTAGCTGGCGGTCATATCGAAGTCTGATTTGGCCGATTTCTCCTGCGCGGAAGAACTGAAATAGATGAGGCTGGCGGCAAGCGCGAGGAGAGGAAGCGAGAGCAGACGAGGTAAACGTTGCATTTAACCCTCCAGAGGAAGTGTGATCGCAAGGGCCCAACTGGGAATACGGCGAGTCTACTCTCGTGCCTTGGCCGATTCAAGAACTCAATCCAAAACTTGGCAGTAAGGCAAGGGGCGCATGGGCAAGAAAAGAGCTTCAGCAGCAGCGGTTGGGCCGGGAATAGCGGCGGTTGAGCTGTTCCACGTAGAACTCGGCCGGCGTGAGTGTGCGGCTCGAACTTGACTGCCCACCTTTCGAACGAAGATAGCTTTCGTAGGCCGCATCCCCGCACCATTCGCGGAGGCCGCGCCACAAGCGGCGGAGGAGGCGCGACGTAGCCTTTGCGGCGTGTCGCATCAGTCGTCTCCATGGGCAGCGCCGGAGTAGTCAGCGGCCCACCGTGTGGCGATGTACGGCGATTCGTGAAGCATGGATTCCTTGCGGCGGCTGAGAATCGAATACCAGTGCACGAGCGCTTCGACAATCAGTACGAGGATCATGGCGGCAAGAACGCCGGTTACCGCAGCATCGAGGCGCTGGTTGAAAATGAGGCGCTGTGTTTCGGCAATTTTCCCGGCAGGAATTTTCCCGACGGCGATTTGCGCAGCCAGTGCATTCGCATACGCCAGAAAACCGATGCGCGGATTGGCATCGAAAATTTTCTGGTAGCTCGCGGTGATCGTTATAGTGACGAGCCACGCCATCGGCAGCAGCGTCACCCAGATCCAGCGCAGGCGGCCCATTTTCATCAGGATTGTACTGGCAACCACGAGCGCGACGGCTGCGAGCAATTGATTGGAAATGCCAAAGATCGGCCACAGCGAATTGATTCCGCCGAGCGGATCGACAACTCCTTGGTAAAGGAAGTAGCCCCATAAGGCGACGATGATGGCGCTGGACAGCAGAATGCCGGGCATCCAACCGGTGCGGCCGAAGGGTTTCCAAACGCGGCCGCCAAGATCCTGCACCATGAAGCGTCCGACGCGCGTACCTGCGTCGAGCACGGTAAGAATAAAGAGCGCTTCGAACATGATCGCGAAGTGATACCAGATGCTGAGGAGGCGTTCGCCGCCGATGGTGCCGGAAAAGATCTGCGCCATGCCCACGGCCAGCGAAGGCGCGCCGCCAGCGCGATTCCAAAGCGTGATTTCGCCGACCTTGTGGGCGAGATCGGTCATGGTTTGCGCCTGCAACGGATAGCCCCAGCCGCTGATGGTTGCGGCAGCAGCATCCCCAGCTCCGCCGACCATACTGGGCGGGCTGTTGATTGCGAAATAGACTCCCGGAGGCATCGAGCATGCGGCGACCATGGCCATCACGCCGACAAACGACTCCAGCAGCATCGCGCCATAGCCGATAAAACGAGCGTGGCTTTCGCGAAGGATCATCTTCGGCGTGGTGCCGGAAGAGATCAGCGAATGAAATCCGCTGATCGCGCCGCACGCAATGGTGATGAAACAAAATGGGAAAATCTTTCCGGCAAAGACCGGGCCGGTGCCGTCGATGAAGCGTGTGAGCGGCGGCATTAAGACCTGCGGCCGGACAAAGAGGATGCCCACAGCAAGAGAAAAAATGGCACCGGCCTTGATGAACGCGCTGAGATAGTCGCGAGGTGCGAGCAGCAACCAGACGGGCAAGGCGGAAGCCGCGAAGCCATAGGCAATGATCGCGAAGGCGAGGGCGACACCGCTCAATGTGAATACGCGCGACCAGGAGGGGGAATCCGCCACCCACTGCCCGGCGACGACCACAAAAAGTACCAGCGCCACGCCCATGACGGAAGCTTCCAGGACCCGCCCAGGCCGGACGAAGCGAAGATAGAGCCCTAGAAGGAGTGCGATGGGGATGGTCATCGCCAGTGTGAAGGTGGCCCAAGGGGAAGACTTGAGGGCGTTGACGACCACGAGGCCAACCACGGCGAGCAGAATCGTCATGATCGCCAGCACGGCCAGTTGCGCGATGAAGCCTCCTCGTTCGCTGACCTCCTCGCGCGCCATCTGGCCCACTGATTTTCCGTCGCGGCGAATCGAGCAAAAGAGAATGACAAAATCCTGCACGCAGCCCGCGAACGCCGCGCCGGCAATTAGCCATAGCGTGCCTGGCAAGTAACCGAACTGCGCCGCGAGCGTGGGTCCGACGAGCGGGCCAGGTCCCGCGATGGCAGCGAAATGGTGGCCGAAGAGAACCCATTTGTTCGTGGGGACGAAGTCGCGGCCGTCGTCATGGCGTTCACAGGGAGTGGCGCGGGTTTCGTCGAGCGCGAGAACTTTGGCCGCGACGAAGGCGGAATAGAGCCGGTACGCCACCAGATAACAGCAGACCGCTGCCACGACAAACCAGGTAGCGTTGAGCGGCTCGCCACGATGCAGGGCGATAGAACCGAGCGCACCGGCGCCTAGAGCCGCGATAACCATCCACCCGACGATGCTTAAGATGCGATTCATTTTGCCGGGTTCGTCGCCGTGCTGGATTTAATGAATTGCGCAATATCGGCTTTCAGTTTCGCAAGAGCCGGCGGGTAAACGTACATCATGTGGCCGGCTTCGTAATAGGCGCCGCTGAGATGGCTGCGCAACGTGGGGTCGAGGCCCAGATGATCAAAGGTGTAGTCCGCGGCAAAGAACGGCGTGGCCAGGTCGTAGTAGCCCTTGGCGACAAAAACGTGCAGGAACGGATTTTGCGTCATGGCCCCGCGCAGCGTCTCCGCGACGTTGACGTAACGATTCTCATACGGCGCGTAACTCCACGGCCGCACGCGGCTGGTCAGTACTTCGTAGGGCAAGTCGCTGTCGAACTTGAGATCGTTGCGCACATAGTCGTTCAGCATGCCCGAATAAGGGCCGATAATCGCGGCGATGCTGGGGTCAAACTCCGGACGTTCGCCAGCGGCATCGCGATCGATGCCGGTGAAGCGCGCGTCAATCCGGCCGATGGTGCGGCGTTCGTTGCGCAAGAGTTCTTTCGTGAAACGCTGGATTTCGATGCGCAGGTTGGCGCGGTCGATGTAGTCCGGCGAAAGCCCGGTCAGGCGGGCGAGCTTCTGCATGATCTCCGCGCGCCGCGCGGCGGGCAGCGCGTCTCCGGACATGAGCGCATCCGCGTACTCTCCGACGGCGAACTTGCGCGATTCTTCGACGGCCGTTTGGACATGGCCGCTTTGCAAATCCGCGGGAAGTTTCTTGTGATACCAGGCGATGGCGGTGTAGCTCGGCAAATAGAGGATGTATGGCAGGTCGTTGCCCGTATCGAACTCCGCCGTCTCGAAATTTAAGATCGCGGAAATCAGAACGATGCCGTTGAGATACATGCCGTAGCGCTGTTGGAGATAACCGGACAGGCCCGCGGCGCGCGTGGTGCCGTAGCTTTCGCCGGCAAGAAATTTCGGCGAAGACCAGCGCTTGTTGCGCGTGGCATAGAGCCGGATGAAATCCGCCACGGACTCGACATCTTCCGTGACACCGTGAAACTGTTTGGGCGCCTCGCCGGGAACCGCCCGGCTATATCCCGTCGAAACCGGATCGATAAAGACGAGGTCGCTGACGTCGAGGAGCGAGACGTCGTTGTCCACCAGTTTGTAAGGCGGCGGAAGGAGCGTGCCCGCGTCGCCCATCTGCACGCGCCGCGGACCGAATAAGCCAAGATGCAGCCAGACGGAAGCGGAACCTGGGCCGCCGTTGAAGCTGAAGGTAAGCGGGCGCTGGCTTGCGTCGCTAACGTCATCCTTGATGTAAGCGACATAAAAGATGCTGGCCTTGGGCGTGCCGTCTTCGAGCTTCAGCAGGATGGTGCCGGCGGTCGCCGTGTACTTGATCTCCTGCCCGCCGATCTTCAGGGAGTGTTTGGTCTGAACGATTTTTTCTTCAGGAACGGGCGGTTTCTTTTCTTCCTTGGGTTTCTCCGCCGCTTTATCCGGCGATGGCTGGGGCTGCTGCTGGGCGAAGCTCAGATTCATCCCAAAAAGAAATAGCGTAACGGCACTCAAGTAACGAATTGGAGACTTCATAGGCGGCGGAGCTCCCCTTCAAACGTTTGCAAAACACAAAACTGTGACGCGCGGCATCGTATGTGAGAGTACGGGCAGCGTCAATCGTCTTGGAAGGTGTGCCGAGGCTGGCCTGATCATCGATTCCATTTGCTTCGCGAGAATTCACTCGGACCTGATTTCCTCCGTGCGCTGGATGCTCACCGGCTTTCTCTTGTTGCGGCATGTGCTCGCGTCGCACCTTTGGGCAACTTTAGAAGAACAGTCGCAATCAAGCCGAATGGCCAACAATGTAGTTACGCGTGATCTTGTCAACCGAAGTGGTTCCGGCCTGGCGCATAATCGTGCGCAATTCGCGGCGCAGGATTTCGAGTACGGCTTCGACGCCCGGCTGGCCGAACGCGGCCAGCCCCCACGCGTGAGGCCGCCCTACCCCGACGGCTGAAGCGCCGAGGGCCAAGGCTTTGAAAATGTCGGTACCTCGCCGGACACCGCCGTCCACAATCACCGGGATTTTGCCGGCGGCTCCTTCGATCACGTCGGGCAGACTTTCGATCGTCGGGCGGAGTGTCTCCTCCGCGCGCCCCCCATGATTCGAGACGATGAGGCCGTCCACGCCATGCTCGACGGCAAGTTGCGCGTCCTCATGCGTCACTATGCCCTTGATCAACAGCTTGACGCTAACGGTATCGCGCAGCCGCTTCACAAAATCCCAATTCATGTTCGAAGGATGAAGGGCAGTGACCTTCGACAGGTCGAGGCCATTGAGCATTGGCTTCCGGGCTGCGTATTGGGCGAAGCCTCCAGAGCCTGCTCTAGGCCTCCCCTGGGCATAGCCCGTGTAGGCGCTCTGGTGGCAATCGGAACACTCTCTCTTATCCACACTCTGAGCGCGAAATAGAGTTTCGCGGTTGCTGCCTTCCTGCAGGTCCACCGTGAGGACAATCGCGGGGGAGCCGGCCGCTTCGGCCCGCCTAACGATCGCCCGGCCAACTTCCCAGACGTTCGTTGGATAAAGCTGCTGCCAGACCGGCGTGCCTCGCGCAGCGGTTACGTCTTCAATGGACGAAGTGGCGGCGGTGGACAACATCATCAGGTGGCCCTTGGCACGCGCTGCCCGAGCCACTGCGACCTCGCCTTCGGGATGAAAGGCTTTCTGAGCGCTCACTGGGGAAAGCGCAATCGGCGTGTTCCACTTCGTGCCGAAGAGGCTCGCCGACATGTCGACGTTCTCCACATCAACGAGCCTACGCGCTCGAATCTGGATGCGCGAATAGCCTTCGCGATTCGCCCGCACCGTTCCATCGGCGTCCACGCCGGTAGCGAGATAGCCGAAATGCGCGGGTGGCAAGGCCTTGCGCGCGGCGGGCTCGAAATCCAGCACATCGAAGGCCTGGTCCGGAGCGGAAATCACTTCCTCGCTTTGCTGAAAAGACTCGAGCCAGCCAAGGAACTTCCTCTCTGTAACTTCGCCAGCCACCAGGAGATTCGCAAGAGAACCGCCAAGAAAGTTCGGGCTGGCCAGCAGCGGACTTGCCGACAGCATCTGGAGGAATTTTCTCCGACCTTTGATCAGATCGATGGCGCGACTCATAGTCTCTCTCCTCTTTCTACTCCGGTAACGAAGTGAAGCGCAGCAGCGGATAAAGATCACGAAAGACCTTGGCGGCTTCGCGCGGAAACGACGCGCGTGTGGCTGCGGAGAGCGCGAATTTGCGGCGCACGACCCACGCCAGTATCTTTTTCCAATCCTCCGGAGCAGCGGGCCAGCCGGCGTGTTTCGTCCACTCCCCCTTCACCGCCGTGTACCAGTAGCTCTCGTAGCGGCGGCCGATCCGCTGCTTTTGTTTTGCCGCCCATCTGGGATCGGAATTAACACGCGGCTCCGCGACCACGGCAAGCGTGGAATCCTTGCGCTTCCCTCCCGAATAGATACGGAAACCTGCCGTGACCGTATCCGGGGAGAGGCCAACGTAGAGCTGTCCGGTTTCCCGCTTCTCCGGCGCGGGAACGGAAAATTTCAAATACATGTGCGTTTTGTACAGCGTCTTGTCCTTCGCGAATCGGATGTCCCGATTAATCCTCGAAAAATTTGCGCCCGTGCGCCCGGACGCGTCAAAACGCGAATCGAGCTCCATCGCCGCGGGCGCGAGTTCCTCCAGCAAGCGCCGGAAGGGCTGAACGACGGCAGACTGATAGCGGTCCCGGTTCGCGTCCATCCACTC
>WNFJ01266078.1_pt1 | contig 11650 bp, 11 predicted proteins | sample 5400461 | NCBI WGS metagenome assembly WNFJ01 (sample SAMN13153349, study PRJNA577476) | soil metagenome | isolation source: 115 cm saprolite on Douglas fir-dominated hillslope | place: USA:California | collected 2013-09-17
AGACGAGGGTGTGCGCCGGGCCGCCGGACACCGCTACCGCCGCGATGGTTCCCGAAGGGATCGGAGTGCCTGCCGGGGTGGTGGCGAACGCAATCTGGGCGCCATCCGGCGACCAGGCCAGGGTTCCCAGGGGGCCCCCGGCCTGTGTGCTTGTCTCTATCTCGCTGCCCTGGATGACACGGCGTCGGCCGGTCCCGTCGGCGTTGATCACGTCGATTTCCGGGCCTTGCGCGCCGCCTGGCCCCGCGAGAAACGCGATCTGTTTTCCCGAGGGCGACCACACCGGATCCTGGAAATAGCCGGAGGCGCTGGCTTCTGCCGACGTGCCGCCCTGCCGGGCCAGGATGTCACGCAGCGAGACGCCGTTGACGAGCTCCATGACGATGGCCGCGCCCGACGGCGATTCCACGTATTCATACAGCCGGACGATGTTCGGGTCATCCAGCGAGGCCAGTACGCTCGCCTCGCCCCGGAACATCCCAGCGAACTCGGGATCAGATAGCAGGGCCTGACGCAGGTACTTGATCGCGACCAGCGTGCCCGTGACGTCGTGCCGAGCCAGCACCACCTCGCCGAACCCGCCCGAGCCCAGCGTCTTGAGCACGGCGTATCCGGGAACACTCCACTCCGCCATGCCGGCCTCCCCCCTCGCCCCGTTCACCGTGGGGCTGCTGGACCGCGCGTCACGACTTGCTCCAGCTTGGCAGATCCGCCACTGCAGGGAAAGCGGCCTTTCGTCATCGCCCCGGACCCCGCCAGCCTGGCATCTCTCATGTCACGGCCAGGCCGCGAAGCAAGGACTACACCCTCAGCCAACTGCGCAGGCCGCGGGTGAGATGGCATACAGGCAAACCAGCCCTGGGAGTCCTTGGGCCGCTGCGGCACACCTGACGGGCGAGAGCTGTATGCCAGGCGCGGGCCATCGACGGCGCGATGCGTTGTAAGCGGGCGGAAAGGTCTCGTTTCCTAGCGTGGCGCCATGAGCATGACGCTGATCAATCATCTTCTGCCGTCCTACGGGTACCTGGCGGTGTTTCTGGTCGTCGCGCTGGAAAGCATGGGCATTCCCCTGCCCGGGGAGACGGCGCTGATCGCTGCGGCGCTCTATGCCGGTTCGACGCACCGGCTCAACGTCGGCCTGATCGCGCTCGTCGCGGCGGTCGCGGCCATCGCCGGTGACAACGGCGGTTACTGGCTGGGCCAGCATGGCGGCACGAGGCTGGTGCGGCGGTACGGTCACTGGGTGCGGCTGGACGCCCGGAAGCTGAAGGTCGGGCGGTACCTGTTCGCCCGTCACGGCGGCAAGGTCGTGTTCTTCGGGCGGTTCATCACCGTCCTGCGCACCTACGCCGCGTTCTTCGCCGGCCTGAACGGGATGCGGCGGTCCCGCTTCCTGGTGGCCAACGCCACCGCCGGGGTGCTGTGGGCGGCCGCGGTCTCCTTCGGGGCGTACGCGCTGGGCAGCGCCGCGACCCAGGTGGGCACCGCCCTCACGATCGCCGGGCTGGCGGTCGCCGGCGCGCTGATCATCGCCGGTGTCCTGGTCACAAGGAAGGCGATGGCCCGGCTCGAGGAGCGCGCCGAGGCGGCCTTCCCGGACCCGCCGCGGATCGATCCGGCCAGCGAGCGAGCCGCGGCGCACTGACCGGCCGTTACCACATCCGAGATACAGGAGGAATGGCCATGAAGAGCGCATCGCCTGACAAGACGCGTACGATGCCACCCTGCGAGGTGACAGCCGGCCAGGTGGCTACCGACGCGCCGGCCGCCGGGAGGACCGGGCTCACCGCCCTGACCGCCAAACTCGCCGACCTGGCCCCGTTCATCGCCGAGATCGTGACGGTGATCCTCGGGTTTGCAGCGTTCTGACCGCGCACGTGGCCATCGGGCTGGCCCTGACCCCCGTCGTCCTGCCGAAGACCGGCAGCACCGGCTGGCGCTTCGTGACGTACTACCGCGGGGACCGGGCCTACGTCCGGCGCGGGGGTCCCCGGCCTTTCTACGGATCCTGGGCCCAGTGCTGATCGCGGGCACGGTGGTCCTGATGGCCGGCGGGATGCTCGCCTTCGCCGGACCGCGCCGCACCGCTGACGGGCCGGGGGATGATAGATCATGCGCGTGACGTCATCGTCCTGGACGTGATGCTGCCCGGCCTGGACGGCTATCAGGTGGCCAAGCGGCTGCGCGAGGCGGGCCGGTGGACGCCGGTCCTGATGCTCACCGCGATGGACGACGACCTGGATCACGCCGAGGGCCTGGACAGCGGGGCGGATGACTATCTGCCGAAGCCGTTCTCCTACCCGGTCCTGCTCGCGCACCTGCGCTCGCTGACCCGCCGCACGCTCGGCGCCCGGCCGGCCATCCTGTCCGCGGCGGGCCTGGCGCTGGACCCGGCCGGCCGCACCGCCACCCGGGACGGCGCCCCGCTGGACCTGACCAGCCGCGAGGTCGCGGTGCTGGAGTACCTGCTGCGGTACAAGGGACACGTGGTGTCCAAGTCCGAGTTGCTCGAGCACTGCTGGGACGTCAACCTCACCGGCGAGCCGGCCGTCGTGGAGGTCCTTATGCACCGGCTGCGCCGCAAAATCGAGCGGCCCGGCCGGCCGCCGGCGATCGAGACGATGCGCGGCGAGGGCTACATCATCCGGGACGAGGCATGACCGCGGACCCTGGTCGCGTGACCACGCAGCCTGCCGGCTGGCGGCGCCTGGTACGTCGGGCCGACCCCGGCACAGTGCGCACCCGCGTCACCGCGGTGGCCGGCCTCGCGCTGACCGCGGCGGTGGTGCTGGGGCTGGTGGTGATGTACCGCCTGCAGCTGAACTCCGCCGACCGCACGATACAAGGCCAGCTGCGCACCTACGCCACGCAGATAGCACAGTCCGCGGCCGGCGGCAGGTTCCCCCGGCCGCTGCCCGCCTCGGTCCTCGACGCGGCCGACCAGGCGCAGGTGCTGGCCTCGGACGGCACGGTGCTGGCCGCCACGCGGAACCTGCTCGGGCTGCCCGCGCTCTACACGCTCGCGCCGGGCTCCGCCACGCCGGTCCGGCAGCCGGCCGGCGACCGCGTCCTGACCAGCGATCTGTCCGTCTACGGCGAGCACGCCACGGCCGGCGGCCGTCCGGTCACCATCATCACCACGACCGGCACCTACCTGCGCAGCCAGGTCAACGAGACGTTCGCGCGGCTGCTGGCGATCGGGGTGCCGTTCCTGCTGGTGCTGGCCGGCGGCACGGTGTGGCTGGTGGTCGGGCGTGCGCTGCGGCCGGTGGAGCAGATCCGCGGCGCCGTCACCGCGATCACCCTCGCCGACCTGTCGCAGCGCGTGCCCGAGCCCGGCACCCACGACGAGATCGGCCGCCTCGCCCGCACGATGAACGACATGCTGGCCCGGCTGGATGACTCAGCGGCCCGGCAGCGCCGTTTCGTCGCCGACGCCTCCCACGAGCTGCGCAGCCCGCTGACCGCCATCCGCACCGGGCTGGAAGTGGGACTGTCCCACCCCGACCGCGCGCCCTGGCCGGAGATCGCGCGCCGGGCCGTGCGGCAGTCGCAGCGCCTGGAACACCTCATCACCGAGCTGCTCGTGCTGGCCAAGGCCGACGCGCAGCAGTTCGCCGCGCGCCGCCAGCCGGTAGACCTCGCCGCGCTCCTGGCCGACCTCCGCGCCGCCACCCCGGCGCCTGGCATAAGCATCGACCTGTCCGTTCCCCCCGGGACCTCCACGGCCGGGAACCCGGAGGACCTGTCCCGGATGTTCCGCAACCTGCTCGACAACGCGGTCCGGTACGCCCGCCATCGGGTGCTGATCACAGTGCGCCTCACCGGCGCCGCCGGGCCGGACGGCACCGTGGTCGAGATCGCCGACGACGGCCCCGGCATCCCGGCCTCCGAACGGGAGCGGGTGTTCGGCCGGTTCGTCCGCCTGGATGCCAGCCGCGAGCAAGGCAGCAGGTCGGCCGGCCTCGGGCTGGCCATCGCCCGGGAGATCGCGGCCGCGCACGGCGCCACCATCGTGCTCACCGAGGCCCCAGGCGGCGGAACCCGCGCCGTCGTCACCCTAGGCGGCACGGAGGGCGCGGAAGGAGAAACCACGGTGACGCACCTCCTGGGATGACTCATTCGGCAGCCAGTCCTGAACGAAACCCGGGCGAAGGGATATTTCCAGTTCTGGCGCGGTCACTGCGGACGCGAGACTATGGTTTTCGCCGCTGATCGATGGTCGATCCGCGACGCGCCAACTTTGCCGAACCACGACCGCTGCCGTCTTGAGTACGCCCAGATGTGGCCGAGCGCTTCGGCTCGGGCGGCAGCAAGGTCGGCGCCGTCGAGCTCCGCGATTGCCTTCCCGGTCGACGCGGCCACGCGGACGAACTCGCGATACCCATGCGTCTCCGACGCCACGTTGCGCCGGCGCCCTGGCCGGCGAGCCTGCTCGACGAGCCGGTACCGGCGGNNCTCTGCGATCTCCTCCAGCAGCCCGTCGTGGATCTGGGCGTCCAGCGTCGTCTCGATCCGCCGGTCGGTCTGCGCTTCCCCTCGGTCGACGCCGTACACCGCGAACGCAAACGGCGTGGCCATCTGGTTGCCCGCCTGGCCGGTCATGCGGCGCACCAAGGCGTTGAGGATCGCCTCGTAGTTGCTGGGGTGCACGCGCCGGGCCACCTCGGGCGCGAGCCGCGCGAGCATGTGGTAGGCGCCCTTGACGTCGCTGCGCGGGAAGTCGCGCTCGAGCGACCGCCGAAGCGTTCCCGTCCCGGTCAGGTCCCAGCCATCCAGCACGGACTGGACGTACACGCCCGTGCCGCCGACGAGGACCGGCAGGGCATCCTGGGACCCGGCGAGCGACGCGAGCTCGTCTCGCGCCATCTGTGCGTACGCCTCCAGCGACAGCTTCGACGACGGCTCGGCCACGTCAAGCAAGCGGTGCTCGAACCCGCGCATCTCCGACGGCTTGATCTTGCTCGTGCCGATGTCCATGCCTGCGTAGACCTGCCGTGAGTCGGCATTCAGGACGACCGGGCGCAGGCCACGCTCGGACGCGGCCTCGCAGACGTCGAGCGACAGTACGGTCTTGCCGGACGACGTCGGCCCGTAGATCGCGACTGCGCGCCGGCGCTCGGGCCGCCGCCGCATCCACCACGTGAGGTTGCTGTACTGGTGCATGATGTCCCAGGCGGTCAGTGTCCGGGTCAGGAACCGGCCATCGCCGTCGGCGGCGAACACCCCGACGCCGACGAACTCGTACTCGCGCTCCCCGCGCATGGCGGGCTCGAAATCGATCAGCCCGGACAGCCGCCGTGCTCCGTGCGGGCCTTCGGCGGTCAGCAGTGCTGGCGCATGACCTCGGCGTGCGGCCGCACCGGCGGCCGGGACGGCAACTCGACCCCATCGAGGAAGCGTGGAATCTGAACGGCCCATAAGCGCTGGCAAGCTCAGGGCGCGCTGTCCGCCGGCACACCAGCCAGCCGGTCCCGGTCTGCGGCGGACAGCTGGTCCCGCACGGTATCCAGCGGGACGCCGGGTAGGCGGCTCATCAGCACATACCCCCACCGTATTGACCCGGAACTTTCGACGGCAACTGGATTTCCGCCTAGGTCGGCAGCGGCAAGCCGGAAGCTGCGAGCGTGGGTACTCCTAGCGGCCCTATGGGGCAATGGCGCTGGCAAGACCGGTTCGCGGAGGGCCAGACGGGAGGTCGGCGGCGTGGCCGGTGCCTAAGGCGGAGCGGGGCCGCGGGCACCGCGGGGGGGGGAGACGGCGCTACCGGGGCCCCGGCCCTATATTTGCCGGTTCGGGGCGCCCTCGAATCGCCGCGCTATGGATCGGACCTGGCATCAGGACACGCTGGCGGCGCGGCAACCTTACTGGGCTTCGGTTGCCTGCGGTGCGCCAGGCGCGGCCACCATGCCGTCGCTCGTCATGTCAGCTGCCGCTTCTGTCAGCTGGTAGCCGACCTCGGCGTGCTCGCTGAGATCGAGGCCCCGGCCGGCCTCTTGGCGGCGGGCTCCGCCGTATGGCTTACTACATGGGTGCCGACGAGGACAGCCAGCCCGCGGAACGTGCTCCGCGAAGACCTGCCGCTGCCGCTGTGCGCGCTGCGGGACGCCGCGCTCGAGCGCAACATCGCCCGGTTCCAGCGCTACGCCGAGGAAAGCGGCGTCCTGCTGAGCCCGCACGCTAAGACGACGATGAGCCCGGCGTTGTTCGGCCGCCAGCTGGCCGCGGGCTGCTGGGGGCTGACCTTCGCGAACTGCGCCCAGCTTGAGGTGGCGCGGCGGCACGGCGTGCCGCGGGTGTTCTACGCGAACCAGCTCGTCGGCGCGGCGGACATCCGCTACGTGTGCGACGAGCTGCGCCGCGATCCGGGATTCGACTTCTACTGCCTGGTCGACTCGGTGCCCGGCGTGCGCCTCCTCGCCGCCCGGGTCGCGGACGCCGCCCCCGGCCGTCCGGTCAGCGTGCTCGTCGAGGGCGGCCTGAACGGCGGCCGCTGCGGGGTGCGCGACGTCGGGACCGCCGTCGAGGTCGCCGAGGCGGTGCGCGCCGCCGGGCCGCACCTGTCCCTGGCCGGCGTCGAGGGCTTCGAGGGGCTGGTGCAGTACCGCGAGCCCGGCCGGCGCGAGGCCGACGTCAGGGAGTTCCTCGGCTTCCTGGTCCGCATCGCCGAGACGCTGGACGGCCGCGGGCTGTTCGGGGTCGTCGGGTCCGCGCCTGTGCTGTTGTCGGCGGGCGGCAGCGCGTTCTACGACCTGGTCATCGGCCGGCTCACGGCGGCCCGGCTGAGCAGGCCGCACCAGGTGATCGTGCGCAGCGGCTGCTACCTCACCCAGGACTGGGGCGCCTACGCCAGCCTGCTGGGCGACCTGCACCGGCGGAGCGGATCGGCCGACCCGGACCTCGAGCCGGCCCTGGAGGTGTGGGCGCAGGTGCTGTCGGTCCCCGAACCCGGGCTGGTCATCCTGTCGGCCGGGCGGCGGGACTTCGGCCAGGACGCCGGGAACCCCGTCGCGCTCGCCCACGTCCGCCGCGGCACGGCCGAGCGCCGCCCGCTGCGCGAGTCCGGCTGGCAGATGGCCGCCGTCAGCGACCAGCACGCGCACATGACCGCCCCGCCCGGCCACGGCGCCGAGGTCGGCGACCTGGTCGCGCTGGGCCCGTCGCACCCGTGCACCACGTTCGACAAATGGCGCACCGTATACCTCGTCGACGACGACTACAACATCCTCGAGGCCATCCCCACCTACTTCTAGCCCGCTACCGGATAGCCCCGTTACCGGAACTCCACGCCGTCGAACGTGCCGGACGTGCGCCAGGTATCGATGTAGGAGAAGTAGGCGCTGGGCCCGTAGGGGTAGCCGTAGCCCAGGAACGAGCCCGGGTCCTGGCCCTCGTTGTTGTAGTAGCCCGGCGTGCAGTCCGGTCCGCCGATCATGCTGCCCGGCCCGGACAGCAGCAGCTCCACCCAGGCGTCCTGGGCCTGCTGCGACGGCTCTACCGTGCCGAACCCGCGGTCCACGGCATGCCGGACGATCACCGCGATGGTCCGGGCGGAGTCGACGATGTTGTGCGGCACGTTGGAGATCAGGTTCGCGCCCTGGGTGGGCTGCACGAACAGCAGGTTCGGGAAGCCGCGCACGTGGATGCCGTGCAGCGAGCGCATCCCGTCGGCCCAGTAGCCGGACAGCGTGCCGTCGCGGCCGGTCACCTCGAAGCCGGCCCGCCGGGTGTAGGGGGTGCCGACCTCGAAGCCGGAGCCGTAGATGAGGCAGTCGAGCTCGAACTCCCGCCCCGCCGCGACCCCGCCGGCCGGGGCGATCCGGGTGACGCCCTGGCCGTCTGTGTCGACCAGGTGGGTGTTCGGATGGTTGAAGGCCTGCAGGTACTCGTCGTGGAAGCACGGCCGCTTGCACAGCTGGCGATACCAGGCCTTGAGCTTGCCCGCGGTGTCCGGGTCCCGCACGATGGCCTCGGCGCGGGCGCGGATCTCCTCCATCTTCTCGAAGTCGGACTCCTCGTAGGCGGCGAGCATGGCGGCCGGGTTCAGGTCCTGCGGCAGCAGCCGGGCGATCCTGGCGCGGATCCGCCGGGCGATGTCGGTCCAGCCGTCCTGCACCAGGTCCTCGTCCGCGTGGCCGCCGGCCTGGTTGGCGGTGAAGTTCTCCAGCCAGCGCTGCTGCCAGCCCGGCGTGGCCACCTCGGCGAACCAGCGCGGGTCGATCGGGTGGTTGCCGCGTGTGTCGACCGAGGACGGCGTGCGCTGGAACACGTACAGCTCCCCGGCGTCCCTGGCCAGGTGCGGCACGCACTGGACCGCGGTGGCCCCGGTGCCGACGAGGCCGACGCGCTGACCGGCCAGCTTGTGCATCGGCGCGCCGTCGGAGTCGCCGCCGGTGTAGTCGTAGTCCCACCGGCTGGTGTGGAACGAGTGGCCGCCGAACGATCCGATCCCCGGGATGCCCGGCAGCTTCGGCACGCTCAGCGGGCCGGTGCCCAGCACCACGAACTGGGCGGTCAGCCGGTCACCCCGGCTGGTCCTGATGACCCAGCGCGCCCGTGCCTCGTCCCAGTCAAGCCCGGTGACCTCGGTGTGGAACAGCGCGTCGGAGTACAGGCCGAACTGCTTGCCGATCCGCTCGCAGTGCGCGAGGATCTCCGGGCCGTGCACGTACTTCTCCGTCGGCATGTGCCCGGTCTCTTCCAGCAGCGGCATGTAGACCATCGCCGCGGTGTCGCACTGCGCGCCCGGGTAGCGGTTCCAGTACCAGGTGCCGCCGAACCCGCCGCCCTTCTCGACGATCCGAACGTCCACGCCGGCCTCGCGCAGCCGGGCCGCCACGACCAGCCCGGCGAACCCCCCGCCGACGCAGAGGACCGTGCGGTGGTCGGTGATGGCCGCCCGTTCGGTCCATGGGGTGTGAGGGTCGTCCTGGTAGTGCCCGAACTCGCCGGCGAGCCGCAGGTACTGGTCGTTGCCGTCCGGGCGGAGCCGCTTGTCCCGTTCCTCCCGGTACTTGCGCCGCAGGGCCTCCTTGTCGAGAGGGGCCTCCTTGCCGGTGCGGCCGGGCCGGACCGGACTCTCGGTCGTCATCGTTGCCTCCACCCAGACGAGACCGTGCCACCATATGGTGTCATCCTGTCACCCATGAGTGACATACGCAACGTCCCGGTGTTAGCATCGGCGCGTGACCCAGGGCACTCTCAGCACGCCGTCGCTCGCCGACGAGCAGCGGGAGGTCGCCCAGGCGCGGATCCTGCGCGCCGCCGGGATCGCGCTCGCGGCGCGCGGCCTGGCCGCGACCGTCGACGACGTGGCCGAGGCGGCCGGGGTGAGCCGGCGCACCATCTTCCGGCACTTCGCCACCAGGGACGCCCTGTTCGTCACCGTCATCCGGGCGGGCATCCGCCGCTACGCCGAGCAGATCCCGGCGCCGCCCGACGGCGACGACCTGCGCGGCTGGCTGGCCGACCTGCTCGCGGTCACGCACCGGCTCAACGCCCGCAACGGCCGGGTCTTCTGGGACCTGGTGGGGGTGCGGGCCGCCGACCTGTCCCCGGACCTGGTCATGGTCGCGGGGGAGTGCCGGGACAGCCGCAACCGGTTCGCCTCCCATGTCACCGAACGGATCTGGCACGCACGCGGCGGCGGCGGCCAGCCGCCCCGGTGGCTGGTCGATTCCGTGGCCGTGCAGCTGTCCGGCTTCACCACCCAGTCGCTGGCCGGCGACCTCGGCCGCTCGGCCGACGAGGTCGCGCAGGTGGCCGCTCAGGTCATCGAGGCCGCCCTGGCCTCGGCCCTCGCCCAGCCGGCCTAGCCGCGCGGTGCTAGCCGCGCGGGCCCGCGACGCGCGGCCGTCCCCGCGGGTGGGCCGCGATGTGCGCGATGGCCTGGTGCGGATCCGCGCAGACCGTCACCTGCGCCAGGTCCCGGTCGTCGATGACCAGGTGGGCCGCGAGCGCGCGCAGCACCGGCGGCCACCCGGCGCCGAGGAAGATCAGCTCGGCGGCGTCCGGCTCGGTCTGCCGCGCGGACCAGGCGATCGCGGCCTCGGACAGCGTGCCGATCCCGCCGTCCACGGCGACCATCGCGTCGGCCGCCAGCAGGTGGGCCAGCCGCTCCGGGTAGGTGTCGGACCAGCGCAGCTCGTGGTTCCACCGGTTGGGCGTCAGCCGGGACCAGCCCCGCATGGGCAGGCCGATGACCCGGCCTCCGGCCTGCGCGGCGGCACGGGAGGTCACCTCCATCAGGCCGCCGTAGCCGCCGGTCATCACGGCCCAGCCCGCCGCGGCGATGGCCGCGCCGATCTGCTCGGCGAGGTCGCAGCGCGGATCCGGCGGCGAGAGCCTGGCCGATCCGATGACCGCGACGGTGAGCACGGGGTCAGCCGGCGACGAGCTGATAGCCACGCATCCCCTTCCTGGCCGACAGCGTGATGATGGCGCCGCGCAGCACCCCCTCGGAGTACTCGCTGCCCGGGTTGATGGCCAGGGTCCTGCCGATCCTCGCCTCGCGGCGTGACTCGTGGATGTGACCGTGCAGGCTCAGCATCGGCTGGTACTTGACCAGGGCGTCCCGCACCGCCGTGGAGCCCACGCCGGAGATCACCGGCATGCCGCCCTTCATGATCGGGCGGAACTGATCGTCCAGCAGGGCCGCCTGGTCGATGGGGGTGTCGTGCGGCGGCACGTGGAAGTTGAAGATCACCCGGTCGGTGGTGCCGACCGCCTCGGCCTGCCGGGCGATGTACGCGGCGAGCTCGGCCTCGGGCAGCTCCCGCGGCGAGTCCCACGGCGTCTGGTTGGAGTAGCCCACGCTGACCATGGTGAACCCGTCGCCCAGGTCGACCATCGTCTCCTCCGGGTTGACCGCCACGGCCGAGGTGCCGGGTCGTCGTTGCCCGGCGCGAAGAAGCACCGCACGCCGGTGCCGGCCAGCCGCTCCTCGGTCAGCTCCAGCCACCGGCCCAGGGTCTCGTGCATCAGCGTGCCGAACAGTTCCGTCACCGCATCGGGATCCGCGCGGAAGTGCTCCATCTCCTCCGGTGTCGTCTGGTAGGCGTAGTAGCCCGCGTCGGCGATCGTCTTGCGCAGCTTGGCCAGGCCGTCGCCGGCGACCCGCAGGTCGCGCCCGTACAGGGTGGCGGTGTGCACGCCCTGGCCGCGGTCCACGATGGGGACGATCATCTTGCCGGTGATGTCGCCGCCCATGATGAGGGTGTCGCAGCCGTAGAACTTCGCCGCGTTCAGGAACTTGCGCAGGCACACCTCCGAGCCGTGGATGTCGGTGGCGAAGTAGATCTTCCGGTCAGCCATGGGGGGTGCCCGCCACTTCCTCGGGGAGTTCGTACCAGGGGGCGTGCCGCCCGATCCGGGCGCGCGCCTTCCAGCGCAGCGACTTGCCCGGCTCGTCGATGGCCCGCTGGATGGCCCGCGCCCGCTCGGTGACCGCGTGGCGATCCGGCTCGCCCAGCGCGTCCTGCGCGAAGGCGGCCAGCTTGGCCAGGTTGTCGCTCAGCGTCGTGTACCAGCCCCAGTCCGCGCTGGTGACCGCGCACAGCCGGTCCAGCGAGACCTGGTCGGCGTCGTCGCCCCGGCCGAGCTGGTGGTTGCGCAGCAACTGGGCCGCGTCGACGAGGTCCTTGGTGTTGAT
>WNFJ01275020.1_pt2 | contig 11648 bp, 11 predicted proteins | sample 5400461 | NCBI WGS metagenome assembly WNFJ01 (sample SAMN13153349, study PRJNA577476) | soil metagenome | isolation source: 115 cm saprolite on Douglas fir-dominated hillslope | place: USA:California | collected 2013-09-17
TGAGCATGCGGGGCTCCAGAAGAAGGGCGTCCCATTGCGCGGGTTCATCACCTATCTTCCCTCTCGAAGACAGGCTGGATATGACGGAACGCCCTTCACCAAGGCGGTTTATACATACTCAGATTAGACGTGTCAAGGAAATAATGAGTAAGACTAGCACTCCAAATCTATATTCATAATACTGATATACATTAGTCGCCCAGGTAAAAGTTGCTGCCATTCAAGGGGCAGTGCGTGTCGTCCTCATCGCCATTTCCGCGACCGCTTTCCGAAAAAATAGACCACTGTGACGGTCGTCCTGATATTGTTTTGGCCCCGGATCGCCAGGGAAGCGTCGAAATACGAAGTTCTCAGATAATCTACACCAGTGCGAATGGCCAAAGAATCTGAAACCCAGTATTCAACTCCGCCACCAACTGCCCAGCCGAGCTTATTCACCCATGCCCCACTAAGGAATCCGCCGCCATTAAGGAGAATCGGACCAGTGACCCTGGCACCCCCTACCAGCGCATGAATGTAAGTATCAAAATGACGATGAGTCGTGGGATAGAGAACGGGACCTGCTAGGTAACTGAAGACATCACTGTGACGCGCCGAGCCAAGTACATTGGCGGCCCGCACGTAGCCCAAATCAGCTCTTAGGGCCAGGCGGCGAGAAGACGGACCAATCGTGAAGCTGGCATCCGCGCCGTTTAAGCCGACACGATTGGAATAAGCATCTCCACGACTCATATAGGAGTATCCCAGACTTACGTCAAGAGTTCGGCCGGTTGCGGCGGCGACTGGCGATTGCGCTGAAGCATGAGTAGCGAACAGCATGAAACAAAATAATGTGGTGAAGATGGTCCTCATGGAAGAATGCACCAGCGTTCAGTCAGGTCGAGCGGGTCTACGGAGCTTTTTCTCTTTTACCTATCTTGTCTGGGTCCGGTGTGAATTTGATCGCAGGTCCAAACTGAATTTGAGCCATTCTTCCAGTCTTATGCCAATAGATGAAGGGCCGAATATCTTTGAACCCAGCATTGATTGGCCATCTCAGATATTTCTGTAATGGCAGAGAGAGGAGCCCTGTCATCGACGACAGCAATGATTTGGCAGTCCCCACCCCTGTGGAGTTTCAGTTCGGCGAGCAGATAGTTGGCATCACCTTTCTTGTACTCGTCGGACTCGACTTCAAAAAGAAGCCCTTTATTGGCCTTGTGTACGGTGACCACGATCTGTTCTGGTTTCTTGTCTGAAGCTGTTTTCTTGGAATTTGCCGCATAAACACCAACCGCAATTAGGCAACCGAATGAAGCGAGCAGCAATGTTCTGATTGAGATTGTCATTTGGATTCCCCTTCGTCCTGGCAGCATTTCCTTCCGCGAGATACACCTTCGTGCGCATCAAAATTTAATGATGATTCCGAAGCTCTGGCCAGTCGGGGAATGCGGCTTGGATGGCGACCCCTTACCGGTAATTGTGTAGCCATGAGCGGCTTCGTATGTGTGTATGATTGTTCCGCCCCATAGGAGCCCAAACGCTAGGTTCCCTTCACCGTTCTTTTTCAGCCAGGCAGACATCGAATAGATTGCAAAGCCCAAGGGGATGCCAATGCCGTAGGCTCTTGTTCGGCTCGGATTAGCGCCAAATAGTGGATTTCCTTCAGTGCAGGTGTGAGCATGAAGGCATGCCTGGGTTCCTTCTATATCCGCAATTGTGGAAGCCAGATTTAGTAGCCCCCCAGCGACCATCATTGGATTCCGCATTGCTTTTCCCCATGTTGCGTCGTGTTCAGTCATGTGAGATGGGTCACGAAAATATCGGCGTCCACCCAAGAGCGGGCAGGGCTTTCCGATTCCTGCCGGACAAGGAAGGGGGCCATCCTGGATGTTTGGGATTATGGGTATCGGAGCATCCGGCAGGACTCGATGTGATTCTTGCTGTGCGGGTTCGACCTGCACTGGAATGATGTGGGGTGGTTGAATGTGAGTTAGCGGTAGGTCATTGGGGATCGATTCTGATTGGGCTTGTGTCATCGCCGCGGAGAAAAACGTTATGGTGAGAGTGATCAGAATTGATTTCATGAATCCCCTGGCAGAGAGACACCAATCCCGCTCTGACTCGCTCCAATCCAAGACTGGAGCTGCGTCAGCGAACCCGGAGTGCGTCCCGGAGCAGTTTTGCCTTCAAACAACTGCTTGAAATGGGTGTTGCAAAAAACAGACCATAGATTTGTCTTAGAACTGAATATCGCAAATCTCCGAGAATGAGCACGATAGGGGCGCAGTCCGTGCATTTGGCTCGAAGAGCCCGAAAGGATTCCCATCCTGAAACGATTTCTCGGGAATCCGTTCTAATCTGGAATGTTTCAAGGACATCGCATGGGGGATGATGGATACGAGGCCGCTCAAAATACGCTGTGAGCGGTCAATATCGGGTTGCCTCTGAACCCGAATTTGTTTGATGGCGCACTCCCACAGTTCAAGTCCAAATGCGCAAGGCTAATCGTCTCAATGCGCAGTACGATTGCCCCCTTTTTTGTATGGCTATTCATCACTCTCGGAAACCAAATAAGAAGTTCCAGCGGCATGAAAAGTGCTCTGCCAACGCTGCGACGAGCGTTGCGACCTACATGTGGAGGTTACTCGAGGAGAATTCCTATTCAAACGACGCGATGTCGGAATCGAGGGCCAACCATGATGAGCTTGGCAGACGCCACCCGAAATCCGAGGAGAAGACGTTCATGGCCCACATCACTCGAAGGATGCTGCATGTGATCATCGCAATAGCCGTGTTAGGACTCGCGAGCTTGGGTGTCCCTGACCAAGTCAGTGGACAGTTAACTTTTGATGTTTTTGTTGACCCACATGCTGTAGTTTCAGGCGGTACTATTGGATTCACCTTCGCGGGGGATAAGTTCGTCGGGTCGGTGCAGGGGGACGGCGTTGGCATTCTTTACCAAACCGATCTCCACGGTGGGAATCTCAAATTATTCGCTCCAGAGATGAATGTCCCATCCGGCAATTTCGCTTCGGAACACTGTATTGCAAGCTCTCCCGGCCTTGGGGGATTCCCGCTCTGGGATATCTACGTCGGAGCGGGGACGGGCGTCCTGCACATTTCGCACGATGGCGCCAAGTCAGACCTGTTTGTCAGCGGCCTCAAAGGTCCGGTTCAATCAATCCGATTCGACACGGTGGGCACCTTTGGCCATGACATGCTAGTGGGCACTTACTTCGGAACCGTATATCGAATAAATAGCGCCGGTATCCCTACTTTGCTAGCTGATTTCTCAGAACTCGTTGAGGGAATGGATGTCGCTCCACTCGGGGCGGGATTCGGCCCGTTCAACGGCAAACTGATCGTTGTGAGTGAAACCTGGGGATTGGTTCGAGCCATCTCTCCGACTGGCGGCTACACAATTCTGAATCAGAACAATCCGATACCTACGCCCGAGTCAATAAGCTTTGTGCCCGGCGATCTCGGCGCCAGCGGTAGTTCTGTCGAAGGGTTTTACGAATCGAATTATTACTCAAACGTGGTCAAAGCCAATGCATCTCAGTTTGCTTCTTTAAAGGGCGACGCAATCATCACCAGCGAACTCGGAGTACGAACAATCTGGCGCATGCATTGGAATGGCCTAGGCTTTGACATCACGAAAATTGGGGATACCCCCGATCAGGCTGAGGAAGGGCTATTTGTTACGCCCGCCATGTTGAGTGGAAATGTTTGTCCCCCGACTCGACCTAGTCCTCCCGAATGGTGCGAGCCATTCTGTAAAGATGGTCAGAAAAAATGGCCCCGGACAGTGCAGGAGCATTAGAACTAATTGTTAAGACGTGTCTGGATCATCGTCTTTATGATTCTCAGGTGGGCTGACTTCGAGTTGTAGGTGAAGGCCTAAAAAATCGCGGGAATCAGACAAATCGAAATGGTGCGTTGAAGACCAGGAAACTACCAAAGCTGATCTGTGTGTGGTGTTCCCAAGCCGATTTAGACAGACAGGGGCCGCTGTACTTAGCACAGATGTGAATGCCAGGAAGGCCTCTTCCGGGTGCAATTCCCGACGCCGCGATGATGCCAGCGGGGATTCCCGAGCTGGGGAAATACTCCGAGACCACCTTCCATTGCAGAACAATCTCTCGTGCTCGAAGACACCTAGTTGCTTCGTATCGGTTGTCTACTTCATCGATTCTCGTCCTCTCGTGACAGCACCAAGATCCACTGTTGGGGGCAGCATAGGCGGTGCACTTGGGGGGATTGAGATTTGAGTCCCATTTTGGAACGTAGGCTTGCGCGAACTAGGCGAGCGGTTCGGGAATGACTCCGCTTCCCGAACATGACCCTTGACAGATATTACCTAAGAGTTTATTAATATATGGTGTCGTCCGAGAGCGTAAAAACAGACTTATCCCGAACCTGTTCATGATGTCGTCCGAAGCTGTGGGCTCGATATGAACAGTGAGAATGCGTCTGGCCGCCCGCTGGATTATTTTTGGGCTTGGGTGACCATGTAACACGATTTAGTTTGTACGACTGGAGGTGCTACTGCTTTTGTTTTGCTGCGCTTGGCGTAGTCCCTGCGCTCGAATCTGACAGGAGGACCACAACGTGACTAACAAAGTCGCATTTGGGGCCCCAGGAACAGCCCAGCAATCAATCTACGAGCCGAGCAAGGCGAGCCAGCTTATTGCCGGTATTTTCGATGCATCGATGCTCGGCATTGCCGTCTTCGATAGACAGCACCGCTTTATCGCGGTCAACAAGACGCTGGCTGCACTTCATGGCATCCCGGCCAAGGATCACATCGGCAAGACTCTGCGTGAGGTAGTGCCACAGGCATCCATCGAGGCCGAATCTCTAATAGATCATGTTTTTGACGCCGATGAAAGTGTACTAAGCGAAGAAATCACCGCCCACATGCCTACACGAAATGAGGACGGCCATTGGATTGTGAGCTTTTTACCGATCAGAGATGAAAGAGGGCAGGTTTCGGAAGTCGGCGCGATTGCGACTGAGGCCACCCATCAGGTAATGTTTGCGGAATGTTTGCGAGGTCTTATGAACAGATTGCCCCAGGTTCGAGACCGGGTAAGCTGGGCATACGTATCGAGCCAAAAACGGGCGGTCGATCCTTTGCTGCTGGTTGAATCTGCCGAGATATTAGAACAGTGTGTTCGGGAAATTCAGAAGGTCTCGGGCCTAGGCGAGGCCCTAGCTGCATCGTCAGGCGCGGTTAGCGAAGCGCACTCCAAGCAGTCTTCCTTACCCTATGCTGAAGCAATATCGCCCTCTGGCAACGGACAGTTGGCATATGCGGGAGCACCCGCAATCGTCGTCGCGCTAACTCCAAGGGAAGTGGAAGTCGTTTCTTTATTAGCTACAAGCAAAACCAACAAAGAAATATCCGACATACTGGATATTACCGTGAAGACCGTCGAGACCTACAGAACCAGAATCATGTTCAAGCTCCGGATTCACTCCATGAGTGAATTGGTCCTTTACGCTGTCCGCAACAAGCTCATCCAGCCTTAGCTAGATATGCTGTCAGTGAATCCCTTACATAATCAACTGACTTGATATCCTTGCCCATTCTGGTACATGAAGGGATCGCAACGGTGTTTCAATTTGGAGCACTGAAGTCGTCCAGGAGGAGTCATGCAAGCCACTCCTCGGGTTGCGATGAATGCTGCGATCCGGCCCCTTCCCGAGCCCGGAGATTCGTTACGCCGGGGTGCTGCCAGATCAAAAACCCTCCCTATCACGAACACATTGTACGCGGTTGAGGAGGTCCGAAGAATGCGCGGGGGTTCCCAGTCGCATCTCATGCGCTGTTCCGACGGAAACAATTACGTAGTGAAGTTCCAAAACAACCCCCAACATCGCCGCATCCTGGTCAATGAACTCCTTGGGACCAAGTTGGCGGCGCTGCTGGGGCTGCCCACAAGAGAGGTTGCGCTCATCGAGGTGGGCGAGGAATTGATCCGGCTGACGGCAGACGTATGTGTCGAGACGGCTCGGACACGCATTCCGTGCCAGCACGGACTTCAATTCGGGTCGCGTTACGCGGGAGACCCACATTATCTGACCCTGCTGGAATTCCTGACCGACAAACAGCTATTGAGTGCGCGTAATCTTATCGATTTTGTTGGCATGCTCGTCTTCGACACATGGACCTGCAACACCGATGGCAGGCAAGTCATCTTAGGTCGCCATGACATCGGCACTCCATATCAAGCGTGGATGATCGATCAGGGCTTCTGTTTCAATGGCGGAGGATGGAACTTCCCGGACAAGCCGCGACGGAGTCTGTATGCCCGCAATGTGGTTTACCAGCGGGTGCAAGGAATCGAATCCTTTGAACCGTGGCTAGCCAAACTTGAGTCCGAAATTGGAATGCGTGTCCTGTTGGACATTGCCGAGACTATCCCGCCAGAGTGGTATGAATTCGATTCGGAAGCTCTTCGCCGTTTGTTGGAGCAGCTTGATTGTCGGAGAGGCAGGGTCCGAGAACTTCTATTTTCGGCAAGGAGGTCTTCTCCGAGCACATTTCCAAACTGGGCGGAAAAGAATGGAACAGAAGGAGAAAATAACTATGCTTCGAACAAGAACTCGAACGTTGTTACGCCTTCTCGTGATGATCACCTTGACGCTTGCAGTCGGCGCAACTGAATCACGAATCCACGGCAAGGTCAACAAGCGCATTCACACGCTAGGCAAGGATACGCTCGGCGAAACCCTGAAGGAGTTCCGAATTCGTTTCCCAAAAGCAATATGCGGGAGAGCCATTTCTACGGAAATAAACCCTCAGAATTTGGTTAGCTCGGGAACTGGAGACCAAATTCATTGTTGCCTAAATGACAGAGACTCGCTGACAGAGTTTTCAGAATTCCGAATCTTGAGTTTCGATGACTGCGCTGTTCATGCCATCTTCTGGAAGAATGGGCTTTATAGTCTGGGCTACATGCTAGACGTTCGTTCTGTTCAGATTGTTCTGCACCCCTTTGAGAAACTCTACGGACCACCTACTCAAATGGAAAAGGACCCGGATGACGCATCTGAACTGAGCTTAGTTAATTGGTTAGAAGACGGGACGACACTGGAATTGAGTTTATCCAGGTTGGGAAGCGAGGTCGTCCCCAAGGATTCCGCTCAACAGAAGGGAGAGCCGTGGCTACGAGTCGTATGCATCAGGCTCTGGAACAGCGATTTGGCGACTTCTTAGAAATTGACTTGCCCCGGTATGTGTGGTCCGTCCCCCGACGTGGTGTCCTTCGCCAAAATTCTATCCAGGGACGAAATGAGAAAGTTCGAGGTCTGATTTGTGCCTGCGAAGCATGATCGGTGCGGGCATGCGTCGAAGGATTGCCGACGGAGGCCGCAGACTGGCTGGCGTAGACAGGTTTCGGTTGAAGCGGCGCAATCCCTCGACCAAAGATGGAACGATTTTGATTTAGGCGGCGCGGTCGTACCGATGGTGCAGACCGCCTAACCTTAGGCGTCCAATGAACTGAGCACTCGGCACGGAACACAACCTGTCACTGGGAGTCTTTTTGTCGAGCCCAAGGTGAGTTCGGTCTTCGAGATAGTAGTGGACATAATCTGAAAGGAGCCGCTTCAAGTGGCGCTCATTGATGGCGATGACGTGGTCCGGCAAGTCGCGCCGACAGCTTTCAGCCCACCGCTCCGCAATCCCATTCTGCTAAGGACTCCGGAACGAAGTTCGAATCGGAGGGATAGCCATCGAGCGAACCGCGATTGGGACCTCCAACCCATTCTTGGCATCCCGATCGAAGATGAGAAACCGGAGAGCGGATTGCTAGAGAAACGCCTCTCGAAACTGTTGCACGATCCATGTACTGGTGGGATGCCGCGTGACGTTGAAATGCCGCACACCTCGGCGGTGGTGGCCAATGAAGAAGAAACAGTAGAGCACCAAATTTAAAGGTTGGGACGGTGAAGAAGTCCATCGCCGCGATTACTTCCCGATGGTTTCCATAGCGCAGGAGGTGAACTTGAGTAGATCCAGTTTCTCCTTGGCCATGTTTCCGTTCAGACCACAGAGCGCTTCCTAGGTTGCAAGCAACGTATTCAGTCCGCCATGAATGACCCATTGGAATCGAACCGAAGAGCAGATCTGCTAGTCGCCACCAAGACAAAGCGTCATTGTGGAAGAGTACGCGACAATTCGTCCAGAACAGGCGCAACGCCGATACGTGCCGGTCCGTCTTCATCGCAGACGGTATTGGGGCAAGTTGACCGAGCGTCAAGCCCTCGCAGGTCAGTTACCCCGGGGCATGGGTGCGTCGAGAAACGCCTCAACCATCGAACCCACCTAATCAGGCTGTTGGCTCTGCTCAGGCCATGCTGTGCGAATCGGGCCGATTGATTCCTCACCGACATGAGTGGCGCACCTGTGCCGTTCGACCGTTTCGAAGATTCGTGTTCCGAACAGGCCCACTTGATTTCTTTTCATCGTGGAAGACACCCCTAAGCGCCGGCTTCAGGCCGTTTTAACGACTGGACTCGGGAAGCTGGTTGTGAGCCGCTGTATCTGGATTCAGGACTTCACGAACCTTTCGATGCAACTCGTCGGGCGTGAAAGGTTTCTGAAGAATTGAACCCGCTCGTTCCAACCCGGTGCGTCTGATGATTTCGGAGCTCGAATAGCCCGAAATATACAATATTTTTGTTTGAGGTCTGATCTTTAACAACTGCGTAACTAATTCTGGTCCAAGCATCTCTGGCATAATCACGTCCGTAACGCACAGGTGGATTGGCCCACCGTATTCTTGAGCTAGTTCCAGGCCCCGTAAGGGGGTCGCCGCGGAAAGAACTTGATAACCTTGTTCTTTCAAGATGTCACAAACAAGCGATCTAACCGTTTCTTCGTCCTCAATGAGCAAAACCGTGGGGGAAGCAGGCGCAGGCGGGCGTTCTTCTGCCGTCCCCTCGAACAATGAGCCTTGGTCCTGAATGTGCGGCAGATATATTTCAAACGTCGCTCCTTTCCCTAGTTCGCTTGTGACCATGATTTCGCCGCCAGCTTGCTTAACGACACCGTAAACCGTGGACAACCCGAGCCCGGTTCCCGCAGCCAAACCCTTTGTCGTGAAGAAGGGCTCGAAGATGCGCGGTAGTATCGCAGGGTCTATCCCACATCCTGAGTCCGTTACGCTCATGGCCACGTAGTCCCCAGGCGCAAGCTTCTGAGGTTTAGAACCCAGAACAACGTCAGCGCGAAAGTTTGAGGTCCTGATCTGCAAGAACCCACCGTTAGGCATGGCGTCCCGAGAATTAGCCGCCAGGTTCAAAATAGCTTGCTCTATCTGGCTTGGATTTGCCCGGACTCGTGCCGCTGCAGCTTCAAGGACGCAAGTGAGTTTGATATCCTCACCGATGATTCGACGAAGAAGCGTGTCCATTCCTTGGACGACCACGTTGAGATCGAGGATTTCGGCTGGCAGCGTCTGGCTACGGCTAAACGATAACAGCTGTCCCGTCAACGCTCGCGCCCGTAACGCAACATCGTTAATATCGCGAGCCATTCGACTTAGCACTTCATCATGCCGGAGCTTACTTGCAAGGAGACTGCTGTAACCTAGCACACTGACCAATAGATTGTTGAAGTCATGTGCGATTCCACCGGCAAACCGCCCGAGTGCCTCCATTTTAACGGCTTGATGAAGCTGCTCCTCCAAGCGCCTTCGTTCGCCCACATCACGAAGTACTAGGCGCACTGCCAAGACCGCGCCGTAGTAACCAACATCCGCGCTGATTTCGAGATCAACCGCAGAGCCATCTTTGCGTCGGAATTGCCGATCACCTATCGAGTGCAGCTGGTCCACCGCGAGGTTACTAACATCGCGGTCCACGAGTTCCCGGTCTTGGACCATTAAATCGTATAGAGTGAAACCATCCGTTTCTTCACGGCTGTACCCCACGAGCTGAAGAAAAGGTCGTGTAGCTTCCAAAATCTTCTTTCTGAGGGGATCGACCAGCAGAATGCCTTCTGTTCCTTTCTCCACGATTGCCTGGTAACGAGCCTCACTTGCCCGAATAACCGCCTCCTTTCTTTTGTACTCGGTTAGATCGACAAACGCCGTAACTAAGTACTTTTCGGTCTCCGTCGGAACGATCCTTATGGCCAGGGCGCCGTGTCTCTCCTGCTTGGGCGCCGCTCGAACTGTGAACTGAGCGTCTTGATCTCTTAAGACTGAGGTTGAGGTTAAGGAAGGGACTGGATCGCCGCCCTTGAAAGCTTGTCCAAAAAAGCCGAGATCTCTTTCTGTCCGTCCGATCACTTTGTCTCGGTGATGTCCGAAGAAGCGCAAGAGACCGTCGCTCACGTAGACATAGCGTTGCTCTGGAAGAGTCGAAATCGCGACAACTACAGGAAGGGAGTTGAATGCCTGGAGAAGTCCGATGGCGGGTGGGAGAAAGTCCGTAGAACGCAGGCCAAGCCTATCGCCACTGCTCTCTGACGAGATGCCGAGGCTCTTCTGTCGATTAGGGTGTAATTCATTTGCGTCAGTGGTCGTCAAAGGCTGAATCAAACCGATGCCATAAAGCGGCAACCCGGTCGCTTCGCGAATCAATTTTATAGTCAGGCTGACCCACAGTGGCGCCCCGGACTTGCCCACGAACCGCTTCTTAAAGTGACAGACTTGTCCTTGGGTCAAAAGATACGCGAGTACTACACTTTTCTCGTAATCCTCAGGATGAAGGATATCCGCGAAGCTCTTGCCCTGTAACTCCGATTCCGTGTAACCGAGCATTTGGCAGAGGGCCGCATTCGCGAGTTTGAAACCAGTGCGGCGGTCTACAAGCACTGCACCAATTGGCGCGTCCCTTAAAATGAAGTTAAACACTTCCTCGCCATCGTGACTTCTCATTTCGCTTAGGGTTGATTCAATCAGAGTGCGGAGAGTAGAAGAATATTGCGTTGAAACTTTCCCTTCAGCAGATTGTTCAATCGACATCGCGGATCTTCGCTACATCATGTTTTGAGCGGAATCTGGTGGCGATGGACTGTATACTCCGCCGCCGCCCAAAAATCAAGCAACTAGCTACTGTCCCTCGCCAAAACTTTGGGAGTCGTCCCTCGCCAAAATCCAAAATGCGTTTCAAATGAATAACGGTCAGGCGCTGATCTGAGTGAGAATCGACTGCGACCAAGCCGGTGCTGCAGGCGCGAGCCGTTTAACGGCTGCCTCGACGGGACGCGGAAGCCGTTTCGCAAGGGCTTGCACGGGGATTTCGTGAACGCTCTTCCGTCCGAGTGAGCGGACAGCTTGAATCACGATTCCAGCTTCAGTTCCGGCTCCAATCATTTTGGAAGGGGCAACGTGCTTGAGTGAAACGGTTTGGTTACCGATCCGAACCGTGCGAGAAGGCCCTTCTGTCAAAAAGAGATTTTGCACAGGGACCTGCGTGGAAATCCCAAGCAGGTTTGCAGCTTTCGCTCCGGAGATCATAATTCGGCTGCCAGTCCTCTCTGTTACTGCCTTGGCGATCGCTTCAGGAGAAGGCGAGAGAACTCCAATCTGAGGATGTATCTTCGGAAACTCGTAAATTCCTCGAGTCAGGCGACGGATATGTCCTGTCCCTCGCCAAAACTCTGAGAGTAGCGAGCTTCACCCCTTTGACAATGTTGCAGGCCTGCG
>WNFJ01231578.1_pt2 | contig 11646 bp, 10 predicted proteins | sample 5400461 | NCBI WGS metagenome assembly WNFJ01 (sample SAMN13153349, study PRJNA577476) | soil metagenome | isolation source: 115 cm saprolite on Douglas fir-dominated hillslope | place: USA:California | collected 2013-09-17
TCTTCTCGTGGAGATGGTGAAGTACGCTTGCCGACCGTGGGACCGGAAAATAAGGTACTGGTTGTGCCAACCGAACTGAAGGCGGGCGCGTTGAGCCTGCCTGAAGTGCTGATGCAAAGCGTTACGACCATCGCGCCGGCAATCGCCGCTTTGTTCTTTACCCCTGCCGTTGTAGGTTTTACGGGAATCACATCCCCTCTTGCTTACCCCATCGCTTTCTTAATCACCCTCATGCTTGGCATAGTCCTGGTCCAGTTCACCAGGAAGATGCCGGCGGCTGGCGGCTACTACACGTACATCAGCCGGAGCATACACCCGCGCGCCGGGTGGCTGGTTGCCTGGATGTTTATCCTGTACGCGCCTACTGTAGGTGGTATCGTATCGTTGTACATGGGCAACATCCTGCAACAGGAAATACAGACGAACTCGGGAGCAAACTGGCCGTGGTTCCCGTGGGCATTTATGCTCGTGGTCGTGACCGGTGTGGCCCTGCTCCAGTACCGCGGCATCACGCTCTCGGGCAGGACGCTGCTTGTACTTGGAATCATCGAGATGGGGCTTGTGTTGCTGCTGGCGATCTGGGCAATCGTTAATCCTGGCCCTGGCGGCGTGAATGCCATATCCTATAATCCGGCTAATATCACCAGTTTTGGCGGATTCGCGCTTGCAATTGTTTTCTCGATACAGGCATTCACCGGCTGGGACGGGGCTGCACCGCTGGCGGAGGAGACTGCAAATCCGACCAGGAACATCTCGCGAGCTGTCATCGGCTCAATCATCTTGCTAGGCGTCTTTTTGATCTTCGTTACGTGGGCGATCATTATCGGCTGGGGCACTAATAATATCGCGAAACTGCCCACCTGCTGTTGTGGTAGCCAAGCCCGTTTGGGGGCCGGTATGGTCGTTTATCCTGTTTGCGCTCTTAAACTCGACCTTTGCTGTTGTGCTAGCCGTCTGTAATATCGGGTCGCGCATGTGGTACGCCATGGCGCGGTCGGGTTCGCTGCCAAAGTCGCTGACCAAAGTACACCCTGTATACAGGACGCCGGTCAACACGATCATCCTGCAGTGGCTTGTGAACATCGTGACGGGCTTTGGCCTGCTCTGGTGGCTTGGTTCGGTCAATGGGTACTTCTACGAGAGTTTTGTGCTGGCGCTAGCTGTAATACTTGTGTATGGCATGGGCAACATTGGAGTTTTCTTCCTGTATTGGCGGCAGTACCGGAGCGAGTTCAACATCTTCTACCATGTGATCTTTCCTCTGCTCTCGCTTGCAGCGCTGGGCTGGCTGGCCTACGAGTTGTTCAATCCTTTTCCAGCGGCACCAATCTCGTATGGTATTCCAACCGTGGGTATCTGGCTACTGCTGGGCGTCGTGATACTGGTCGTGATGGGCGCTCGCGGAAAGGAAGAGTGGCTCACCAAGGCAGGTGAGAGTGCATTCGAGATAGTGGAAGGACCCGCTGAGCAGCCGGCGAGTGGACCGTCCTGACTGCATAGTCCAGGCGGAGGTGTGCGACTCTTCCCCCGATGCACACCTCCGAGTCCACCTGGTACTATAGTTCCATGGGGAGCATGGGAAACGGTGACCATGCTCTTGTCTCCGGCGGTTAATCAAAATATCCATAGCGAAAAGGAGTTGATTGACACATGGCGCACGATTCAAGTCTCTTCAAAGGCATTGCGATCACTCAGATTGGCGTGGTGGTTCGTGACGTGAGGAAGATGGTGGAGGTCTACCACAAAACGCTCGGTTGGGGTCCCTGGAGTATTTACATCGCGGAGCCACCGTTATTGCACAGCACGATGCTGCGTGGCAAACCGACGGAATTCACTTTCATGAACGCGGAAACGCATGTCGGGCCGGTTGACTTCGAGTTTATCCAGCCATTGGAAGGCCCCAGCCTCTACAGGGAGTTCCTGGAACAGCACGGCGAAGGTGTGCATCACATTGCCTGCATGGGCACGGGAGCGAACTATGAGGAGAACCTCGAGAACTTCGAGAAGATGGGCCTGAAGCCACTTATGAGCGGCGCAATCGGTGACACCATCAAGTTCTACTATCTTGATTCGGAGCCAATGATGAAGATTATACTAGAGTCCGGCAGCGGGCATATGATCTCTATTAAGCCGGCATTCACATATCCGTAGGTTGTTCTATTTCCAGCCCCAGGAGCGAAAAGGAAAGGAAAAGGGGAATATGAACGCCAACGAAAGCGCAGAGAAGGCAGTGATAGTCACAGGCGCGGCCCAGGGAATTGGGCGGACCATTGCAGAGCAGTTTCTCCAGCGAGGAGCAAACGTCCTGATCTTCGACCTGGATGCCGAGCTGGCCGCAGAAACCGCGCGGCAATTAGCGCCGAGCGGCGAGATGGTTGTTAGCGTAGGCGGAGATGTGAGCCAGCGAGAGGACGTGCATCGCGCAGTGCAGACTTGCATCGAGCGGTTTGGTCGCCTTGATGTGATGGTGGCCCACGCGGGAATCGCCGATGCCACGCCCCTGTTGGAGATTGATGACGCTAGCTGGCAACGCATAATGGATGTCAACCTTACGGGTGTCTTTCTGTGCACGCAGGAGGCGGGCCGTGTCATGGCCCAGTCTGGTGGAGGAGCCATCGTGGTGACGGCTTCCACCAATGCCTTCTGGGTCGAGTCGAACCTGGCCCATTACAACACGTCCAAGGGCGGTGTGGTGGCATTTGTGCGCTCGGCGGCCATCGACCTGGCACGCTATGGTATCCGGGTGAACGCGGTCGCTCCAGGCGTGGTACGAACACGCATATCGACATGGGTGACAGAAGATCCCGTGCTGGCAGCCGACTATTTGAAACATATCCCGCTCAATCGCTTCGCCGAGACAATCGACGTAGCGAAGGTGGTGCTCTTCCTGGCCTCCAGCGACTCTGCATACATCACGGGGCAGACCATTGTGCTGGATGGTGGCCAGACGCTGGGAATCCTGGTGGATGCTCCTGAAGAACCTATTCCCGGCTCAAAGGCCGGGACGTCTTGAAAGTGTTGTTCACCAGTTTGCAGGCCAGGCGCGCGGGGACATTTTCCGGGCGCTGACCGTAAGCGATGTGAGGAGGAGAAAATGCGCACGTTATCAGAACACCAGTTGTGGTATGGCGTGGACAGGCAGCCGGCGGAAACGCGCGAACTGAGGGCTGGAGGGGTGACGGCGTTACTGGATGGCATCGATCTCCGCTATGTACGGATCGGCTCGCTGGAGACGGTGCGCCGAATCTATGTCGCTGCGCGCGACCAGAATTGGAACACCATCCCCGGGCAGCAGCGGATCACCCGGTTGGAGCAAGGGCAAGACAGGTTTGAGGTTGAGTTTGAGGTTGAGCACCAGGCGCATGACCTGGATTATGCCTGGCACGGCCGGATAGTGGGTTCTCCCGATGGACAGATCCGCTACGAGATGGATGGTGTCGCAAAGTCCGATTTTCGCTTTAACCGGATCGGGCTATGTATCCTGCACCCATTTAGGGAGAGTGCTGGGCAACCATACCACGCACGAACGCCGCAGGGCGAGGTTAGCGGCTACTTGCCACAGCTGATCGGCCAGCAGCGCTTCGAGAATGGCTACTATGTACCGCTGTTTTCCGCGTGCAGTAGCCTGACAATCGACGCTGCGGATGGGGAACGGGTGCGCTTCGATTTCGAGGGTGACCTTTTTGAAATGGAGGATCAACGCAACTGGACCGATGCCTCCTTCAAGACCTATTGTACGCCGTTATCGCTCGGATTTCCCCGCCAGGCGCGCACGGGTACGCGGATTGTGCAGAGCGTTACCATCTCAGTGGAGGGCGCGCCGGTAGAGCGGAGGCGTGAGGAGGGGGATGAGGAGGTACGCCTATCACCTGGTCAAATGACCGGTCACCACCTACCGGCTATTGGATTCGGGATGGCCAGCGATGGAGCGTCCCTGAGCACGCGCGAACTCGAACTTTTACAAAGGCTGCGCCCCGACCACCTGCGGGTTGATATCCACCTGGCGCGTGAGTACGTCGCTGCCCTGGAACATGCAATAGAAGACTGCCGGGCTTTGAACTGCTCTATGGAGGTGGCGATCTTTGTCACCGAGGAGAGCGCAGGCGAGTTGGACAGATTAGCTTCACTGCTGCAAGGCCGTGCCAGGATTGTACGCTTCCTGGTATTCCAGGAGGGAGCTCAAACCGCTCATCCCTCGGAGACGACGGCACCGGGTCTGGTGGGACTGGCACGTAGGCATCTCCAGCAGGTTGCTCCCAAGGCTGCGTTTGTTGGTGGAACCGATATGTACTTCTGCGAACTGAACCGCACCCGGCCGCGGGTGGAGGCGATGGACGGGGTTGCATACACGATCATCCCACAGGCGCACGCCTTCGATGAGCGTTCGTTGGCCGAAACCCTGGAGGCACAGGCCGAAACGGTGAAGAGCGCGCGGGCTTTTGCCGGTAGCCGTCCGATTATCGTCAGTCCAATCACGCTGAAACGCAGGTATAACCCGCATGCCACAGTAGCTGAGGCCGAGCGGGCCCCAGATGAACTGCCCGACGCCGTAGATCCACGCCAGATGTCGTTGTTCGGTGCGGCGTGGACAGCAGGGAGCATCAAGTACCTGGCGGGGAGCGATGCGGCTTCGCTGACCTACTATGAGACTGTGGGTTGGCAAGGGCTGATGGAACGAGAAACGGGTTCGCCCCTGCCAGAGCTATTCCCCTCAGCGCCTGGAATGGTCTTTCCGCTGTACCATGTTTTTGCCGATGTTGCAGAATGGAGGGACGGATCGATACTGGAGTGCAGGTCGAACCGACCACTCGCCGTCACTGCGCTTGCTGTTGAGAGTGAGGGGACTCTGCACCTGCTGGCAGCGAATCTGACGGGTACGCAGCAGCGGGTGGTGATTGGTCCACTCGCGTCTCGACAAGTCCGGGTGAGGAGTTTGGATGCAGGCACCGTACAGAAGGCCATGTTTGAGCCAGAGAGCTTTCGCCGGGATAGTGAGCAGGTAGAGATTGAGGGTGGAGAACTGGTGCTGGACATGGCTCCATATGCGACAGTGCGTATCGACGTATGATAGTGAGCACATACGACTAGCAACTGAGTCTTAGGAGGTAGCAGAGATTTTGAAAATCCTGGCAGTGGGTGACTCTTTCGTACCAACGCGCCTGTTTGAGACCGGGTTAGCGAGTCTCGCAGCCGAGCACCAGATTCGATTCATCCAGCTCGACATGGACGCGCCTTTCGTGCCTATGACCCCGTCCGAACGCGCCATCAGGGAGTGTGCGGGGAATCCACAGCAACTGGTGAACGCGCTCGATGGCGATGAGATTCTGCTTGTGCATGGGGCCCCGGTTACGGATGCAGTCCTGGATGCTTCTCCCAATCTAAAGTTGGTGGGAGTCGCCAGGGGAGGCCCGGTCAATGTCGACCTGGCGGCGGCCAGCGATAGGGGCATCGCGGTTATCACTGCGCCCGGACGGAATGCTGATGCTGTTGCCGATCTCACGCTGGCTTACATGGTCATGCTGGCACGAGGCATTATGATCGGCTTTCGAGGGAGCCCAGTTTTTTGGCCACGAACTGGGTGGACACGTGTTGGGCCTGGTAGGGTATGGCAACGTTGGTTCGCGGGTTGCCAGGCGGGCGCTGGCTTTTGGTATGCCGGTACTGGTGTATGATCCGTACGTGGCAGCCGACCAGGTGGAAAGCCCGGGGATCGAGATGGCGGATCTTGACGAGCTGCTGGCGCGGTCCGACTTTGTATCCTTGCATGCCCGGGTGACGCCGGAGACTGTTGACTTCTTTGATGCGAAGAAGTTTGGGAAGATGAAAAGGGGAGCGTTTTTCATCAATAGCGCGCGGGAGGCCCTGGTAGACGAGCAGGCTCTGTACGAGGCGCTGGTTTCAAAACACCTGGCCGGTGCCGCCCTGGATGTGCTCAAGCCATGGCCTGAGGATACGCCAAGTCCCCTGGTATCTCTCCCGAACGTAATCATCACACCACATATTGGGGGTGCTACACACGAAGCAGCATTGCGCGGGGTGCAAATACTGGCTGCCCAGATCGACCATTACCTGGCCGGCCAACCCATGCAGCATGTTGTGAATCAGCGGGGGACGAGATGAGCGAGCAGTATTTATTAGCTATTGACGCGGGTACCGGCAGTTGCCGCGCGGTACTCTTTGAACCGTCCGGGAAGCAGGTGGCCATAGCCCAGCGGGAATGGTCACATCTCTCTCAACCGGAATATCCTGGTTCTCAGGTATTCGATACGCGCACGAACTGGGAGCTCATCTGCTCCTGCATCCAACAGGTGCTCGCCACCTCAGGATTGACGGCAGACTCAATCCTGGGTGTGAGCAGTACCAGTATGCGGGAAGGAATTGTGCTCTATGATAAGGCGGGCCGGGAGATCTGGGCCTGTCCCAATGTCGACTCCCGGGCAGTGGAAGAGGCGGCGGAACTGGTTGAGCGCAAGCTGGCCGAGAAGATCTATTTCACGGGAGGTGACTGGGTGGCGATCACCACCCCACCACGCCTGCTCTGGTTACAGAGACATGAGCCGGAGGTCTTCGAGCAGATTGCTCACCTCAACATGCTGAGTGACTGGATTCTGTTCAAACTGTGTGGAGAGTACGTCACGGACCCTTCGGTCGGCTCCAGTTCGGGGATGTTTGACCTGGCCCGGCGCACCTGGTCCGACGAGATCGTACAGATGTGCGGGTTAAGTACCGCCGTTTTGCCACCGGTGTACGAGCCCGGTACATTGCTTGGCAGGGTGCACCGGCAGGCGGCCATTGACACGGGCTTGAAGGAAGGAACACCGGTGGTGGTGGGCGGTGCCGACACGCAGTTGAGCCTTGTAGGCATTGGCCAGGTAGAGCCGGGGGAGTTTACCGTTGTGGGGGGGACCTTCTGGCAGAACACGGTGGGGGTAGATAAGCCTTTGATTGATCCGGAGAGCCGGCTTAGGACGCTCTGCCATGCCCTGCCGGGCCAGTGGATGCTGGAAGGGATCGGCTTTTACTGCGGTTTGACCATGCGGTGGTTCCGTGATGCGTTCTGCCAGCTTGAGCTGGAGCAGGCACAGCGGCTGAAGCAAGACCCCTATACCCTGATGGAGCAGGCTGCGCTGCAGGTGCCGCCGGGATCCAATGGAGTGATAGGGATTTTTTCTAACTTGATGAACGCTAAACGCTGGATTCATGCCTCACCAAGCTTTCTGCAATTCGACGTGGGTAACCCGGCTGCTTCCGGTAAAAAGGAATGCATCCGGGCAATCGAGGAAAGTGCGGCCTATGTCTCTTATGGTCATATGAAGGTTATCGAATCGCTTACCGATTGCACCTTCAACGAAATAGTGTTCACCAGTGGTGCCTCCAAGGGGACGCTCTGGCCACAGATCATGGCGGATGTGCTTAACTGCCGCGTCAAAGTACCGGTGGTGAAGGAATCCACCTCACTAGGCGCTGCTCTGTATGCCGGATTGGGGATCGGGCTATACGATGATTTGGGGAGCGCGGCTCAGAGGGTCGTCAGCTTCGAGAAGACATACGAACCCAATCAGGAGGCTAACAAGATATACCAGGAACTCTATGACCAATGGCTGCATGTCTACCAGCGTTCGCTTGCAATGGTAGAGGAAAACCTGGTGCGGCCACTGTGGCGAGCTGCCGGGACGTAGAGTTTGTCAGATTTCAAGAGTGAAAGGAGGTAACTTTGAAGGAAGAAGTAATTTTAGGAGATTACCGTGCTGCTATTGGCAGGTCACGAAACGAGTTGATAACTCCTGCACTGATCCTTGACCTCGATGTTGCCAGGCGAAATATTGCTACAATGGCGGAGTACATGCGCACTGTCCGTGCCAAGCTTCGACCTCACATCAAGGTCCACAAAAGCCCCGAGCTGGCGCGGATGCAGATGGAAGCCGGGGAGTCGATAGGGCTGACAACTGCTACTGTCTGGGAGGCGGTTGTGATGGTGCGTGGAGGCATCGGCGATATTCTAATAGCCAACGAGGTAGTTGGTGGAGAAAAGATCAAGGCACTGGCAGAACTTGCGCGAGATGGACGCATAAGTGTGGCCATTGATGATGCACGGAATGCAGAGGAACTCTCAGCGGCCGCGCTCAAAGCGGGAAGTATGCTGGGTGTGCTGATTGACCTCGATGTTGGGATGGAGCGCTGTGGTGTACGCAACAAGGAGGAAGCGCTGCGCCTGGCAGAACAGGTCAGCAAGCTGCGCGGCCTGCGCCTGGAAGGGATGATGGGATACGAGGGTCACTGTATGCTCGAGCCCGACCCTGAACTACGCGTGCAGAAAGCTCATGCCGCCATGGATAAGCTGATGGAGGCAGTGGATTATCTCGCGCGTGCAGGCTTCGAGTCGAAAGTGATATCCGGCGGCGGCACGGGTACGTACAATATCACCGGAGCGCACCCGCGTTTGACCGAGCTACAGGCGGGATCATACGTAGTGATGGATGCTTTCCACGCGCAGCTGGTTCCGGGTTTTCCGGTCGCGCTGACAGTTCTAGCGACGGTAATCAGTCGCCAGGGGAACAGGGCCGTGCTTGATTCAGGACGGAAGACTGTCGGCAGTGAACTCGGATTGCCACGTCTCAAGGATGTACCAGCCACCACAGCGTCAATTGCTGAGGAGCATTTGCTGGTAGACGTGGATCCGGGCAACCCATTGAGGGTTGGAGATCACGTTGAGGTCATCTCCGGCTATGGTCCGACAACGGTCAACTTGCATGATGTCTATTACGTCGTGGAGAAGGATGTGGTCACGGATGTGTGGCCTGTGCGAACGCGTGGAGCCGGGCTTGGGCCATTTTGGTAGATGCTACTCGCAGGTCCCATGAAAAATAGACAGGGCAAGGTTGTCAGCAGACCCAGGCGCACGTGCGCCTGGGTCCTTGGTCAAGCCACAGGGTCTCGGCGGCTTGGAGGGTAACTTGGTAGCCCAGTGTTCCAGCTTACGGGGTGGGATCGATGATGCAGCCTTCGTTGCCACGTAGGCGCAGGGAGGTCAGGTCGACAGGTTCCTCGCGGTCGAGATGGGTAGAGAGGAGAATGCGAGCTGTGCTCATGATGGGCAACTGCAACTGCTGCTCGTTGCTGGAAAAGTTGAGTGCAATCAGGCGGCGTTGACCGCCAAACTGGCGTGTGTAGACGAAGCAGTCAGCAGGAGCACCTTCGATGGGAGTGTAACTTCCTAGTGCAAGAGCAGGGGTTGCGCGACGAAGCCGCAGAAGTGCACGTGTCAGGGAGAGCATGGAATGGCGATCCTGGCGCTGGGCTGCGACGTTGACCTGTTTGTAGTCGGGGGCGATGGGAAGCCAGGGGTCGACTGTGGGTGGACAGAAACCGGCATTGGGACTGTCGTTCCATTGCATGGGGGTGCGCTCGGGATCGCGGCCAAAGCCCATACCGGGGAGGTTCTTCTCGGCTGGATCTTGTATGTACTGCGGGGGAATTTCGCTATTGTGCATGCCGATTTCGTTACCGTAGTACAGGGTAGGCGTGCCACGTAGGGTGAGCAAGAGCATCGCGGCAACACGGGCCTGCTCCTGGCCGATGCGTGTTGCGATGCGAGGTTCATCATGATTGTCAAGGACGTAGTTCGGCCAGGCCCCTGGCGGCAGGGCGGCCTCAACCGCATCCACGAGATGTTGTACGGTGCTGGCATGCCAGGGCACGCTAACCAGGCCGAAATTGAGGGGCATGTGGAGTTCATCGAGTTGCTCACCGTAATAACGTGCCCATACTGGCCAGTCGTAGATGTGCATCTCGCCGAGCGCGACACGCGGGGATTGAGCGTTGTAGGTATCGAGGAGTTGGCGAAGCTCGCGATAGACGGCATGGATGTCGGGGTGGCCTTTGTCATTGAGATGGAGCTGGGAGTCATAAGCGACCAGGGGTTTGTAGGCGCTCACGTTCGGGTTGGGGTTGGGCGGATTATCGCGTAGTTGTGGATCTTTCATGATGCGCTGGGCTGAGTCGATACGTAGACCGTCCACTCCCCGGTCGAGCCAGAAACGCACGACGTCGAACATGGCTGCTTTGACGGCGGGGTTCCGCCAGTTGAGGTCAGGCATGGCCTTATGATAGGAATGCAGGTAGTATTGATGGGTGGTGGGATCCCACTCCCACGCCGAGCCACCCCAGCTTGCCAGCCAGTTGTTGGGAGGCGAGCCACCGGGTTTGGGATCAGCCCAGACGTACCAATCGCGCCTGGGATTGTGGCGTGAAGAGCGGGATTGGAGGAACCACGGGTGCTGATCAGAGGTGTGGTTCGGCACATAATCCATGATTACTTTGAGGCCGCGTTGATGAGCCTGTGCAATGAGTAAGTCAAACGTTGCGAGGTCGCCGAAAAGCGGGTCGATGTCGATATAGTTACTCACATCGTAGCCGAAGTCGACCATGGGCGAGGGATAGATGGGCGAAAGCCAGAGAGCATCCACGCCCAACCAGGTGAGATAGTCGAGTTTGGAAATGACACCCTGGAGGTCGCCAATGCCGTCTCCGTTGCTGTCTTTGAAGCTACGCGGGTAAACCTGGTAGATAACTCCTTGTTGCCACCAGAGCGCTTGATCTGGCTGAGCATTGTGCTCCATAATATCTCCTTCTATGATGTGGGAGGCTGTGGACGAGGTCTGATGCACCAGGTAGTGAACTGGTGTGTTATTCAATTCAAGGATACTATACTAATAGGGCTATTGTGGATTAGTGTCAAGGGCTGGGGCGGAATCAGGCTGTGGAGGTTCGAGCGTATCGCGGTACTCTGTCGCCAGGGTAGCGCATGCGGGGTCATCGGGATGCCACCACCATAGGCGCTGGTAAGCATCCCTTGTTTCTGAAGTCCAATCGAAGCCAATTTCGCCGATATTGTCATACCCGACGATATAAGCCCCGGCCTTCCACTGGTTCAGCCACTCCTCACGGTGGAAGAGCGCCTCTGCCAATATATTTTTACGCTTTTCCAACCTGCGCTCCAAGTGCTCTGCTTCTTTGATGGACCCGCGTACTACGTGGTGCGTGCCCCTGGGAAGTTTTTTAGGAGCCTGTTCGGCTGCCAGTGACCTTCTCACTAGCTTATGCCTACCCCTCCTTAGTCTTGTTTCTGCAAAGGTTATCGCCCTCAGGACCATGCGCTTCAGGCTGAAGCGCAGCCTGGCAAGTGACAGGTGAGATTTCCGTTCCTGCTCAACGGCCAGGTCTTGAGCGTTGATGGGGTGCAGCGTGTCACGAAGATAGCGCAAACGATAGCTGCGGTCTGGTGGTGTATCTTTGAATGCCCCCTTAGGCCATCCCTCTGCCGGTAGGACGAGCTCAGTAGGGGATCTCCGCGCATCTACCAACCTTGGCACTGCCCACCAGAAGAAGAGCATCCTTGACCGTAGGATATTAAGCACTTTTTGCAGGACATGACGGTTCACAGCAACGATATCCCAGGCACAGAGATCCAGCGTGGGCATTTGAGTGTGTTTTAACAAAGAGTAGAGATGCGGGTAACCTACGGCTAGCATGGCCATCTGAGAACTCGAGCTTTCATTACGTAAAGGACTGGATGTGAAATTGATCATCTTGGCGGATGTAGATCTTGCTAAGTCCCAATATTCCAGGCTCGTGGCAAAAGCGTAA
>WNFJ01445959.1_pt1 | contig 11643 bp, 13 predicted proteins | sample 5400461 | NCBI WGS metagenome assembly WNFJ01 (sample SAMN13153349, study PRJNA577476) | soil metagenome | isolation source: 115 cm saprolite on Douglas fir-dominated hillslope | place: USA:California | collected 2013-09-17
CTTACAAGATCGCTTGCATCACCTGCGGCTCGACGAGGTGGCTTTGCTGCATCTGGACTATCACCCGCGCAACGTGCTGACCGATGGCAAGCAGATCACCGGGATTGTGGATTGGACGAACGCGCATGCCGGCGACCCACGGGCTGATGCTGCGCGCACTGTCTCTATCCTGCGCGTCGATCCCGGAGCCCGCAAGCCTCTTCTTCAGTGGCTTGGCTTGCGCATCTTTGAGCTAGCCTGGCGCATCGGTTATCAACGCGCGGGCGGACGCCTGAAAGAGATGTCCCTCTTCTATGCCTGGGCGGGAACCGTCATCCAGCACGATCTGGCACACCGATACCAACATAGACCACAGGAACTGACTCCTGCGCGTCATTGGACCAACAAATGGAAAGCACAAGCTGGATGTGAGCGTTGAACAGGTGAGCGATCTTCTCCTCGTCTCTTTTTCCCACGAATGGCTTGGTGCTCTGGTTTGTTTTTTGCTTCCTGGCTCGTATCTCGTTGCGCGATCCGTGAGCCTACGTTTCCAAAGTACCCATCGGGAGTCATTCGCAGTCTTGATACGCATGTTACCTCAGTGGCCCAACACCCTGTTTGAGATATGAAACTGGCGGAATTGTGGCGCGTATTCTGTGGATGAGTTGTCTGTCAGGCTCTTCTTCGACCAGCTCTCTCAAAGTGCAAAAACAGCCTCTCGACAGAAGAACAGGCAAAATTCGACCAGTTTCCTCTCAAAATTCGCAGGAATACGTCCATGATGAAGCAGCCCGAAGACGAAAAGCGAGCGACTCTCCACCAGGGTTCATCCCACCAGGAGCTGATCACACAGACCCCCGCCGACGCAGACATTTGGAGATAAGGAATTAGGTGGGAGAGTCAGAAGAAGACGGCTTGGCCAAGGTAGGCAGCAGACTCTCCCGCGGGGCAGCACCCAGCACGTCGAGCAACTCTTCCAGGGAGAAGACGCCATAGCAGCCAGCGACATAGAGCACCGCTGGAGCGCTTCCCAGCTCGCGCTGCCGCTGTCGCCGCAGCCGACGAATGGCCATGGCAGCCAGCCGCTCTCCAGCTTGCAAGCGATAGACTTGCGCAGTATTGAAGGCCAAGCAGGTCAAGGTCGTGCGCCCCAGCGCCGCGGCGAAATCGCGTCCCCAGCGCTGCTGCTCCAGCCCCCAGCCCTCTTTGAGTTCGCGATACGTATCATCCTCAATGTGCCAGCGTGGACGAAACGCCTGCAAAGCCGCAAAGCCATCGGCGAACCGGCGCGTACTCACCAAGGCTCTGGGCGGCTCGGCGGCTCCCTCTGCTGTCGTCACATCGTGGATGAGGCAGGCCCACAGGCTGGCATCGGGCACCCCATAGCTGGCAGCCTTCTCGGTAAAGCCGTCCCAACTCGTCAACGCTCCGGCCGCCGTCACCTCCACTTCGCGTACCTGCTTGTGGCCGCCAATGGTGCGCAGATAGCGATGGTGGCTCCAGTCGATGAGCTGCCCCTGGGCCAGCCCTTGTAGATCCTGGTAGAGCAGACGGTCCTCGGGCAAACTCACCAGGGCATCAATGCCCTTGCGGTACTTGAGCCACGCCAACAAGGGCCCATCCGCATAGAGGGCATCCGGAAGCCTCAAGCCGATGGCCTGGGGTCCTGCCACCTCGAGCACTTGCTCAACGAGCTGGCGCGTCACGGCCGCCTCTTTGCCCTTCTCCGAGGCAGGCCCGCTTAAGAGGCGCCAGGCCACGATGATGGGACGGGTGGCTGACACACACACCAAGGCGACCAGACGCAAGTCGTCGCCCAATCCACTGCCATCGATGGCATAGACCTTGCCACGCACCAACTGCCGCTCATAGAGCGACTGCACTCCGGCTGCTTGTGCGTGTAACCATGCTGACTCGCCTACACGCCGCAGCGCATCGCGCAAGGTATCAGGATGACAGGGCAGCGATTCCTCTTGCCGTCCCTCGGGATGCCGATGCCGTCCATTGCTTCCTGAGCGGATCTGCACCGGGGCCCAGCCCAGTTGCAAGAGCACGGCTGGCTCGCGGAACAGCACCTCGGCTGCTCCACTGAGCGAGGCCTGCTCCACAAACGGCAACGCCGCCAGCGTCCGTAGCAACAGCTCATCGGGCACACCCGCTCGCTTTCGCTGCGCTTCGACTTCATCTAAGATCGCAAAGATCCCTAACTCTTCATGTAAGGCGACCAACTCATCCAACGGCCCACTCGCCATCGTGGTGGCTAAATCAGGCCGTTGCCCTCGCTGCAAGGCCGCTGCCACCGCTTCTTTGTCTCTTCGATACCATGCCATCTTCTTCCTCCTGCTTTAGAACTTCTCTTCTAGTTTATCACCTCCTCCCTGTTATCTCCAAATATCTGCCGCCGACGCGAGGCCCTTGACAAACCGATGCATTTTCTCTATAATTGTACTAATATATTAGCTATTTGGTGGGATAGCTATCTAGATCTCTAAAGGAAAGACGATGATCGAATTTTATCTGGATGCCCATTCTGGGGTGGCACCCTATCTGCAGATTGTGCACCAAGTCAAACAAGCCCTACGACTGGGTCTGTTGGAGGTCGGGGATCAACTCCCCACCGTGCGCGAGGTCGTCGCGCAGATCACGGTCAATCCCAACACGGTCCTCAAGGCCTACCGCGAGTTGGAGCATGAGAGCCTGATTGCCAGTCGCCCTGGCCGGGGGACGTTTGTTCAACGCACCCTGGCCAGCGATGGGCTGGCCAGCCACGCGGCCCTGCGCCGCGGCCTGGTGCGCTGGCTCCACAGCGCCTATGCAGCCGGGCTGGACAGTGAGAGCGTGCTGGCACTTTTTCTGTCCACGTTTCAAGACACCCAGAAAGAGGAAACCGCATGAGGAATGCCTTAGAAACGACTCACCTGAGTAAGCGCTATGGGCGCACCTGGGCGCTGCAGGATTGCACGCTGGCGCTGTCTGCCGGGCGCGTGGCAGCCCTGGTTGGACCCAACGGCGCGGGCAAAACAACGCTGCTGAATTTGTCGGTTGGCATCCTGGAACCCACCGCGGGCAGCGTGCAGGTCTTGGGCTCCTCGCCCCTCAAACAGCCCACCAAGACGTTGCCACGCCTGGGGTTTGTCGCCCAGGATCACCCGCTGTATCGGGACTTCACGGTCGCCGACTTGCTGACCCTGGGACGGAAGCTGAATCCCGGCTTCGATGACCAGCTGGCGCGGGCGCGCATGCAGAAACTGGGCATTCCCCTGGACCGTCGCGCCGGCAAGCTCTCCGGCGGACAACAAGCGCAGGTAGCCCTTGTGCTGGCTCTCGCCAAGCGCCCGGAGCTGCTTCTGCTGGATGAACCGCTGGCCAGCCTGGACCCGCTGGCCCGCCGCGAATTCTTGCGCACCCTGCTGGATGCAACGGTCGAGACTGGCCTGACGGTGCTGCTCTCTTCGCACATCATCGGCGATCTCGAGCGCGTGTGCGACTACCTGATCATCCTGTCCGCCTCGTATGTCCAACTGGTGGGCGACCTCCAGGAAATTGGGCAGACCCATAAGCGCTTGATTGGCCCACGCCAGCATGTGGACGCCATGGCGCACGTCCATACCGTCATCGAGCAGAGCCAGACCGAACGGCAAACCACCCTGCTGGTGCGGGCCAATGGCCCCATCTTTGACCCGTCCTGGGAGGTCCAGGGCGTGTCGCTGGAAGACATTGTGCTGGCCTATCTCGGTCGGCAAGCGGGAGAGCAGCTGGCAACATCGTCGTCGGCACACAAAGGCATGGAGGTGGTCCAATGATCTGGCTTACCTGGCGTCAAAATCGCATCGAGGGCTTCGTCATCCTGGGCGCGCTGGTCTTGAGCAGCATCTTCCTGCTGATCACCGGTCTGCAGATGACGCAGGACTTCCAGCAAAGTGGGTTGAGCGCCTGTCTGGCTCACCACCCAGGCCCCAACGTGCAGGGCAGCATCTGCGGTCCGCTTGCAACCGCGTTTGCGAACCAGTATGGCTCGCTCATCCTTTTCGCTGTCGTTCTGATGCTTCTGTCGAGCCTGCTCGGGGTGATGGTGGGCGCGCCGCTGGTGGCGCGGGAATTTGAGCAGCGCACCACTCAGCTGGTCTGGTTGCAAAGCATCACGCGCACCCGCTGGCTGAGCGTGAAAGTCGCCCTGGTGCTCTTGACTGGCCTGCTGGTGGGTGGAGCGTTGCTGGTCGAGCTTTCCTGGTGGTACCGCCCGCTTTCGCCGCTCATAGGCCCCCTCAACCCGGTGGCCTTTGACTTTTCCGGGCCAGTGTTGATAGCTGCAACGGTGATGGCTTTCGGGCTGGGCATGTTTGCAGGAACCCTGACGCGTCGGACGGTCTTTGCCATCTTTCTCACCCTCGCGCTGCTCCTGGCGATCCGGCTGCCCGTCGAGTTTGGGCTCCGTCCCAACTACGAGCCTCCGGTCACGATCACCTGGCCACTTGCTCAATTGACCCCGCCTGTGACCGTGGGGAGCCAGGATTGGATCCTGGGAGAAGGCTTCATTGATGCGCACGGGAACCAGACCCCCAACCTCAATTGCCATGGGCTCGGGGAGACTCTGACCCCTCTGCAGTGCCTGCAAGCCTCCGGCTATCGCGCTAACTACCTCAGCTATCAGCCTGCGGACCGCTTCTGGACGTTCCAGTGGATTGAGACCAGCATCTACGCAGGAATCGCGCTGCTGGCGCTGGCAGCGACGTTCTGGCTGGTTCGGCGGCGGCGTGTGTAAGGATCAACAGCTTCATCTCAAAATCGACACATGTACACGGAGCAGGCACCATGAAATAGCCTGACTTTTCAGGCTTCGATGCGTCTAGGTGAGGCAAGAGAAAACATTTCTCGCTGAAGACGAAACACAACAGGAGAAGAAAAACCATGCAGGAATATGAACGCGTTGCATTTGAGCCTGAGAGAGCCTCTCCCAGGCAGGGCGACCGAGACCGCTGGAGTGAGGGGGAGAAACTTCAGGCAGAACCCAACCAGATGGGCAGGGTATCACCTCGTACAACCATCCTTGTGAGCATGATCGTTGTGGTCGTGATCCTTTGTGTTCTGCTCTTCTTTCTCCTCTTCTTCTTTGGTTCTCTGGCGTTCGTTCATGTCTCAAGCGGGGCGTTCCCAGGAGGAGGACCAGGACCAATCCATCATACACTCCATTTCCCGTAAGGTCCTTGTGTCCATGTTGAGAGGGAACTGGTCGAATTTTGCCTGTTCTTCTGTCGAGAGGCTGTTTTTGCACTGGTGAGAGAGCTGGTCGAAGAAGAGCCTGACAGACAACTCATTACGACTGGAAGCAATTTGTGGCGCTTCGAGAAAGCATAATGTGTCGTGATGAAGCAATTTTTGTCGCACCTGGAAGCCTGGAGCTTTTCAAGAAATCAGATGGAGGGAAACCATAAAGTGTCCAAAAGTAGCGTTAAGGAAAGCGTTAAAAAATGGGATGAAAGAGAGAATCAAGGAGTGAATGAGTAGAAAAGGGGTGCGAAGAACTACTGTGCAGCCAGGGTTGCCAGGCGGCTCTGGGCGGTCCTCTTTATGACCAGTTGGCAGGTTTCCTGTGCGTACGTGAGCAGCGCCGTAGAGGCCACCTGAGCCTACTCACATTCAGCGCTCCGTTCGTCCACTCGCCTCAGGTGGGTGGAGAGACGCTCTTGCAACGACACTTACAGACTTTGGGAAATAGACCCGCTCTGCCAGCGCGCAGGTGAGCGATCTCTCGGACGCCAATACGGACGAGCCAGCAGTCAGACACGTGAGCAGAGAACTTTTAGCGCTTGCATAACGCTTTGTCTAACGCTCCATACATACCATGAAAGTAGAGGAAGGAAAGCTTTCCTCTGCAAGCTCACGGTGAACGAGACGACTAGGACGAGCAGGGGAAACGATCCTCTGAGGAAGGCCAATCGTGATGCCATTTCTCCGTGAGTCTATCAGGGAGGCGCTCACGTTCATAGGCATCGCCCAGGCCATGGACCAGCGGGTGATGTGGAGCATGTTGAGCCTGCGTCTGGGTACAATCGCAGGAGCATCTTCGAAAACAAGTTCTCTCAGAAAGGAATGATTTTATGGCCGAGCAGGTCTTGACGATGCCAGGAACCGTCGCAACGGCGGAGCGCTCTGGCGAAGTCGCATTACGTACCATTCATCTCAGCAAACACTATGGACAGCATCTGGCGGTGAATGATTTGAGTTTGGAAGTCAGACGCGGCGAAATCTTCGGCTTCCTGGGTCCCAACGGGGCCGGAAAGACGACCACCATTCGCATGGCGCTGGGCCTGATTGCTCCCACTATGGGCCGGGTGGAAGGAAATCCTGAATCAGGACGTTGTCTCGCAACGCGCGCACATCCTGCCGCGCGTGGGCGCGCTGATCGAGACGCCCGCGCTCTACCTCTACCTCTCCGGGCGCAACAATCTGCGCGCGGTCGGCTCGGCCCTGGGCGGTGTGCCAGAGGCACGTATCGATGCCGTCCTGGAGATGGTCGGGTTAGCCAGTCGACAGAAGGATCGGGTCAAAATCTATTCGCTGGGCATGAAGCAGCGACTGGGCGTTGCCATGGCGCTTTTGCAGGACCCGGATGTGCTGATCCTGGACGAGCCGGCCAATGGCCTGGACCCCGCGGGCATCGTCGAGATGCGCGATCTGATGCACAACCTGTCGGCCTCGGGCAAGACCGTCTTCATCTCCAGCCATCTGCTCACCGAGGTGCAGCAGATCTGCACACGCGTCGCCATCATCCACCTGGGCAAGCTCATCACCGAATCCACAGTGGCCGATCTGACCAGAGGGCAGGGCGATTTCCGTGTGACGCTCGACCAGACGCAGGCACAACCTGCGCTGACCCTGGTCAAAGCACAGGCCTGGGGCGCGGGCGCGCGTATAGATGGCGCAGACGCGCTGATCACCAGGGCGCCTGAAAACAGCGGGCGGGCGCTGAACCTCTTCCTGTCGCAGGCTGGCTTTGTGCCTGAGACGCTGGAACACTCCAGGCAAGACCTGGAAGAGGTCTTCTTGACGCTGACACATTCTAGTTCGGGAGGGAGCAAATAAATGAGCACGATCACCACACCCTCTACCACGGTGGAGAGAACCCAACGCTTGCGCGCGGCCAAACCCAGCTTCTTTGGGCTGGTGTGCGGCGAATTGTTCAAGATCAGACACCAGTGGGCCACCTGGATCATGCTCGTTGTGCTGGTGAGCATCATGTTCCTGCCCTACCTCAGCATCCCGGATTCTCTCGCCAACCATCCCCTGGAATTTCTGACCAGGTGGGCGAGCGTGAACCTGGGCCTGTTCCGCGCCGTGAGCGGGATTCTGCTGCTGATCCTGACTGCGCGCGTCATTGGCCTGGAATACAACCTGGGCACGATTCGCATCCTGCTGGGCCGCGGCGTCGGGCGTGTCCAACTGCTGCTCGCCAAATTGACGGCCATAGCGGCCTGCGCGCTCATCACCCTGCTGCTAGGCCTGGCGCTGAACGTGCTCCTGCACATTGGCATGGTCGGCATCAGAGCGGGCAACCTCACCGCTTTCAACGCCCTGGATTCCACCTACTGGCACGATGTTGGCATCTACGTCCTGACGATCTTGCTCAACATGGGCGTGACGATCCTGGTGGCCACGGGCTTCACCGTCCTGGGGCGTTCGCTCGCCTTCGGGATGACCTTCTCGGTCGCCTGGTTCCCGGTGGATAACATTCTGGTCACGATTCTCGCTCTAGTGTTTACGTTGACCACCAACACGTTCTGGCAGAACGTCAGTGCCTACCTGCTTGGCCCCAATCTGAATGTCATGGCCGCGATGACTACTGGCAACGCAAACTCGAATTTCGGTGCGCCGCCCCTGGTCAGCGTGGATGGCACCCACACCGTCGTGGTCGCGCTTGTCTACGCTGCGATCTTTGCCGTTGGGGCCTTCTGGCTGACCTGGAAGCGCGATGTGCAAGAATAAACCGAAGAAAGGATTGTCCAGGTGCAAGCAGCCATCGCCATCTGCTGGTCCATCGCCGTCGCAAACAGAACCAGGCCTGTATATATTGGAATGAGACGCCTCTTGTCCAGATGTGGAGCAACGCGCTCGCTTGCTCTGCACAAAAATGGGAGAGCTTCCGAACCTTCATATTCAAGCCTGTTGATACGAAAGTTCGGAAGAATGAGACATGAATCGGCTGGTCAGATTACCTACATGTACCCGTTGGCGCAACCAAGGGAGAAGTCAATGGATTGGGACTGCTCACCTGGACACCACCAAGTCCAGGGTAGGTATGATCAGCAGGCAACGCGCCGCTCCAGGTAAAGGTATACGCTTTGGTCGTCTGTCCAGGGCTGAAGGTGATGCTGGCCGGGGTTTCTCCGCGCCCATTATTGAGAGTAGAGCCAAACAGGACCGTGCCACTGGAACTGCTCGGGGTGGCATGGAACGTCGCGGTATACGTCACCGTGACATGCGTGCCACAGCTCATCCCGGCGATGGACGCCGGGCTCACCGCCATGTCTACCGAGGTCACTTTGAAAGGCACGAGTGGGGCGGTTGGTTGCGGTGTTGGCCCTCCCGCGTTGGATAGAGTCGGTGAGTAGCCGCAACTGGCGAGCAGACACAGACAAGCAAGGAACACAACGCTCATAAACATTTTTTTCATGAGAAACATTTCTTTCTTTTAAAGGACGTAAAAATCATGTAGGGTGTTGTGTCATCCAATATTAGCAGAAATAGTAAGTATTCATGCAAAACGATCTGTTCATGAGGGGAAAATTCTGCTACGATATCGCTAACGGCAAGAAAAAAGCTCAATAAAGGGTGAAAAGTGGAGGAAGAAAACTCATGAACCACCTGCAACACCTTGTGAACATGCTCAACCAGATACTCGCTGCCCTCTTGGCCATAGTTCTCGCCATCTGGCAAGAATTACGCAATGCGCGCAAGGCAAAAGGGCTCACCATCGAGGAGGCCGCCGAACTCTTTGGCGTTGCTCCTGTGACGTATAGCCGGTGGGAGCGTTTCCGTCAGAAACCCCATCCCGTACACCGACTGCACCTTTTCCGAACCTTCGAACTAGATGGTGAGGATGGCGGCTGGGATGTGCCGAATGAATGGCTCCCTCCAAGTTACTGGGACTAATCAGGGAGACGAAGGAGCAGAGAACAGGAAGCGATAGAATAGAATATTCATAAGAAAGGAGGTAACAAGCATCATGGGAAAGAGCGGATCAGGAAAATCAGGAGGCTCATCAAAAACCGGCATGACTCCTAAAGATGCCGCGCGCATTCAAAGCGCAGGTGATCGCCACCCAAAGAGTGAGACAGCCAGAAGTGGGTTTGCCTCTCGCGCACAAAGTGCGGCAGACAAAAGCGTGCAGAAAGGGAATAAGTAACACCAGGACCACCCTTAGTTCGCTTCTTCTGCTTGTTTTTCTTGTTGAGCCAGGCGATTTAGTGCATCGGCGAGGATACTTCGTAGTTCCGCATCGGTGAGTGGGCTTGAGACTGCCAGTTTTCCATAGAGCTGATCGATTTCTCGTTGTTTGCCGCGCAGCTCCCGGTCTTTTGCCGCGAACTGCTGCTTCATGCCATCCAATCGCCGGCGTAACGCGGCGATTACCTGGTCTTTCGCCTTGTCACCAGGAGGAGCTGAGGAGGCCGACACAGATCGCGCCCTCCCAGCTTCTTCAATCGCCTGCACCAGATCAGGGTGGCTACGGAGAAAAACCAATGAGACCCCAGCGCGCCGAGCCACTGCCCCTTTGGTAATAACCCGCTGTTCTTGTACAAGTGCAGATAGAGCAAAGAGAGCTGCTTGCCGCTTCTGCTCGGAGCGCGCTCTTGCATTGGCTTTGCATTGTTCGACCCGTGTCTGTTTAGTGGTTGTAGAGACGTCCATCCCAGAAGCCCTCCTCTTTGATCGTGGTGATCACCTTTTCCGCGTGCTGTAATTCTTGCTCATGCTTTTGACGAGCTCGCGCGTAGACCGGGTTGTCCCGGAGAGACTCGACCGTGATGAGCAAGTTCCTGGCCTTGTTTTCCCACACTGGCAAGTGTTGTTTGGAAGCGTGCAGCTTGGGACAGGTGGGGCAATGCGGCGGAGTTGGACAGGGATCAAGCATAGCCAGATGTTCGCACCATCCAATTCCATCTGGGAGTGGAGAGCGGTAGAGCGTTCCTACTTTTTGCTCGACCCATCCTCCTTCTGGTCCTTCTGCGGGCTGCGCTACCTCCATCTGAGCATTCATAGCGAGCGAGGCGGGAGCAGGCTGCTGTTTGGCCCGGTAGGCATCGTATTTGGCTTTGAGCGTCTTGAGGTAGATCTGAATGTAGCGCTCGGTCATCGCCAGGCTCTTGTGCCCAAGAAACTCTTTGACCGTGTAGACATCCACCCCCTGATCAATCATCTCTGAAGCCAACGTATGCCTGAACTGGTGCGCTGTCAGCCGATACGGTTCTCCCTCATGAAACAGGTGCGGCGCGAGCTGGTGCTGGAGCATATGGCGGAACGTATCTCCACTGAGAGTGCCTCGTGCATGACGGAAAAGATAGTTTTCTCCATAGTAGTTGGGAAACGCCTGTGCTCGCTGCTGTTGCCGCCGAATCGCGGCGATTGTGCCGTCACTTTGTCTGGTGGGAATACGGTGATCGCGTCCCGTTTTTGTGAACCGCACCAGTATCGCTCGCTATCCTGGACCAGACAGCCACCCCTACCGCCGGCAGCGGGCATCTTCAGGTGGGCCAGATCTTCAAAGCGCATCCCTGTTCGACGCAGGATCAGGGAGTGAAGCTTTTTTGCAATCGACACGACTAGACTGGGATAAGGCTACGCGACACCAGGGAGTGAAGCTTTTTTCAAATTGACACAAGTAAAGTGGGAATCACCCTGTGCTCGCCAGTGGTCCATCGAGGCGTCTACTCCGCTTTTGTCCCACTGTCAGCACCAACCGTCTCCCATCTGGCAGGTGGGCTCCACTTGTATTCACTTTTTGACAGAGGTCTTGCAGGTCCCGTCCCAATCCTCGGTGATTGAACGGAGAGAAGTCGAGCCTTATCTCGGATTGTGTCGCGGTAACCCACCCGCTCAAGTGGAAGAACGGCACAAGGCGTTCCCACCCACACGCTTGATAGCTTTCCCCAAAGTAGTGATCCCGGAGCCACATGCCCAGATTCGCGAGCCCGACCTTCAACAAAGTCATGATCTGATCTTTGGTGTTATCCAGTTCCTGCATTTCGCGTTCGCATGCCTGGAGGTCTTCTTGCTGGCGAAGGACTTGTCGGAGGACTCGACAGGACTTTTCACAGTAATTCAACTCGCGTTTTCCACCGACGCGGGTGGCTTCGAGCAAGACGCGTCGATGATGTACTTCCCACTCTGCTTCTAGTTGCTGGGCTTTGATGGCAAGCAATCCTGGCTCACCGGGCTGGCCAATGGTCTCCATTGCCGTGACTTGCGCCAACAAGTCTTGCTGCCGTTGTTCCCAGATCACGACTTGCTGTTCTCGCACCTGATCTGACTCGCGCATCTGGCGGAGCCGTTTGCGGCTCTCTGCTGCCAGTCGGTGCAAATGAGCGACGCGCTTCTCCAATACCGTCCGTCGTTTGACCAGTTCCGAGTTCACCACTGGCTCTTTCGCATATCCGTGATTCGTAT
>WNFJ01371522.1_pt2 | contig 11642 bp, 10 predicted proteins | sample 5400461 | NCBI WGS metagenome assembly WNFJ01 (sample SAMN13153349, study PRJNA577476) | soil metagenome | isolation source: 115 cm saprolite on Douglas fir-dominated hillslope | place: USA:California | collected 2013-09-17
ATCTGTTGCACGTGGCCAGCCCGGAGCCAGCGGTGACCGGGAAGCGTGCGCCCAAAAGGAAAACCGCAGCGCCCGCGGCAGACACACTGAGGCACACGCTGCTGGAACTGCAGAAGCGCGGGTTCAACCGGCTGTATCAGGATGGGCGCGTGCACGAGTTCTCCTCGCCGGAAACGCTGCTGGATGTGAATTTTGCGAAGCCGGTGTATGTGCTGGTGGACCGGCTGTCGGTGAATCCGGAAGCACGATCGAGGCTGGTGGATTCGATTGAGATTTGCTATCGCGAAGGCGGCGGGGAAGCGATTCTGGAATTCATCGCGGATCTAGCGGGGAACGTGGCGGAGCGGCTGACGTTCAACGAAAGATTCGAGTGCAAGAACGATGGCACGTTGTACCAGGAGCCGGAGCCGCGGCTGTTCTCGTTCAACAATCCGTATGGAGCATGCCCGCGGTGCCAGGGCTTCGGCAACACTATTGATTTCGATCTGAACCTGGTGGTCCCCGATCCGAGCAAATCGTTGGATGACGGCGCAATAGAGCCGTGGACGAAGCCGCGCTATCGCGTGTTGATGCAGGAAGCGCGGAAGTTTGCGAAGACCCACGGCATTCCTACAAATGTGCCGTGGCGGCAACTCACCGCCGACCAACGACGGCTGATTCTGGAAGGCGACCCTGAAAACGACTTCGAGGGAGTAAAAGGATTTTTCACTTGGCTGGAGCGGAAGAAATACAAGCTGCATGTGCGGGTATTTTTGAGCCGCTACCGGGGATACGCGACTTGTCCGGAATGCGTTGGAACGCGGCTGAGAGCGGAAGCGCGAGCCGTGCGCATCACGGGAAAATCGATCACGGATTTGTGCAAGCTGACGGTGAAAGAGGCGCGGGTATTCTTCGGGAACCTGCAGCTCACGGAGTCCCAGGCCAAAATTGCGGACAAGATACTGGAGGAGATTCGCTCGCGGCTGCAATTTCTGGATGAAGTGGGATTGGACTACCTGACGCTGGACCGGCTGACGTCGACGCTATCCGGTGGAGAATCGCAGCGGATTCAGCTGGCTACGTCGCTGGGGTCGCATCTTGTTGGGGCGCTGTATGTACTGGATGAACCTTCGATTGGGCTGCACCCGCGGGACACGCACCGGTTGATTGAGATTCTGAGATCGCTGCGTGACCTGGGGAACACGGTGCTGGTGGTGGAACACGATCCAGACACGATTGAGAGCGCCGACCGGATTCTGGATCTCGGGCCAGGGGCGGGGGAACTTGGCGGGAAACTGCTGTTTGCGGGGACGCACGCGGAAATTCTGAAAGATCCGAAGTCGATTACAGGCCGCTACCTGAGCGGAGAATTGAAGATTCCGGTTCCGGCAACGCGGCACAAGCCGGCAGGGAAGTTTCTGAAGCTTGGCGGCGCCACATTGCACAATTTACAAAATGTGAACCTGATTTTGCCACTGGGAATGCTGACGGTGGTTACCGGGGTGAGCGGCTCGGGCAAATCGACGCTGGTGCACAATGTTTTGTACCGCGCACTAGTGGCCAAGAGGACTGGCGCGAGCATTAAGGAATTCTGCGACCGGCTGGAGGGCGACGAGCACATCACGGACCTGGTGATTGTGGACCAGTCACCGATCGGGCGAACGCCGCGGTCGAATCCTGCCACGTATCTGAAAGCCTTCGATGCGATTCGCGAAGTGTTTGCCGACACGCCGGACGCGAAGAGACGCGGCTACACGGCGGGACATTTCTCGTTCAACGTGCCGGGAGGACGCTGCGAAACGTGCCAAGGCGACGGAACAGTGACCGTGGAGATGCAGTTTCTTGCGGATGTGGAGCTGGTTTGCGAAGAGTGCCGAGGGCAGCGATTCAAGAGCAGCGTGTTGGACGTGCGCTACCACGGCAAGAACGTGCACGACGTGTTGGCAATGACGGTGCGCGAAGCGCTGGCATTCTTTGTGAACGTACCGAAGGTAGTGTCGAAGCTGAGAATTTTGAACGAGATTGGATTGGGGTACCTGAGACTGGGACAATCGGCGACAACGCTGTCGGGCGGCGAGGCGCAACGGTTGAAGCTGGCGTCGCACCTGACGCGCACGGAGAATCGCGGCATCCTTTATATTCTGGACGAACCAACGACGGGGCTGCATTTTGACGACATCGCGAAGTTGCTGGCGGCGTTCCGCAAATTGCTGGAGTCTGGCGGTTCGCTGTTGGTGATCGAGCACAATCTTGACATTATCAAGTCGGCTGACTGGCTGATCGATTTGGGCCCCGAAGGCGGCGATCAGGGGGGCAAGATCATTGCCACGGGAACACCGGAACAGGTGGCGCGCAACACGCAATCGCATACGGGGAAATATCTCGCACGCGTGCTGGCGAATGGAAACGGCTATGCAAAGCGGCCGGGCAATGGCGCATCCAAATCTTCGGAAAGCCCGAAGGGAACGCCAAGCGGAGCAAATGGCCTCAGAACGGAGCCATGATGGGGCGTGGTTCTAAATCGCAAAGGCTCACCATAGCTTCAAGTGTGGTCGCTGTTGGTCTGTTATCGCTGGCGGTGCGAGTCGATTGTGCGGCGCGTGGGGAATTGCCACGGATGAGCTGGCAACAGGCACAGACCGCACAGGGTAAGACGCAGAAGCTGAAAAATCCGCTGAACGATTTGCTGGAAGAAGCTCAAGCGGCGATGGACAAGAATGACTACGAGGCCGCGATCCCGTCGTTGCAGAAATTTCTGGCTGAGCAACCAGATGTGGCCTACGCACACTTCCAGCTTGCCTATGCGTATACGGCGCTGAAGCGTCCGACGGAAGCGCGAGCGGAATACGAACGCTGCATCGCGCTGGACCCGAAGATGGCCGAGGCGCAGTTGAACCTGGGGATTCTGCTGCTGAATGCCGACCCGAAGGCGGCGATCGCGCCCTTGAGCAAAGCGGTGGATCTGCAGCCTTCGCAGAGCCGTCCGCGATATTTGCTGGGAATCGCGCAAGAGCGCTTAGGGGACCTTGCGGGTGCGGCGCAGTCATTCGAAGGAGTGACGCATCTCGATTCAAAGGATGCAGAGGCGCTGACGCATCTGGGCGGAGTAATGCTGCGGCTGGGGAAACCCGCCGAGGCGGAAGGGAAATTCCGCCAGGCGTTGGAGATCGAGCCAAAATCGCCCGCGGCTCTACAAGGGCTAGCGCAGAGCCTGGAGTTGCAGAAGAAGCCTGGAGCCGCGGAGGCGTATCGAGATTATCTTGCCGTGCAGCCCAGTGATGCCGCCGCGGAACAGCGCGTGATTCATACGCTGCTGGAGCAGAAGAAGTACGATGCAGCGCTTGCCGAGCTGGACAAATTGCCAGAGACAAATCCTCCCAGCCTGGAAACGCTGAAGCTGCGCGCCGACATCCTGATTGGACAGAAAAAGACGGACGAGGCGATTGCCGTATTGCAGCAGGCCATTCAACTGGCGCCCAATGATGCACAGTTGCAAGGAGGTCTGGGGCGGCTGTACCTGGACAAGAAGGACTATGCGAGCGCGGAGAAGGAATTGAAGGTGGCGTTAAACCTCGATCGCAACAATGTCATCTATTGGAAAGACCTCAGCTCTACCTACTACCTGGCGGGGAACTATCCGGCGGCTTTGACGGCGATGGATCTGATTGACAAGCAGGAAGTGCCCGGCGCGGGAGCATGGTTCATCCGGGCGCTCTGTTACGATAAACTGAATCAGGCACAGTCCGCCCTCGAGGCATACCGAAAATTTCTGGAGCTGGATCAGAACCGGAATCCCGACCAAGTGTGGCAGGCTACTGAGCGAATTCATGTTCTCGAAAAGACGGTGCAAAAAAAGAAGTAGGGAAAGAATGGGGCCGGGATTCCACAGTGCAGGCACGATCTTCCTTTTATTGATGGTGTGCACATCGCTGGCGGCGGTGGAGCGGCTGCGGGATTTGCAGGAGCGCTTCGACAAGGAGACGCATGCGGGCAGCAAAGTGAAAATTCTGGATAAACTGGGCGCAGCGCAATTCGCCGCGGCCGCAAGCGCGGCGAAAGCGGAGGATTACAGCACGGTTGGATTGACGTTCGAGAAATTCCGGGACAACGCGCGCATCTGTTTCGACCTTCTGATGAAACAGGAGCCCGATGCGGAGAAGCACAGCGAGGCCTACCGGCGTTTGGAACTGCAGACCAGGCGAGCACTGAGGGAAGTTGACGAGATGCTGAACATTGTGCCTCTGGAGGTGCAGCCGCCGCTGCAGCTCGTGAAGCAGGATCTGCTGGGCATGGACGACAAGCTGATTCAACTGTTGTTCCCGCGGCACACCAAAGATATGGGGCCAATGCCACCACCTCCGGAGAAGAAGCCATGATGATTCGAAAACCGGTGCCCTGGATTGCAGTTATGTTGTTGCTGGCTTTCGCGTGTGCACGACCACTCTCCGCGCAACGGCCAGAGAAGGATTATCTTTCCGGTGTCGAAGCGGACAAGATTCGAGATGCGGAAACGCCGAATGAACGCATCAAACTGTTTTTAGAGTTCGCGCAGGACCGGTTGAAAAAGTTTCAGTACGAGCTGGAACACCCTTCACCCAATAAGCACACGGAAATGCTGAACTACCTGATGAACTCGTATATTGGTTGCGTGGACGACGCGGCAGACATCATTCAGGTTGGGCTGGAACATCAGGACAGCATTCGCGAGGGAGTCGATCTGATGGCCACCCGGACGAAGGAGTTTCTGCCGATCCTGGAAAAAATTAAAGCGGAAGGGCCGGAGCTGGAGTTGTACAAAGATAATCTTGAGGACGCGATCGAGGGCACGCAGGACGCCATGAACGACGCGGAGAAGGCCAAGAAGAAAGCTGCTCCACCGCCAGTGAGGCGCAAGAATTGAGCCCGCGCTGGCGCAACGCAACGAGAGTTCCCGGCGGAGAAGCGATGTTCCTGCGTATGTTCACGCGGATCGGGTGCGAGGAACGCCCACCGCACTTTCATGTGGAGTTCTATCCCTACAGCAGCCTGGTGATTACCATACGGCGGCGCGAGGACGTGCTGTATGTGCGATTTTCGGATTTATTACGGCGGGCGCCGGTGAGCGTGCTGGAAGGCGCGGCGGCTTTGTTGCTGGCGCGCGTTTACCGGCGAAGGACGCCGAGGGCGCTAGTGCGGCCATACCTGGAGTATGCGCGATCGGACCGCACACGCAGCCGGATCAGCCAAATGCGCAGCCGGCGCGTGTGCCTGGCGCACACGGCACCGCAGGGACAGCAATACGACCTGGTGACGCTGTTTGACCAGCTCAACCAGAGGTACTTCGCAGGTGTGCTGCAGCGTCCGCACATCGGGTGGAGCACGCGAACCTGGCGGCGACAGTTCGGTTGTTACGACCCGGGGCCGAATCAGATCTTGCTGAATCGGCGGATGGACCGGGCGGGAATTCCGCAGTTCGTGGTGGAGTATGTGCTCTATCACGAGATGCTGCACGTGAAGCATCCGACGCGACGCTCGGGGTGCAGCCTGATTTCGCATTCGCCGGAGTTTCGGGCGGAGGAAAAGCGGTTTGAGCAGTTTGAACCGGCGAGGAAGTTTTTGGACCGGCTGGCGCGGTGAAGGTGGCGGATTGCGTTGCGGCCTTGAGCAGTGTTCGAGTTCAGACCTTCGGTGCGCAAACTGCGCGCGCCTCAGGATGGCAACGCTCGGAACAGGGCGCACCCCTGAAGGGGGTGAGCTACAGAATTGCTAGCATGAGAGCCAACGCTACATCGAAGAAAGAAACCCACCTGAAGTGAACATCCAGGCATGTGAGGAGCGAGTGCTACTGTTTCTTTTCTTTGTCGATTTCCTGGTTTAGTTTTTCGATTTTTTTGCGGACCTTGTCCGCATCTTCCGCATGAGGATAGAGATCGAGGTATCGCTGGTAGGCCTTGACCGCAGGTTTCTTCCTGTTCTTTTTCTCGTAGCATTCGCCTAAATAGCGAAACGGAATGGCATAGCCTGGTTTTGCCGTTACGGCATCCTCGAAACGATCGATGGCGGCGTCGATATCGCCTTTATGCATATAGAATTTGCCGACCTCGATGTCTTTTTCCGCGCGCAAGGGATCCCAGACCGGCTGATCGGGCGCCGATGTTGTGGCGGTGTCGGTATTTGGCTTCGGCTTGGGCTTAGGCGCATCCGGCGGTTTGGGAGGAGTGTCGGCCGGCACAGGATCTTGCGCGTAAGCGGGCGTAGCTTGGAAGCATAGCCCGCTGCCGGCAAGAAGCAATCCGAGGCACGATCGCGAAAGGTGTTTCAAGTAGAAGGTTTCTCCTTCCCCTGCGATTCGGTCACAGGCGGGAGAAGTTGCCTAGACTATTTTGCCATCAATTCGTCGACGAGCGCCTGGGCGCCATAGAGTTTCTTCAGGCATTCGGTCATGGCGGCGGTATGAACGGCAACCGTGCGATTCTGGTAGGAATCGTAAACGAAGTCGCCGACCAGCGACTCAATGTCGCCATCGAAAACGAGGCCAACGATTTCACCGTTGCGATTGACAACCGGAGAGCCGGAGTTTCCGCCGATGATGTCGTTGGTGGTAACGAAATTGAAGGGAGCGGCGAGGTCGAGTTTTCCTTTGCCGTCGACGTAGCGCTTCGGCAGATCGAACGGCTCCTTGTTATCGAAGCTGGCGGCGCGATCGTACAAGCCGTAGAGGGTGGTTTTGTAGGGAGCGATGGTGCCGTTCATCGGATAGCCTTTTACCTGGCCATAAGAGAGGCGCAGGGTAAAGGTCGCATCGGGATAGGCGTTTTTGCCGAAGACGGCGAAACGCGCCTTGCCGAGTTTTTCGCCAGCGCGCTGCTGTTCGCTCTGGACGTTCTTTTCGAACCAGGTGATTTGTTCGCGACGAATGGGGTCAATCTTCCGCGCCATCACGATCAAAGAGTCGGCGGATGCGTCGATTGCGGCCTGACCGCCGTCGACGAGGGCTTTGCGAACCGCAGGGTCCACTAGCTTGCTGCCACTGATGAGTTCCGTCGCGGCCTGCTGCGCCGTGCGGCCATTCAAGACCGCCTTGACCCACGGATCATCCGGGCCGATTCCAGCGACGTCTGCTTGCAAGGCACTGCTCATCCGGACGATTTCCATTTCCGGATAGATCGGAGCTGGGGAGAACAAGCGATGCCTCAGGGATTCCAGCTGGGATTCGTGGTAGCCGGGAAGGCGCTCGCCGTCGGGCTTCTTGATTTCGGCGACGTAGGTGACGATGTTGATGGCGAGTTGCGCGAGTTGCGAATCGACGGCGCGGAAAAACAGCTGATTGACGCGAGATTTCTCGTTTTCGATGGCTTTGGCGTCCAGGTCCCAAGCGTCGCCATACTCTTTTTTCCATTCCGGATTGGCGGCTACTTTGGCCTTGAAGTCCTCTTCATCAGTACTCTTTTTGTCCATCAGGCCTTTGCTCTGCAAGCCTTGTTCGCGGCCTTCAAAGACTTTTCGACTGTTTTCCAGACCAAAGATGAGCGTGGTGGCCTGGCGCGCCTGCTCGGGGCCCCGCGCTGAATAATCTTTCAAGGTGGCGATACGGCGCTTAAGGCTTTGAATGACGAGGGCCGTCGAAGTATCACGATCGAATTCCAGTTCGGCATAGGTGCTGAGGCGTTGCGTGGCGCCCGGGTGACCAGAGACGAAGACTAGTTCGCCGTCAGTGGCGCCCTTGGGATTCCAGGTGAGGTAATCCTTGCTATCGATGGGTTTGCCGCTTTCGTAAACGCGGAAGAGCGCCATATCGAGGTCGTAACGCGGGTAGGTGAAATTGTCGGGATCGCCGCCATAGAACGCCGCTTGTTGTTCGACCGCGAAGACGAGACGGACATCGGTGTACTTCTTGTAGCGATAAAGCCAATATTCGCCGCCGGCGTAAAGAGTCACGACATCGGAACGCAAGCCGGTCTCTTGCGTGCTTTCGTTCTCGATGGTTGCGATGGCGGCCTTGCGCTTGGCGAACGCTTCCTCGCTGGTCTTGGCGTCCTTGGTGGAAGCGTTGACCTTGTCGGTGACATTTTCCATGGAGACGAGGACATTAACTTCAAGGTCGGGAGATTTCATTTCCTGATCGGGAGTGGCGGCGTAGAAACCGTCGCGGACATAGTCATGCTCGGCGTTGGAATTTTTCTGCAATTGGCCGAGCGCGACGTGGTGATTCGTCAGGAGCAGGCCGTGGCGACTGACGAAGGAACCAGATCCACCGTCATTGAGGCGCACGGAGGATAAACGCAGGTGATCGAGCCATTGCTGGGAAGGAGCGAAATTGTATCTTTCCTGGAGAAGTTTGACAGGAGGGTTATCAAAGGTCCACATACCCTCATCGGCGAAACCGGCCGGAGCCAAAAGAGCAGCGGTCAGCAGCGCCGCGGAAACCTGGCGCACGACAAAGCTGATTTTCACGGAATGTCCCTCATTTCGATCGGAGTGTAAGGTCCCTGTGCAATACGCGGTGGGGAAGCCCTTACTAGTATATACGAATCGAGTGAACTAAAGAATTCGGCAGCCCTCGCGAGCCTCGCGAGGCCCTCGAAGGGTCGTGGTTTTGGATTCTGATCCATCCATTACTCGACGAGCGCGTCCAGCTTCTGGAGGGATTCCTTACAGCCTTTGCTCGTTGCCTTCGGGCCGAATTCCTTTTGGGATGTCCTCGCAGAGGATTGTGACTTCGGTTCCTTCGGCGGTGCCGGCGAGGCCGCTGCCCAGAATCGCACGGAACGGGCAGTTCTTGTACAATCCTAGCCAAGCGCGAATAAGAGAGTTGCTCGTTTCAGGGGAAACGGGGCGGGAAGTCATGAACAGACTCCATCGGATTTATCTCGTTTTGAAGGACCGGGGGCACTGGGCGGCTCTACTGGGCATCCTACTTTTTTTGTTTGCAAATCAGACCACAAGCGCGCAAGAGACTGGGACTAGCGCGGGAAGCGGGACGCCAGCGGCTCCAAGTTCGCAAAACCCTCAAGAAACCACGGCATCGGGAGCGTCGGCGAAGCCTCAGAGCGACACAAAATCCGAAATCTCGACGCAGGATACCGGGACGACCTTCAAACTGAGGGTGAACCTGGTCCAGGTGCATGTCACCGTGCGAGATGGCAAAGGGAATCCGATCCCAAACCTGAAGCGCGAAGATTTCCAGATCTTCGACCAAGGCAAGGTCCAGCCGATTACGGTGTTTGCGGTGGAGACGCGGGAGTCGCGGAAGGAAAAGGCGCTGTCGGCGGCAAAGACGCAAGCAGATGCGAGCGGCCCAGGTGAAACGAAGACGGTTCTGCCGGACCGGTTTGTGGCCATGGAGTTTGACGACATTCACTTGTTGACGGAAGACGCAGTGTATACGCGGAAATCCGCGGAGCAGTTTCTAGATAGCCTGGCGCCAACGGATCGCGTGGGCATTTTCACGACTTCCGGCGAGTTGACACAGGACTTCACGAGCGATGTTGCGCTGCTGAAACGGAAGCTACTGGGCATCATACCGCGACCAAAAGTGGGCCATACCTCGACGAACGATTGTCCGGATGTTTCGCCTTACGTGGCGGACCTGGTGCAGAATCGCAACGACCAAATGGCGTTTCAAGCGGTGGTGAATGACGCGTGGCAGTGCGCGTATAACAATGATCCCCAGATGTACAGCAGTGCGGTGAGCCTGGCGCAGTCAACGATTCCCCGGATAGCGATGGGAGCGGACGCGGACAACAATTACACGGTTGGCAACGATGCCGGGAGAGCGTGTGATGCTGCTGGTCTCGCCGGGATTCATTATGGGGTTGCAGAACAGTGACTTGTTGCTGGTTGTCGATCAGGCCAATCACGCGAACATCGTGATCAACTCGTTGGATGCGCGCGGGCTGTATACCCCGGATATGGGTGATATTTCGAGGTCGCGGAGTGGCATAGGACAATTGGCGACATACCGGGTAGCCGCGCAGACTGAGCAGGCATACGTGCTGGCGGATTTTGCTTACGGCACTGGTGGAGCTTTTTTCCAGAATTCGAACGACATTGCTGGCGGCATGAAGATGATTGGATCCGCGCCGGAAGTTTCCTACGTGCTTGGTTTTTCTCCACAAAATGAAAAGATGGACGCCTCGTTCCACACCCTCAAGGTGAAACTGACCGGCAAGGAGAAATATACGATCCAGGCGCGTCGGGGATATTACGCGCCGCGAAAACTGAATGACCCGAAGGAGCAGGAGAAGCAAGAGATCCAGGAGGCGATCTTCTCGCGGGACGAGATCATGGATCTGCCGCTGGAACTGCAGACGCAGTATTTCAAGAAGGATGCGGCCGAAGCGCAGTTGAGCGTGGTGTCGCGGCTGCAGGTGAAGGGCATGCATTTCCGGACGGCCGATGGGCGCCACAACGATAGCTTAACGTTTGCCACCGCGATTTTTGACGACAATGGGAACTTTGTGACCGGCGGCGAGAAGATTCTGCAGATGCGCCTGCTGGATCCGACTTACGAGAAAGTTTTGCGCACAGGACTAGTCCTGAAATCGAGTTTCGACCTGAAGCCGGGCAAATATATGGTGCGTCAGGTAGTGCGCGATTCCGAGGGATCGCAGATGGCGGCGCGCAATGGCGCGGTGGACATCCCTTACTGACAAGCGATTCGCGGCGGGGCAAAGAGCATACGCGTCGAAGCCTTCAATCACCTCGTGTACGTTGAGATCCTTCAGGGCGCTAACTGCGCGCCCTTGAGGATGACGATGCGTCGGTGTCACCGCCCGAGTTCGTTGCCACCGGCAGGAAAAGCCTCACCGCTGAAGGGGTGAGCTACAGAATCTCGCCGTGACGCGAAGTGCCTTGGGTAGAGCGAATGAAAGCCGTATCTCGTGTGGTATTCTCGCCTCGCCTATCAGAGGTTTTCCAGTGAGGATTTGATTAGGAAGCGCGTTCCGTCGTAGGGATTTCCCGCGCCTTCCCATTCCATCGAGCAGTAGCCTCGATAGTGGCTGGCGTTGAGGATCGCGAAAGTCTTTTTCAGGTCGACACGGACGACTTTGCCGTTGTCGCCGGCCTCGGAGTCTTTTACGTGGCAGATGTTGTAGGCCAGAGGGAAGAGGGCCGTGACGGCATCGTAGTTGAATTGCTCGTTGCCGGATTGCATGGAATTGCAGAAATCCGGGAGCGCGCGAAGGTAGGGGCTATTGACCTTCTTGATGACCTTCACGAGGAAGAAAGCATCTTCACTGGCGAGGTTGTCGTTTTCCAGGTTCAGCAAGATATTTTTCGACGCGGCGTAGTCCACCAATTTTTGGAGCTGTTCGGCGACAACGGCGACGTCCGGCTTGGCGTTTTCGGCTTGCGCGATGGAAGTGCGCAGGCTGGGTGAGCCGATGATCACGGCGATGTCCACCCACTTTTTGCCATTGTCGACAGCCTTTTGGCGGACGGCGGGGTCGGCGTCGTAGTAGCTGAAGGAATTGTCGACGGGAATGTTGACGAGGTGGACGCCGGCCTTTTCGATGGTCTCGCGGAAGCTGTGAAGATAGGCAGCGTCGGTGGAAGAGAAGTGCGAGCTGAGTGGCTCGACCCCTGGGACGTTGAAATCCGTTTTCACTTTTGCGGCGAACTCGCGGAGGTCCATGCCGGGTTGCTTTTTGTCGCGATCCTCGTTGGTGGGGCTGTCGATG
>WNFJ01273721.1_pt1 | contig 11641 bp, 10 predicted proteins | sample 5400461 | NCBI WGS metagenome assembly WNFJ01 (sample SAMN13153349, study PRJNA577476) | soil metagenome | isolation source: 115 cm saprolite on Douglas fir-dominated hillslope | place: USA:California | collected 2013-09-17
CCCGGCCCCCCGCCCCGCCTGACCGAGGCCGTCAGCCTTTGGTGATCACCTGGAAGGTGTCCAGGGAGGGATCGGCCGCGTAGGCGATCCGGCCGCCCTGCGCCTTGGCGGCGCGCAGCGCCGCCAAGGCGTCGCTCGTGATCACTTCGCCGGGTGCGAGCACCGGGATGCCCGGCGGATAGGGCGCCACGAGTTCCGCGCTGATCCTTCCGACGGCGGCATCGGCCCCGACGGTTTCGTTCTGCGAAAAAAATGCCTCTCGCGGCGGGAGCGCCATCTCCGGTGACACCGACCACGCGGGGGACGGGTCGGGACGCCGCGCCGGGCCGCGGTGGCGCTCGATCGCGGCCACCAGGGTGGTGGTGAACCGCTCCACCGTGTCCCCGGTATCGGCGAGCGTGACGATCGGCACGATCATGTCCCGGTCGCCGAGTTCCACCGGCATCCCGGCGGCGATCAGGTCGGCCTCGACCCGGTAACCGTCCGCCCCGGCCCCGGCGAGCAGCACGACCAGCTTGGCCGGGTCCACGCCGGGCCCGTCGAGCACGGCCACGCCGGGCACCTCGGCCAGCCGCCGCCGCGCGCCTGCCACCAGCCGCAGCAGGCGGCCGCACAACTGCTTGCCGTCGCGGGCCAGCAGCGCCCGCGCCGCGTCGATGCTCGCGATGATCGACCCCGCCGGGCTGGTCGTGTGGGTCGCCTCGAAGGCGCGGTCGAGCCGGGCCCGGTCGAGGCGCCCGGTGCGGGCGAACACCAGGGCGGCCTGGGTGCTGGCGGGCAGCGCCTTGTGCGCGCTGGTGACCATCCCGTCCGCTCCCGCGGCGATCGCGTGCGGCGGCAGGTCCGGGTGGAACCCCAGGTAAGCGGCCCAGGCCGCGTCCACGAGAAGCGGGACGCCCGCGTCGTGCGCGGCGTCCGCGTGCCCGGCCAGGTCCCCGATGGTGCCCACGTAGGAGGGGTCGCCGAGGAACACCGCGCAGGCGCCGGGATGGGCGGCGAGCGCGGCGCGCACCGTTTCCACCGCGACGGCGGCGGGCAGGCCGGTATCCGGATCCCGCTCCGGCAGCACCCAGACCGGCCGCAGGCCCGCCAGCACCAGCCCGAGCAGCAGGGACCGGTGCAGGCACCGGGTGACGATGATCTCCTGCCCCGGCGCCCCGGCCGCGAGGGCGAGCGCCTGGTTGCCGTGCGTGGAGCCCGCCACCGAGAACCGGCACCAGTCCGCGCCCCACAGCCGCGCGGCCCGGGATTCGGCGTCGGCCAGCAGCGTGTCCGCGTGCTTGATCGTGTCCACCCCGCCGTACAGCGGGGTGTCCCCCGCCACCACGGCGCCGGTCAGGTCCTGCCGTTGCTTGTGCCCCGGCGTGCACATCGAGGTCAGCGCGCCGCGCTGCGCCAGTTCGGTGGACATCAGCCATCCGTCGAGGAGCGGGGCGTCGGCGCGCAGCCCCTGCGGGTCGCGGGGGTCGGTCACGGGCCGGGCTGGTCTGGGCACGTGGCTAGTCTGCCCGACGCCAGGGTGTGCCCCGTAGATCTTCGCCGTCGCGAGCGGGCCAGGGACCGTCGCGAGCGGGCCAGGGACCGTCGCGAGCGGGCCACGGACCGTCACGAGCGGGCCAGGGATCTGCGGGGTATGCCCTTAACCAGCCGTCGCTGCGCAGGCGGTATCCCGCGCCGCGGACCGTCTCGATCACTGGCTCGCCGAGCTTGCGGCGAAGGTAGCCGACGTACACGTCGACGCGGTTGGTCCGCGGGTCGAAGTCCATGCCCCACGCCATGGCGAGCAGCTCCCGGCGGGAGAGGACCTGGCGGGGGTGGCCGACGAAGGCGCGCAGCAGCGAGAACTCCCGTTCCGAGAGGCTCACCGCCCGCGCGGCGATGGTCGCTTCGCGGGTCAGCACGTCGAGATGGATGTCGCCGGCCCGGAGCACCCCGGCGGCCGCGGGCCCGGGGCGGAGCCGCGCCCGCACCCGGGCGAGCAGTTCGGTGAACGCGAACGGTTTCGCCAGGTAGTCGTCGGCACCGAGATCGAGCCCGCGGACCCGGTCGTCCACCTGCGCCCGGGCACTCAGGATGAGCACCGGGACCGTGGCCCCCCGTTCCCGCAGGCCCGTCAGCACCTCGAGGCCGTCGCGGTCGGGCAGCTTCAGGTCGAGGATCACCAGGGCGACCTCCGGGCCGGCGCCGAGCCGGAGCGCTTCGGCGCCGGTCCTGGCCCATTCGACCGCGTATCCGTGCGCGGTCAGGCCCTTTTCCAGGAACGACGCGATGCGCTCCTCGTCCTCGACGACCAGCAGCTTCACCGGCGGATCCCGATCCAGGAGGCAGCGCTCCGGCCGGGGCTGTTCACCACGCCGCAATCCTCGCCGTGGGCCCTGGCGATCCCCCGGACGACGGACAGGCCCAGCCCGGTCCGCCCGAGGGGCTTCGAGCCGGTGCGGGATGCCTCGAAGATGAGCTGTTCCTCGCCGGATGTGCGTGCGACCACGGGCGGCTCCCACCAAGCGTTCTGACCTGCTGTGGGAGTAATGTCCCCCCAAAGTTACTGGCTAGTCATAAAGTTTCGCCGCCGCTTCGCGGCCCCTGGTGAGAAGGCCGCCAGGGGTGGGCGGACCCGGCCCCCCGCGTGGGCCTCCGGGCCCGCCCCGTCCTTGCGGCCGCGCGCAAACCGCCCGAGCCAGTGGCCCAGAGACGCGCGTCAGGAAACCAGCTGCCGTGGCTCCCGTTCCTACGGGAGGAGTTCTTACCAGGGCCCGCGAGGGCTATCGCACGTTAAGAGAACTCTCATCTTTGGCACCTCATGGGCCCGTCAGGGGCTGGTAATGCCCCCTCCTGGCCGGTCTTGGCCCACTCGACGGCATAGCCATGGGCCGCGAGCCCCTTCCGCAGGAAGGACGCGATGCGCTCCTCGTCCTCGACGACCCCGATCTTCACCGGGGGATCCTGATCCAGAACGTGGCGCCCCGGCCCGGCCGGTTCACGACGCCGGACTCCCCGTCATGGGCCCGGGCAATCCCGCGGACGATCGACAGTCCCAGGCCCGTCCGCCCGGTGCGCGGCGACGCGATGCGGAACGGCTCGAAGACGAACTGTTCCTCGCCGGGCGGCACCCCGCCGCCAACATCGGCGACCTCGAACCGCCAGCTTCCGGGTTCCGCCCGGACCCGGAACCAGACGGGCCCGTGGCCTTGTGCGTGCCCGGCCGCGTTCTGCAGCAGGTTCAGCAGGGCTTGGGTCAGCCGCTGGGGGTCGGCGCGCAACGTCGCGCCGCTGGCCTGCACGTCCACCAGCAAGCGATCCCCGAGTATGGGCTCCGCCATGGCGACGATGCTGCTCACGAAATCGCTGAGCGGCAGCGACTCCACCTTGAGCAGCACCCGGTCCCCGACCCGGGCCAGCGTGGTCAGGTCTTCCACCAGCCGGCCCATGAGGTCGAGCTCGTCCAGCAGCGTTTCCTTGACGGCCCGCACGTCCCCCCCGTCGGCGTCGTGTTCCAGCACGTCGAGATGGCCGCGGCAGATGGTGAGGGGGGTCCGCAGCTCATGCGAGACCGCGGACAGGAACGTGTCCTTCATTCCGTCGAGTTCGCGGAGCTGCTCGGTGCGGTATCGCTCACGGTACAGCTCCCATTCGATCCCTTCGAGCCTGGTCATTCCCCAGGCGATCCCCTCCCCCACCAGGACGCAGACCCCGATGGTGGTGATCCCCGAGGCCAGGCCCGCCCCGATGTCGCCAGGAAGCCACAGCAAGGGCAGTATGTAGGCCGCGGCGGCCAGCGCTGCTGCGTAGACCGCCCCGGTCACCACGCGGTCCGACCCTGGCGCCGGAAGCGGCAGCGTCACCAGCCCCAGTAGGCCGCAGCCAGCGTAGAAGACGGCCGCCAGCCGCACGAGGAGCGTCCGCCGACGGTTGCGCTCTTCCTCCAGCGAGGTGGCGCCGGGGGCGGCGGTCACGGGGAGGCCGATGCGGAACGGATCGCCATCGGTGCCCGACCGTCGCGGCGCGAGCTTGGCGAGGATCCCGCGCAGATGGCCCAGCTCTGCGAATGCTTCACCAGGTTGGGTTCCGGCCACTGTGGACTCCCGCTACAGGCTGCACTTCCCTGCTCCGGAAGTAACCTCCCCACAGATCCGCTCCCTACTCCCCAGTATTTCAGGCTCCCCGCGCGTCGCGCGCCGCGAGCCCCCCTGGAGCCGGGGCCGGGCCGAGTTGCCCCGCGGCAAGATCATCCCGTTGCTGCTGGACGAGCCGCCGGGCACCTGGCCGTGGGCGTGGCCGGCCTGCCGCCCGTTCAGGCACGGCTCCGGCTCGGATTTTCTCGCGCATTACGCTACCTGCGTGGTGACCTCGCCCGAAGACCTGAATGTGGCCCCGGCCAGCTATCCCCAGTCCCGCTTCCCCGACATCCCTCCTGCTGATCCGTCACGGCGAATCGGAACCCTACGTGCCGGGCACGCCGTTCCCGCTCGTGGACGGGCACGCGGACCCCGCGCTCGCGCCGGGCGGGCACGAACAGGCCAGGCGCCTGGCCGACCGGCTGGCCACCGCCCGGATCGACGCGATCTACGTGACGACGCTGCGGCGCACGGCGCAGACCGCGGCGCCGCTGGCGGCCCGGCTCGGCCTGGTCCCGCGGGTGGAAGCCGGGCTGCGCGAGGTGCACCTCGGCGAGTGGGAGGGCGGGGTGTACCGGCAGCGGGTGGCCGAGCGCGACCCGGTGGCCATGCAGGTCTTCGAGCAGCAGCGCTGGGAGATGATCCCTGGCGCCGAGACCTCGGCGGCGCTCGCGGCCCGGGTCCGCGCCGCGATCGGGCGGCTCGCCGCCGGGCACACCGGGCACCGGGTGGCCGTCTTCACCCACGGCGGCGTGATCGGGCAGGCGCTGGCGCTGGCCAGCGGGTCCCGGCCGTTCGCGTTCCTGTCGGCGGACAACGGCTCCATCTCCCGGCTGGTGGTCACCGGGCAGCACTGGTTCGTCCGGGGCTTCAACGACACCGCCCACCTGGACGGGCATCAGCGGCGGTAAAGCGGCCGGCCTGGGGGCGCAGATCCGGCCCATCGTTGAACCAAGCGGGCCCCGTGCGCGTGTCACAGGGTGCAGGGATCAGCCGCCGGGCCTCGCGCAAACCCTCCTTAGCGCGGCCCGGCGACAGCCCCGGAGCGGTCGTGGTTACCCCGAGAGCTGCGGCCGCTCCGGTCTTTCCCGGCCCGCCCCGAAACCCCACCGGACCGGTGGTGAACCCCGCACCGCGCCGGTACGTGACCTGAGTGCGGCCGGAGATTCCGGGAGAAGAGGCGGTGCGTAGATGAGGTTCACCTTCCGGCGGGCGGGCGGCCCGCGCGGCATGTCCTGGGCCGCGCGCGCGGTCGTGGCGGCGGTCCTGGTCAGCGGCTCCACGGCGGCCCCGGCCGGCATCGCAGCCGCCCAGGCCGGTTCGGGAAGATCCTGGTGACCCCTGGCACGGGCATGGCCCTGTACACGAACCCGGCCGGGTGCAGCGCGGGCTGCCAGAGCATCTGGCCGCCGCTGCTCATGCCCAAGGGCGCGACCACGCCCACGGGTGCCCCCTGCCTGGGCACCGCGAAGCACGGCACCAGGCTCCAGGTCACCTACCACAAGCTGCGGCTCTACACCTTCACCGGGGACCAGGGGCACAGCGTGAACGGCAACGGGGTGGCCGGCTTCAGCGTGGCGAAGGTCGTCAAGTGCCCGGCGGCCGCGCACTGACCTGACTCAGTGCGCGGACATGGAGCGACCGCGGCGACCACGGCGCCGCGGCCGCTCCGCCACCGCCGTTAGCGATCATGGGATCGGTGTTGTCCCAGCAGCGCCGGTCCCATGATCACGGCGAAGCGGGGCGGGGCGGGGGGCCGTCAGCGGGCGGGACGGTGGCCAGCGGGGCGAGCAGGTCGCCGTGCTCGGCCACCCGGTCGAGCACCTGGCCGCTGGTGAACACCAGATCCCCCGGCCGCTCGCACCGGGCGACCTCGTCCCAGGTCACCGGGGTGGACACGGTCGGCCGGCTGCGGGCCCGCAGCGAGTACGGCGCGATCGTGGTCTTGTGGGCGTTGTTCTGGCTCCAGTCGATGAGGACCTTGCCGGGGCGCAGCGACTTGGTCATCCGCGAAACGATGTACCGGGGGAACTCGCGTTCCAGGCGCTCGGCCAGCCCCCGGGCGATCGCGCTGGCCTCCTCCGAAGTGGTCCCCGACAGCGGGGCGAGCACCTGGAGCCCCTTGCCGCCCGAGGTCTTGGCGAACGCCTCGAAGCCCTCCCCGGCCAGCAGTGGGCGGAGCAACTGGGCCACGGCGCAGCATTCCACGATGGTCGCGGGTGCCCCCGGGTCGAGGTCGAAGACGAGCAGGTCGGGCTCGGCCACGTGCGGCAGCCGCCACATGGGGGTGTGCAGTTCCAAGCCGGCCAGGTTGGCGGTCCAGATCAGGGTCGGCAGGTCGCCGGCGATCACGAACCGCACCCAGTCCCGCCCCGAGGTCGAGCCGGGCGCGGGCAGCCGCTCGGTCCGCACCCAGCCGGGCCGGTGGTCGGGAGCGTGCTTGTTGTAGAAGTGCTGGCCGGTCACGCCGTCCGGGTACCGCTTGAGGGTCAGCGGCCGGTCGGCGATGTGCGGCAGCAGCACGGGCGCGATGCGCAGGTAGTAGTCGATCACGGCGCCCTTGGTGAACCCCGTCTCCGGGTACAGCACCTTGGCCAGGTTGGTGAGCACCAGGTCCCGGCCTTGGACTTCGACCGGAACCTTCTCGGGATCGGGGCTCATGTCCCTTCGCCCCTCCCGGCCGGCCGAGGTCGCGTGGCGTCTGCCCGTCTGACGTACCCGCCGCCAATCAGGCAAAACGATAACCCGTGCCGCCCCCGGCCCGCCCGGCCGGCCGCCGCGCGGGGCTGGCCAGCCCACCTGCGGTGATTTGTCCGGCGATGTCATCTATATGGCACCGCTCAGGCGTCCATACCGTGCGACCCTGGCCGTCCGCGGATCGCTGCACGCGAGCGGCCAGGGCTGACTTTTGGAGGATGCCGGGGTGGGTGCGTTTCGTATCGCAAGCATCGGCTGGCTCACGGTACGGCCGGCGGCCCGGTACGGGTCATCAGGGCGGGTCCCGGCCACCCCCGGCCCGCCGCGCGGCGCATCGGCCAATGGCAGATTTGCGGCAAACCAGAATACGGATATGCCCTGAAATTCCGTCATTCGTTATCCGCCCGGATTTTGCCGCTCGGGTCACAGGCGTGGCATCAGATATGATCGTTATTGCCAGGCCTGAATTACAAACCCGTGCGGCGGACTGCCGGGAATTTACCATTGGGCGGCGCGGTTGCCTGGCCGGATGCTTGGCCGGGGGTGGGTGCAAGTGAGCTGGCAGCCGCGCGTGATGGCTGGTTATGCCGCATGGATGCTGGTGCCCGCCGCCGCCTATGCCGCATTTCCTGGCCTGCGCGCGCTGGCGTGGGCGCTGATCGGCGCCGGCGGCGCCGCCGCCATTGTGACGGGGGTCGCGCTCAACCGCCCCGCCCGGGCCGAGCCGTGGCTCTTGCTGGCGGCCGCCTGCGCCAGCCTGGCGGCCAGCCAAGTGGGATTTCTTATTGCCACCGGAACCCCGCGCGCCGCCCTGCGCTTCCCGTGGCTCGCCGATGGTTTCACCCTGGCCGCCGGCCCGCTGGCCGTCGCGGGGCTGGGGATCTTCCTGCACTGGCGGATGGCGGGCCGGGCCCGGCCAACCCTCGCCGACGGGATCCTCCTCGCGGCCGGGCTCGCCTTCGCCTGCTGGCTCTGGCTGGTGCTCGCCGACGGTACCGGCCAGGTCACCGGGATTCGGGCCGTTGCGGCCGCCTGCCCGCTGGGCGATGTCCTGATCCTGGTGGTGGCGGCGCGCCTGGTAGTGGCCCGGCCAGGAGGCGGGCGGCCGGCCTGGCTGCTCCTGCTCGGTGCCGCCGGGCTGGGCGCGTCCGACCTGGCTTACGCGCTGCTGCAACTGCACGGCACGTCCGGCGCGGTGCTGCCCGTCCCGCTGGGCTGGGTGCTCTGCTACGCGGCGTGGGGAGCCGCTGCCCTCGACCCGGCCATGACGGTGCTGACCGAGCCGGTCGTGCCCCGGCTGGTCCTGCTGGCCCTGGCGGCCCTGGCCGTCCCCGCCGCCCTGCTCGCCCTGGCGATCCGGCACCGCCCCGCGGACACCGCCGCGATCGCCGCCGGCGTTGCCGCCTTCGACCTGGTCGTGCTGGGCTACCTGGCCGACGCGGCGGCCCGCTACCAGCGGGCATCGCGCCGCGAGCGGGAACTGCGCCGGGCCGGCGCGGCGTTCGCCGCGGCGGCGGCGCTGCCGGACGTCGCGGCCGCGGCGCAGGCCGCGGTCAGCGCCCTGGCCGGCCGGCACCCACTGCGGGTGGTGCTGGCCATGCGGGACGGCGCCACGCTGCGGCCCGTCGGCGCGGCTGCGGGCGGCGATCCGGTGCTGGCCGGCCCGTCCCAGGCGGCGATGAGCACCTGGCCGGCCGGGCTCACCGCCCCGGGCCCGGTCCTGGTGCCGGCCGGTCCGTACGACGACATCGCGGGAGCCTGGGATGACCAGGAGGGCGTGCTGCTCTGCCCGCTGCCGGCCGGAGACGGCCCGGCGGCCGGCCTGCTGGCCGTGTCCGGCCCGGCGCTCAGCCTGACCGCGCGGGCTGGCGCCCTGGAGGTCCTCGCCCGGCAGGCGGCGCTCGCGGCCGAGCGGGTCAGCCTGAGTGCGCAGGTCACCCGCGAGCACGGCCGGGCGTACGTGTGCGCCCTGGTCGAGGACACCTCCGACGCCATCTTGATCGTCAAGGACGACGGGGTCATCGACTTCGCGACCCCGGCGGCGGAGCATCTTTTCGGCACCGCCCACGTGACCGGCTCCCGCCTCCCGGACCTGGTCAGCCCGGCGGAGCGGGACACGGTCGCCCGGGCCTTCGCCTGGATGCGCGAGGGCGCGGACCCCGCGGCGGCCGGAGACTGGCTGATCACCCAGCCCGACGGGACGCCGGTGGAGGTCCGGGTCAGTCACCGCGACCTGCGCGCCGACCGGATGATCGCCGGGCTGGTGCTGACCCTGCGGGATGTGAGCGAGCAGCGTTCGCTCCAGCGTGAGCTGGCCCACCAGGCGTTCCATGACGCGCTGACCGGGATGCCCAACAGGGCGCTGTTCACCGACCGGGTCAGCCGTGCCCTGGCGGGCCCCCGGCGGCCGGGGACGGCCATGGCCGTCCTGGTCGTGGACCTCGACGACTTCAACGTGGTGAACGACACGATGGGCCACACCGTGGGCGACGAGCTTCTGGTGGCCGCCGCGGGCAGGCTCGCCGCGCTGGCCCCCGCCCCGCAGTTGGCCGCCCGGCTGGGCGCCGACGAGTTCGCGCTGCTGGTCGAGGATATTGGCGAGGAAGCCAGCGTGGAGGCGTTCGCCCAGCGGATCGTGGAGGCGTTCGCCGAGCCGTTCCCCCTCGTGGGCGGCTCGGTGATCACCACGGCGACCGTGGGCGCAGCCACCACCGAGGACAGCACCGACGCCGGGGACCTGGTCCGCCACGCGGACCTTGCCCTGTATGCGGCGAAGGCGGCGGGCAAGCGGCAGTGGCGCCGCTACCGGCCGCTGCTGTCGGCGGGCATGGCCCGGCGGCGGGAGCTCAAGGCGGCCATCGAGGAAGCGGTCAGCGACTCGGCGTTCACGCTCGCCTACCAGCCCATCGTGGTGCTCGCGAGCGGCAAGATCGCGGGTTTCGAGGCGCTGGTGCGATGGCCGCACCCGCGCTGGGGCATGATCGGCCCGGACCAGTTCATCACCCTCGCCGAGGAGACCGGCCACATCGTGCCGCTCGGCTCCTGGGTGCTCAGGCAGGCGGTGCGCGACCTGGTGACCTGGCAGGCCCGCGCGGCCCGCCCGGCCCCGCTGTACGTCAGCGTGAACGTCTCCGCCCGCCAGTTCCGCGACCCCGGTTTCGTCGCGGGCGTCCGCCAGGTGCTGGCCGAGTCCGGGCTGGGGCCGTCGCGGCTGCAACTGGAACTCACCGAGAGCGTCCTGCTGGGCCGGGACGACCGGATCCAGGCCGAGCTGACCGAGCTGAAGCAGTTGGGTGTCCGGCTCGCGATCGACGACTTCGGCACCGGGTACTCGTCCCTGAGCTACCTGCGGGAGCTGCCGATGGACGTGCTGAAGATCGACAAATCCTTCACCGAGGGAATCGCGCTGTCCGGGGCGCGGCTGGCGCTGGTCGAGGTCATCGTGCGGATGGCCAAGACGCTCGGGCTGTCGGTGGTGGCCGAGGGGATCGAGAGCCAGAAGCAGCGGGAGCTGCTGATCTCGCTCGGCTGTGAGTTCGGCCAGGGGTACCTGCTGGAGAAGCCGGTCGGGGCGGACGAGGCCGAGGCACTGGCCCGCGCCGGAATGGTCGGCGAACTGCGCGCCAGCGCCCACGCGCGTTAGGAGCCCGCGCCAGCGCGGAACCGGCCGGTACCAGCCATGCCGGACGCCGGTGCACGCGAGGGCACGGTCATCCCACACTCGCGTATCGCTACTAATAGTAATTGGACGATACAGCAGCGTCACTAATGGGTAGATCTTGAGCCAAGGGGGCGCGAGCAGGCAGGCACCCCGCCGGGGCAGGGGACACAAGAGGCCAATGCAATCACTGACGCGGGGAAGTGCGGCCAGGCACGTCACCACAGCAGGCCTGGCCATCGTGACCGTGATCGCGTGTGCGGGTGCGGTGTCCACCTGGCGCTACCAAAGCGCCCTGTCCAGTGCCGCGACGGCGGTCGACGCGGGCAACGGCGCGCGGGTCACCACGGCGCTGGCTGCCACCTTCTGGCAGGAACGGATCACGGTGGAGCACTACCTGTTCGCCCCCTCGTCCCAGGCGCTCCGCCAGGTGACCAGCCTGCAAGCCGGGTTCGGCCGGCTGGTCTCGCAGCTCGCGGCGAACGAGATCACCGGCGAGGACGTCTACCTCGACCGAGCGGTCACGGCGGAACGGCGCTACTACGAGGTGTTTACCAGCGTCCGGGGCGACGCGAACCGCACCCACACCTATCTCGGCGTGCAGCCGGCGTTCGCCGCGGACGGGCTGCTCGACGCCGCGGCGGTCCCCGTCCCGCCGCTCCTCGCCACGCTGGACCGCCTCCAGGTGGCGCGCGGGGCGGATGCCGTGGCGGGCGCCGGGCAGTCCAAGAGCCAGGCGCTCACCGTGGGGCTCATCGCCGTCATCCTCACCATCGGGGCGGGCGTCGCGTTCCAGTTCTACGCGCGCCGCCTGGTGCGCCGCTCCGCCAGTCGCGAGGACCAGCTCATGGAGACGCTGGGCCGGTTGTCCGACCGCAACGCCCTCATCGAGCGGCTGCGCTCCGCGGCCGGGGTGCTCGGCGAGATGGCCGGCGATCTGCGGACCCAAGCGGGCGCCGCCGCGACGTCGATGAACGAGCAGTCCGCGGCGATCGCCGACACCTCGGCCACGATCGAGCAACTGGCGGCGGCGGCCGGCTCGATCGCCGAGAACGTGCGGGCGGTCGCCGACGCCGCCGATCGGACCGGGGTGACGATGCGGGACATGCAGGAGAAGGTGGAGGCGATCGCGGCGCGGGCGCTGTCGCTGGGCGAGCGGGCGCAGAAGATC
>WNFJ01166345.1_pt1 | contig 11640 bp, 9 predicted proteins | sample 5400461 | NCBI WGS metagenome assembly WNFJ01 (sample SAMN13153349, study PRJNA577476) | soil metagenome | isolation source: 115 cm saprolite on Douglas fir-dominated hillslope | place: USA:California | collected 2013-09-17
TCGACCGACGCCGGCCATTGACCTTGAGACGCCTCCCGGGAGTAGGGTGCGGTTTAAGGGTTCGAAAGGAAAACATCAATGAGCGGGCATTTGCCGCTTAAGGGCCTGCGGGTGCTGGATCTGGCGAGCTTCATCGCCGGCCCGGTGGCGACCACGGTGATGGGCGACTATGGCGCGGAGGTCATCAAGATCGAGCCGCCGGGCGAGGGCGATCCGCAGCGCAAGCTGGGGCAGGCCCATTCGGTGCCGCAGCATCCCGTCAATTTCTGCTGGCACATGACCAACCGCAACAAGCGGGCGATCGTGCTCGACCTCAAGCATTCGGAAGGCCGCGCGGTGTTCGAGCGGCTGGTCAAGACCGCCGACGTCATGGCGGTGAACTTCCCGCTGAAGGTGCGCACCAGGCTGCGCATGCGCTACGAGGACGTGGCGCCAATCAACCCGCGCCTGATCTATGCCTCGCTGACGGGCTACGGCGAGACGGGTCCCGACGCCGAGCAGCCGGGTTTCGACTCCACCGCGTTCTTCGCCCGCTCCGGACTGCTCGACGCTCTCACCCATGAGGGCGGTCCGCCCGCCTTCTCGTTGCCGGCACAGGGCGACCAGATGGCCGGCATGAACCTGTTCGCCGCCATCGCCATGGCGCTGCTGCATCGCGAGCGCACCGGCGAGGGCAGCGAAGTCAGCACCTCGCTGCATGCAGGCGGCCTGTGGTCCAACGCCATCCTGGCGCAGGGCGCGCTGCTACCAAGCCCCGGAGCGCGCTCGCCAACCAGTACCGCACGTCCGACGGCCGTTGGATCCAGCTCACCATCGTGCGCGAGGACAAATTGTGGCCCGAGCTCTGCCAGGCCCTCGAGCGCACCGACTTGCTGAAAGACCCGCGCTTCCAGACCACCGACAACCGGCGCGCCCACGCCGCCGAGCTGGCGGCGATCCTTGACCCGGTATTCGCCGCCCATCCCTGGCCCGAATGGCGCAAGCGCCTGCGCCATCACGAGATCACCTTCGGCCTGCTGGGCGTCCTGCGCGACGTGCCGCACGATCATCAGGCGGTGGCCAACGGCGCGGTCGTCGAAAGCAGCCTGCCCGACATGCCGCGCACCCTCTCCGCGCCGATCCGGATGTCTTTCGCGCCCGAGCCGGTGACGCCCGGTCCCGGGCCCGGGCACGGCGAGCACACCGATGAGGTGCTGTCCGAGCTGGGTTATAGCCCGGCCGAGATCGACAGGCTGCGCACAGCGGGCGCGCTGGGCTGACGACGGGCTCACGGAGTTGCCGGGCGAGGCGATTTTGGCAATTCCCGCAGTTTCCGCTAGCGATTTGGCTATTGCCGGCGGCCGCAGCCCTCCCGGAAAAACCTTGGTGCCCGAAACGCTGGTCGTCGGTTGGAGGTGTTTACCATTGTCATCCTGACAGAGAAGATAATGCCCATGTCGCCGATCCTCTTTTCGTGAAGGTCGGCAGGCATACGCCACAACATTGCGCAGGACTGTCAAGAGCCAAGCGTCATCGCCGAGCAAAATAATACTTGCGTACCGGCATAGAGGGCGCGGGAGCGCGCGGAGCGTCGGTCGTACACCATGAGTGGGGCGGCGCTCGCCCACAGTGACAGCAGAATGCTGTCAGCCTTCACCAGCGCCCGGGCGAGCGAGGCGCGCTGCGCCATGCCGCCGGAAAGCTGATGCGGGAAGGCCCTCGCGAACTTGCCGAGGCCGACCGGCGCCAACGCCTCGTCGATCCGACTGCGCTGCTCCTTGAGAAGGCCGCGCGCTTCGAGGCCCAGCGAAGCATCGAGCTCAGGACCCTCGCTTTCTTTGCGGACGAAGCTTAGGCGTAGTTGGGCGTAGTTTGTCGTCCCGGATCGAAGATAGAGAGTGGTTGCGGGGAAGCGCAACCAGCTTAACTTGCCTCTCCAAGCTGGAGCGTAGGTTCAAAGCGCCGAACGACGACCGTGAAGGTTGGGGCCGGGCCGGCATCGAGCATGGTGTGACCTCGCGGCCGCGCGCGGGAGGGGCCTGCGGACGACACCTAGTCCGACGATTCCGGCACCGACAATGACCATGCGCACCATGATCAGCCCAAAGCCTGAAGGGCGAGACCGAATCGCTGCGGCTCCTTTTGTGTCTCCGGCCAACTGCCGCGCAACATGGTCGTGACAGTGTCGATAGCCGGTAAACCCGCCGCCGTCAGCCAGCCCCCGAGACGCTCGGCATACGCCGGGATATCGACGCGCAGCACCCCGGGCGGCGCGGCCCGGGCGGCGGCGGCCACCAGGGCGATGGCCTCGTCTTCGCCCGGCGCAACGATCGGACCGATCATCATGCCACGACCGAAGAGACGCAGGATGGTAAAACCAGCGGGCTGCGGTGTACCGTCGACCAACCACGCCTCACCAATCGCCAGAAGCCGGCTGACGAGCGCGGAACGGTCGGCGCCGAAGACGGCGGCATCGAGAGCGCACAGCGCCGCGTGATCCGCCGGAACGGCGCGCCGAAGTGGGACGGCCGGCGCGGGCGGTATGGCTGGTCTTTCGGCCAACCGTGCCTGGTGCTGGCGGACAAGGCCGATCGGGATGAAGCCCAGCTTTTCGTAGAGCCCCCGCCCCTCCGCCGTTGCATTCAGCATCAATGCCCGCGGCTCCAATTCGGCGATCAGCGCCGTCATCAGCGCACGGCCGATGCCCCGGCCTTGGCGCTCGGGCGCGACCAGCATCATGCCGATGGTGCCGGCGTCACGGCCGAAGCCCCACCGCATGCCGACGCCGACCGTGTTCCCGGCGGCGTCGACCGCGACCGTACCGGCGCCAAGCCCGAACAATTGGGCGCAGTCTTCGAGACGATGCGGCCAGGACATCTGCTGCGCCAGCCGGTGCGTCGCGGCGAGATCGCCGGCGTCCATCGGGCGGAGCCTGGTCTCGGCGCCGGACGGGCGCGCGTGAAGAACGTCGTTCATGGAGTGAAGGCCGTCCTACAGGGCCATGCAAAGTCGCAGGGCGTCGTAGATGGCGGCGTGGACGCTGCGGCTGCTGACGGCATCGCCGATGCGATGCAGCTCGAAGGCGCCGTCGGTCGGCGGCATTGGATGCTGCGGTCTGCCGGCGAGCAGGGCATCGATGTCCGTGACGCCGCCGTTGATCGAACCGGTACGCAAGGCGTCGAAGGCGTCGGTCATCGGTACGGTGCCGTTCTCGATCACGACCTGGGGTGCGCGCAGCTCCAGGGTCGTGCCTGTCAGCTCGTGACGGAAGGTCGCGACCAGACCGTTACCCGACGGCCGTACGCGCTCGAGTTGATGGTCGATGGTGGTGCGCACGCCGTGCTCGGCGAAGCGCTTCCGGTACACGACGCGGGCGTTGTACTCCATCTCCAGGCCCATGTTGTCGTCGAGCGTGACGAACTGCACGGCGCGGCCCTGCTCGGCGAGATGCAGCGCGCACGACACCGCCTGGTGTCGGCCGGTCCCGTCATAGACGATCACCTCGTCCTTGGCCGAGACCGTGCCGGAGAGAACGTCCCAGACCGTAGTGCAGTGCTCCGCGCCGTCGAGCCAGCCGGTGTCGGGCATGCCACCGGTGGCGACGATCACCGCGTCGGGCTGCTCGCGCAGAACGTCGTCGGCCGTGGCGTAAGTGTTGAGCCGGACGTCGACACCCAGGCGCGCCAGCTCGGCGGCGCGCCAGTCGACAATGGCGATGAGGTCGCGCCGCCAGGTCGCGCGGACCGCCAGCAGCAGCTGGCCGCCCAGTCGGGTGGCGGCCTCGAACAGCACGACCTTGTGGCCGCGCTCGGCGGCGACTCGTGCCGCCTCCAGTCCGCCGGGCCCGCCGCCCACCACCACGACCTTGCGGCCCGGCCGGGGTGATGGCGGCACGATCTGCGGCAGGATCTGTTCGCGCCCCGTCGCCGGATTGTGGATACAGGCGAGCTTCTTGTACATGCAGTGCGAGGCGCCCACACAGGGTCTGATACGCTCCTCTTCACCACGCATCAGCTTGTTGACGATCTGCGGATCGGCCATGTGGGCGCGCGTCATCGCCACCATGTCGAGCAGGTTCTCGGCGATGGCATGGCGCGCGGTGGCGATGTCGGGAATGCGGGCGGCGTGGAAGACCGGCAGCCCGACCTCGCTCCGGAAGACGCCGACCTTGGCCAGGAACGGCGCCAGCGGCTGCGACATACCGGGCATGTTGTGTTCGGCCAGCGCCAGGTCGGTATCCATGCGGCCGAAGATGGCGTTGAAGAAATCGATATGCCCCTCGCGCTCGAACAGCCGGGCGAGCCGCAGACATTCCTCGAAGCCGATGCCCTCCTCGATATCCTCGTCGATCACGAAGCGGATGCCCACGATATAGTCGTCGCCGACCCGCTTGCGAATGGCCTCGTGTACCATCAGGCCGAAGCGTGCACGGTTCTCCAGCGAGCCGCCGAAGGCATCAGTCCGCCGGTTGGTGCGCGGCGACAGGAACTGGCCGATCAGATGGCCGCCGGTGACGGTCTCGCAGCCATCGAGGCCACCTTCCCTGCAGCGCAATGCTGCGGCGGCATAGTCGGCGATGATGCGGTCGATGTCGTGCCGGTCCATCTCGCGCGGGATGTCGCGATGCCGCCGTTCGCGGATCGCGGTTGGTGCCAGCGTCGGCAGCCAGTTCATGGCGGCCGAGGTGGCGCGTCGGCCAAGATGCGAGATCTGGCACATGATCGCAGCACCCTGGCCGTGGATGCGCGTCGAGAAGGCCTGGAGGTCGGGGATGATGGCGTCGCTCGACATGTCGATCTGGCCGCCGCCCCAGCTCGAATCGCGGGCTACCATCGACGAGCCGCCGAACATGGTGAGGGCGATGCCGCCTTTCGCCTTCTCCTCGTGGTAGCGCTGGTAGCGCTCCTTGGGCAGCCCGCCCTCGTCGATGGTGGCGGCGTGGCTGGTGCTCATGATGCGGTTGCGCAAGGTCAGGCCCTTCAGGCGGAAGGGCTGCAGCAGGGGATCGCGCAGAGCGGCGGTGGTCGACATGTTTGGTCCTTCTGGTTAGGCCGCCTGCCTCGCCAGCAGCTCCTGCTCGGTGCGATGGCATCGCACATCGGAGCCCTTGGCGAAGCGGCGAAGCGGCGGCGGCTCGGTTTCGCACCGCCCGTCGCGCGCAGCACAGCGCGAGACGAAGGCACAACGGTCGGAATGGCTGGGGCGCACGGCCTCGCCGCGCGCTTCGGCGAGGCGCGTCGCGTCGATGCCGTCGAGCCAGCCCGGTCTCAGTTCCGGCATCGACGATGCGAGCAGATCGGCATACGGATGCTGCGGCGCCTGCATCACCACGCGGCCGGGGCCGCGCTCCATCACCTGGCCGGCGTAGAGGATCATCACCTCGTCGCAGACGGCACGCACCGTCGCGAGATCGTGGCTGATGAACATGAGCGCCAGGCCGAGCTCGCGGCGAAGCTCCGCCAGCAGCTCGAGGATCGCGGCACCGACGACGGTGTCGAGCGACGACGTGACCTCGTCGCACAGGATCAGCGCCGGCTCGGCCGCCAGCGCACGGGCGAGATTGACACGCTGCTTCTGGCCACCCGACAGTTCGCTGGGCAGGCGATCGAGCAGCGCCATCGGCAGCTTCACCAGGTCGAGCAGCCGCCGCACCCGGCGTCGCTGCTCGCCGCGCGACAGCCGGTGATAGAAGGCGAGCGGCCGGCTCAAGATGCGCTCGACGCTGTGCGCCGGGTTGAGCGCCGTGTCGGCCGCCTGGAAGACGATCTGGATGCGCCTCAGCTCCTCGCGGCCGCGCCCCTCCAGCGACGGTGCCAGCGCCACGCCGTCCAGAGTCATGGCGCCGGCGGCGGCCGGCAACAGGCCGGCGATGACGCGCGCCAGCGTGCTCTTGCCGGAGCCCGATTCGCCGATGATGCCGAGTGCCGAGCCGGTGCGGATTTCGAGGCTGACGTCGAGCAGGACGGGCGTCGCCAGCCGGCCCCGCCGGTCCCTCGGGCCGTAACCCGCGGTCAGGCTGTGAACCTCGAGCAGCGGCGCAGCCGCCGTCCGCTCCGGCGGCGGTTGCGTTTGGGGCGCGGCGGCGGCGAGAAGGCTCTTGGTATAGGCGTCGCCGGGTTCGGACAGGATGCGCGCCGTCGGACCGGTCTCGCGCATGGTGCCGTCGCACAACACGATGATGCGATCGGCGATCTGCGCCACCACGGCAAGATCGTGCGAAACATAGACCGCCGTCGTATGGCGCTCGCGCACGGCCTCGCGGAAGGCGCGCAGCACCTCGACCTGCGTCGTCACATCGAGCGCGGTGGTCGGCTCATCGAAGATCACCAGCTCGGGATCGGTCATCAGGGCCATCGCCGCCATCAGCCGCTGCAGCTGGCCGCCCGAGACCTGATGAGGGAAGCGCGAGCCGATGCGATCCGGCTCGGGCAGAGCAAGGGCCCGGAATATGTCGCGCGCCTTCGCCTCGGCCGCGGTACGCGACATCAGCCGGCGCATGCGCACCCCCTCCGTCACCTGATCCATCAGGCGCAGCGAGGGATTGAAGGTGGCGGCAGCGCTTTGCGCCACGTAGGCGACGCGGCGGCCGCGCAGCTGCGACAGCTCGACGGGCGACATCGCGGTCACCTCGTCGCCGCCGATGCGCACGCTGCCGCCGGCGATGCGGCAGCCGCGCTTGGCATAGCCCAGCAATGTCAGCGCGATCGTCGTCTTGCCCGAGCCCGACTCGCCAATCAACGCCAGCACCTCGCCTCGCTCGATGGAGAAGCCGATATCGCGAACGATGTCGCTCGGCTTGCCACCTTCCGCCGCGGCGGTGACGTGCAGGCCGGAGACTTCGACCAGGGCCGCCACCTAGCGCACCATCGCCCGGCCGCGGCCCGAGAAGCCGTCGATCAGCAAGGTGACGCTGATGGTCAACACGGCGATCGCAACCGCGGGCACCAGCACCGCCGGCGCGGCCTCATAGATGCCGGTGATGTTCTCACGCACGAGCGCGCCCCAGTCGGCGTTGGGGGGCTGGATGCCGAGCCCGAGAAAGCTCAGCCCGCTCAGCAACAGGACGACGAAGACGAAGCGCAGGCCGAAGTCGGTCAGCAGCGGCACGATCATATTGGGCAGGATCTCCGCCCACACGACGTAGGCGGTCTTCTCACCACGAGCGCGCGCGACCTCGATAAAGTCCATCGCGTTGATGTCGAGCGCCAGCGCCCGCGCGAAACGGTATGAGCCCGGCACGTAGCTGATCGCCGCCATCAGGATGAGCACCGGCAGCGACGTGCCAAAGGCGGCGACGACGACCAGGGCGAACATCAGGTGCGGAATGGAGATGAGCGCATCGGCCGCGCGGCCGACCACCGAGTCGGTCCAGCCTTGCTTGACCGCCGACAGGATGCCCAGCGCGATCCCGCCCATGCAGGCGAGCACCGTCGCCACCATGGCCACGCCCACGGTGTAGCGGGCGCCATAGAGGATGCGGCTCAGCATGTCACGGCCGAGATAGTCGGTGCCGAACGGATGGGCGGCGCTCATCGGCGCGAATACACCCACATCAACGACGTGCCCCGCGCGGTACGGTGCCAGGTACGGGCCGAACGCGGCCAATGCCGCCCAGGCCAACACCAGGGCGATGCCGGCCTGCCTGGCGGCAGAAAGGCGCCGACGACGCGGCGCGGCGATGGCGGTATCGCTCATCTGGTCCGCAGCCGGGGATTGGAGAGGATCGAACAGATGTCGGCGACCAGCACCAGCAGCATGAAGGTCGTGCAGAAGATCATGGCGCAGGCCTGCACCAACGGCATGTCGCGGGTCTCGACCGCGTCGACCGCGAGCTTGGCGAGACCGGGGTAGCTGAAGATCACCTCGACGATGATCACACCGCCCAGCAGCGACGACAGGTTGAGTGCCACCGCGTTGGCGATCGGTCCCGCGGCATTGCGCAACGCGTGGCGCAGCACGAGCCGCGCCGGGCGCACGCCTTTCAGCCGCGCCATTTCGATATAGGAGGAATCGAGGACGCCGAGCAGGGCCGCGCGCGTCATGCGCGCCATCTGCGCCGTCACGGCGAAGCTCAGCGTCAGCACCGGCAAGGTGAAGTTCTGCAACGCCTGGGTGAACGAGCCGACCGAGGGCGTGGCCATCGCCGAGACCCAGCGCAGCTGCACCGCGAAGAGGATCACGCCGACCGTCGCAAGCAGGAACTCGGGCACCGCCACCAGTGACACGGCGGTGACATTGGCAACGCGGTCGTAGAGCGTGCCGCGCCAGATCGCGGTGGTGATGCCGATCAGCAACGCCAAGGGCACGGCGACCGCAGCGGTGAGCGCCGTCAGCAGTAGCGAATTGGCGAGCCGCGGGCCGATCAGCTGCGCGACCGGCAGACGGTTGATCAACGACACGCCCGGATCGCCCGAGAGCAGGCCGAAGAGCCAGCGCAGGTAGCGTTCGTGCGCCGGCAGATCGAGGCCGAGCGCCTTGCGCATCCCGGCCACCGCCTCGGGCGACGCCGATTGACCCAGGATCGCCTCGGTCGCGTCGCCCGGCAGGATGCTGGTGCCGATGAAGACGAAGAGCGACACGATCAACAGGGTCAGCAGGCCGCTCAACACGCGCCGGCCGATCATTCCCAGCATCAGCATGTGCGGCGGCCCGTCTTCATGGCCCGGCTCAGCCCTCGAGCCAGACGTTCTCGGCGTAGGCGTAGCCCATCAGGCCGCCGGTCGGGATCGCCTTGAGGCCCTTGAGCCTGGCAGTATGGGCATCGAGGATGCTCATGAACACCGGCAGGCCGATGCCGCTGTGCTCGTGCACCAAGGCCTGCATCTCGCCGTACATCTGCTTGCGCTTGGCCTCGTCGGTCTCGGCGCGCGCCGCGACGAGAAGCTGGTCGAACTTCTCGTTCTTCCACGCGCTCTCGTTCCAGGTCGAGTCGGACTTGAAGAACAGGGTGAACAGCACATCGGCGCTGGGCCGCGGATTGATGCTGCCCATGGTGAGCGGCTGCTTCATCCATACGTTCGACCAATAACCGTCGGCCGGCATGCGTTTCACATCGACGTTGAGGCCGACCTGCTGGGCGGCCTGCTGGATCAGCACCGCCTGATCGAGCATGGTGCTGCTCGCCATGGCGTGCAGCGGGATCGTGGTGTTAGCCAGGCCCGAGCGCTGAAGATGGAACTTCGCCTTCTCCGGATCGTAGGGCCGCTGCTTCAGGCCGGGGAAATAGAAGCGGTTGGTCGGGTCGATCGGCTGGTCATTGGCGAGGACGGCGTAGCCCTGGAAGACGGCGCTCTTCATCTGCTCGCGGTTGAGCAGATACTTGAACGCAAGCACCAGGTCCTGGTTGCGGCCCAGGTCAGAATCCTGGCGGATCACCAGGTCGTTGTAGGTGCCAGCCTTGGTTTCGAACACGGAAAAGCCGGGCGTTGCCAGCACGCGCCGCGCCAGTTGCGGGCTCATCGCGGCCGCGATCTGCACGTCACCCGACAGCAGCGCGTTCAGCCGCGCGGTGTGGTCGGGAATGCCGAACAGCTCGATCTCGTCGAGATAAGGCTGGCCCGGCTTGAAATAGTCCGTGTTTCGAACGGCGATCGATTTGATGCCGGGCTGGAACTCCTGGCAGCGATAGGGGCCAGTGCCGATCGCCGTCGTGAAGCTGCTGGTGCCGTTCTTGATGATCAGGAAATGCGGCGTGCCCAGCACGACCGGCAAGTCAGCATTGGGCGATTCGAGCGTGATCTTCACTTCGTGTTTGCCGCTCGCCGTGATCTCCTTCATCGGCGCCGCCAGGGCCTTGGCCGCCGAGCCCGTCGCCGGATCCTTGTGGCGCGCCAGCGAGTAGACGACATCGTCGGCGGTCAGTGGCGCGCCGTCATGGAACTTGATGTCCCGACGCAGCTTGATCGTCCATACCGTGGCACCATCGTTCTCGATCGCCTCGGCGAGCTCGAGCCGCGGCGTCAGACTCGCGTCGAGCCGCGTCAGGCCGTTGTAGAAAGTGAAGCAGCGGGTGTAGTCGGTCTGGTTGTTCTGCTTGGCCGGGTCGACGGTGTCGGCAGTCGAGGAGGTCTGCGAGGCGACCTTGATCCGCCCGCCGCGCTTGGGAGTCTGGGCGAACGCGCGCTTGGCTTCGCCGCTCATGGCGCCGGCCGTCGCCGCCGACATGCCGGCCGCCCCTAGCCAGCGCATCAGGTCGCGCCGGCTCGCGCCCTTCGCCAAGGCCACCTCGATGGCCGCCATGTCCGATGTACCGATCGCCGGGTGCCGCTTGGTGGTCATTGCCTGCTCCTGTTCGTCCCGGAAGGCCGGAAGGACCCGCCCGTCTCTGCACCGTCGCGCGCGGTGCTTCACGCCTCCCATGATCGCGGCGGCCGGGCGAAAAATCACGGTCGCAATTCCTAGACAGGCCATACGTCCAGCGTATGGGAAGCTCACCCCTGCCGTCCGGAAGCCGGAATGGTACTGTCGGACCAGCCTGCGGCATCATTCTTGCAATGCCTTCGGCGGCTATCATTCACCCCGAAAGGGCTATACGTTAAGCGTATGGTCGCGCTGGCCAGACTTGTCCCTTCGCTGCGCAGCCTCCTGATCTTCGAATCGGTCGCACGGTCAGGCAGCTGCAGCGCAGCGGCGCGCGAATTCAACCTCACGCAGCCTTCGGCCAGCCGGAACATCGCCCAGCTCGAGACCCATCTCGGCGTGCCGTTGTTCACCCGCAGCGCCGCCGGCATGGAGCTGACGCGCGAGGGCCAGATCCTGTACCAGGCGCTGGGCGACGGCTTCCATCGGGTGGAGGCCGCGCTGAACGACCTCTCGGCCCTGCGCCATCGCAAGGACGTGGTCGAGCTGTCGCTGTCGACGGCTTTCGTGACGCACTGGCTGGTGCCGCGCCTGCCGAGCTTCCATCAGGCATTCCCCTCGGTCGACCTGCGCTTCCAGCTGATCTCCAGCAACCTGCGCGGCGGGCCGGGCACGGTCGACCTCGCCATGCGCATGAAGGGCGAGCACGATGCCGACTACCACAGCTGGCATTTCGCCCCCGAGCTGATCATCCCGGTTTGCAGCCCGAGCTACCTGGCGCAACACAAGCCGCTGCTCGGCGTTCCCGGCGAGTCCGGCCATAGCCTGCTGCATCTGTCGGACGCGCATTTCGATCCGAAGACGCTGTGGGGCGCCACCACGGCGCCGATCGCGCGCCACGCGCTGTTGGAGTTCAGCGACTACGCCGTCGTGCTGCAGGCGGCGCTGAGCGGCGGCGGCGTGGCGCCTGGCTGGATCTCGGTGGTGTCGCGGCCGCTGATCGACGGCACGCTGGTGCCGGCCTCGCCGCTGCGCGTGCGCACGGGCAAGCATTTTCATCTGCTCGCTGCACGCGGCAAGCCCCTGCGCGACATCGTGGTGGCGATCCGCGACTGGCTGCTCGACCAGATGCGGCAGGACATGGAACGCGTGGCACCGTTGATCGACGGGGCGTGAACATGACTGTTTTGGAGTGCCCCAACAGTGAATGTCACTGTGAGACGGCGCCGATTCGGTGCCCGATCTCGCGTCGCGGTTATTAGTCTCGCAATACCGCAGCTGGAGAACCGCCATGCCCGACGTCACCAAGTTCAACACCCTGACCTTCGATTGCTACGGCACGCTGATCGACTGGGAGCGCGG
>WNFJ01499378.1_pt3 | contig 11640 bp, 13 predicted proteins | sample 5400461 | NCBI WGS metagenome assembly WNFJ01 (sample SAMN13153349, study PRJNA577476) | soil metagenome | isolation source: 115 cm saprolite on Douglas fir-dominated hillslope | place: USA:California | collected 2013-09-17
AGTCGCCCATCCCTTTTTTTCATTGCGCAGGGTTATTTCAGGACCCCCGTCTGTGCGCGCGCGGTGATAAAACACTCCGTTCAAAGATGTAACCAATTGTGAATAAAATAGTTATATCTTCATAGTGTTTTCTCACGGGTGGGGGGTCTTGTGATAAAAACCCTCCAAAAGCCTTCCCAGAATTCGTCGCGCGGGGGTGTGTGGGGGGGGTGGCGGCGCTACGAATTTTTTCGCAGGGGGATGAGCGATTTGCACAGCAACTTGCACACAAAAGCGGGCGGGTCATTGCCATTCGAAACCGATGTGACCGTTTCGGGGGTATGGAATGAAACGCATTTTTGGCGGAATGGAATGCATTTTCGCAGGCGGCGGGAGGGGTATGGCCATCCGGAACCGGTGTGTGTGTCTGTCCAGGGGTGTGGATGGAGTCCATTTTCGTACGTTACTTTTTCCCGATCAGCTTGTCAAACTCCGCCTCAGTCAGGACGTTCACGCCCAGGGCCTTGGCGTTGTCGAGCTTGCTGCCGGCTTTGTCGCCGGCCACCAGGTAGTCGGTGTTCTTGGACACGCTGCCGGTGGCCTTGCCGCCGAGCTGTTTGATGAGGGATTCGATGGCCTCGCGGCTGTAATTTTCCAAGGTGCCGGTGACGACGAAGGTCTTGCCGGTCAAATCGGTCCCGCCGACCTCGGCCGGTTTGGGTTTGGCATCTTCGCTGAGCTTCACGCCCAGTTCGCGCAGCTCCTGGATGGTTTTTTTGCCCGCTTCGCTCTGGAAATAAGCGTGGATGCTCTGGGCCAAGATCGGGCCGATGCCGTTGATCTTCGAAAGTCGCTCCAGGGATGCCTTCATCAACTCATCGATGGAGCCGAATTCCTGGGCCAACAGCTCGGCCACGCTGACGCCGACGTGTTCGATGGCCAGGCCGGCCAAAACGCGGGACAGGCCGCGCTTCTTGCTGGCCTCGATGCCGTCCAGCAGGTTCTGCCCCGACTTCTCACCCACGCGCTCCAGCTCCAGAAGCTGGCCCAGATTAAGCCGGTACAGATCGGGGATATGGCGAACCAGGCCGGTATCAACGAGCTGATTGATCATCTCGGTGCCAAGGCCTTCGATGTCCATGGCGCTGCGGCCGGCATAGGCGCGGAGCATCTTCTTGACCTGGGCCTGGCAATTCTTTCCCCCCGTGCAGCGGTAGAAGGTGCCGTTCTTGTCGAGCTCGACCGGCGAGCCGCAGTTGGGACACTTCTTGGGCCAATGAAAAACTTTTTCGCTGCCGGTGCGAGCGCCCGGCTCGGAACGGACCACGTAGGGGATGATCTCGCCCGCTTTCTCCACCACGACCATGTCGCCGATGCGGATGTCCTTGGTTTTGATGTAGTCGGCATTGTGCAGGCTGGCGCGGCTGACGGTGGTGCCGGCCAGCTTGACCGGCTCCAGGTGGGCAACCGGCGTCAGCGTTCCCAGCTTGCCCACTTGCAGGTTGATGTCGAGCAGCTTGGTCAGCCCCTGCTCGGCCTGGAACTTGAAGGCCACCACCCAGCGCGGCGCCTTGCTGGTTTTTCCCAGCTTGCGTTGTTGGCCGAAATCATTGACCTTGATGACCATGCCGTCGGTGTCGTAAGGCAGGTCGTGGCGCTTCTCGGACCAGCTATGGCAATAATCAATGACCTTGTCGATCGAATCCAACGACTCGATGTGCGGATTGACAGGAAAGCCATATTTTCGGAGCAAGGCAAGCCCATCCAGGTGCGTCTTGACTTCCACCCCCTCACAAGCGCCCAAGGAATAGGTAAACAGGCGCAGGTGGCGCTTGGCGGCCAGGCGCGGATCGAGCAGTTTCAATGAGCCGGCGGTGGAATTCCGCGGATTGGCGAAGGGCTCGAGGTTCTTGGCAATGCGTTCGCGGTTGAGCTTTGCCAGGTCTTCCCGGTTCATGTAAACTTCGCCACGCGCCTCGAACAGGGAAGGGGAGGATTTCGTGTGCAGCCGGAGCGGCAAGCCGTTGATGGTCTTGAGATTGTGGGTGACATCGTCTCCCTGCTCGCCGTCGCCGCGCGTGGCTCCGACCGTGAACAGGCCGTCCTCGTAGGTGAGCGAGATGGCCACGCCGTCGATCTTGAGCTCAACCACGTAGGTGACGGCGGCGCCCCCCAGCAGCTTCTTGATGCGCTTGTCGAACTCGCGCAATTCGTCGGCGCTGTAGGTGTTATCGATCGACAGCATCGGCTCCCGATGGCGGACGGTGGCGAAGCCTTCGATGGGCTTGCCGCCGACGCGCTGGGAGGGGCTGTCGGGGGTGATCAATTCGGGGTGGTCAGCTTCGAGCTTCTTGAGGTCTTCGAGGAGCTTGTCGAATTGATTGTGATGGTTGATCGTGCTGCGCAGCTCGTGGATCTTTTCTTGGATGCTGGCCATGATAACTTTCAAGCCCCAGGGCGAGTCTTCGAGCCCTGGGGTTAACCGGTTTTCTGGGAATCGTTCGCCTGGGGAATTGTCGCGGATGCCCGGTCTTTTTGCAAGCGCCGGAAGCGATCCAGCCCCATGCTGGCCAGGCCGAAGACGATCATGGCCGCCAATTCATAGAGCAGCCAGCGCCAGCCGTCTTTCTCCAGGGCTTCTCGAAATTCGGACGGCGGCGGTGGATCGCCGGCCATGGCCGCCTTTTCCGCCAAGATCGGAATGAACAGATAGGCGAGCACCGTCACCACGAAGAGCAGGCTGGCCAGCAGCAGGAGCAGATAGAACGGATTGTGCGGCTCGGAGGATTGGGTCATGGAAATATTTCAGATTGCAGATTTCAGATTGCAGATTTTTGATTGCTTTCAAATCTGCAATCTGAAATCTGCAATCTGCCATTTCTAAACTCCCATGACATTATACCCNNNACCTGGCCGGTGATGCCCGAAGCCAGCGGGCTGGACAGGAAGACGGCGGCGTTGGCCACCTCGTCCGGCTCGATGCCGCGCTGGAGGGGAGAGCGTTCCGCGGCGTAGCGGATCATCTGGTCGATGTCGCCGATGGCGCGGGCGGCACGGGAGGCATAAGGCCCGGCCGAGATGACATTGACGCGGATCTTCTTCGGCCCCAGGTTGCTGGCCAGTTGCTTGGCGTCGATCTGCAAGGCGGACTTGGCGGTGGACATGCCGCCGCCGTAGTGCGGCACCACGCGCTCGCCGCCGATGTATGTCAAGCCCAGGGCGGAAGCGCCTTCGGGCCGATTTTCCATGAACGGCTGAGCATGCCGCAACAGCGACGTCAAGGAATAAGCGCTGATGCTCAAGGCCAGCAGATAGCCCTTGCGACTGGTGTCCACCGCCTTCTTGGTGATCTCCGGGCTGAAAGCGATGCTGTGCACCAGAATGTCGATGGCCCCGAACTCCTTGCCGACCTCGTCGATCATTCCCTTGATCGAATAATCGCCGTGTTTGGAGTAACGGCGATCGTTTTTGGTCTTCTCGTCCACGTCGTCCATGGTGTCGAAGCTGACGTCGCAGGCCAGGATTTTTTCGACCTTCATCATGCCGGCGCCATAAGGCAAGACGCGCGAGTCGGCATCCGTCTCCCGCTCGAGGATGCTTTCGACAATGCCCTTGAAGCGCGGATGGCAGGAAAACACCAGGCGGGCGCCCGCGGCATTGAGCGCCTTGGCGATGAACCAGGCAAAGCTCTCGTTATCGCCGACGCCGGTCACCAGGGCCAGCTTGCCGCTCAGATCAACTGGGATCATGGGGACATCCTCGAAAAAATGTGGGACCGGCATTCTTGCCTGCCACAACCAACGGCAGGCAGGAATCTCTGCTCCACCAGAGTATTAAATACGGGCATTGTTTGAAGTGAGTAGTTTATCCTTCGCGGGGAAAAGTTTAAAGGCGGAGATTGTTCAACTTAATTTTCGTCGCTGATACGGGGGAATTGCAGTTGAAAAACAACCCAATTGCGTTAATATACACCCGTATACAAGCGGAGGGAGCCATGATAGCCGAAACGTTCATACGTGGGTTTCCCGGCCAAAAAATTGGCAAGGCGATCCTCATTCAAGCAGATTGCTTCGAGTGGATGGCTCAAGTCCCCGACGGCAGCGTGCATGCTATCGTGACTGATCCGCCATACGGAGTAAAAGAATACAATTTCGATCAACTGGAGAAACGGACTAATGGCAAGGGTGGAATCTGGCGAATTCCACCGGATTTTGACGGCCACACGCGCGCACCGCTTCCTCGCTTCACTGCACTGAACGAGAAGGAACGGATATCTCTCCGCATTTTCTTTATCGAATGGTCCAGACTCGCAATTCGGGTTCTGCGACCGGGGGGACACTTGTTCATAGCCAGCAATGCATTTCTCTCCCAAATGGTTTTCGGTGCTCTGGTTAAGGGAGGATTGGAGTTTCGCGGAGAGGTAATTCGCCTGGTCCGGACTCTGCGCGGGGGAGACCGGCCCAAGAATGCGGAGGAAGAGTTTCCAGAAGTTTCCTCGATGGCCCGCGGCTGCTACGAGCCCTGGGGGGTCTTTCGCAAACCCCTGCCGGGCGGAATGACGGTCAGCGATTGTTTGCGCCAGTTCCAAACGGGGGCCTACGCCGCCGCCCCAACGGACTTCCATTTGAGGACGTGATCGAAAGTGAGCGCACTTCCCAGTTGGAAAGGAAAATTGCCGAGCACCCAAGCTTGAAACCACAATCGTTCCTCCGACAAATCGTCCATGCCTGTCTGCCGCTCGGCGAGGGCATCATCCTTGACCCCTTCATGGGATCAGGATCGACAATTGCAGCGGCGGAGGCACTGGGTTTCTCGGCAATTGGTGTGGAGCGATTTGCCAACTATTACAGATTGGCCTGCAAGGTGATCCCAAGACTCGCAAAATTCACGCCGGGAAATAAGGAATCTCTTTCAACCCTCTTTTGATTTCTCCGCATCGTCATGATAGATCCAATTCGCGCTCATTTTCTCAAAACCACTCCGGGTGACGCTGGCAGTGATTGTTCGTCGGCTTGTATTGCTCCGGCCAGAGAACAGCCAGTCCTTCTTGGTCAATTGGCCGAGGCAAATGCTCTTGAATCGAAAGGGCCGAGGGCCAACACCTCTCCATGCATCCACCGGGCGATTGCTGTCGAATACGAATACCATGAGCCAGCAATCCTCAGGATTGTGGCCTTGCCATCCCCTATCGTAACGCGATGCCTTCACCTCAATGCCTTCAGTTCCGTGTTGGAGGGCATTGCCAGGGAATTTACCTTTCGGGAGCATATCGGGATGCCCATTGTGGTATTGGTTCTTCGCCAACGTAAAACAGTGATTCGGGATGGTGGAGGTCATAAATTCACCCACCAAACTGCTGAAATTTGCCGGCATGAGCATCGATTCGAACCGGGGCAGCCCATTCGAATTCAGTTGTTAATTGATGAAACCAAGGAAGTTCACAAACTCGCTCATCGACAAGTAGATATGCTCAATCGTTAGACCGTAGGGAATCTTTGCTCCGGCATTGAATTTATCTTTGGTTACTGATATCGGCGTACAAGCGGCGAGTTCCTCCCGGCTATCATGAGGAGTCCCCGCACTCCCCTCTTGCATGGCCTGTTGTTTTTTCTGTTCTTTCCGTGAATTCTTCTTTGTCATCACGCATCCGTTCATCGGACTATGGCCGACATCCGATTGGCTGCAAGGCCTGGTTATTTGCCGGGGCCTGGGCGCCGGTCAGACGGTCCAGGGCCTGGTCCACTTCCTTGCGGACGCGCGGATCGGGATCGCTCTTGAGGGCATTCAAGGTGCTGAGGACCGGCTCGGTGTTGATGTTCTGTTGGGCCAGGCTGTGGACGCAGCCGGCGCGAACGGTGGCGGCAGGGTCCTGACGCGCGGAAGTCACCAGCCCTTGCACGATCTCCGGATGGCCGCGCCAATCCTGATTGGTCAGGTTGAGGGCGGCCATTTCACGCTCGGCGGGAGAAATCGAATCGCGCAAAAGGCCCAGCATCTGGATGATGCCGCCGTCTCTGCTTCCCCCCGGAGCCAGGCCCGGCCGATCCATGGCCGGATTGCCAACATGCGGCATCGCCATGGCCGGCGGCATGGGCTGCTGGTACGGCATGGCCGGCATGTTCGAGCCGATCATGGGATTGGGCGGCATCGGGCCCTGGTAATTGCTCGGATAGTTCACCTGGGCCACGGGGCGCTGCATGCCCAGGGGGGTTATCATGGGAGCCTGAGGCATCATGCCCGCGCCATTAGCAACCTGGGGCATCAAATAAGGGTTCATGCCGGGATAAGGGACCATTCCCGGAGGCACCAGCGCCGGCGGATAGCCCATTAGGCGCGGGTCGGGCAACGGGCCGTAGGGGCCCATGGCGACATTGGGAGGCATTGGGTTTTGCTGTCCCTCTCCGGGTTTGGGCGCCGCCTTGGCTTTGGCCGGGGTGAACGCGTTGACGTAAGCATTGGGCGCGGGAGGTTCCGGCACATTTGGGGGCGGCGGGCCAGGCGTCCGCAGCGGATTCGGAACTGTCACCAGCGGCACCGGCATATAGCGATAAGGAATCGGCAAGCCGTTCTGGGCGGCTACTACCGATCCGGACCCCATGGGCAAAGAAGGCATCTGGTCTAGCATGCCCCCCGTGGGCTGACCTGGGACCGTATTCGCAAGCCCATTCGTCAAGGGCGTAGCCGGAATCGGGCCCACCTTGGATTCCAAACGGGGCGACCTGATCTGGCCGGGATTCAGTAGCGGGTCGGTTTGCATTTGTCTTTCGGTGAACGAAGCAGGCGGCATGGCAACCTTCCCCTGGGCAACGGCCTGGGGAAGCGTGCCCGGGCCGCCGGGCACAAGATTCGAAGGCGTTGCCGGAGACGTCGTCCCTTGGGCCGGCATCCCCGAGGCCGCGGCAACCGAGATGGACGCCGGCGCTTTCGGCCCGGGCACCGTGGGGCCTTTGCCGGTCGGGGTCGGCTCGACAGTGGTTTGCCCGGGCTGCTTGGTCTTGGCGAACCAGGACTTGCCCCACATTTTTTGCCAGGTCGTTTTCTTTTCCTGGGCTTTGCACTCCGTGGCGGCCTGGGGCGTTTTAGCGGCCATTACAGCCGGCGGCGGCGAATTTGGCTGGCAGTCCGGCACCACCTTGGGCAGAGTGGTCGGTGTACCGGCCATCGTTGTGGCCAGGGGGGCGGAAGTTTTGCCGGTCCCGGTTTCAGCGGGGGTCACGGCGCATCCCGATGAAGTCGTTTTCTGGGCAACGCCAGTGCTTCCCGCGGAGGATTTCTGGGGGTCACACGAATTCTGGTTTTGGCCCAACGCCCCAGCCTGTCCCGCCAAGGACCCCGGCTGCTGGGCTTGATTGGGATTGGCCGGCCCGGTCATCACCTGCGTTTGCATAGACGAATTGGAGCCGGTTTTCCTGACCGGGCTGCCAGAGGACATTGCAGGCTGAGTTCCCTGGGCCATCGTGGACGTTTCCGGCTTCGGCAGCGGCGCCTGGTCGGGCACCTGTTTGCTTCCCGTGGGCATTTGCGCATAGAGATAGGTTCCGGTTCCCGGGATCCGCGCAGGCCCGGCAGAGGGCTGCCCGCACGGGCAAGCCCCACTGGGGGCCGGATTGCACGCCTGGTTGCCGCACCCTATCGGAGTGGGCGGATACCACATCTTGCAGCCGGGGCCCAACACCGGCTCCGGCGTCAACGTGATCAATTTCACATTGCTTTCGCTGAGGATGATCGGCTTGACTGGCTCAGGCTCCGCATGAATCCGCTCCGGGGGGACCGGAACGCCCGGAGGGGATGTGCGCCGATTGCCCCAATGGAAGATCCGCATGGACAGCGCCCGCATCTTGCCCGACTTGCCCTGGTAGGTCGTGGACGGGCCGTCTTCCACCAGCGTCAACATTTCTCCCGTGGCGATCACTTGCAACTGGAAAGCCTTGGCCCCGTTGGCCTGCTGCCAGCTAATCACGACCCGGCAAGGAAGGTCCTTGCCGTTTTCACGGACCGTCATGGTCCTGGTTTCCGTCGCGCTGGGCGATCCCGCCGGTTGACTCCAGGCCAGCCCTACCCAGGCCAGCGACACCACCAGCGCCCCTCTCCAGATTGACCGGACCATGCCAGGGTCTCCTTTGCCACCGCCCGGAAATTCCGGTATTTCTCACAAAGCCGTCTAATCCTTTCTTATCGGCTGAGTGAACCCTGTGCATCAATCCGAGTTTGCCGGGAAATCCTTTTTTCCGTAGTCGGGCCGAAAGGCACGACCAGGCAAGGTGAGGAACATAGGCTGCGGCTTCGATTCGAGATGGGCCTGTTCCCCAACGTGCTAGACGAGGCGAAGTCGAAGGGGATCGACATTCAGCCGAAATACATCCCGGCCGAGGTGTTCGACAAGCGGGCGGTCGAAAAGGGCCAGGTGGTTTTCCACGACGTGGCGGCGATCGAGGTAAAGCCGCTTGTGAAGGGAAAGACGGTGGCGGTGCAGCTCACCGATTTTTCGGTGTTCTACTCGCAAAACAACGCGAAGGCGACGGCGGAGTCGCTCAAGGAGAAGGGGCAGATCGTCAAGGTGAGCAAGGACAAGCACAGCATCGTGACGAAGGAAAAGCTGACCAAGACGTGGACCGACTGGATCGACTACTGGTCGGTGGATTTCGATTTTGAGAGCAAGCGCGAGATCATCGGCGTGAAAGACGAAGCGACCGGCGAGTTCGAGGAAAAATGGACGGGCGATTTCATCTTCGAGAACGAATGGCAGAGCTTTCGACGAAGAAGGATCGGTCGTTGGAATTGACGAGCGCGGCTTATGAATTTGAACCGGAGCGAAAGCGGGTGAAGATCGCGGTCAAAGTGGTGGACATCTTCGGCAATGACACCATGACGATTGTGGACGTGTCGCTGGGCAATCGCAAATGAGGCAAACCGCTTACTTCGTGCGCGGCTCCAGGGAGTTAATCATGGCGTTGGCGTATTCATTACGTTTACGAGGTATGGGACGTGGTTGCCGGGGAGCGCGAAGGGCTCGGTGGACGAAGAACACAACATCTACGGCACACCCTATTTGGAACCGGATGCCGGGCGGGAGCAACGAGCGCGTGAAGCGATGACGCAGCCGGTGTTTGTCATGAGCGCGGCGGAGCGGGAAGTCGTCTGCCAGGCGATACGAGAACGGGGTTGGGATTTATTGGCGGTGCACGTGCGCAGCAATCAAGTGCATGTGGTGGTATCGGCGGAGCGGGACCCGGGGCGCTTGATGAGCGATCTGAAAGGCCGGGCGTCTCGAAATTTGACGTTGGCCGGGTTTGACGATGCCGCAAGGCGCCGCTGGACGCGGCACGGTAGCACCCAGCACCTGTTCCGTGATGAGGAGGTAGAAGCGAAGATACGCTACACGCTCGACGAGCAAGGCGAACGGATGGCGTGGTATGCGAAAGAGCCGCGCACGAAGTAAGCGGGGAAATGCATTCCGCTTACTTCGTGCGCGGCTCGATCGGAGGTGACGATGGCACTTCACCCGAACTGGTTAAAGGCTTCCGGGAATACAAGGATTAAGGAGTTTCGTGCGGCCGATTACCGATAATCCTCGCGAATCGGATGGAAAATATCCAGGGCCTTGACTGGCTGGTCCAGGACGACCACCTTGTGGCGGACGTTGCCGGGGATTCGGTACATGTCTCCTTGCTGGAGGGTCTTTTCTTCCGGGCCGATAGTGAAGATTGCCCGGCCCGACAGCACCATGCCCACCTGCTCGTGCGGATGGCTGTGCTCGGCGACCACGGCATGGGGGTCCAGCTCCACAAACGACAGCATCATGTGCTCCGCCGAGCAGGTGGCGATGCGCACGCCGGGGAATATCTGGCGGCGGGAAAGCTCGTCCGCGGTCGGAAAGAAGTGGCTCATGTGCGGGGCTCCAAAGGAAAACCCCAGCCAGGATAGCCGGGGTGTAATGCAAATCTGCAATCTGCAATCTTATATTTGCAATCGTTCAGCGTCCTCCGTAGCCGCCGCCGAAGCCCATCTGGTAGTGCATTTCGGCTGGGCCCCGGATGATCAGGCTGCCTGGGGGGAAGAACGAGATCGTCGCCCCTTGCTCCCAGATGGCCGGCTCGACGGAGCTTTTGATGACGTTGATCAGCGACTGGACATTGGCCAGTTTCCCGAACCCGAAGGGGTCGAAATTTGGATTGGTGCCGACCAGATCGCCGATGGGATAAGTGCGGACGACCATCATTTCCCGGGCTTTTTGCGGGGTGACCACCTGGATGGCGGCCTCCTTGATGACATAGGTGAGCCCCTTGTCCGCCAGGATTTTCTTGAGGATGGTGCGCACGGTGGCCTTCTTGACTTTGAAGGTGACCGGCTCGTCCGATTCGATATTGGCCTCCTTCAAGGAGCCTTCATCGATAATGATGGGCTGGCCGGTCTTTTCCTGGAGGTATTCGATAACTTCCTTGAACTGGGTATCCTTGAAGTCCACCGACAGGGTGGAGTTGAGCATCTTGAGCAGGGCCTTTTCCTTGGCTGTCAATTTCTGCTGGCGTCGTTCCGTGGCGGCCAGGAACCGAGGCGTGATGCGCTGCTCCATCACCAGGCTGGCGGACTTGTCAATCTCGGCCTGGGCATCGAGACGGTTTTTCTCCGCCTTGAGCTTGACGTTCTTGGCGGCATCGAGGCGGTCCTTGGCGGTTTTGTAGATGTCCTTGGCGGTATCGGAAGGTCCTGGGGTTTTTCCCTGGGCCTCGCCGCCGCGGTCGCCCGGCCTGGTTGTCCTGGCGACTTCTTTCTTGGCGGCGGCTTCCTCGGCATCTTCCTGGGCCCGTGCCGCCTGAATCACGGCCCGCAAGCGATTGCGCACCTGCTGGACCAGGCTGGCGCGCTGGCGTTCGGTCAGGACCAGATCGTCTTCGAGCCGGCCCAGAATCCGCCGCAACACCTCCCGTGCCTCCACCGCTTCCAGGGTGCGCGACTGCGCCAGGGCGGCATTCACCTCGGCGATCAACTTTTGCGCCTTCAGGTCGTTCTGCGCCCTGATGCGGTCGAGGTCGTCCGCCCGGACTTGGCCGGACAGGATCATGCCGCAGAAGGTGAACACGAGGGCGAAAAATCGAGCCCGGAACATGACGTGGCTCCTAGTGGAGGGTGGTTTCCCCAATACCTCTAACTTACCCTGGCGAGCCGACATTCGCCAGCTGAAAATAAAAAAATAGCCTCACGCTACCAGAACGAAGCCGAACGCCGATCTTGCGCGCCGGTAATACTTAATTTATCGTTTCCGGCAGGGAGGGCGAGGCTCCGGCCGAGCCGGGGACCCGCGGCACCTTCAAGGCTCGGCAGGAGCCTCGCCCTCCCTAAATAAATCAAGAAGGAAAACGAGGAAAATCAGCTCAAAAGCCCAAGAAAGCGCTGGTAGGGCTCTTGCCACCTGTCCGGATTATTCGGCGTGTAGGTCCGAACCTCGAAAGACCGGCGGACGACTTCGCGGCCATCGGCAAGGGAACCGAGCAATCGCAGGCCGATGGCTTGAAGCAAAACGTTGCCGATGGCGGTGGCTTCGACGGGCCCGGCCAGGACCGGGCGATTGCAGGCGTCGGCTGTCAGCTGGCAGAGGAGGGTATTTTGGCAGCCGCCCCCCACCACGTGGATGACCTCCAGCCTTCGCCCCAGCAGTTCTTC
>WNFJ01541891.1_pt1 | contig 11640 bp, 14 predicted proteins | sample 5400461 | NCBI WGS metagenome assembly WNFJ01 (sample SAMN13153349, study PRJNA577476) | soil metagenome | isolation source: 115 cm saprolite on Douglas fir-dominated hillslope | place: USA:California | collected 2013-09-17
CTGGACTTCGCGCGCGGATAGTACTCCTGCAAGGCTGCGAAGCGGTGACGCGAGGTCTGCAGCACCTGGCCGATCAGATATTTGGTCAAATCGAAGTTGTCGCGCGCGACCGCCAGCAGCGGTCCGATATTGGCCAGCCGGATTGACTCGAAGAGGTCCGTAAGCGAGCCGTGTTTCAGAAACTTGGTGGAAAAACCCGCATAGGGTCCGAACAGAATAGAATGCTTACCGTGGATCACGCGGGTATCGAGATGGGGAACCGACATTGGCGGAGAACCGACCGATGCCTTGCCGTAGACCTTGGCGTGATGCCGCTTGTTGATCTCAGGATCATCGCAGCGCAGCCAGATGCCGCTGACCGGAAATCCGCCGTAACCCTTTCCCTCCGGGATGCCGGATTTCTGCACTCCGGGATGCCGGATTTCTGCAACAGCGGCAGTGCGCCGCCGCCGGCGCCGAGATAGACGAACTTGCCCGCGGTCGAACGCACGTCGCGGTTCTGGGTATCCTTCACGTCGAGGCGCCAGCGACCGCCCGGCTCGCGACCAAGATTGGTGATCTGATGCCCGTAGTGGACCGCAAACCCTTTCAGTCCCCGGAGATGGCCGACGAGGCTGCGGGTGAGCGACCCGTAGTCAACGTCCGCGCCAGTGACGATGCGCGTGGCGGCCACTTGCTGATCGGTGGCGCGGCCCTCCATAACGAGTGGCACCCATTCGGCGAGCTTGCGCTTGTCCGCTGAGCCAGCCGCTGGTGCTCCTTGGCCTTCGATTCGGCATCTTGCGTATTCGGCTCGACGTGGTGAGCGGCATACTCTTCGCCATCAATCGGAGCGACATGCGGTGGGTCTCGATCGAGATATGGTCTTCCGATTCCGAGCTCTTTTTCGTGCGTATCGATCCATTTCCACAATTGCCCACCGGAAGCCAATCGTGCTGCACGTGTCTCGCCCTTTACGCTCACGATATCGGCCGCTAACCCGTGACCATAGCCGCCGCGGAAGCTTCCACCATGATATGACCTGTCGCTTTGAGCCTTCAGGCCCGTCGCGATGGTTTGCCGATAGTCGTCGCGGAATGCGCACGTTATACCTGGCATCAGGCCGGCCTGGTCGAGCGCGCGCAGCGCGTGATAGAGTGTGACCCTGAAACTCGGGTCCATGCCGCCAATCACGTAATCCATGGGAGGCATCCCGGCCCTTTCAGCAGCATTTGGATCCTTCCACGTGAAATCCTCTTCTACGAGCTTCATGATCGTTTTTGTGACAGTCCTGGTTTTGCCTTTCCGTGTAACCATCACCTTTGTCTGTTCCGGCACCTTGATCGTATCGATTTTTCGCGTTCGCTGGTATAGCGACCAGAGGTAGCGGTCGATGCAAATCTGCGCCACCATGCACTCGTCGACGCTATCAACCACACTCATGTCGATCGAACTTGTCTCGACCAAATTCGCGCCCATTGAACCCGTGGTTATGTCTGCTTGGGCAAGCGCCGCACCAGCAAAGAGCAGCATTCCGAAGCTGCCGCATGCGGAAGAGTAGAGTACCTGCACGAGACTCATCCCCCTTCCCCTACCTATTTCATTCCATGCCAACCACAAAAACCCTCAGCAAGCTGCACGCTCGAATGTGAGCGATGATACGTGGAAAATCGCTCAAGCGTGTTGCCAGTCCACTTTGTGGCAGGATGAACCCACGACGAACGATCAGCCCTATACCGGTCACCGATAACAACGTTACCCCCGGTGGATGGTTTCGGTGGCCGGAAACTTAATGATGCGGGGCTCGATATACGGCACGAAGCGCGTATCGCCGAACACGCCGGACCAGGGGAGAAAAGCGGTGCCTAAGGGGATACTTGCCGATGCGTTGCGGATCGACGAACCCGTAGCGATGACCTGCAAGACGGCGTCACCATGACAAAGCACGTAGCGCGACACCGGGAACGACCCGCGCGTGCACCCCGACGGCAGCAACGGCAAGTCGTTGCAGGCCTCGCGCTCGATGATGCTGGTCACTTCGAAAGCCAAGTCCCGAAAGCCAAGTCCCCGCTGGAAAACGCCAGAAGATCGTTGGCGTGGTGCCGCCCAATGCGATCGCAAACGCCGCGTTCTGGGCCAAGGCGTTGATCTTGTCCGCGTGAGCCGCACTACCTGCGCTTGCGAGGCCGGGAGGACGTTGAGAGATGCGGCGCTGCCGCCCTCGCTCTCATGTTTGACGACGAGGTAGGTGCCCAAGCACTATGAGGAAGTCACGAAGGGCGAAGTGATGGACCGAAACGCCAGGAGTTCCGCATGCCCGTGCTGGCGAGCCGCGCCCTGCGCTGCGCTTCGGCTTCCGCAGCCCGTCGCGCTGTGGTCACGTCGTTGTCTGCCGTTGTGAATGGTCAATCGCCTCCATCGTCCGTTCCAGCGTATTCGCCGCCGGGCAGGACAACCGCCACTCCAGGCCTGAGGGAGCGTAATCAAGCTGGACCTCTCCGCCCAGCGTCCGCTTTGCCATCGTATCGATGACCGTGCTGCCGAAGCCCCGTCGCTCCGGACGTCGCACGGGCGGCCCGTTGCGCTCAACCCAGCTGATTGCGAAGATATCACCGTCAAGCCGCCAGCGAACGTCGACACGGCCGGCGTCCGTCGAGAGTGCGCCATATTTGCCGGCATTGGTGGCAAGCTCGTGGAGCGCGAGCCCGATGGCTTGCGCGGAAACCGCCGTCAGACGCAGCTTGGGGCCGTGCACCGCGATCCGAGAGCCAATGAGATCGCCGAAATGCGCGAGCTGGGCGCGCACCAAGTCCTCCACATCCACTCCCTGCCAGTCGTTCCGGACCAGCAGGTCTTGGTTGGCCGCGAGCGCCTGGATGCGCTCAGTAAAGCGCCCGATAAAGTCTTTAGATTCAAGACCCGCAGTCTGGCGGGCGATTGCCTGCACGAGGCTGAGCAGATTCTTGACGCGATGGCTGGCCTCACGCATGAGGAGGCGAATCTGCTCCTCGTGAGCTTTTCGCTCGGTCACATCCTGGGCCATGCAAACAAACAGGCGTTGTCCATCCGATTGAGTTCCCAGGGGAGAGGCAACAAAGCTCCAAAGGCGCTCGCGACCTTCTTTGGTGCGGACCGTCAGGTCGACCCGCAGCGCCTCGGGCTCTATCGAAATCATCTGGCGGATTTGCTCGAGCACCTCGCGCGAGCGTTCGCGGTAAGCGCGATCCGTCCAGTCCTCCATTCGACGCAGCTCCTCTCTCGAATAGCCGGCTTCTTCGAGAAAGCTTCGGCTCACCGCGAGGATTTGCTCTTGATCATCGAACAGGAGCGTTGGCAATGGTGAGTTGAGGAGCGCGGACCTGAACCGTTCCTCGCTCGCGCGCAAGCTCGCGAGTGTTTCGGCGCGCCGACGTTCTTCCTCATAGGCTCGCCGAATACGCTCGCCTTGCACGCGTTCGGTGATATCCATGCCGGTGGGAATGACCACAGCCACACGGCCGATTGCGCCCTGATCGGCATGCAAGCAAAGTCGACGACGTGCTCGGTGCCGTCCGCCCAAAAGTAGCGGGATTCCCCGCGAAAGGGCTCGCCCGCAACCGCTTGCTCGACCGCCTTTCGTACCCATTCCTGCATTTCAGGCGAGCGGTTCCACCAGCCACACTCCCAGAATGGCTTGCCGATGACGCTCTCACGCGTAAAGCCGCACCCCTCGACGGAGGCGCGATTGGCATCGACGACTCTGCCTTCGAGGTCGAGACGGCCCGCAAACAGGCCCTGCTCATAAATTGCCCGGAACTGCTCGTTGGCTTGGCGCAACTGCCGGTTTGCCTCGTCGAGTTCGCGGCTTTGGACCACCTCCAGGCGCCTCGACTCGCCACTACGCTGCAGGGCGGCCCCGTTCGCAAGCACCAGATCGGTCACGTCCTCAACGCAAAGGACGATGTATAGAACTTCGCCGCGATCGGACAGTACTGGGGAATTCACAGGCGACCAGTAGCGCTCTTCAAAGCCTTCGCCCTCGGGACGGCGAATATCATATTTTTGCATCGCCATCGTCTCGGCGCACCGACTGACGATAACCCTTTCAAGAGAGGCGCGCAGAATAGTGCTAGGACGAGTGCCCTCCTCATCGGGATTGTCCGGAAAGACATCGAAGATGGGGCGACCCACGATTGCCTGGCGTTGCTTCCGTGTCGCTCGGAGATAGGCATCGCTTGCGTCGAGAATGGTAAATTCCGGATTCTTATCCAAAAGCAAGAACAGCGCTGGCGCGCTCTCAAAGATCCTTTTGTATTCGAGCAGCTCCGAGACCAGTGTCATGGGTTCGTGATAGCCGCGATGGTGATGGGGTTCTACAACGCGGGGGATTTGCAGTTGACGCGAGCGTCATGAAGGCAAACTCGAGCCGATATCCAAGCGCCCGACGAATTGAAGCAGCTGCGTCATGAACTTTCGTGCATCACGGAGTGCTGCACGGGCATGGTTCTACCCGGTAGTGACAGTTAATACTGAACCGACCGGTTCCCATAGCGTTAGACGCGATCCGCAACCGCCACGTTGTGCATCTCTGTTCCGGTAGCTAGTGCGTTTCCGGCGCTGAACAAGGTTCCCTGATGACCGCCTGAGGGCGAAGTGACGCAACCTTGTCAGGACAGCGCTCCGGGCAAGGTCACGGCCTATTGCCATCGCACGGCGATTAGCTTGCTAGCGCCCGTTCTGAAGCCCGCCTCTATCACGCGGTGGATCATTTCCAGTTCCTCCGGCTGAGCACGCCACGAACCAGCTCAACGAGTGCTTCGTTACGTCCCCCGTTGGAGTCGAATGGCAACCGTCGAATGCATCTTCCGCGCTGACAGCAAGTTTCAATGGAACCAAATGGCCGATACAGCTTTCCGCCAAAGAGCGCAGCGAAATGGCTATCGAAACGACGGAGCGGCGCGGCATGTGGTCGACGGAGAACTTCAATGAGTGACTTGAAAGGAAAAGTAGCGGTCGTGACCGGCGCATCGAAGGGTATAGGCGCGGCGATTGCCAAAAGCTTGAGCGCGGCAGGCGCCGCGGTCGTGGTGAACTATTCCTCCAGCAAAGATGGCGCGGATCGCGTTGTCGCTGACATCAAAGCGAACGGCGGTACAGCCATTGCGGTCAAGGGCGACGTCGCCAAGGCCGCCGACGTGCGGCGACTGTTTGCCGAAACCAAAAAGGCCTTCGACGCGCTCGATGTGCTGGTGAACAATGCCGGGGTCTACAAGTTCCTGCCGCTGGCAGAGATAACCGAGGATGAGTTCTATCGTGAGTTTAACATTAATGTGCTCGGTACGATCCTTGCCACAAGGGAAGCGGTAAAGCATTTCGGGCCGAATGGCGGTAGCATCATCAACATGAGTTCAATCGCGAGCGCAGGAATGCGCGAGGCCGCGATCTACTCCGCGACCAAAGGCGCCGTCGATGCGATTACGCGTGGGCTCGCGGCGGAGCTGGGGCCGCGAAAGATCCGGGTCAACGCTATCGCGCCGGGCGGAGTCGAGACCGAAGGCACGCACAGCGCCGGCATCATGGGCAGCGATTTCGAGAAGGCGATGATCGCAGGCACGCCGCTTGGTCGCATCGGACAGCCTGACGACATCGCCCGCGTCGCTGTTTTTCTTGCCTCCGATGATTCCTCATGGCTTACAGGCGAAAGACTAGCGGCGGCGGGCGGCTTATCCGCCGGCGCGCAGGCGCCATAAGATCTTTGGCATCCAGGCGTGCCCGCAGGACCGGCCACGCGCCATACTAACCGAATGCCAGCAGCACGATCGGGCGCAGGTTGAAACGAAATTCACGCCAGCTCATGGCCACGCCCGCCGAGTAGATCAGCGGCGGTAAGATTCCGAACAGCACCAGTTCCGGTGCCAGCTCGATACGCGGCAGGCCGCAATAACAAGAAGAATGGAGGGAGCAGTGTTGAACCGGCGTGCGATGATTCCTACAACGACGAGCACCGCAAGTAGCAATAGAAGTGTTTGAATCGTCGCTGTCATTGGTCACATGGAAGGGGATGAGCGTGGTCGTCAGGCCATCACAATTACGGCGACCCCGGACCCTAGCAGGTAGTCCGAAATAAGTATGGCCTAAAGACGTGGTCGGGGCCTCCATTCCTTTCAAGGCCTCCCCGAGCGCCCTGGCATCGAGCGACAATTCCACGACGGCTTGGTGCAACCTGACATTCTCCGCTTCGAGGAACGAAAGGAGACTTATCGGTCGGCACCCAGGATTGTCTTGGTTATGCGATTCCCGATCAGATGAGCTTGGATCAACGGTCCGTATCTTCAATACTGATACCGGGTTCATCGCCCACCCCATAGGTGCACCTTCGCTGGCGAAAATCGTCGCTAGCCTGGATTTCCACGGAAGGGGATTGCACTGACATCGGAATCTCTAAGGGATTCATGTGACTCTGCAATTTGGTGCCTCTCATCAGGCAAAAGGGTGCGAGCGGATGACAAGCAAGAAGACGGCGCGTAAACACCCTATCAGATCACCCTTTCGGATGACGAGTTATGCACCTCTCGGAGCCGAAATAGCTGAGAAATGGCGCTTCAAGTGAACATCATGTCAGGCGATTTTCGGTCCGTGGAAATCCAGGCTGGCCAAAGCGCGGGACAGGAGCGCGCCGGGGCCAATGACGACTGATCGCCATAGCCTCCGGGGTGGATCAGAGCTGGAGTCAGTCGCGATGGCAGAGCACCGCGATGTTTTGTTGTCGGTCAGCTTTTCGACACGTTCGACAAGGACCCAAGCGGCGTGTTCGCCCTGCAACACTCCCGCAACGATATGAGCGATCGCCATTGCTGGACGTGCATGGCGCAAGTCGACGCGGCCGTATCACGTAGGTCGCCGACGCTAAGCCGCGGACGATATTTGGATGACTGACAATCCGGTCAGTGCCGCCGCCCGCAAGCGAACCGGGTCAAGCTCCACCACCGCTTGCCGCTGCAATAATTCGTTTGGCGATTAGTTTGCGCACTTCAGGCTCGCCGCCGCCGTGAAGTTCTTTACAGGCAGCGTCAAAAGCTTCACCCATTGCCGCAGTCGCCTTAGGCTCAAACACCCCATGTTCTATGGAGGGATCAATTGGCATGACCGCTACCCCCGCAGGAGTCCCGCCACAAATTGAACACAAGTAAAGGGCTCGTCAAGTATAATTCCGGTATGTTTTGATTTTGCATTGCTGGCCTCCACAAGCCCGGCTCGCAAAATCTGTTTGCAGGCCGCTTAGCGCCAGCCTGCCCTTTCGAACGTGTGGCCCGTACTTACCGACGCTACGCGTTGTCGGTATCCTGACTGCTTTCCATTGGCTCATCGAGTTGCTTTAGCAACGCGGCCATCCTGTCGGGGATCGGCTCGCGTAACACATCAGAATGAAGCTGCCGTAACTCTGCGCCTATGGCGGTGAGCACCGCCTTCAAGTCAAAGCCGGCGCGGCGTTCCATGCCGACCAGCGCGATCTCCTGGGCTTGCGTCGAAATAGTCGCTGGCCCATCGCTTCCGGAGAAGCAGTCTGCCGCGGTAACGAAGCGCCCGCGAGGTTTTGTTGTCGGTCGGCCTCTCGACACGTTCGACAAAGAAATGGTGGGGGTCAGATTCCGGTGGATATCATTGGGGTGTGTCGGGTACGCGACAATCGCCAACGAACGATTCAGATAGCTATAGGCGTCCCTAATGGGGACCCCCAGTACCCCCCAAAACACATCATTGACTTGCCCCGCCCTAGCCGGCGCGGGGTTCCGCCACTTCGGACCTCGTCAGAGGTCCGGCCGGCCGAATGTCAAACCACTTCCATAGCATTTTTCATATCACTGCCTTGCGATTGCCGAGGCTGGGCCACGAGGATTTGCCCCCTGACGTGGCCAGCCGCAGCGGCGTCGGCGCCGAGCGAGGCTGTTCGGCCAGCGTCGCCATAATGAAGCCCAATCACAAGGATGCACGCCGCACAGTTCACGGCCGCGGGCGTGACGCTCTCGCCGAAGCTGATTTTGGCCACGCGAAAAATCACGACGCCAAGTTTCCGCGGGACGCGGTCAGCCTGTGTTGGCTCCGCGACAGTCGCCGATGCACGACTGAGATACGTTGGAATGTCGTAACAGGACACCACACCCCTTACCTCGTTGACTTGCCCCGCCCTAACCGGCGTGGTTTTTCCGCGATTCCTACGATGTCGCACACAACCACCGTGACGCCGCGAGAACGTCACCTCAGCGCGAAACAGCGCCGGGCGCTCGAAATACTTGCCGCCGCAGGGCTGCGTGGCTGCACAGGGGCGACATTGCTCGCCCATGGGTTCAGCGTCGATATGTTAGCTGACCTGGTCCGCGACGGGCTCGCCACGGCGCACCGCCAGACCATGAGGATCGGCAGGCGGAAGATCCAGATTGCCCGCATGAGGATCACGGACGCCGGCCGGAGGGCGATCGAAGGCTGATCGACCGCGGACCGTGGCCACGTCCGCCGGAGGGCCGATGAGCGGCCTTTCGTCCCAGGAACGCGCCGATTTGGCCGGCGTTGGATTCCCGGGTGGGGCGCAGGAGTATGCCTTACGCAGCCGCGGCCTTTTATCCGCAGTCAGCCCCGAGGCCGAAACGTCAGATGTAATCCTGGGCCCGCATGCGAAGGCAGTTATTTTGCCGAGCGATAGGAGGGTCTCAAATGCGCGCACAGATCACAAAAACAGACTTCACCTGTCAGCTGGTCACGATAACGTCGAAGAAGTCTTTCACCAAGGTCACCGGTGAAATCGAGCGCCTGTTTCAACACTATGACATCGACAAGCTCAGAGCCTTAACGGCGGCCGGGGACACAGAGAAACTTGCCGCCTATGTGAAGCAAGTCGGCGAGCCAACCGGATTCGGGATTTTCTTTCAACTGGATCAGGGATCAACAATGAGGCTCGCGGGAATACCGATTGAGTCGAGATTTTATCTCCTCGGCAACGCCACCATAGCGCAGGGACTTTTTCGGTATTCCGCGCCGGCAGGCTTGGGGGCGCCAGTGCGTTTTTGTGTATCGCAGCGCGATGGCGAAGCGACACGAATCGACGTCGATCTATCGACCTCGTTCTTCACTCAATTTCCGGAGCTAAGCGCCTCTCCGGTTCCTGCTGAATTGGACGAACGTATGCTTCCCTTGTTGGAGAGGGCCGCCTGTTAAAGCAGCCGGCGGGCTCAGCAGAGACGTACGCTGGATTCTCGGCAATCCCCTGATCGCCATCACGACGATCCGCCACGACATGATACGACCGGCGACCGAAAGAGGACGCCCAATGACGGATCTCCTCGACTTCGCACTTCAGGCTCATGGCGGCTTGGAGAACTGGAAAGGCGTCACCGGAGTCGACCTTCGACTGACGCTCGGCGGTTATCTCTTCGAGATCAAACAGCATCCGGATGGGCTTCGCACCGCCCTCGTCAAGGTTGATGCCCGCAGACCGCGCACGCTCATCGTGCCGTTCCGAGAGCGGGGAAAGCGCGGGATCAACCAGGAGGGCAAAGTAAGGAGACGACCATGAGCAGTCGACGAATTCTTATCACCGGAGCGACCGGCGAGACTGGCCGCTACACGACCGATTTGTTGCTCAAGGAAGGCTTTGCGGTCCGTGCGTTTGTCCATAAGGCGGACGAGCGTTCCGATAAGCTCAAGGCTCGCGGCGCGGAAATCGTCGTGGGCGATCTGCTCGAGTTGGGAGAGGTGCGATCGGCGCTCAAGGACGTGGACGCGGCCTATTTCGTTTATCCGATCCAGCCCGGCCTGATCGATGCCACGGCGTACTTTGCGCAGGCTGCCAAGGACGCCGGCCTCGATGGTGTCGTGAACATGTCGCAGATTTCTGCGCGCTACGATTCGAAGAGCCACGCCGCGCGGGACCATTGGATTGCCGAGCGGGTATTCGACTGGTCGGGGGTTCCGGTGACCCACATTCGCCCGACCTTCTTCGCCCAGTGGCTTACCTACCCGCATAGCCGGAAGCACATCGTGGAGCGTGGTGTGATCAGCGAGCCTCTGGGCACTGGTCGGCATGCCCCGATCGCGGCCGAGGACCAGGCGCGTCTGATCGCGGCGATCCTGGCCGATCCGGCGCCCCACAAGGGGCAGATCTATCCGTTGTTCGGACCCGTCGAAATGGACCAGGCCGGTATCGCGAAGGCGGTCGGCGAGGTGCTCGGCCGGCCCGTCGACTATGAGCCGATCAAGATCGAGGTCTACCGCCAGCGTCTTGAGGACGCCGGCGTCATGCCGCCCTTCCTGATCCAGCACCTGTGTGCGGTCGCGCAGGATTATCAGGACGGCATCTTCGCCGGGACGGACGAGGTGATCGGCCGGGTCACGGGCAAGCCGCCGATGACGGTCCAGGAATTCGTCACCGCTCATATCGACCTGTTCAGGCCCGCAGACGCCGGGCGCTGAGGACGGAGCCGGGTTCGGCGCCTGCGCCGGCCGGCTCGATCGCTAATGCTAACCCCAGTCGAAAGTATTGCTCATTGTTTCGACACGCTCGACCACGCTGCCCCGATCCTGGTGACAGGCGCCACCGACGCCACGGCGGCAGCGGTCGCGCCGCGCCCAAAGCCTGATCGCGAAGGGCTTCCGGGTACGGGCTCTGGTCCGCCAGATGGACGACCGCGCGGATGCGGTGGCTGCTCAAGGTGCCGAGCTGGTCGTGGGCGACTGCGCTGACTACGCCAGCCTGCTGCGCGCTCTGGACGGCGTTCGCTGTGGCCCGTGTCGAGGCGCGTCAACAAGATCGGCAGCGGCAATGACGATCCCATGCTGAGCGACGAGGGTGCCTGAACAGCATGATCCGATCTGACCTGACAGCACCGCCGACCTCATGCGAAAGAGGGCGGCGGAGCGCGGCCGAGGAGTCTGCACGGGACGAAGCGGTGCATGTGGTCGAGCGGCGGAACCGTGCGCTTGCAGCCGGACGTGGCGCCCTGTGGTCACCGACGATCCGACGCGCCGTAACGGCTGGCACGGGACGCGTCATGTCTTCGCGCCTCGACGCGACCGCAGGTTCTCCGCAGGAAATCTATGAACGCTTGCAGCGGCGCAGCCACCTGTCGCGGCGTCGGATAAAACAGGAAGACTGCGGCTGAGCACGACCGCCAGTCCTCCAGTATGGGAACCAGCCGCCGCATTGGTCGTTTGTCCCGAATAACCATACGAATTAATACGGCCCCATCGAATGGACCCGCCCGCCGTCATCTTAGCTGTCGAAACTGAGGAGAAGAAATATGAGCGCCGCTGCCGCCAACCCCGACACGATGTTCTAACCAAGGAGAAAGCTGATGTCCGAGACCAATAAAGACATCGCCGTCGCCTTCTACAAAAAAGCCCTGTTCGAAGGCCGGGTCGAAGATGCCTTCCGGCTTTACGCTGTTCCCACCTATCGCCAGCACAATCCGCTGATCGAAGACGGCATGGAAGGCTTGAAGAAGTTCGTTACCTGGATCACGTCGAATCATCCGGATGCTCGCTGCGAGATCAAGCGGGTCTTTGCTGACGGCGACCATGTTATCCTTCACAGTCATTGGCACGGCCTGTCCGATAATCCTCGCGGAGAGGCGGTGGTGGACATCTTCCGCCTGGAAGGCGGCAAGTTCGTCGAGCACTGGGACGTGATCC
>WNFJ01172091.1_pt1 | contig 11639 bp, 10 predicted proteins | sample 5400461 | NCBI WGS metagenome assembly WNFJ01 (sample SAMN13153349, study PRJNA577476) | soil metagenome | isolation source: 115 cm saprolite on Douglas fir-dominated hillslope | place: USA:California | collected 2013-09-17
TGAGCAAACGATGGCAGTTCAAAAGCTGCGGGCATGCAGCCGGCCGCGAAAGAGCCGCCAGCGCCGTGTTCTTTTGAACTGCCATCGTTTGCTCAGCCCGGACGTCCGGTCGAAATCAAGGGACGGTTTACCGGCGATGCCGGCCAGACCGGGGTAAAGATGGGCGGCAAAGACGCCAAAGTGCTGGCGGAATCGCCGCGTAAAGTCGTCGTGCGCGTTCCCCCAGACCTGGTTGGCATGAGCGGCATTGAAGTGTTTGAAAAAGGCCAGCCTGTAGCCAAAGGGGAATTTCGCAGCATCGGCGTTAAGCTCTCTGCGGGCAAAACCAACCTGCTCAAAGGAGAGCGGACGCAACTCAGCATAACAATCTATGGTCTGGAAGGATTAAAAGAGCCCGTCTCGCTGCGTCTGGAGAACAACTCACCCGGAGTGGTGACGATTAAGGGAGGAAACGTGCAAACGTTTTCCGTCGACCCTAAACAGGTGGTAGATGGCCAAGTTCTCTTAACCCGCACCTTGAGCGGAATCCGGCCTGGCGCATTCGCGATATCCGCTTTTGTTGAAACCCATCTGCATCCGGTGAATGCTGCGCCGCCCACATTACAGTGATTCACGAGCAAGGCGCGCCAGCCCGCGGCCCCTAAGGACAATTTGTTGACATATGCGGCAGTACAGGTTGTTGCAGAGAAGCGGGAATTTGTCTTAGTAGGGCGCCGGTCAGCGAACATAATTGCTCATCGCAAAATTGCGGTAAAGATCTCGCGACAGCAGAGCGAGAGTTCCACTCTGCTGTCGGCGAGATAGTTAACTTAAGTTTCTAACCAACAAAAAGGAGGCTTTTTGTTGATCCATTCAATCGGTCTTAGTGACCCCGAGGTGTTGTCACAACCGCCGGAACCAAGGAGGTACTATTAGCGAAGTAAGCGTCTGCAATAACTCCGTTGATCGGCAGATCATGTGTTATGACCAGAAAGCCACCCAGCCCCGCCACAATGTTGATGGATAGACCCGGCCCCAGGGCTACGAGCTGACGCGCGCCAGGCTGAATCGTCAGGTTAAATGTGGTGTTACCAGCGCCGCCGCTGTCGGTGGTGGCAACCATCGTCACATGGGCGATCTGGTTCGTCGTGTTTTGCACTCCATACACCGTCAGGTATCCCTGTGCCGTGGCCCAGCGCGGGTTATAAAGGGAAGTTTCCATAGCGGAAACATCAACATAACGCCCCACGGCGCCATTGCTGTCGGTGACCTTAAGATAGACAGTTTCATTGGCCGCCGCGGTAAAGCTAAAGCGGGTGGAGTTGACCGGCAGGCCAGGATTGGCGTTGATGGTGCTTACCGTTCCAGCCAGAGCTGCGCTGCATGCATTGTCTGTATATGCTATCGCCGTTATATCGGTATTCACATCGTCATAGACACTGGCTACCTGCACCGAATAGGAACGCCCCATAGTGGCAGGGAACTGATAGTAGTTGGAGCTGCTTGGGCCTACAAAATCAAACTTGGTGCCGTCACCATCTCCTCTAAGAGGAGACGCTGTATTGCAGGCAGCCCCCGCGAAGACCATAGACGAGGTCAACAAGATTACTGCTATAGTGAGAATGCTAGCTTTCATGTGTTTTCTTAGCCTCCAAAAATTGTTGGAATACTTGAAGTTAACTGGGGAGGATTTACTTTATATAATGCATTTCACCTTCCTGTCAAGCAGAAACTCTGAATTTCCAGGATTTGGACGGAAATACGCCCTCACGAAAGTTCAGGGACGTTTGGTCAGGGGTAGCAAGATCCTACGTCCTCCCCAGTCGCGCGTACCCTGATCAGGCATCATGAAGCCGCCCTGTGGAAGGTAAATGCCCACGCCCAAGGCAACCGCCTGCGCGCTTAGCTCCAACGGGTAATGGAGGGAATCAACGCGAACGGCGCGGCCCTGAGGATGATACATCTTCCCTCTCACATTAAATTGTGCGTTGCCAATAATCGCCCCTTTTGCATCAAGGAGATGAACAAAAAAGAAACAATCAGGCGCAGGTTCCACCTGAGAAGGCTCCCACCATATGTTAACTTTCAGATCGCTCCCTTCTGTTTCAATCCCCAGAGCATCTAACCTATAAAAAGGACCAAAATTTACGTTCGCAATGAGAGGAGCATTCTGTTTCAGCAGATTCTGGAGGTCTTGTTGAGAAAGCCAATGGTGGGAATTAACCTTGCGGAAATTGTCGCTCCAAACGTGAGATTCCAACAGGCGATTGAGAGAAGCCGCGAGGCTTACAGGGTCCCGAATTTCCAGCAAACGATTGTGTTTTGTTTCTGATTTCACGGTTACTCCATCTTTTGCAGTGAGACTGGAAAACCAGGCATTGAATATGAGTTTCTGATCCGCAAAGCTGGAGACCAAAGTGCGGGTAAGAACGGCTTGCCCCTGGTTTTGATCGAGGATAGGGCTGAAAAGAACATAATCTGAATTCACAATTCCATCAATGCTGTAGCCGGGCACGCTCTGCCAATCGACCGGCAAACGGACATAAAAATCTGCCCGGTCCGGATATATCGTTGCCTCATAAACGCTGACACTCTCGAAGGCGCGGGTGGAATCTCCTGAATCGAGAGAATAAACAAATGCATCGTGTTTCCCGGTCCGCAATTCCTGAACAAGCTGCTGGGCCTGTTGGATCTCAGCCCCATATTCACCAGAAGAAAGGTTGACCCCCCAGATCCTCTCCCATCGGGATGCCGGGCTGCTTTGCAGCAAGAGCATGAGCAATCCGCTGGCCGTAACAAGCCAGACTCCCCACAGCAGCATTCGCCATGGGAAGGACATCGCTGAGAGTGTCTCCAAAACAGCAGGCATGAATGTAACGATTGCCATGAGGGCAAATGGGAAAAAATACCGAATGATGTCTCCTCCGGTTGAACCCCACCAAAACCAACCGCCCACCGCAAGATAGAGAAGACCAAAGAGGTATGCCACCCTGCAAACAGCGCCGCTTTGTCTGAAACCGCATATTGCCCTTTGGGGAAAGAGGGCTGCAAATAAGAAAAAAATCCCCAAACTCAAAAATATCCCGAAGCCAAAGCTGGCGTGGATTTTGGCGGACATGGGGAAATAGGCATACACATTCTCCGCCTTCAGCAATTGGACTGCAGTTTTGCCAAAGTGAATATTTTGCGCTGAGAAATATTCTGTGCGGTAGCAAGCCAGCAATACAACAGAGAAAACCCCGCCAAACAGGAACAGCCCGAACCAGAGCACTCTTTTTAATTTGTTTTTTTGAAAAGAGATTTCTTCACGTTTCAGTGCAAACAATATTATGCAGAGCCATGCCGCGGCCAGCAAAATCAGGATTAAAAGCCCAACCGGCTTGATGAACACGCAGAGAGCGCCCATAAGGGCCCCGAGGACAAGAAAAGTTCCGGAGGCGTATCGCACGCTGCGCAGAATGGAAGCGGCACCGACAGCAGCTATTCCCGATAAAAAATTATCAACGAGTCCCCAATGAACCGGCCAATAGACTCCCTCGACTGGTTCAAGGTGATAAAACATCGGCAAGGCGGTTAGAAAGATTGTTGCAAGTACCAGATCCCATTGGCTCCGACCACCTAAAGTTCGACTCCAAGCAGCAATATAGATTGCAAGCGCGAACGCAATGATAGGTAAAAAAGTTGAACGAAAGTAGAAGTTACGAAAATCAGGATTGAACCCCGCGGGGCCAGCCACCAGCACTGTTCCGGGTGGGCGTACGGTAGGAGCTGCATTGAAGGGATTGACCATGGGTCGGGCGCGAAGCCCCGTCCAGACGGTCTTCGCTTTTTGAAAATAGGTGGCTGCATCGTAAGCCGGCGGTTGTACTGCAGCTTGGGACCTTTGCCAAAGAGCAACGCCGACCAGCGTAAGCCACAGGAGAAGAAATAGAAGAGCCAGCCATGATCCGTGCCGTTTCAAAAAGGTCTCAATCATGATGAGGTTGGGCGCGCGTGAATATGCCCTTCACATCCAGAAATGCTCCCTTCAATGTAACATTCCCGCATCAGCAAGCCCTTCCAGCGCCATTCTGCGATTTCCCGAATTCGCATTGCCTACAATGTACAGGGATGGGAATGGGTCACAAACCAAATGGAAAGTGCAAACATAAGCAAAAAGATGCATTCAACAAAAATTCCCGGGGATCGATTCAGAAAACGGACCGAGTGCCCTGAATTTGCCGGCACGCGGGCAAGACCTTTACCGTTCCCCAGTTGCATCAGAATGCGGCGGCTTGGGGACTCTATGGATATGAAAATTAAATGACAGGTCAAAAGCAGCATAAGCCAGAAAATAAGATAAGCAAACGGTCCAGCAACCCAGCTCGAACTGATGCAGGCCAATCTTGTCTGGTAATAGCGCAGAAAAATCCAATGGACGAGGTAAACGGAATAGCTGATTTCTCCGAGAAGAACCGGAAAAGGCGCGGAAAGCATGCGCGAAATGAAGCCCTTTTCATGGGCAAAACAATAGATTAAGAAAGCAAACAGGGGAGCCGCCCCGCTATGACAGAGCCACAAGGTGCCTGCACGTCCCAGCCATACCTCTCCAGCCTTCCAATACGACGGATTACTGGGATCTTGATACAATCGGGCAATACAAAATAGACCTAGCACAACCAGGCAAATAGCACCCAGCTCGACCAGTGTCCCCATTCCTTTGCCATAAGAAAATCGCTCCCTGGTTTTACTCCATGCCAAGGCTGCTGTCATTCCCAGAGTGAATTCAAACAGATGCGGCAGCGGATGAATGTAAATCAAAGCTTCAACGCTGCTTCCGGTGGCGCTTCCCGTGTTATAGGGCATGTTGACATAGTTGCAAATCCCAATAAGGGAAACTAAAACCAGGCAACTACAGCCTAATTTTATCCACCAATTCCTGCTCCAACGATGAATCAACAAGGGGAACATCAGATAAAAAAAGAATTCAGTCGCGATGCTCCAAGAGGGAGCGTCAAAAGCGAAAAAGTATTTCTGTTGCCCAAACCAAGATTGGACCATGAAGACGTGGGTAAAAGCCACCAACCTGGCGTTGACTCCCGGAAGAACCCACAAAGACCTGGGAAGCAAAAAAAGAAATAAAAAGAATGCGGTAATATGGGCGGGCCAAATTCTTGCAAATCGCGCCTGCAGGAAATGCTTACGAGAAGTCCAGTCATCGAGACGCGGATATACGTAGGTCAGGATAAATCCGGAAAGGACAAAAAAGAACGAAACTCCCTGGACGAGCACACCGTACATGCCGTGATAATCATGACGAAAGCCAAACAATCCGCGTGAATGCACCACAACAATCATGCTGGCCGCAAAGAACCTGAGGGCCGTCAAGCATGGAATTTTTCCCGTCCGCCATGGCCCTGCTGCTTGAGACGAAACATTGGGTGCAGATTGCTGAGCGTCAATCGCTGGATTCAAAGTGTGGATCCTTGCTGCAGCCAAGCCCATGTTCTTCGCAAACCTTCTTGAAACGATGTTCGGGGGCTCCAGTTTAGGAACTTTGCCGCTGCAGAAATATCGAGCACATTGACTGGAACATCGAACAATCGGGCGGGTAGATATTTCCGCTGAATGGGTTTACCCAGTGTATTTTCAATCGCAGCTATCAATTCATTGAGACTGAGCCCTTGGCCTCCCCCAATATTAAACAGGCGGCAAGAGCCCTCATACGACTTCGCTTTGACCAAAGCTTCAACCACGTCGCTCACATAGATATAATCGCGCACCACGCTGCCATCTCCCCAAATCTCAATCGGCTCATTCTGCAACACCTTGCCAAGAAATACCGCCACCACTCCCTGCGCACTATTCGGCAATTGCCGCTCACCGTAAGGATTGGCGACCCGGAGGATGCAATAATCCAGACCATGTACATGGTGATACAGGCTTAGATACTTTTCGACTGCCAACTTCGCAATTCCATACGAGCAGGTGGGATCAGTGGGATGGGTTTCTTGAATAGGGACCGTTTTGGGAGTTCCATAAATTGTCCCCCCTGAGGAGACATAAATGATTTTTTTAACCTTTGACTCCTTTGCAATCTCTAATAAATTCAGCGTGCCGACCAGGTTTGATTCGACGTCATAGACCGGATTCTGATTGGAGGATTGTGGAATCGTGGTCGAAACAAGGTGATAAACGATCTCAGCCCCCTGTACGGCCTGGGCTACATCTTCCCGGTTCACAAAATCGCCTTCGAACCACTGCACATGTTGATGGTTGGGAATATTCAGCAAACGTGGCGAGTGGGGCCTCTTAAAGACAGAGACATCGTTTCCTTCGGCCAGCAATGTCTCTACCAGATGAGAGCCGAGGAAACCACGCCCTCCAAGAACTAAACATCGCATCTATTCGTCCAGGGAATTAGAGATTCCAGAGTATAAGCTTATTGTACTTCCATAAAGCGCGGCTGCTCTATCAGGAGGTGCACAGGGCAGCATCCGTTACATACTTTTCGTAGGTTTGGCGAATTCCATCTTCTAAAGCGGTTTTGGAATGCCAGCCGAGAACGGAAAGTTTGGATGAATCCAACAGCTTGCGGGGGGTTCCATCCGGCTTGGAAGCATCGAACAATATCTTGCCCTGATAGCCGACGATCCTTGCAACTAATCCAGCGAGTTCGGAAATAGAAACCTCTTGCCCACTTCCGACGTTCACAAATTCCCCCAGGTCAGAAGCGTTGTAGTTTTCCATCAGAAAGACGCAGGCATCAGCCAGGTCTTCACTCAATAAGAACTCGCGACGGGGCGTCCCGGTACCCCATACTGTTATTTCTTCTTTTCGCTGGAGCTTGGCTTCGTGAGCCTTTCGAATCAGGGCGGGCAAAACATGTGAATTTTGCGCGTCGTAATTGTCGCCGGGACCATACAAATTTGTCGGCATTACGCTCAGGAAATTTGTGGCGTACTGCCGGTTATAGGCAGAACACATTTTAATGCCGGCTATTTTGGCGATCGCATAAGGTTCATTGGTTTTTTCCAGAGCACCTGTCAGCAAATCCTCTTCTTTCATCGGCTGCGCGCAATATTTGGGATAAATGCAGCTCGAACCGAGAAACAGAAGTTTTTTTACCCCAAACAAGTGCGCACAGTGAATCACGTTGACCTGAATAGCAAGATTTTCATACAAGAATTCACCGGGATAAGTGGCGTTGGCATGGATGCCTCCTACTTTGGCGGCGGCAAGAAATACATAGCCTGGCCGCTCCTGTTCAAAAAAACTGCGGACCGCACTCTGACAAGTAAGGTCCAATTCAGAATGAGTACGGATTACAAGATTGGCGTAACCTTTTGCGGATAACCGGCGTACCAAAGCAGATCCCACGAGACCTCGATGTCCCGCAACGAAGATCTTCCCATGGAGCCCATTTTTATTCGTGGTGATCATACGACGTATATCCATGCCGTTGCACAAGCTCATCGCATTGGGCAGCTTTGAGATCTTCCCGAACCATCTCCCTGACCAGATCACGAAAGTTTATGACCGGCTTCCACCCCAGCTTCTGGCGGGCCTTGCTTGCGTCACCCAGCAGCGAATCGACTTCAGCAGGACGAAAATAACGAGGGTCAATCGCCACCCGGCAGTTCCCCTGCGAATCAAAGCCCTTTTCTTCAATGCCTGCACCCTTCCAGGCAATGGAGATTCCCAGCTCCCCGGCGGCCAGCGTGACGAACTCGCGAACACTGTGCTGCTCTCCTGTGGCAATCACGTAATCCTCTGGTTTTTCTTGTTGCAACATAAGCCACATCATCTCGACATAATCACGAGCATGGCCCCAATCACGCTTGGCATCTAAGTTCCCAAGATAGAGACAATCTTGTAACCCCAACTTGGCGCGCGCCAGGGCACGGCTGATTTTGCGGGTAACAAATGTTTCTCCGCGAATAGGGGATTCGTGATTGAACAGAATGCCATTACAGGCGTACAGACCATAGGCTTCCCGATAATTAACGGTGATCCAGTACGCATACAGCTTTGCCACACCGTAGGGCGAACGAGGATAAAAGGGCGTGTTTTCATTCTGTGGGGTCTCTATGACTCGCCCGTACAATTCTGAAGTCGAGGCCTGATAAAATCTGGTTTTTTGGCTTAAGCCAAGAATTCGAATCGCTTCTAACAAACGAAGCGTGCCAAGCGCATCGGAATCGGCAGTGTATTCCGGTTCCTCGAAAGAAACGGCAACATGGCTTTGCGCCGCCAAATTGTATAGCTCATCCGGCTTCACCTGTTGAATCACGTGAATCAGGCTGCTGGAGTCTGTCATGTCTCCGTAGTGGAGAATAAAATGACGGTCACGTATGTGCGGGTCTTGATAGAGATGATCGATCCGATCGGTGTTAAAGAGAGAAGACCGCCGTTTAATGCCGTGGACGATGTAGCCCTTTTTGAGTAGAAATTCTGCCAGATATGCTCCATCTTGTCCCGTTACTCCTGTGATGAGCGCAGTTTTTTGCATGCTGTGAGAACCGTAATAAGGCAACTGCCTATTTTATAGTAGTGCATGGATCTGGGCTAAAACGGGCTGGAATGCTGCTGGCCGTTCATGCTGGAGGCTGGATTTTTTCAATGACCAGAAACAAGCGTGTTTTCTATTTGCATCCAGCCAGACATAACCAAGCCCGCGAAAAATTTCTACCATCCTACTCAGATCTTCTTTGCAATTCTTGAGTAAGTATGGCGCCAATTCCAAAAGAATGTCGGGCCTGTCTCGCTTCAGGGTCTCGATTGCACCACTCAACACGGAAGATTCATAACCATCGACATCGAGTTTGATCAGCGTTACTTTCTTAATGTTTTCCTGGCTAACGACCTCATCCAGCGTTTTCGCGCCAGCGCCCGAAGTGGCCATGCTTCGCCCCTTATGCTGCTCATGTACTTCGTCACATCCTGTAAGTGGCCAACTGGAAAATAGTGCAGGGGGGATTCCATTCTGCGAAGGTGCGGTTAGCATAGTTTGCCGGGGAACAACTCTTGATTTTAGTTCGGGGTTCAATTCTATGTTCGCAAGCAACTTGTGATAAGCAAACTCTGTGGGTTCGAAGGCAAAGACCCTGCCTTGATTTCCAACAAGAAGTGACAACGGCAGCGCATGCGAACCAATATTGGCCCCGACATCGAAAATTGTGTCTCCGGGTTTCACTAATCTTCGGTAAAGTCTCTGGGTCCTGGGTTCGAAGTTTCCCAGCAAATAAATTGAGATATCGATGCCTTCTCGCAAATCAAGTGACCACTGGATGCCGCCGCGCTTGGCCTGTGTTTGGGGTGTCAGTCCAACCACTCTACGGCTTGTCATGAGAACCCAATACGCAATCTTCGCGATAAGAAGTTTTTGAGCTGTAGTCAACATCATTCTCTATTCAGTTGCTGGTCTCGTTCGTTTGCTGTCGCTATTGCTGTTACATTGGAAAGATCCATTTTTTCAATTACAAGAAATAACCGAAATGCCGCCAGCCAAACGATCAAGGGCGCAAGCTTGCGTTCCGTTGCAAGCAGAGTTTTCAATAATCTCCCTGGAATCAGGCTCCAAGAGCGAAAACCTCCCGAAAGGGGATAGACCAACCAACTGAATCGTTCCCGCTGAACCAGTTTCAGGGATGGAAATTTACTTTCAAAACATTGTAAGTAGCGGCCAAAAACCAGTTCAGGTATGGCCTGATTGGCATCAAAGGGTTTTCGATTGGGATCAAGCGGGCCTTCCGTAAACGGATCGGCCTTGAGAATCAAGGGCTCGGGATGCAGAAGCTTGTAGAAGATCCAGCTCAAAGCGGTAACTCCGGGCTCCACGAGGATAACCCTTCCCCCCGGTCTAAGCACGCGGTCTGCCTCAGAAAAGAACCGCTGCGGCCGTTCGATATGATGCAGCACATCAACGGCGACTATGTTGTCGAAGCTGCTCTCCCGAAAAGGCAAGGCTTGTGCATCGGCGACCGCGTCCAGCCCGGGAACCGGTACTAAGTCGGTTGAGACCACGTTGCCGGCATACTCCTTAAGATTTCCAAACCCGCCCCCTATTTCGAGAGACCTTCCGGGGCGGCATGCGCTCAGGATACGCCGGTAAAAATCAGCGTAGATGGCGCGCAATACGGGTTTTTTCTTCCAGAGCTCGCGGTGATCCTCGAGTATTTGTTGGGTCATGAATCTAGAAGGCCTTTAGCTTGCGAAAAGCAAATATCACCATTTTCAGCAGCAACCATCCATGGCGGAAGCGGGAAATCTGCGTGGTACCGTAAACCCTGCTGGCATATGTAATGGGAATTTCTCTAACTTTCAGATTCAATTTGCAAGCCCCAAAGATCAAGTCAAAATCACCGAATGGATCGAAATCGCCGAAATAACTGCGGTTGGCTTCGATTCTCTGATAATGCGCGCGGGTTAGCACCTTGGTTCCGCAGAGCGTGTCCGTAAAACGCTCGTTCAGCAGCCAGGTGAACAAAACCGAAAAAGCCTGGTTGGCGAGCCAATTTAAAAATCGCATGGCATCTTTTTCCATGGGATATACAAGCCGCGTTCCGTTGATAAACTCGCCTTTACCATTCACCAAGGCCTCATAAAATTTCGGCAAGGCCTCGGGCGGCATGGTAAGGTCCGCATCCAGGATCATCAATACATCGCCACGCGCGTGGCTGAACCCCTTTCGCACCGCGTCCCCTTTGCCCTTGCCCTCTTGCACCAACACCTTAATGTCAACGTCGGGATAGGCAGCAATCACGCGATGGATTTCCTCCAAAGTACCATCCTGGCTATGGCCTTCCACGAACATGATTTCCATGTCCTGGGAGAATTTGGGTAATCGTTTGACGGCAGGCTCAATATTGTCTTTTTCGTTACGGCAAGGGATGAGCACTGTAACCGATTTGGGATCATGTTCAATATATCGCAAGGATCGGGCAACAATATAGTTGCGCAGACACAATTGACGAATCCCGGGCAGAGGAGCCACAAAATGATTCAGCAGCCATCCAATGCCCAAAAAAAACTTAGGCATCAGTTGCCGCCATTCGCGCTTGATGACGTCGAATTCAGCCAGCTCCAGCAAATTAACAATATCGCCTGTAGAAAGCGAGTTTTGCTGTTCCTGCGGCATTTTGCTCCCAACTTTCTCCCCCAATGCGAGCAGCGGCTCCCAAAGCCTCGAATAGTACGTAACAATGAGCCGTGTATCCCGTGTGCAGAAACGATGCAAGTGCAGCAGGGTTGAGTCACAGTCTTCCAGCGAGCCGATGGTATCGGAAAGCAAGATCACATCGAACGTTCCCTCAACTTGTTCAAGATCGTCGCGAGATTCGATATCCCCAACATGAAATTCGAGCTCAGGATGATTTTGGCGGGCGACCTCGATCGTCGCGGGGCTGAAATCAATGCCAACTCCCCGCGAGGGTTCCAAAAAAGCCAGCAACTTGCCGGTGCCACACCCGAGATCAAGAATCCTGGATCCGGGCGGAACAAGAAATCGCAAATACCGATAATCTTCCTTGTAATAGAAACCACTGCGCTTGATCCAACGATCACGTTCGGGCGCAAGCCTGTCGGCCAAATCACGGATGGCGCGCTTTCGAGCTGAATAAACGTGCGTCTTTGCAGGCGAAAAAGACTGGTCCACAATCACAAAATCCTCTCGTTAATTT
>WNFJ01285447.1_pt1 | contig 11639 bp, 9 predicted proteins | sample 5400461 | NCBI WGS metagenome assembly WNFJ01 (sample SAMN13153349, study PRJNA577476) | soil metagenome | isolation source: 115 cm saprolite on Douglas fir-dominated hillslope | place: USA:California | collected 2013-09-17
ACGCTCCTGTTCGAGCGGAACACGTTGTGTTCCACAATAAATTTGGGTTCGCCTGTGGGGCTTGACCCTGGCGGATAGTTGGTAGCGAGGACTGCGGCCGCCGCGCCGACAAATCCCGCCGCAGTCTGATCCGTGCCTTGCCCGGTCACGCCAGTATTGTGGATAACTTGAATCCGGCCACCGAGTGTCGGGTCGGCAAATTCGAAACGCATTCCTGCGGAAGTGGTGTCAAAGTTGCAATTCTGGACCGTTACCCCAGAGGAATCGACAAAGCGCATCCCTCGACCAAGAAAGTTCGTTTGGTCGGGAATGCGATTACGGATCGTGAATCCGTCGATGATCAGATTTCGTGTTCCGAAACCACGGAAGACATTATTGGCGATGTTGGAGGCGTCAAGAACAGTGACCATGGCGCTCTGCGCCGCCCGAAGAGTGACGGTGAATGCGGGATTGTTGATGCCGTCCACGATAAATCCGGGGTTGCCGGACGGGCTGTAAGTTCCCGGGGCGACCTCAATCGAAACGTCACTGGGCGTTCCACCCCCAACAATTGCGGCTGCCTGATTGATGGCGCTCTGAATATCGGAGAAATCGGCGGGAACGCGGATCACCGTGACCTGTGCTGTTGCGACAACTGGCAAAGCAACGAAGAAGAACGCGAGAAGCCAGGATTTACGCATGGTGAATCTCCTTCTGAGCGAACCAAAGGGAGGACAATGCGGGCAAAGTTACTGCTAATAGCTATGGAAAGTCAATGTGGTGGACCTGTGCCCGACATTGATGCGAATGTTCGGGTCCGTTCGCGCGAAGGATTCCAGGCTTGGGAGAGGTGACTCGAAGAGCCCACTATTGATGTCCGAGGGTGGATGCCGAAGAGACGTAGTTTCGTTTCAGATATGCACGTTCATGACTCTAAGGAGGGTCTGCTGGAGCTTTTGGAGTTCCCGCTGACGTTCATGTTCTTCTTTGGTGCGGTCATTCAGCGCCTCTTTTAGCAGAATCAGATTGCGGCGGAATTCAAGCTGCGCGAGAACCAGGCGGCTCAGGGCTTTGAGCGCTTCCTTCTGTTCCGGTTTCAATTCACGGGGGGTGCGATCAACGACACAGAGCGTGCCTAACGCGTAACCGTCTTCGTTGATCAGCGGGCGGAGCGCCGGCATAGAAGCGGATGTACGGGTCGGAAACGACAAGTGGATTGTCGCGAAAGCGCTCATCCATGAGCGCATCGGGGACGACGAAGATATCGGATTGCAAAATAGCGGTGGAGCAAAAGGCGATATCTCGCGAGGTCTCTGAAGCGTCCATGCCCACGCGGGACTTGAACCACTGGCGGTCTTCATCGACGAGGGAAATCAGCGCGATGGGCGTCTTGCAAACAAACGAGGCCAGCAGAGTGAGGTCGTCGAAGGACTGTTCCGGCTCGGTATCGAGGATGGCGTACTTCTCCAAGGCGGCGATTCTGCCCTGTTCGTTGTCTGGCTTGGCGATGACCATGAGCCACCTCCTGCGCAATTCCTTGGTCCGGGCTGGATCCTGGCCGGGCGAAATCATACTCCAAATTGGAGAACGTGGCGGCTCATTTAGGTGCGGAGAGGTTTTCGGCGGACTCGTCGAGTTTCAGGATCAGAACTTGTCCGTTCGAATGGAAGGTGCCGCCGGTGGCGGTCTTGGCTTCTTTCATAGGATGGTCTGGAAGGAAGTGGGAGACTTCGGTGACGAGGCCCGTGGAGATGAGAGTTTTTTCGACGTAGTCGCGCTCGAGATCGATATCGGGATCAATCTTGTGGGTGATGCCGTTGTTGCGCTGGTCGCGTTCGAATCCGATGTCGTGGGTGGCGGCGCCAACCCAGAGTGTTTTGCCGCTGACTTGGAACGAGGCTTTCCAGATGCGCAGATGGTTGCGCGATCTGACGACGCTGATGGGCTCGGCGTGGGCCCATCCGTAATCCTGCGGACGGTCAAAAAGGTAGAGCTGACTCATGGGCATGGTCAAGTACGATTCTTTCGAGAGGCTGCCGATGATGCCATGCAGAATGGTGCCCTGGACGTCAGCGTCGACTTTCACCCAACCGGCCGTGGTGAAGGCACGCTGCATGGGGGCTTCGGAGCCGAGAATCAGGAAATTCACCATGTCGCCGGGGTTGCCCTGCTTATCGCCGACGCGGCGCGGAATCTTCGAGAAGAGATTATTGTCGATGCCGGGAAGCGAGCTGACTTGCTTGGCAACCACGCGCGCGGCGCCACTTTCAGGGGCATAAACCTCAATGCGTACCGTATAAGTGCCGTCGCCGGTGTCGTCGTTCGTCTGATTGATGGCGACGGAAAGGCGGCCCGAGATAGGTGCTAGAACATCACGGCGAGGGCCAATGAGGAAAGGTTGAGCGGTGTCTTGATCGCCGATGCGCCCGATGAGCGCTCCACGCCCGGCCTCATTGAAAGGCAGAACGCGAAGAAGGTCCGTGAAGCCGCGCGGTATACCGTCTGGGCCGTTGTCTTCCTTTGCGTCAACGTAACGAAGCCTGCCGGTGGCGGTGATGAGCACGTGTTCGCCAGCTTGGACGTCGATGCCAGTGTCGATCCAGGATTGCTCGCTGGTCACCTGGACTTCCTGGGAGAGGCGCTTCTTGCCCTGAGGCGTTTGTGCGGAAGGGGGATTTTGCGAGCCTGGCTTGGCAGGGACTTGCTGCGCCGACGCCCCATTCTCGCGGACGAGTTGCGCGCGCAGGGTTTGCGGGAAAGCTGCGGTGAAGAGGGAATATCCGAGAATAAGCGACGATTTCATGATGAGAGTTCGGATCACAAGAGCGGCCATCCCGTGCAGGGTCGGTGAGCATCTCCACTGTTAACAGATGCTCGGAGAAGGCGCAAGCGTTGTCCTGGTTGAGGGATGAAATTCCAACGCGAAGAGTGAAGAGTAAAGATAACGCAGAGACGCTGAGTGCGCAGAGGGCTCGCAGAGAAGAAGCGGGATTCCTTGACGGAGTGTGATGGGGGCTTGTAGATTGACAAGATGCCGTAGCATGGGAAGACGATTTAGACTGCTACCAGAGTTTCGCTTCCTTGCGTGGAACCGCGACAAGCGGAGAAAGAAACAGCAACTGGCCCGAGTGAGGACTGCGGCAAAAGGCATGAAAAAACTTCAACGACAGATGGTATTGATTGGATTTTGCGCGGCGATGGTGTTGCCTGCGGCTGGACAGCCCCAAACGCCGGTGCCCGCACAGGTGCAAACACCAACGCAGGCCCCCACGCCGCGGCCGCGCGCGCGGACCGCTCCGCAAAGCACTTTAAACGTGGACGGCAGCGAGGCGATGTTCACGACGATGTGCGCACTGCTGGCAGCGGGTTTCGAATCGAACATCAGCGCGGACAATTGGACAGCCTTTCGCGCGCAGATGCGGGAGCGCTTGCGGCAGCAACAGGGTCCCGGGGTGGAAGCCGTGCGGGAGTTTTACCGGCAGCACGAGTTGCGTGATCCCGGGGCGACGCTTTCCAGGTATTTGTGGTTTGGCCTGGTGTCCGGCCCCGCGCCCGCATTTCAGCCGGTGTTGAGGCGGGATGAATTGCCGCCGGAAGTCATCGCGCTCGAGGGTTTCCGCGAAATTCTTTCGAACTATTACCAGGAACAGAAAATCGGGCAACTGTGGCGGCAAGTGCAGCCGATATATAACCGCGAAGGCGAGCGGCTGCACGATCCGGTGTCGCAGATTGTGTTCGTTACCTCCGGATATTTGCGCGAAATCCTGGAGCCCTCCGGGCCTCGGACGTTTGCGATCATTGTCGAGCCACTCGTGGGGCGCATCACTAACGTAAGAAATTTTGGGGACCACTACGCGCTGGTACTGAGCGGAGGAGAGGAGATTCCTGCGGACGTGGTGCGTCACGCGTTTCTGCACTTCCTGCTGGACCCGCTGCCTCTGCGTTATGCCCACGTGACGGCGGTGAAACGCCCGATCTTTGAGAAAGCGGCCACCGCCCCGCGCCTCCCGCCGGAGTTAAAGGACGACTATGCGTCGTACTTTGCGGAATGCACGGTGCGCGCGGTGGAGCTGAGACTCAAGCGCATGTCGCCCGGGGAACGGGAAGCGGCTTTGAGCCGGGACGATGAGGACGGATACGTTCTGGTGAAGCCGCTCTTCGGGGCGCTACCCAAATTCGAAAACTCTGAACCCTCAATGAAGCTTTTTTTCCCGGATTGGGTCAGGGCCATCAATACAGAAACAGAGGCGAAGCGGCTGGCGGCAGTGAAATTCGCGCCGGTTGATGCGGCCAAGCCGGAGGACGAAGCTGCGAGTGAAGAAGTGGCGCGCCGCAGAAACGCGGCACCAACGACGGTGCCAAATGACGCCGAAGTCATTGCGGCGCTGACCGAGGGGGAGCGGCGGATCGCGGAGAAGAATCCGCGCGCAGCGGAAGCATCGTTTCAAAAAGTTCTGACGAAATATCCGGATCAAGCGCGGGCGTGGTACGGACTTGGATTGGTAGCGCTCCAGGATCACGATGCGGCAAGAGCCAAGCAGGTCTTCGGGCGGCTGACTACCGGTGAGCATGCCGCGACGCAAGATCCCCTGGTGCTGGCGTGGTCGCACGTGTACCTAGCGCGGATTTATGATGATGAGGGAAACCCGGAAGTAGGCAAGATGGAATACCAGTCCGCCCTGAGCGTGGAAGGCGGGCCGGAACAAGCGAAGCAAGCGGCACGAAAGGGGCTCGAAGCGTTTGGCGGAGATAAACGCCTCGCGCGACCGTGAACGAGAGTCGAATTTGGCGCGCTGGAGTTGGGTGAGAAGCCTCGTTGGCACCATTCGAGAGATCGAGTGCAGGACGAACGAAAGAGGAGAAAGAGGATGGAAAAGAAGTGGAGTATTTGGTTGGGAGCGGTGACCGTAGCAGGATTGCTGGTGTGCGCTAATGGATCTGCGGCGGGGGATTTGCAATACAGCCAGGGAAGCCAGGGCAAGCCTCCAGCGCAGCAGAGCGACAAGCCGAAGACGCCAGAGGTGACACCTTTGACGCTGGACGCCCCGCCGCCGGTGAGTGCGGAAGAAGATGCCGCGTACAAAGCGTTTCAAGTCGTGAATGCCAATGATTCCGCGAAGAGAATTGAAGCCGGTGAAGCATTTCTCCTGAAGTACCCCGAGAGCCGCTACAAATCTCCGGTGTATGGAGCGTTGACCTATGCCTACCTGAACTCCGGGAACACGCAGAAAATGCAGGAGTACGGTGAAAAGGAAATCGCGTTAATGCCCAAAGACGTTTCCACGCTAGCACTGCTGGGCCAGACACTACCTCGGACCCTGCATGGCAATGCCACTACACCCGAAGCCGTGCAGGTGCTGGCCAAAGCGGAACAGTATTCCAAACAAGCCATCGAGATCACGCCTACGCTCCCGAAGCCAGAGGGCATGACTGATGATGCTTTTGCATCAGCGAAGAACCAAGCGCTGGCGATGGCCCACAGTGGGTTGGGATTGGTCTATGTGCGGCGAGGAAAGAACTCTGAAGCGATTCCAGAACTCGAGCAGGCGGTGAAGATCGATCCAAACCCCGACCCCACGAATTACTATCTGCTTGGCGCAGCGAACAAGAGCACCTCGCACTTTGATGATGCGATAGCAGCTTTCACCAAGTGTGCAACCATGACTGGGCCCCTGCAGGTGACCTGCAAGGCGCAGGCGGAAGAGGCGAAGAAGCTTGGCGCGACCCAATTGAGCGCGCCGAAGTGAGCCCGGCCGCCAGTGCGGAACCATGCAAGAGACATTCCGAATCGCGGACGGAGCGTTTGAGGGGCGTCTAGGGTACAGGTTTTCGGCAAGGGAGCTCCTCGAGAGGGCGCTGACCCACAGTTCAGCGGTCCCCGAACTGCGCGCGGCTGGCTCCGACGAGGCTTTCTCCACCTTGCTCCCGACGGACAATGAGCGGCTCGAGTTCCTCGGAGATGCCGTTCTCGAGCTGCTTACGAGCGAATATCTCCTGGCGACTTTTCCGGAGTGGAGCGAAGGGCAGCTTTCCAAGAGCCGCGCGCGCATCGTAAATGCCGGTTCGCTAGAGGCGGCGGCGCGGCGGCTGCGCCTGGGCGAGCACTTGCGGCTGGGGCGCGGGGAAGAGAAAACCGGCGGACGCGAGAAGCAGACGCTGCTGGCCGACGCGTTCGAAGCGGTAGTAGCCGCGGTTTACCTCGATGGCGGACTGGGGGCCGCACGCGAGGTGCTGCGCAGCGCGCTGTTCGAGCAGGCCCTAGAAGAGCGCGGTGAACGCATCTCGGAGTCCGATCGCAAATCCGCATTACAGGAACTCTTGCAAGGGCAGGGGCGGGCGCCAGCCGAATATCGCTTGGCCGGAGAGAGTGGCCCCGACCACCAAAAGGTTTTCCAAATCGAAGTATGGGTTGACGGGGAGTGCAAGGCCACAGGCGAAGGCAACACGAAAAAAGAGGCGGAACAACGTGCGGCACGCAGCGCGTTGGAACAACTTGAACGCGCGGAACCGAAAGGCTGAGGCGGAATGCCGGAAGAGACAGTGACAGCGCCCGAAGAACAGACGCCGGAAAAGAAACAGGACCACCGCGCGGAGCAGACCACGATTTCCGAATACCTGGAGTCACTGCTGGTGACGGTGATTCTGGCCCTGTTCGGCACTAGTTTCATCGTACAGGCTTTCAAGATTCCGTCGGCGTCGATGGAAAGCACGCTGCTGATCGGTGACCACTTGTTGGTGAACAAGTTTATTTTCGGGGGCACCGGGGCCTGGTACGAAAAAGTGCTGCCGTATCGGCAGCTAGAGCGAGGCGACATTATTGTTTTCAAGTATCCCTACGCCGATCACCAGCATTTCGTGAAGCGCGTGATTGGCTTGCCTGGAGATCATCTGAAGCTGGTCGACCAGGAGATGTACATCAACGGGAGAGCCCTGCCGGAACCCTATGTCGTACACGACCCCAGCGCTCCCTACGACCCCTTGAATTACAATTTTCCTTCGCCGAAGAGCCGATCGATCACCTCCGCGATGCAGCCGGAATGGGCGCAGGAAATGCGGAAGCACACGCATGGAGATGAAATCGTCGTGCCGCCCGGAAAATACTTCGCCATGGGTGACAATCGCGACCGCAGCCTGGACAGCCGCTACTGGGGATTTGTCGATCGGGATGCCATCATGGGACGGCCGTTCTTGATTTACTGGTCGATAGACGCGAAAAGCGCGGACTACAAGGGGGGAAGCACGTTCTGGTCGCGGTTGTCCGGCGTTTTCGAAACGCTGGTGCATTTGCCTTCTCGAACGCGATGGAGCCGGATGCTCCATACAGTGCATTAGGTTTCTGGTCCGGAATAGAGAAAGCACCTGCAGGCAAACTTTTCACTCCGTTGCGGGCACATGCGCGCCTCTACCTTTTTGCGCGCGAGTCTGCGAAACTTCCGAGCGAGATGAACAGGCTTCAAAAGTGGTGGAAACCAGCGCTGGCGATTGTTTGTCTCGTCATTGCCTTGCAGGTTGGAGTATCGCTTCTGGCGCGGACCCACCGCGTGCATGCGTACCTGGTGGCGCATCTGGAAAGAGCCTTCGGACGGGAGGTGGAAGTCGCGAGTTTTGGCGCGCGGATTCTGCCGAGTCCGCAACTGGATGCCAACGAGGTAACCGTGGGAGAGGACCCCTCGTTCGGTCACGAATATTTTCTTCGCGCCGAACACCTGAGCGCGGGTCTGCGGTGGATGGGCCTGCTGCGGGGACATTTTGAATTTGGGACCATGTCGCTCGGCAAACCGAGCCTGATCTTGGTCCAGAATTCGGAAGGCCGCTGGAATCTGGAGAGGTGGCTGCCACCGGCAAAGGTAAACCCGGGACAAATTGCGCGGGACTATGGACCGCCCTCGCCGGTCGCACCGGTGAACCGGTTGGAAAAAATCGAGTTCGATGAAGGGCGAATCAATTTTAAGACCGGCGATGACAAGTTGCCCTTTGCGTTCACCAGTGTTTCCGGGAGCGTGGAGCAGATATTCCCCGGCCGTTGGCAACTGCAACTGGAGGCCCAGCCCTGGCGGAGTGGAGTTTCGCTGCAGTCGACGGGCACGATCAAAGTTTATGGCGACGTGGCCGGGACTTCGGCGCGTTTGCAGCCCGCGGAAGTCAGTCTGAACTGGAGCGAGGCGTCGCTGGCCGACGTTTTACGGCTCTTCCGCGGACAGGATTACGGCGTGCGCGGCCTTTTTGCCTTGGATGCCAAAGCGAAAAGCGGAATCACCAAGGAGGAGGGGCCGGGAGACTGGACATTTTCCGCGCAGGGGCGCGTGAGGCGGATGCATCGCTGGGATCTCACAGAGCGCGCCGATAATCCGCGACTGGATGTGAACGTGAAGGGGCGTTGTAACGTCGGCGCGGCGAGCCTGGTCGCCGAAGAAATTGCCATCGAGGGGCCGCGATCGAATCTCCGAGGAATGTTCCGTCTCGCCGGCGGGAGCGCACCGTCGATGGAATTTCGCCTGGATTCGCTGGGGATACAGGCGTCGGACTTGTTGGCCTGGTATCGCGCGTTTCATCCGGACGTAGCGGAAGGCTTGACGGCGGACCAATATTTTACGGGTGGGATGATTCTGCGCGGCTGGCCGCTGTCGCTGGAATCGGCGGCGCTTTCGAGCAGCGGCGGAATCGTGAAAGTGCCGGGTTTTGTGGAGCCGGTGCGCATCGGCCCCTTGAACGGGGGACGCGAGCGGGGAGTGCTGGCAATAGGGCCGGTGCGGGTAGCTCTCGACGGCGAGATGCGCGAGGTAATCGCGCCGAAGCGACGCCGCGCGGCGCTGGCAATGGAAAACGCCGCGGACCTAACGCTTGTGCACGACCTAAAAACGCAGGCAGGAAGCCTCAGTTTTGAGGGAAACTTGTTCAAGGCGGAAGATTTTCTGAAATTATCTGCGGCGCTTGGTCGCCAGCTCAATCACGGTTGGGAATTGAGCGGACAGGCGACCGCGGTCACGACGTGGGATTGGAAGCAGCCATTCGCTGGCAGATGGAACGGCAGGGTTAGTTTTAGTAAAGCGAATTTGACTGTGGCGGGGTTGAACCAGCCACTGAAAATATCCGAGAGCGAATTGAATTGGATCGACGGTCGACGCGTGGCGCGCGTGATCAGAGTCGAAGGATTTGGCGGGATCTGGACGGGCAACATCGAGGAGACGGCAGGGGCCGAGGGTGAAAATGGAGCGAAGTGGAAGTTTCATTTGAACGTAGACCAATTGAGCGCGGCGGACTTGGATCGCTGGGCCGGTCCAAGAGCGCGGCCAAGCTGGTTGCAGCGGCTCTTACCCCAGCTCCTTGGAGGATCGGCTCCAAGCACTCCGGCGAGTGAACTGGTCCGTCGCGTGAACGCGGAAGGGGAGCTAGGCATTGCTCAATTGACGATCGAGAATTTGAAGCTGGATCACGTGCTGGCCAAGGGGTCCCTGCATGATCTCCAACTCGAGGTGCGTGAAGCGCAGGCGGAATGGGCGGGCGGCAGAGTCCGGGCAAAAATAAATGCGAGGTTCTTGCCGCGTCCAGTCTATGAAATTGCCGCGGAATTGGATCGCGTGAACCTGGCGGAATTGCCTGGGGCAGGGCGAATCGCAGAGCGGTTGGGCGGGGTCGCATCGGGCACTCTGCAGGTGAAAACCGAAGGCGTGGGCCGCGACGAACTCCTGGGGAAACTGGCTGGCCGCGGCGAGTTTCACTTGAACAAAGTGGAGTTTCGCGGGTGGGATGTGAACGCCAGCGTCGCGGACGGAGCGGCGCACGTGGGAGTCTCGCGCTGGGCCACGGGTCAAGGCTCGCTTCGTTTGCAGGACAGCAGTATCTCGGTGGAGGACTTCCAGCTCGATGGCGGGAAGCAGTTGACGCTGGTGAACGGGACACTCAGCTTCGGGCGAAATGCCGATTTGGCGATCGAAACGGCGAGCCCGCGACCGAGCAATGATCGCAAGCCCGGTGATTCCGGAACGGGGCACGTGCTGAAGATTTCAGGGCCGCTCGATGGACCAAAAGTTTCGGTGCAAAAGGCGGCCGCCCGGCAGCCTGCGGACTGACCTCCGCACATTCACATAAAATGACATTTCTTAGCCATAGGAGAAAACATCAGGTGCCGGGACACTACCAAACTCTCTCTAAGCTTCAGCACATGCGATGAATTTCAAACTACAACTGATTGCCGGATCGCTGCTTCTCGTGTGTGCTCCTCTCTGCTCTGGCGGCAGACGCGCCCATCTCCTGCCCAAATTGCAGCCCGGCCAAACCTTCTCATACTTGATCCGCTTTCAGAGCGATAAGAATGTCAAGACCGAAAGCAAGGTTGTCGCGCCGATCGCGCCGAATGCGGCGCAAATCGATGCTCACGGTTTGCTGCGGATTGAGATTCTGGATGTGCAAGAGACGGGCCGCAAGTCAGCCATTCACGCGCGTGGTCAGTTTCTGACCCTGGACTCCGGTGTGTGGTTAAAGGGGCCGCATGAGAAGAAACCCGATTGGAATAAACAACGTGTAGACCCACATGGCAAAAGCATTGAATTCACGATTTCTCCGGACGGCTCAGTGAATCACGTAAACGGTCTGGACGCTCTTTTTTCCGAGCAGCAGCAGGCCTGGCAGCAGTGGGCGGCGCGTTTTGCGCTGGCGTGGACGCTTCCCGCAAACGGGATGAAGTCCGGCGAAAAATGGCAGTCGGAGCAGGCGGAACAGGCGGGAGCGCCCATCGCGGGATTGCATTGGGCGCGGGAGTCCAGGTACGTGAAAGATGAGCCTTGCCAGGCGAGTCAGCTTTCGATCATGGGAGATGTCTCCGCCTCCAGCGGTCCTCCCGAAGCTTGTGCGGTGCTGCTGACGACGGGAATGCTGAAACAGAAATCGTCATCGAAAGACACGACCCCTGAAGATTTCAGACTTCACGAGTTGCGGACCAAAGGAACGGCGAAAGGCGTCAGCGAAACCATCACCTATATCTCCTTGAAGAGCGGCCTCGTCGTGCGTGCCACGGAGGAGACCAGCCAATTCATGGACGTCGTGGTGGCCCAAGCCGATGGCTCGAACCGCGTGCACTACAACGTTGACGCGAAGAGTCACGCGGAAGTGCTGCTGGTCACAGAAACGCCCCTGAATCGTCCCTGATTCGAACCTGCCGCTACGTTTCCCATCGAATATAAGAGTTTGCGTGCCGGGGTATAATGAAGGTTTCGGCGATGGCCAGCGAAGAGGCAGGAGAGCCTTCCCATGAAATTCAAGCTGCACAGCAATTATCAGCCTCGTGGCGACCAACCTGCCGCGATTGACCAGCTCTATGGCGGTGTCGAGGCCGGCGAAAAGCACCAGGTGCTCCTTGGCGTGACTGGGTCGGGCAAGACTTTCACCATGGCCAAGCTGATCGAGCAGGCCGATCGTCCGGCGCTGGTGCTTGCGCACAACAAAACTCTCGCTGCCCAGTTGTATCACGAGTTCAAGGGCTTTTTTCCGGAGAACGCCGTCGAATATTTCGTCAGCTACTACGATTTTTACCAGCCCGAAGCGTATGTCCCCTCCGCGGACATTTACATCGACAAGGAAGCCACCATCAACGACGAGCTGGACAAGCTGCGCATGAGCGCCACGCGTTCCCTGTTCGAACGCCGCGACGTCGTGATCGTGGC
>WNFJ01354327.1_pt2 | contig 11639 bp, 15 predicted proteins | sample 5400461 | NCBI WGS metagenome assembly WNFJ01 (sample SAMN13153349, study PRJNA577476) | soil metagenome | isolation source: 115 cm saprolite on Douglas fir-dominated hillslope | place: USA:California | collected 2013-09-17
TGGGCTCACCTTCGAAGAGGTCGGCGTCTTGATGAAGTGCAGCGAGGACGCGGCGAAGATGCTCTACCACCGGGCGTTGAAGGTGCTGCGCGAATCGGTCAAGGAAGAGATGGCGTGAGCGACGACGAGGACCTCGAGACCCAGGCGCTGCAGCGGCAGCTGGACGACGCGTTCCAGACCACGCGGCCTCGCCGTGGGTTCGAGGACGAGCTCTGGTCGAAGATCCAGGCTCGACGTCCGTGGTGGCAAACGGCGCGGGCGTTTTTCGCCGCGCTCATCGGCGGCATCCGGCACGTGCCGCCCGCGCCGGCCGCAGCCGTGGCCATCCTGCTCGTGCTGGTCCTTGGCATCGGCCTCCTCGGTTCATTGGGCCGCCGCGGTGGTGCGGGCGGCGGCGCGACCAGCCTTTCGCAAGGAGCCCAACGAGGCGGCGCAGGATACAACCCCGTTGCCGGAGACTTCGGCCGGCTTCCCATGCCGTTCCTGCTCGCCGGCTCCGGAGTCAATGACGCCGCCCCGCCCAGAGCGGTGAGCGCCGCGCCGGCGCAAGCGCGGGCCAACAACCTCTACTTCGGGCCGGCCAACCTGACCTGGGCAGGCCAGCTGAACGTGGCTGCCAGCAGCGCACCTGTGTACCGCTTTCAGGCGCCGTCGGTCGACGACGCCAACAAATTCGCGACCTCGATCGGCGCGGCTGCCCAGCCGGGACAGGCGGATCTCTCGATCCTGGGGTCATATTCCTCCCCCGACTTCACCCTCACGGTTGCGTACGGCAGCAAGGTCCCGAACCGCGAGCCCTTCTACTTCCTCACCCCCACCGCAAACAGCTCGGCGCCGGGGTCGACGGCTGCCGACGTCGCCGGCGCCTACCTCACGACGCACCGCCTCACGCCCATATGGCCGTCCAGCGTCGTCGTGGACCAGAGCGGTTCTCGCGTGCAGCTCTTGCGGCAATTCGACGTGGCGGGCGTAGGCCCCGTCTTCTTGATCGATGGCGTGGGGGATCGTTATGGGCTGGACGTCCACCTCAACGGAAACAACGTGGTCCAAATCAAGGGCCCGATGCCCCTGCTGGCTCCCTCCGCCGGCTACCGGATCATCTCCGCCGGCCAGGCGGTGCAATCGGCGCTGGCCTCGTCGCCATCAGGAGTCGATCGCATCACGCCGACCCCCACCGTCAGGCTTACGAGCGCTGAGCTCGTGTACGCGCTGGTGTGGGCCGGCGACCACAGCTTCTACGAGCCCGCGTACCTGTTCTCCGGCACCTTCAGCTACAACGGCACGACCTACACGAAGCGAGTCCTGGTGCCGGCGGTGGATCCGTCGCAGCTATTGCCCTGACGGTAGGCGGATAGACTGCCCGTGTAGTGGGCAAAAAACGCGCTCAGGTCCGGCAGGTGCGCAAGATCCAACCCAAGGCTGGACCGCCGGCGTCGGCCGGCCAGACCAGGCGCCAGCGCGAAAGGTTCGTGCAGGCGGGAGGCATGCTCCAGGGCTATGCGCCGGAATCTGTGATCCGGGTCGGCTACATCGCGATCGGCATCGGCGTCGTGTGCCTGCTGTTCATCGCGGCAATCGCGATCTTCGTGCCCCGTTTATATGGCCCGCCGGTGGCCATCGCCGCGTCCATCGCGTGGGTCCTGCCCATCGCCCTGCTGGCGAGCTTCATCGCGCCCGGCTTCAGGCTGGCCCTCAAGGATCGGAATGCGGAGGCCAAGCTCGTGCAGGGCCAGCTCCTGGGCGCAAGCTCGGTGAGCACCTCGATGCGCCTGGGAATGCTGCAGGTCCGGACACGGGGGGGTGACGAGCTGTTCCTGGTCGCGCCGGCTCGCTTGAAGCAGGTTCCGGGCAACCAGGTCAACGTCATCGTGACCATCACCCCGAACCTCCGCCACGGGAAGTCGGTCGGTGTCATCGGCCAGCGCATGGTCCCGCGTGTCGAGCCGCCCGTCCCGCCGGTGCTGAAGCGGCTGCAGCAGCTGCCGGTCATCACCCCGATCGCCATCTCGGTCGCCGCGATCGTCGCCGACGACGCGGTGGCGCTGTCGCCCATCCCGGCAAGCTCCACGGTGCACGCCGTGCTGGCCGTGGCGGCCGCGATCGTCCTGGGCGGTGCCGTGTATGGCGTGTCCTACCTGCTCCAGCAGCGGCTGACGGCGCAGGCGCAGGCGCTCGTCCCGAAGACTTAGGGCGCTTTCGATCCGCCTTCGGATTTGGGCGCTTCGGCCGCAGGCTTGGATGGCGCGGGCGCCGGCGCTACCACGGACGCCGGTCGCGGGGTTTGGGGCTTCGAACGCTCCGGCACCAGGGCGCGACGGTTCGGATAGAGCGCGATCAAGAGGAGGCTGAACGCAAGCCCGAAGAACACGGGCCCGATGTGAAACGGGGCGTGCCAGATGAAGAACCCGTACAGGATCCCGGCCCGAACCCAGCTCATGTTCACGACCGGGTTGAAGGCGGCGGCCATGAGCCCGATCCCCAGCACGGCGCCTGCCGCCGACGTGTGGGTGCCCACCTCCTGGTCGAGCGGGAGCAGCGATGTCGGCACCAGTGCGGCAGCGGCGCCGCCGACCAGGGCCATGCCCATCAGCAACATCGCGATCATGAGCAGCAGCCTTCTCATGGCGGGGAATGTATCCGAACGGCACCGGCTTTAGACTCGGGTTGATGACCAACGACGTTCACATCACCCCGGAGGGCCTCGAGGCGGTCAAGGGCGAGCTTCGCGAGCTGACAACGGTCCGGCGACCCGCCATCGTGGCCAAGATCAAGGCGGCCCGCGAGTTTGGCGACCTGTCCGAGAACTTCGAATATCACGCCGCCAAGAACGACCAGGGAATGATGGAGGCGCGGATCAACGAGCTCGAGGCGATCGTCAAGAACCATGTGCTGATCGAGTCGACCAGGAGCAATGGGGTCGTCGCGATGGGCAGCACGGTCCGCTTCGAAGAGGACGGCGAAGGCGAGGAGACCTACCGCATCGTCGGGCCGGCCGAGGCCGATCCGAAGGGTGGGCGCGTGAGCTACGAGTCCGCCCTCGGCAAGGCGCTCATCGGCCACCGAGTCGGCGACGAAGTCGAGATCAAGACACCGAATGGCGCGTACAAGGTCCGAATCGTCGGCATTGACTGACGCCCCGGCGGTCACGCGCCTCGACGGCATGCGCGCCTGGATGACGAGTCGTGGCCTCGACTCCGCGTATGTCAGCCGGCCGGTGTCGATCGCCTATCTGACAGGCGTGCACGCCGAACCCCACGAGCGGCTGATGGCGCTGGTCGTCACCAACGACAAGACGACCCTCGTCCTGCCGGCGCTCGAGCGTGAGAACGCCGAGCGCGCGCAGACCGACGCCGAAATCGTCGCGTGGCGCGACGGCGAGGATGCGTACTGTCTCGTCCGCAAGGCGCTGCATGGCTCGGCGCGAATCGGCGTCGAGAGGGAGCACCTGACGCTCGCCGCGGCCGAGGCGCTGGGGCTGGACGCGGCTGCGATGGTCGATATCGGCCCCGAGATTCGCCGCCTGCGACTCATCAAGTCCACAGTGGAGATGGAGAAGATCGGGCGCGCCGCGGCCATCACCGACGCGGTGACTGAAGAAATACTCGGCAGCCTTAGCTCCGGGCAAACGGAGCTCCAGGTGGCGGTCGCGCTCGGCGCGGCCATCGGCGCGGCGGGCGGCACGCTCGCGTTCGAGAGCATCGCCCTCTCCGGTCCCAACTCGGCGCTGCCGCACGGCCGAGCTTCCAGCCGCCGGCTCGGTCAGGGCGACCTTGTGCTGCTCGACTTCGGCGCTGCTTACGAGGGTTACCGGGCCGACACGACTCGAGTCGCAGTGGTCGGCGAGCCGAGTGCACGGCAGCGTGAGATCCACAGCCTGGTCCTCGCCGCGCACGACGCCGCCATCGATGCCGTGCGGCCGGGCGTCACCACGGGCGCGGTCGACGCTGCCGCGAGGAAGGTCATCGAAGCCGCGGGCCTTGGGGACCGGTTCTTCCACCGGACCGGCCACGGGCTCGGGCTGGAAACACACGAGGATCCGTCACTCGACCCCGGCTCGAAGACGGCGCTCGAGGCCGGCATGGTGTTCACCGTCGAGCCGGGAATCTACATCCCTGGCTGGGGCGGGGTGCGGATCGAGGACGACGTCGTGGTCGAGGAGCATGGATGCCGGCTGCTCACGAAGGCAGACAGGTCGCTTCGGGAGGTTGATTGATGGCTGAGCACCCCCACCCGGCTGGGCCGCTACGCGGCCGAGCCGACCTCCCCGCGGGGCGGGGAGGTGTGCTGGCGCCCGGGATGCGGCGGACGGCGCAGCGGTCGATGGTCTACAACGCGATCGTTCGGCTGGGCGGCCACTGCACGGCGGACGAGATCACGAGCGAGCTGCATAGAACGCAGCCGCGATTTCCACGCAGCACCGTCTATCGCTCGCTGGAGGCGCTCACCGCGTCCGGATCGGTGTACGCGGCGCACCTCGGCGACGGACCGACCCACTACGAGCTCGCGAGCGGCGACCACCATCACGCCGTCTGCCAGCTCTGCGGCGGCGTGCTGCACATCGAAGAGGAGATGGTGACCGAGCTGGAACGCCATCTCGAGAACCTCCATCGATTCAAGCCGGTGCACACGGAGGTGCTCGTCGTGGGGGTGTGCGAAACGTGCTCGCGAACGCCCGGCCGCAAGTCCGCGCGCCGCCCCACGCTCGAACACGTCCACCACTCTGGAGGCGGCTCAGGCTCCTGATAAAGTGGTCGCGCAGCCGGCCGCTTCCAGCTCATCAGGAGGCAACATGGACCCCAAGATCGTCGGCACCGTCATGCCGGTGCTCGAGCTGAGCATGCAGCCCAACGAGAAAGTTTTCGCCGAGTCGGGCCAGTTGGCGTGGATGTCGATGGCGATGCAGATGCAGACGTCGACGTCAGCGGGAGGCCAGCAGGGCGGCTTCATGGGGGCGCTCGGGCGTGCGGTCGCGGGCGGCACGCTGTTCATGACCGAATACACCGCCGTCGGGGGTCCTGGGCTGCTCGCATTTGCGGCCAAGCTGCCAGGGCAGATCCTGCCCATGGAGATCGCCCCGGGGCAGGGCTACATGGTCCACCGGCACGGCTTCATGTGCGCGACGATCGGCGTCCAGTTCTCGATCGGCTTCCAGCAGCGGTTGGGCGCCGGCGTTTTCGGTGGCACCGGATTCCGCATGCAGCGCCTCCAGGGACAGGGCGCAGCCTGGGTCGAGCTGAACGGCGAGGTCGTGACCTACGACCTGCAGGCCGGCAACACACTCCGCGTGCATCCAGGCCACGTCGGCATGTACCAGGAATCGGTGCAGTTCAACATCACGACCGTCCCCGGCATCCAGAACGCGTTCTTCGGCGGCAGCGGCCTATTCCTGGCCGCGCTCACCGGACCGGGTCGCGTCTGGCTGCAGTCGATGAGCATGCAGCACCTCGCGCACGCCATCCAGGAGTACCTGCCGAAGGCCGGCTGAAAAACCGACTACCGTTAGCCCATGGCCTCGCGCTGGCTCACGTTCGACTGCTTCGGAACGCTGGTCGACTGGCGCCATGGCATCGGGACGACCGGGGAGCTGCTTTTCCCGGGTCGTGGCGCGGAGGTGCTGGCGGCTTACATCGAGTTGGAAGCCGAGGTCGAGAAGGAGAAGCCGTTCCGCCGTTATCGCGTCGTCCTCGCTGAGACGCTCCGGCGGGCCGCGGCGTCTCTAAAGCTCGAGCTGAAGCATGACGATGCATCGGCGCTGACTTCGACGATCCCGCACTGGCCCGTCTTCGCCGACGTCGGTCCCGCCCTTCGCGCCGTTCACGGCGAGGGCTGGAAGCTTGCGCTCCTGACCAACTGCGACCGCGATCTCATCGCTCTCACCGAGCGACGCCTGCCCGAGCCTTTCGATGCGGTGATCACCGCCGAGGACGTCTCCGCATACAAGCCCGACCATGCGCACTTCGAGCGCTTCGAGTCGGTTTTCGGGGGCACGGCCGATGCGTGGATCCACGTCGCGCAGAGCTACTACCACGACATCGCCCCCGCCGCCGAGCTGGGGATTCGCAGGATCTGGATCAACCGCCAGGGCGAAAAGGACGATCCCTCCCTGGCCGACGCGACACTGTCGGGCCTGGCCGACCTCCAGGAAACGATCAGGCGGTTGCTTCTGGCCGCTCGATGATCACGGCGCACACGGACGTGGTCGGGAGCCTGCTCCGGCCGGCCGAGCTGCTGCAGGCGCGGAAGGATCGCGAGGCGGGCACGGTCAGCGCGGCGGACTTCAAGGCCATCGAGGACCGAGCCGTCGACTCGGCGGTCAAGCTTCAAGAGGACGCCGGCGTCGACGTCGTGACCGACGGCGAGATGCGCCGCCTGTCTTTTCAGAGCGCGCTCATGCCCCTCGACGCGTTTCTCTGGGGCGAATGGCACAGCGACGTTCTCGGCGAGATGGACATCGAGCGGCCGCCCGACCTCGGCGTCACGGCGAAGCTCAAGCGGCGACGCCACCTCGCCGCGGAGGACTTCACCTACCTGCGCTCGCGCGCCAGCCGGACGGCGAAGGTCACGCTGACGAGCCCGAGCCTCTACGCCAACCTGTGGTCCAAGGAACGGTCAGGCGAGGTCTATCCCACTCTCGACGACTTCCTCGCCGACGTCGTCGAGATCTACCGCGGGGAGATGGCCGAGCTTGCCCGCCTGGGCTGCACCTACATCCAGCTCGACGCCCCTCACTACCCCCTCCTCATCGAGCCCAGGTGGCGAGCCTTCTATGAGGCGCGCGGTTGGAGCGTCGACCGCTGGCTCTCGCACGGGATCGAGCTCGACAACGCGGTCATGGCGGGCCACCCCGAGGTGACCTTCAGCATGCACATGTGCCGCGGGAACCAGGTCAGCCGGTGGTTGGTCTCAGGCGACTACGAGCCGATCGCGCGCCAGATCTTCACGAAGGTCGGCGTCGACCGCCTGCTTCTCGAGTACGACGACGAGCGCTCGGGATCTTTTCTGCCGCTCCGTTTCGTGCCCGAGGACAAGATGGCCATCCTCGGCCTCGTCACCACGAAGACGGAACGGCGGGAGACGGTCGAAGAGCTGGCGGGCAGGATCCACGAGGCGGCCGAACACATGGACCTCGAGCGACTCGGCCTCAGCCCGCAATGCGGGTTCGCCACCTCCATCATCGGCAACTCGATCACGGTCGAGGACGAGGTCGCCAAGCTCACCACCATCGCTCAGACGGCCCAAAAAATTTGGGGCTGAGCAAGCCACCCCAGCGGTAAGCTGTGCGCGGGCCGGCAGGTATCGCGAACAGGGTGTAGATCATGAGCAGAGCACGGTCGTTGCGTTCACTTCTGGCGATCACGGGCGCCCTGCTGGCAGCGGTCCTGGGCGGCGTTTCAGCCCTGGCTTCGTCCTCGGATTGGAAGGTCGGCTATTTCACGCCGTCGCCACATGGCACCTTGTCGTTCGCGTCCGCGGAAGCGCTCGCGAACGGGGTCGCGACCTTCAACTTCACCAACCAGCCCAACACGGCGCTTCTCGCTACGGACCACGGCGGGTCCGTCGTGCGCGGTGACCTGAACGGCAAGACGATCACGGCGAAATTCGACATCGGCGGCGCCGCGGGCGCGTTCACCTATTTCGGAGAGGGCACCGCCTCCAATCCTTGCGCATTTCCCGCCAACGTTCGCCTGTACTTCCAGACGACCAACGCCGGCGGCTTCGCCTTCACGAACTTCTGGTGGTCGGACAGCGCCTTTGCGATCCTCGCGAACGGCACGTACACGTTGACGGCGAGCGTGAGCCCGGTCGGCTGGTCGGACTGGAACGGCAAGGTCGCGGCTGACAACGCGGCCGCATTCAACGACGCGGCCTCCAATGTCACCCTCATCGGACTCTCCTTCGGCGGCGGCTGCTTTTTCGAGAACGGGGTCGGGACGGCGGACGGATCAGGGACGTTCAACCTCGAAAGCTTCGAGGTGACCTAGACCGCGCGAAAGTCGGCGAGGTCGATCCGCGCGCGGTAGACGCGGCGGGCAGGGCCGGACTGGACGAGGTTTCCTGATTTCCCCCGGCGGACGGACAGGTCGCCGCCCGGCATCTGGATCGTGACCTCGTCATCCACCAGGCCGGCGCGCATGCATGCCGCCGCGACCGCGCTCGCGCTCGTGCCGGAAGCCAGTGTGTAGCCGGCGCCGCGCTCCCAGATCTCGATGCGCACGCGGCCTCTGTCGACGACCTCGAACAGCTGCACGTTGGTGCGTTCGGGGAAGGCGGGGTGATGCTCGATGTGAGGGCCCAGCTCGAGGCAGCGTTCGCGCGTGACCGGCCGGCCGAACACGACACAATGCGGGTTGCCGACCGAGACGAGCATGGCCTCCACCTGGCCCACTGGAGTGTCGAGGTGGACGCGGTCGGGCTCACCGTTGAATCGCGCGGGCAGGTCGGCGGCGCGGAACGAGGCGGGGCCGATGTCGAGCTCGGTGGTGACCTCGGCGCCGTCCCGGGCCAGGATGCGTACCGGGTTGGCCCGGCCGACGGTGCGCAACTCGAACTCGTCGCCCGAGCCGTGCTCGAGCACAGCATGGGCGGCCGCGATCCTCAGCCCGTTGCCGCTCTTGGCGGCCTCTGAGCCGTCCGGGTTGAAGATGCGGACGGATTTTTCTGAAGGGTCGAAAGCCAGCAGTCCGTCCGAGCCCAGGCCGCGATGGCGGTCGCACAGGAGCGGCAGCAGGGCGACGAAATCATCGAGCTGGGCGGGCAGGTCGAGGACCAGGTAGTCGTTGCCCAGGGCCTGGTACTTGATGAGATCGATTCGCATTAGCGCGCCTATCATCCGGAATCAGGCTTGCCATGACCATGCAGGATCTCGTTTGGCCTGCCCAGCGCCTGGTTCACAACCCGGCCTGCTTCTGTAGCTAGGCCCCCGGTCGTAAGCTCGCCCCTCAAAAGAGGCGCGCCCTTTCGCCCGTCTTTCTCGAAGCCAATCGGTTCGCCATTCGTATTTTTTTGGAGGTTCGGAATTGAGCTCATCGACTTCAACCAAGCCACTCGTCTCGACAGAGTGGGTCGCAGAACATGGAAACGACAAGGGTGTCCGCGTGGTCGAGGTGGACGTGGACCCCAGCAACTACGACAAGGGCCACATCGAAGGGGCCGCCGGCTGGAACTGGAGAAAGGACCTCCAGCACCAGCTCGTGCGTGACGTCGCGAGCGAGGAAGAGCTCGCGGCTCTGCTCGGCAAGAGCGGCATCACGCCGGAGACCACCATCGTGCTCTACGGCGACAACAACAACTGGTTCGCCGCGTACGCCTACTGGGCGTTGAAGTACTACGGACACGACAAGGTCCAGCTCGTCGACGGCGGCCGGGTGAAGTGGGAGAAGGAAGGACGCCCGTACACGACGGACGCGCCGAGCTATCCCGCGACCACGTATCACTTCCAGGGCTCGCCCCGCGAGGACATCCGGGCGTACAAGGACCAGGTGCAGTCGAAGCTCGGCAAGGCCGGGCTCGTCGACGTCCGCTCGCCCAAGGAGTACTCGGGCGAGCTTCTCGCTCCGGAGAACCTGCCCCAGGAAGGTGCGCAGCGCGGCGGGCACATTCCGACCGCGGTCAGCATCCCGTGGGGCACCGCTGTCAACACCGAGGACGGCACGTTCAAGAGCACGGAGGAGCTGAAGGAGATCTACGGCGGCAAGGGCATCACGCCCGACCGCGAGATCATCGCGTACTGCCGAATCGGGGAGCGCTCCGCGCACACGTGGTTCGTGCTCAAGGAGCTGCTCGGCTACGACGACGTGCGCAACTACGACGGATCATGGACGGAGTGGGGAAGCTCGATCCGGACCCCCATCGAGAAGTAATGGCCCTGACCACCGTCGACCACTCCGCGCTCAAGATCAACCAGACCGGGATCGTGGCGACCGTTCTCGTCGCGTTCATCGGCAGCTACTTCTACCGGCCGCTGCTGGTGTTGATACCGCTGCTCGCGATCGTGCTTCTTCTGGGCACGTTCGCGCCGCGGCTGGCCCTCTTCAAGCAGCTCTACTTCCAGGTCTTGAAGCCGCGCGGCATCGTCAAGCCGCGTCCGGTGCAGGACCGGCCCGAGCCCCACAACTTCGCGCAAGGGCTCGGTGGCGTGTTCCTGGCGATCTCCTCGGTCTTGCTCCTGCCGGTGCCGGTGCTGGGCCTGGCGCTCGCCCTTCTCGTCGCGGTGCTCGCGTTCGTAAACCTGGCATTCGGGTACTGCCTGGGCTGCCAGATCTACTACCAGCTCGGCAAGGCAGGCGTGATCCGAGCTTGATGACGACTCAACTCTGGGCTCTGGCGGTGGCGGGCACGGTGGTGCTTGCCCCCGCCGGCCTGGAGGCATTCCGGTCGGCGCGAGCCCGGCGCCTGGCGGCCGGGGCCACCGGGGCACCGGCGGCGGAGCCGTACATCCTCTACTTCACAGGCGAGAGCTGCACCGTCTGTCGCACGTCGATGCCCTCGCCGAGAGGGAGCTCGCCGAGCGCTTCCACGTCTACACGCTGCCGACGACCGTGGTGATGTCGCCCGACGGCAGCGCGCTCCACGTCAACTACGGTTACGCGCCGGCGACCAAGCTGGACCGCCAGCTGGCCGCGGCTCGCAGCTCTCTTACGTTGGAGCAAATCGCCACCGCCTAAGCTGGCACGGATGCGGCGGTTGGTCCTCGTCTTTCTGGCTCTCCTGGTAGTGGCTGCCTGCGGCCAGTCGCAGGCGGCGCCCTCACACGAGCTCGTGCTCGGAGCCATCTACCCGCTCAGCGGGCCCCAGGCGCAGGGCGGCAGGGAGGAGCTGGCCGGCGTCAAATCGGCCTTGCAGCTGGCCCAGAGCAGCGGTGTGCTCAAGGTTTCAGTGCGCCTCGACGTCGTCGACGCCACCACCCCGCAGGCCGCGTCCGCCGCTGTCGATCACCTGGTGCGCGACGACCACGTCCCCGCGATCCTGGGCACGTACGGCAGCACGCTTTCGGCGGCGGCGTCGGCTCGCGCCGAGGTGCTGAAGACCGTTTACTGGGAGACGGGCGCCGTCGCCGACGCCATCACCGCTCGCAGCCACTACGTCTTCCGGACTGTGGCGACGGGCAGCGCCCTCGGACGCATGGCGGTGACGTTCACGCATGATGTCCTCGTCCCGGCCTACAAGCTGCGCGCGCCCCGGGTGGTGATCATCGAGGTGGGCGACGTCTACGGGCGCTCGGTCGGCGGTGGCGAGCTGGCCCTGGCCGCGAGCCTGGGCCTGTCGGTCGTCGACGTCATCGAGTACAGCCCTTACGCATATGACGCTTCGGCCATCGCGGCGCGCGTCGCCGCCGACCACCCCGACTTCCTGTGGGACGTGAGCTACCTCGATGACGGGGTTGGCATCTGGCAAGCCCTCCTCCGCGATCGCGTCGCCATCAAGGCGGCGGTGGGGACGAGCTCAGCGTTCTGCATGCCCGATTTCGGTCGGCGGCTGGGCGCCGGCGCGATCGGCGTGTACGCGGCCGACAAACCTGATGGCGACATCGGGTCGGCGGCGCTCTCGCCGGCGGGGCGGGCGCTGCTCGACCAAGCCCTCGCGGCATACGCGCACGCCAATGGCGGCGCTTCGATGTCGATCCCCGCGGTGGCCGGGTT
>WNFJ01754970.1_pt2 | contig 11639 bp, 10 predicted proteins | sample 5400461 | NCBI WGS metagenome assembly WNFJ01 (sample SAMN13153349, study PRJNA577476) | soil metagenome | isolation source: 115 cm saprolite on Douglas fir-dominated hillslope | place: USA:California | collected 2013-09-17
CGAGCGTCCCGAGGTGACCCGGGTCGAGCGCCACGGCCAGCACGTCGTCGTCACCGGGACCGGGGATCTCGTCAACACGGTGATCCTCACCCTGGCCGCTGCCGGCGTGAGCGCCCGCGACGTCCAGCTCGACGCGTCGAACCTGGAGGACGCCTTCGTCAGGCTCACCGGAAAGCAGCTCACCACGCAAGCCACGCAAGCCACGCAAGCCACAGAAGTCAAGGAAGGAGCGACGCCATGACCACGCTCTCATTGACGCGACCGCTCTGGCGGCCGGCGCCGGCCCGACGGGCCGCGTTCGGCCAGATCGTCCTGAACGAGGCCAGGCTCACCTGGCGGCGGCCGGTCGGCCTGATCGGCGGCCTCGGCATCCCCACCTTGCTGCTGGTCGTCTTCGGCGAGCTGCCCTCGTTCCATCAGACCACCGCCAGCCTGGGCGGGCTCACCGTATTCGATCTGTACGTGCCGATCCTCATCGTGTTCAGCCTGGCCATGCTCGCGCTGCTCGGCCTGCCGATGCCGCTCGCGTCCTACCGTGAGCTCGGTGTCCTGCGCCGCCTGTCGACCACGCCGGTACCCCCGTCGTGGCTGCTCGCCGCGCAGGGTCTCGTCCAATTCTGCGTGGCGCTGGCCGGGGTCCTCGTCATCCTCGTCGTGAGCGTCGCCGCGTTCGGGGCGACGGTCCCGAAGAGCCCAGGCGGGCTCGGGCTGTCGCTCGTGCTCTCCATCGCCGGGCTCTTCCCCGTCGGGCTGTTGATCGCCGCGATAGCCAGGACCGCGAACGGCGCCAGCGTCATCGGCCGGATCGCGTTCTTCCCGATGATCTTCTTCGCCGGCCTGTGGCTGCCGCGGGCGATGATGCCGGGCGTGCTGCTCACCATCAGCAACTACACTCCGCTCGGCGCGGCGGTCGAGGCGATCCAGGACTCCATGCAGACGGGGTTCCCGCCGGCCGCGCCGCTGCTCGTCCTGCTGGCGTACGCGGTGCTCTTCGGCTTCCTGGCGCGCCGCTTCTTCCGCTGGGAGTAAGGCTCATGACAACGATCCCCAGGCGGCCCGTGGTGGCCGGCGTGACCCTGCTGACGGCCGCCGGCCTGGTCGCCGGCGGCTGCGGAAGCAGCGGCACGAGCAGCGTGAGCACCCAGTCCTGCACCTCCAAGTCGGCGCCAGCCGTAACCGCGGCAGGCCGCCCGGCGACCAGCCCAGCGGCAAAGAACACCGCCGCCTCAGGCTGGTCCCTGCCGGGCGGTGACCTGCAGAACACAAGGGACGTCCAAAGCGCGATCACCAGCTCGAACGTGTCACAGCTCGGCGTGGCGTGGACCGTGCCGCTCAACATCAACACGACGCATACGGACGGCGCCTACGCGACCACGCCGGTGGTGGTGAACGGCGTCGTCTACGTCCAGGACCTCGAGTCGGACGTGCTGGCGATCAGCCTCGCCACCGGCAAGGTCCTCTGGACGCACACGTACAACTCGCCCAACGGCGGCCCGGACGGCGTCAACGTGGTTGGCCGGGTGGTCTACGCGGCGACGAACCACGCCGCGGTCGCCCTCGACGCGGCCACAGGCACGCAGCTGTGGAGCCGAACCCTCATCTCCAACCAGCACGAGGGCATCGACATGACCCCCGGCTACAACCGCGGCACCGTGTACGTGTCCACCGTGCCGGTCAACGCGTCGGCCGGGGTCGTATACGGAGGCGGCGGCAAGGCGACCCTGTGGGCGCTGAACGCCGCGACCGGGGCGCCCGAGTGGAGCTGGGACGAGGTGCAGGACCTGTGGGGGAACCCGGGCATCAACTCCGGCGGCGGCCAGTGGTACGCGCCGTCGTTCGACGCCCAGGGCGACGTCTACATCGGCGTGGCCAACCCGGGCCCGCTGGGCGGCGTGAAGGGGTACCCGTGGGGGACGAGCCGGCCGGGGCCCGACCTGTACACCGACTCGGTCGTGAAGCTGAGCCCGGGCGGCAAGCTGCTGTGGTACTACCAGCTCACCCCGCACGACCTGTACGACTGGGACCTGCAGGACCCGCCGGTGCTCACCACCGCCCACGGGCAGCCCGTGGTGATCGACGGCGGCAAGGCCGGCATCCTGGTCGAGCTCAACGCCCAGACCGGCGCGCTGATCTGGACGCTCCCCGTCGGCGCGCACAACGGCCACGACCAGGACGGGCTGCTCACCGAGAACGCCACGGCACAATCGCACGTCGGCCTGCCCGCGGAGTTCTGCCTCCAGCCCGGCGCGCTCGGCGGCATCGAGACCCAGCTGGCCAGCAACGGCTCGGCCACCTTCGCCGCCGTCAACGACCTGGCGATGACGGTCACCCCGACCGGCTACAAGGGATCGCTGACCGAAACCATCCAGGCCGTCTTCCACGCCACCGGCGAGATGGTCGCGGTCAGCCAGGACACCGGGAAGATCGAGTGGGACACCAGGCTCCCGTCCACGCCGTACGGCGCCGCGTCGGTGACCAACGACGTCGTGTTCACCACCACCTTCCACGGCGACCTGTACGCGCTCAACGCGGCCACCGGCGCGATCCTGCTGAAGACGCCGCTGTCCGCCGGGACCAACGCGCCCGTCGCCATCGACGGCGACTACGTGATCGCGGGGGCGGGCACGCCGCTGGCCGGTACGCAGCAACCGCTGATCATCGCCTACAAGCTCGGCGCCCACGGCAAGCTGCCCGACACCGTGAGCCCCTAGGCCGGGTGCGCGGCCAGTTCGGCGCACGCCCGCAGGCTGGCGTAGTGCGCCGCGGCCTGCCGAGCCGCGGCGCCGCGCAGGACTACCGGCTGGCCCGTGCCCGAGACGACCGCCGGGATGAAGCGGGCCGTTAGCGGGGCGTGCGGGTGGAGGGTGAGCTCCAGGACTCCGGTGGCGGTGCTGTAGGAGCGCTCCCACCACAGGAAGTTGCCCAGGCCGTAGGCGACGAACGTGTGGCCGAGCCAGCCCGAGCCCTGCAGCATGTGGGCGTGCGCGCCGACGATGATGCTGGCTCCGGCGGCGGCCAGCTTCGGCGCCAGTGACAGCTGGGCCGCGTCCGGGCAGGCCTGGCCCTCGGTGCCCCAGTGCATGAACACGATCACGATCGGGGCGAGCCGCCGGGCGGCCCGCACGGCCGCCAGGGTGCGGGGCAGGTCGATCGCGTTGGCCTCGCCGGGCCGGCTGGGCGTCGCCACCCAGGAGGAGGCCAGCTCGGCCACCTGGGACACCCCGATCACCGCGATCCGCACGCCCTTGATCGTGGTCACGTAGGGCGCCCAGGCCGCGGCGGCGCTGGTCCCGATCCCGACGTAGGGGAACCGGGCGGCCCGCGCGGCCGCGAGCGTGTCGGCCAGCCCGGTCAGGCCGTAGTCCAGGGCGTGGTTGTTGGCCATCGTGACCAGGTCGATCCCGGCGTCGCGCAGCGCGGTGAACGCGGCCGGCGGGGCGCGGAAATGGTAGGTCTTCGGCTGCGGCGTCCCACGGCCGGTGATGGCCGTCTCCAGGTTCACGGCGGCAAAATCTGCCGACCGTAGCACGCTCGTTATGGTACCGAACGAGCTGGCTGGATCGCCCAGCAGCCGCGCGGTACGCCCGGTGAAGTGGACATCCCCGGCGAACGCCAGCGTGATGTCGGCCGGGGGAGCGGGGTGGCTTCGCGTCCCGGCCAGCCCCGCCCGGCTGGGCGCGGCCCGGCTGCCCGGCGTGGCGGTAGCCTTCGGCGCGGACGGAGCCGCCGTGCAGGCTCCGCCGGCCAGCAGCGCCAGCGAGCCGGCGACGACCGCGACCACCCGGCGGATCACCACGCGCCCAGCCTACGGCCGCCTGTGCCCCCGCTGAACGCCTGGGACGCACGAGGCTGTCCGTAACGTGACGCATACACCCCGTTTACGCGGATGCCGCGGTCGTTGGTTACGGTGGAGCCATGGGCACATCACGCAATTCCGCGCCGGCCGCGCGGGTGCCCGTGCGCCAGCCGGCCTACGCCGAGCGCGCCCGCTCCTACGAACGCGACACGGCGGCGTTCCAGCCGTACCGCCGCGCGGTCGTCGAGGCGCTCCCGCTCCGCCGCGGGCAGGTGGTCCTCGACGTGGGCTGCGGGACCGGGCTGTGCTGCGGCCTGCTGCGGGACAAGGTGGGCCCGCAGGGCGGCGTGGTCGGCATCGAGGAGTCGCCGCAGATGGCGGCGCTGGCGCGCGAGCACATCGCCGGCGAAGGGTGGGACAACGTCACGGTCGTGCTGGCGCCGGCCGAGGAGGCCCAGATCGGGCTGGCCGCCGACGCCGCGCTGTTCTGCGCCGTCCACGACATCCTGCAGTCCCCCCGCGCGCTGCGGAACGTCATGACGACGCTGCGCCCGGGAGCCTGGGTAGCGGCCGGCGGAGGCAAGTGGGCCGCGCCGGTGATGATGGGCCTGAACTCGGCGGTCAGGCTGCTGCACGCTCCCTACGTGCGGAGCTTCAGCGGCTTCGACCGGCCGTGGCGGCACCTGGAGCAGTGTGTCGAGGACGTCCGCGTCCGTGAGCTGGCGTTCGGCGGCGGCTACGTCATGACCGGCCGCACGCCCGCGTAGCATACTCACCACCAGCACGGGGAATACCCGAAGGTATCAGGGCCTTCTGCCCTGGCATCGCAGGGTGGTGAGGGGCAGTGCGGCTGGTAGAACTGCCGGGCCGCGGGATCACCCGGGTGTGGGACTACGCCGGCCCGCCCGGCGCCCAGACGCTCATGCTCATCCACGGGGTTACCTTCACCGCCGAACTGAACTGGGGAAAGACCTTCGCGCCCCTCGCGCAGCACTTCCGCGTCGTCGCCATCGACCTGCGCGGCCACGGCGGCGGCATCGGCACGGGTCCGCGTTTCCGGCTGGAGGACTGCGCCGACGACATCGCCGCGCTGGCGGAGGTCCTCGGCATCGGCCGGTTCGTCGCCGTGGGCTATTCCATGGGCGGCATGGTGGCCCAGCTGCTGTGCCGGCGGCACCCGTCGCTGCTGTCCGGCCTGGTGCTGTGCGCCACCGCGCGCAACGTCCTGGGCTCGCCGGCCGAGAGGCTGACCGCCCTGGCGCTGCCGGCGGCGGTCGCCGCCATCCGGTGGAACCCGTTCCTGCTGCCGATGAGCGCCGAGTTCCTCGGCATGGCGCTCCTCGGCCCGGTGGACGACCCGGCCACGGCCCGGCAGGCCCGCGCCGAGCTGCGCCGGACCACGCTCGCCACCGCCCTCTCGGCCATCCAGGCGGTCTGCGAGTTCACCTCGCACAGCTGGATCGGCGAGGTCGACGTCCCTGCCGCGGTCGTCGTCACGGCCCGGGACCAGATCGTGCCGGTCACCCGCCAGCTGCGGCTGGCCCGGGCGATCCCGGGTGCCTCGGTCCACGAGGTCGACGGCGACCACGCGGTGTGCCTCACCAGGCCGCAGCTGTTCGCCCAGGCGCTGCTCCAGGCCTGCTGGGCGGTGGAGGCGGCCGGCGCCGACCCGGCTCACGCCCGCCGAAGGCAGGCCTGAACCGAAGCCGAGACTTCCCGGATCTGGCCGCGGGAGAACTACCGGCCGCGGAAACGCGGTTCGCGTTTGCCCGTGAAGGCTTGAGCGGCTTCGCGGTGATCTTCGGTGAGCCCGGTGTGCACATGGTGGGTTACTTCCAGGTCCATGCAGTCGCCCAGCTCGCCGGATACGGCGCGGTTCAGGTTCTCCTTCATGTAGCGGTAAGCGATGGACGGCCCTTGGGCCAGCCGGCGAGCACGCTCCATTACCTCCCGCTCGAAGTCGGCTGGCGGGAAGATGGCGTTGACGATCCCGAGCTGCCGGGCATCCTCGGCACTCAGCCGCTCGGAGAAGTAGTAGAGCTCTTTGGCTTTGCTGCTGCCCACCAGCCGGGTGAGAAACCATGTCCCGCCGTAGTCTCCGGCGAACGCGACCTTGGCGAAGGCGGTGGTCAGCACCGCTTCCGGTACCGCGTAGCGCAGATCGCAGGCCAGCGCGAGTGACAGGCCAGCCCCGGCCGCGGGACCCCCGATGGCGGCGATCGTCGGCTTGGGCATGTTCCACAGGCGACCGCTGGTGGCCCGCTGGTTCAGTCGCTGGCGGTGGATGCGGGCGTCGAGTGACCGGCCGGCCCTGTCCCCGCCGTCCGCCGGCGCGGCGGCCATGCTCTTGACGTCACCGCCGGCGCAGAAGGCGCCGCCCGCGCCGGTGCGCACCACGCAGCCAACCGCTTCGTCGGTCTCCACCTGGGTGAGCACCGCCCCCAGGGCGGACACCATGGCGGGGGAGAAGGCGTTTCGCCGATCCGGCCGGTTCATGGTAATCACCGCGACGCCGCCGTCGATCTCGGCACGCAGATCCTCGGTCCCCGTATCGAGCGCGGTCATGTCATCCTTCCTCGCCGGCGAAGCGGACCCCGCCAATCACCCATGGCCCCCCACCGGGAGCCACCACCTCCACGAACGTGTCGCCCACCGCAAACACCGCGTTAGTCAGGCCGAACCGTCCCACCCCCGGATCGTGAAAGGGCGGCGGCCAGCCGAAGGCCCGGCGCAGCTCGCCCGCCACCTGGCCGCAGTCGCGCGCCACCAGGGCCACCTGGCGCAAGCGCGGTCCGCTCAGCACACCCCCAACAATAGGACGTCCCGGTCCACCGCGACATGACCGCAGGCCCGCGATGGTTCGAGTATCCGGCAGCAGGCCTCCGGCGGGCACGCCCTTAACCCGCTGCCCCGCGACGGGTCGCGGGAACGAGGGTCTCGGCTGCCCATCGGCGCAGGTCGCGTCCGCCGGTGCGGGACCAGGACCCGGTCAGGTCGTCGATGGTGATGGTGCGGTGGGCCTGGTGGTTCATCAGGCTGGCCAGCCCGCTCATGACCGCTGGCCGGCCGATCAGTTCCTCGAGCTGCCAGAGCGCCGCGGCGTCGCTGGCGTAGGCATGGTCAGGCAGGGAGACAGAGGTAGCCGCGGACCATGGTTCGCTGCCGGGCTGGGTTTGCGAGAGTGCGCTGCGGCTGATGTAGGTCGCCAGGGCTTCCTGAAGCCACATGTCGCGGTCGTAGCGCATATCCACCAGCCCCCCCACCCAGGCGTGCGCCAGTTCGTGGGCCATGACCGATGCCAGGTACAGCTGAGGCCTGGTTTCGGACGGCTCCAGGAGCCGCTCCTGGAACGTGATGAGCCCGGGAGCGGAGAACGCCAGCGCCGGATACGCGGGGACAAACACCAGGTCACATTTCGGGTAGGGGTAGCGAACGCCAAGGACGGCCTCGTAGTAGCGCACCGGCTGGCGCACCAGCTCCAAGAACAACTCTGCGGGCAGGAGGCCGCCGGATGCGAGCGGCGCCCAGATGGTCAGCGGCACCGGCTGACCCCGGTCGATCTCAGCGGCCAGGACCGTTCCCTGCCCCGGACCCGCGCACAGAGCGAACAGGTACGGTGCGAGCGGTGACGTCGGCGCGAAACGCCACACCCCTCCCTCGTCGCCGAGCGGGCGGGCCACCGCAGGGAAGTTGGCCCGACAGCACCACCCGGCGCGGGCGCGCACCGCTACGGTCATCGGGGCGCGCAGGTCTGGCTGGTCGAAACAGCAGAAGATGCGGGGCGCTCTAGCCTCGATCCCTTTGCTGTACACGCAGGCCGTACCATCGCCCGAACCGGCGACCCGGTACAGGCCCGCGCCCTCACGGGCATAAGAAAACTCTGCTTCGACGGTCAGGGTGTTCTCGGCGCCGAGCCGGGGGAGTTCCAGCCGGCCGTCGCCGTGCAGATGACGGCGGGGAAGGTCCTCCCCGTTCAGGTTCATCCGCCGCACTCCGGCCGCCCGGAGGTCCGCGAAGACGCTCGCGCCCTCACGCCGGCAGCGAAAATCCAGCTCCGTCCGGGACCAGAACGTATCCCCCTCGCCGGTCAGGTCCACGAACACGTCGTACGACACCACGTCCACGGTCGAGCCGCGTGCATGTTCCCCGCCGAACGCCGCGCCCACCACAAGTCTCAAGTCTGTCACGGATCAACGGATGCAGGCCGGCACCGCCCTCGGCTCCCTCGGGATCCTCGCCTATCGCCTGCGTAACGTCACGCTCGCGTCCTTGAGTCGCTGGCGCAGTTCCGGCTTGGCGATCTTTCCCACGGCGTTCTTCGGCAGCGTCTCCTCGATGTACACCTCACGCGGCACCTTGTAGCGTGCGAGGGACTGGCGGCAGTGCTCGATGAGGTCCTCCGGCATCACGTCAAAGCCGGACCGGAGCGTGACGAAGGCCACCGGCTGCTCGCCGAAGACCGGATCGGGCTGCCCGACGACCGCGGCCTCGAGCACGGCGGGGAGGGTATAGAGGACGTCCTCGATCTCCTTCGGGTAGATGTTCTCCCCACCCCGGATGATCAGGTCCTTGACCCGGTCGACCAGGGTCAGATAGCCGTCGTCGTCGAACCGGCCGACATCACCGGTGTGCAGCCAGCCGCCGCGCAGGACCTGCGCCGACTCCTCCGGCCTGCCCAGGTAGCCGCGCATGACGTTCGGCCCGCGGACGACCACCTCGCCCGCCTGCCCGGTGGGCAGCAACCGGTCGGCCTGGTCCGCCACCCCGACCTCGACGCCGGGTACTGGCAGGCCGACGCTGCCCGCCTTGCGCACGCCGTGCAGCGGATTCAGCGTGCAGACCACTGTGCACTCCGACAACCCGTAACCCTCGACGACGGGGACGCCGAAGCGTTGCTCGAACTCGCCGATCAGCTGGCGCGGCATCGGCGCGGCGCCGCAGATGACGAAGCGCAGGCTCCGGGTGTCCGGCCGCGCGCCCGGCCGCGACACCAGCAGCGCGTAGATCGTGGGCACCGCCGAGAAGAAGGTGGGCCTGACCTGTTCGACCGTCGCCCAGAAACTGGCCGCGTGGAACCGGTCGGCGATGAACGTCGAGCCGCCGGCCAGCAACGGGGACACCACGCTGACCATGATCCCGTTCACGTGGAACAGCGGCAGCACCAGCAGGCTGCGCGTATCACCCGTCATCTCGAACCACCTGACGATGATCTCCGCGGTTGCGCTGATGTTGGCGTGATCCAGCCTGACCCCCTTGGGCCGGCCCGTCGTCCCGCTGGTGTAGATCAGCAAGGCCAGCGCGCCAGGATCGGTCACCAGGCGGGGTGGTGCCGTCGGCGGGGGAGGGGCGGTCACCTCGGTCAGCCCGACGATCCGGTACGGGCCGTCGCGCAGCATCGCCGCGGCCGCCTCGTCGGCGACGACCAGCGTGGCGCCCGCGTCATCGATCTGGTACCTGGCCTCCTGCGCGGTCAGCGCCGGGTTGACCGGCGTGACGGCGGCGCCGAGCCGCCACGCGGCGAACATGCTCGTGACGAGCTCGACCCGGGACCCGGTTCGGCAGCATGATGGCCAGCACGCCGCCGGAGCGCAGCCCGGCGGCGTAGAAGACGGCGGCCAGCGCGGTCACCCTCTCGGCGAAACCCGCGTTGTCGAGCGCTTGGCGCTCATCGGCGACGCAGGCCCCGCCGGGATCCCGCAGCGCCCGCTCATGAGGGATTTCGGCTGCTGTCACGGCATTCCCTTTCCGTTTCAGCCTGATGCTAGGGGCGAGCCGCGACGCTGCCATCGTGCGCGGGTCACGAACCCCCCGCCGAGCGTCGTGCTCGCACCACGATGCCCGGGTGTCACGGGTGTCCTTACGCTGCGGTCACGACAGCTCGGAGGGATGCGCCTCATGACACGACTGATAAACATCGACAACGGCGGCACGCTGACCGACTTCTGCCTCGTCGATGGCGACGAGGTACGCTACACCAAGACCCTGACCACGCCCTATGACCTGAGCCGGTGCCTGTTCGACGGCCTCACCAAGGTCTCCGAGCTGGCCTACGGGGAGCCGAAGCTCGCGGCGCTGCTGCAGTCCACGGACTGGATCCGGTATTCCACCACCCAGGGCACCAACGCCCTCGTACAGCGGGCCGGACCGCAGCTGGGCCTGATTGTCACCGATCCGACGCTGGTCGAGGGCCTGGCGGCCACCCAGGCCCAGGAGGATCTGCTGACGGCGCTGGTCGGTGACCGGTGGGGCGCGATCGGCCTCGACGCCGACGACGAGGCGCTGAGCCGTGAGCTGCTCGCGCGGGTCAACGACCTGTCCGCACGCGGGGCCAGGCGCCTGGTCATCGCGGTGAGCGGCGGGGACGGCGCGGACGGTGCGGCGGACGAGGCCCGGGTGAAGGGATTGCTGCTGCGGCTCTACCCCCGTCATCTGCTCGGCGCGGTCCCGCTGCTGTTCTCCTGGGAACTCGTCGCCGACCCCGACGACATCCGCCGGACCTGGTCGGGCCTGCTCAACGCGTTCCTGCATCCCGCGATGGAGCGCTTCTTGTTCAACGCCGACCGGCGGCTGCGAGACGCCCGGGCTCGTCAGCCGCTGCGGATCTTCCGCAACGACGGCGCTTCGTCCCGCGTGTCGAAGTCCGCGGCGCTCAAGACGTACAGCTCCGGGCCGCGGGGCGGGCTGGAGGGCACCCGCGCCCTGGCGGCCCATTACGGCCTGCGCCATCTGGTCATGCTCGACGTGGGCGGCACGACCACCGACATCGGCGTGGTCAGCGACGGTGCTATCCACGTCGACCGGCGCGGGGCGATCGAGCACGCGCCGAGCTCGCTGGAACTGGCCGCCATCACCAGCTACGGCGTAGGCGGCAGCTCGATCTTCCGGGTCACCGACGGCGGCCTGGCGGTCGGCCCGGACAGCGTGGGGGCCGCGCCGGGGCCGGCCTGCTTCGGGCTCGGCGGCGACCAGCCGACGATCACCGACGTGCTGCTGCTGGTCGGCGTGCTTGACCCGGCGACCTACCTCGGCGGCACGCTGCCCCTGTACCCGGACCGCAGCGCGAAGGTGATCGAGGACAAGATCGCCGGACCTCTGGGAATCCCGCTCGATGAAGCGCTGCGGCAGATGGAGGACGCGCACGCCGCGGCGATCGCCCGCGCCCTGGCCGGTGCCACCACCGTCACAGGCGACACCGTGCTGGCCGCGTTCGGCGGCGCCGGGCCGATGACTGTCTGCGGGGCCGCGCGCCGGGCCGGGGCCCGGCACGTGCTGATCCCCCGCATGGCCGCGGTGTTCAGCGCCTTCGGCATCGGGTTCTCCGACCTGGGCCAGCGCTACGAGCAGCCTCTTCCGGCGGCTGATTACGCGACGATCAAAGATGTGGCCGACGGGCTGCTCGCGCTCGGGGCCAGGGACATGTTCGCCGAGGGTGTCGACGCGAGCGCGTGCACTCCGCGATTCAGGCTGACGGTCGAGCACGAGGACGAGGAACGGGTCATCGAGCTTGACGACCTGCACGATGCCACCACCCACCTGACCCCGGGCGGGCGGGCCAGTCTGGAGCTTGTGCTGCTGGCGCCGCTCCCGCACGTCACGCTGGGCGAGGGCGGCGACATCGGGACATCCCCGGCGAAGGCCGAGGGGACGCGGGTGCTACGCGATGGCCGCGGCGGGCAGGCGGAGACGCCCGTGTACGCACTGGCGAGCCAGTGCCCGGGCGCGCGCGGGTCCGGGCCGGTCGTGATCGAAGGCCCGTTCTTCACCATGCGGGTCCCCGAAGGCTGGCAGTTCGACACCACCGCCGCGGGCGACCTGCGGCTGACCGACAGGGGACAGCGATGAA
>WNFJ01469802.1_pt2 | contig 11638 bp, 12 predicted proteins | sample 5400461 | NCBI WGS metagenome assembly WNFJ01 (sample SAMN13153349, study PRJNA577476) | soil metagenome | isolation source: 115 cm saprolite on Douglas fir-dominated hillslope | place: USA:California | collected 2013-09-17
AGCTCGCGGATTTCCTCGAAAACCACGCGATGCAGCGGATCATCAAACACGATGGGATCGAGCAATTTGCAGATTTCCGAGCGCGTCCCGCTCTTGATGAGCACCGAGCAGAGAAATCGCAAGGTGTTTTTCTGCAGTTCAAATTCGCGCGCTGTCCCTTTTCCACGCATAATCGGTGAGATGATACTGGCGGCGTCGAGGTTGTTTTTAGGAGCGGGCGGATGGGGGAAAGACACCGAGTGGTCATTCTGGGCGGAGGATTCGGCGGACTGGCTGCTGCGCAAAAACTGAAGCGCGCGCCGGTTGATGTCACGCTCATCGATCGCCGGAATTTTCATCTTTTTCAACCGCTGCTGTACCAGGTGGCCACCGGTTCGCTTTCACCCGGAGAAATCGCTGCTCCCTTGCGCGGAGTATTGAGCCGTCAGAAAAACACTCGAGTTCTTCTGGGCGAAGCCGTAGACGTTGATCCGCAGACAAAACGCGTTATGTTGCGCGACGGTGCCGCGTTTGAATACGACGCTCTCATCGTGGGAACGGGAACGCAAACTTCCTACTACGGCAATGATTCCTGGAGAGAGTGGGCGCCAAGCCTGAAGTCCGTCGAGGAAGCAACGGCCATCCGCCACAAGATTCTGTACGCCTTCGAACGCGCCGAGCGCGCCGCTACCGAGGAGGAGGCGCGAGCGTGGCTTACATTCGTCATTGTGGGAGCCGGCGCCACGGGCCTCGAACTCTCTGGCGCGCTCGCGGAAATCGCCCGGGAGACGCTGCGCCACGATTTTCGCAAGATCAATCCGCAAGAGGCGCGAATTATTTTGATGGAAGGAGCCCCCAGAGTCTTGGGCCCTTTTCCCGAGGATCTGTCGGCCAAAGCCGAGAAGTTAGTGACGCGGCTCGGGGTGGAAGTGATCAAGGGCGTCATGGTGACGAACATCGACGCCAGCGGTGTCACTTTCAAGCGCGGAGACGCGAACGAAATGCTGGCGGCCAAGACGGTGCTCTGGGCCGGAGGTGTCACGGCCACGCCATTTGGCAGGAAGCTTGCCGAACGCGCCGGGGCGGAAGCGGATCGCAGTGGGCGGATCAAAGTGAATCCTGACCTGACGGTTCCGAACTTCCCGGATATTTTCATCATTGGCGATCTTGCCCACGCAGTTGATGAGAAGGGAACTCCGTTGCCCGGTGTTGCGCAAGTGGCCATGCAGGGCGGGGCGCACGCGGCAAAAGTTATTCGTGCACGGTTGGAAGGGAAGAAAGAGCTTCTGCCGTTCTATTATTTTAACAAGGGCGAGATGGCTGTGATCGGCCGCGCGGCCGCGGTGGCAAATATTTTTGGCATCCACGTTTCCGGGCTACCCGCCTGGCTAATGTGGCTCTTCATCCACTTGATCTACATCGTGGAGTTTCAGAGCCGCATTCTCGTGTTCGTCCAATGGGGGTTCGAATACTTGACGTTTAGCCGCGGGGCGCGCCTGATCACAGGCGAAGCCGCCACGGATTCCGTTGATCAAGTAGGTGCGATGGGGAACAGGACTGACTGCAAGTAGTGCTAATATCTCTACTTCTTGGGACTCGATTCATGTGCCAATCGCTTGACAGCAAGAAGCGAAGTCGAACTTGACGGAGGACGAGGAGTGAAGATGCGGGGGAACGGGCTTCCATTTGGAGGACATCTGGGCAAATCTGGAATTCTTTGCGCGGCAATCCTTTTTCTCGCCGGCCTATGGAATTTCCCGGCTTGGCCACAACAGCCTGATTCGCCGGATCCGGCGATCGAGCGCGGACACAAACTCTTCGAGCAATCCTGCGGATTCTGTCACGGCCCCGACGCCACTGGTGCTCGCGCGCCTGACCTGCTCCGCTCGCCACTTGTGGCGCATGACGTTAAGGGCGACAAGATCGGCGAAGTCATTCGTCTCGGTCGCCCCGATAAAGGCATGCCCGCGCTGCCCCTGACGGATCAGCAGGTGCTCGACATAGCCGCGTATTTGCACGCACGCGCCACCGAAGCGTTGAATTCGGCAGCCGTTCCGACGAAGTATCCACTGGAAAAGCTGCTGACAGGCGATCCGGCGGCCGGGAAGGCGTTTTTCAATGGAGCCGGAGGCTGCCAGGGCTGTCATTCCCTGACTGGCGATCTTGCCGCCATTGCCACTAAGTACTCTCCCATCGACCTTCAGGCGCACATGCTTTATCCCGACGGCAAGCACACCGTCGCGGTCGTGACGCTGCCTTCTGGTGAGCAGGTCAAGGGGCCGTTGGCGCACTCCGATGATTTTGTGATTGCGCTACGCGACGCGTCCGGTTGGTACCGGTCATTCTTGCGCGATCGCGTAAAGGTCGAATTGCAAGATCCATTGGCGGCCCATCGTGAACTGCTCGGCAAGCTCAAGCCGGCCGATGTGCACAACCTTTTTGCGTATCTTGAGAGTCTCAAATAAAGAACAGAGCATCGAGAATCCAGAAGCCGCAAAATCAGAACACGGGAGCGGGAATGCCTTTTCATGTGCGCGGAGTGTTCGAGAGCAGATGCCATTGCAAGAATCACTTGGAGAAGAGTGTGAACTTTCCTTTGGGTAGCCGGCTGATGGTAATCATTTTGTTCTTGTGTGGGCTGGGCTTGCATTTACCGTTGGTTGCAGGGCAAGGGCTAGACCCCGCGGCCTTGCTGAAGCCCGCAACGGATACCTGGCCGACCTATAACGGCGACTACTCTGGCCGGCGTTTCAGCACGCTCGACCAGATCAGCGCCGGCAACGTCAACTCGCTCACGCTTGCCTGGGCCTTTCACCCACACGCTCCCGCGATTAAATCGACACCGTTGGAAGTGAACGGCGTTCTTTACTTCACGGCGCCCGAGAACGTTTGGGCCGTGGATGCCAGGTATGGGCGGGAGATCTGGCATTACCATCGCGCTTCTGAAGGCGACCACATAGGCCATCGCGGTTTGGCCATGTACCAGAATTGGCTCTACTTCACAACGCCTGATGCGCACTTGGTCTGCCTCGATGCCAAGGATGGCACCGTTCGCTGGAACGTCGAGCTGGCCGATCCCAAGCTTGGCTATTTCTCGACCATGGCGCCCCTTGTGGTCCGCGATCACGTGATCGCCGGAGTCTCCGGGGACGCCACAGACATTCGTGGTTTCCTTGAGTCTTTGGATCCAGAGACCGGAGCCATCCAATGGCGTTGGTACACCGAGCCAGATCCGGGTCAGCCGGGCTCCGAAACGTGGCCCAAAGACACGGACGCCCTTCTCCACGGTGGAGGCATGACGTGGATGACCGGCACCTACGACCCTGAGCTTAATTTGATTTATTGGGGTACCGGCAATCCCAATCCTGTGATGGTCGGCGAGGGGCGCGCGGGTGACAATCTCTATACCTGTTCGATAGTGGCTCTGAACCCTGACACTGGGAAACTGGCCTGGTATTTTCAGCCCTCGCCCCACGATGTCCATGACTGGGATGCGGTCCAGACGCCGGTACTGTTTGACGCCGAGTTCAAGGGTAAGCCGCGCAAGCTTCTCGCGCAGACCAGCCGCAATGGGTTTTTCTTTCTCCTGGATCGCACCAATGGACAGCATCTGGTAACAGTTCCGTTCATAGATCAGACTTGGGCTTCTGGCATTGACTCTCGCGGCCGCCCCATCGCTAAACCAGAAGCCGCGCCGACGGCGGACGGCGCGCTTGTCGCGCCCGGCTCTGACGGAGCCACCAATTGGATGGCACCGAGTTTCGATCCACAGACGGGCCTCTTTTACGTCAACGCGCGTCGGGTCTTCAGCATCTTTTACCGCACCGCCACGGGAAAGGCGGAAGGATGGGGAGGCCGCGACCATAACCTGTGGAATAACTCGACGCTGCGCGCTCTGGACTACCGCACAGGCAAAGTAGTGTGGAATCATGAAATCGGAGACGGCGAAAGTATCTCAGGAATTCTCACTACCGCCGGGCATCTTCTCTTTACTGCCGATAATTCAGGCAATCTCCTGGCTCTTGATCCCGCCACGGGCAAAACCATCTGGCACCTGAACGCCGGGGGCCGGCTGGACGCCTCGCCGATGACCTACGAACTCGACGGCAGGCAATATATCATCTTCGCAGTGCAAGACGTTCTCTACGCCTTCGCGCTACCCCAGGCTGGCGCGCCATACTGAAAAACGTCCCCAGAGCAGGCGACCCACACGAACAAGAACAAAGCTGTTCCGCGAGGAGCCAGAATCGTACTGGCTACGCTCGCGTCTTGCGTGGAGGGCTTGAGACTGCATATATCGCGGCGGCCCCGAGCAACCCTGCTACTGCCATGATTCTCCATGCCAAGTCGTAACTGTGCCGCGCGTCGAAAATTCTTCCCGCCATCCAAGGCGCGCCCCATTGACCAAGGGAATATCCCATGATGATCAGCGCCAGGAGCTTGCCAAGCGAAGCTGTCCCAAAGCATTCCGCTGTGACGAGTGGAATCAGCATGTAGTCCGCGCCCATGGAGAAACCAAAAAATAAAACGAAAATCCATACAGCAACGGGCTGGTCGGCTATACCGAGTAGTAGGAGTGATGCGCTGAGCACGGCGTAGAACAGCGCCATGGTGTTCTTCTTCCGAAAGCGATCCGCCAGATAGCCCACCACTACACGCCCCCCGAGGCTCGCCGCTAGCAAAACTGTTGAAAATCGAGAGGCGGCTGCCGCCGAGTAACCCTGGTCTTTGAGGAACAGAATGAAGTGTTGTATTACCGCGCCGATGGCGCCAACAACCAGAAAAGATGCCGCCAGGATGAGCCAGAAATTCGCCGTGCGCATCGCAGCGCCGGTTCCGCTTCCGAAGGTACCGGTGGCGCTGTTCTTTGCGTCGTGCATACCACTGCTTTCCGCCCCGTCCGGCAGAAGACCCATTTCGGCCGGAGCTGAGCGCGTAATCCAGACCCCTACTGGAAAGAGCACAGCCAGGACGAGCAAGCCCACAATCTCCAGGGCATGGCGCCAACCGAAGTTTCGTATCAAGAAATTAGCGAACAGAGGGGAGATCACTCCACCCAGCCCTAAGCCGAGATACGCATAGCCCATCGCGCGTCCGCGCCGGACCCCGAACCAGCGGGCGATGAGGACCTGATTGGCGATGGGCCCCGAGAGCACGTAGCCCAGAACTTCCATGACGCAAAGGCACTCATAATGCCAGAGCCTGGTCATGGATCCCATTAGCATTAGAGAAATGCCGACCAGGCCGGCTCCCGATAGAATGACCCATCGCGCGCCTATCCGGTCGATCACGGCTCCGGCCAGCAAGCCAAACGGCAAGCCCGCCACAAGAAATCCAAGGAGAAATCCCTGCGTAACTTGTGCGCGAGTAAACCGCAGGGACTCCACAAACGCGGGATAGAAAACCGGGAATCCGTAAAAGATGATTCCGACGGCAAAAAAGAGATTCAGAAACGCTGCAACAACAATCCACCAGCCATAAAATATGCGCGTTGATCGATGGTTCGCCATGGAAGCTCGTGTCTCCCGAAAGCCAAAATTTACGTTCTGGAAAGAGAATGTGAATGCTAAGTCAAGCGGCTCGGCAATTTTAGCCAAACTCCGGGCCTAGAATCGCGCAAAGGAATTCTGGCCGCCCCGGATGGTCATTCCGTCCCCGGTACATTCGAGTGAGCGGCCGGGAATAGCTGAACCCAAATGACACTAGCAGTTCGCGTGCGGCAGTGTTTGATTTCAAACTATCCACCACCACGACTTCGCGAGAGGATTGTGCGAGAAATGTTTCGAGCAGACTGCCGGCCGCTGTAATATTTCTGGCATTCCAGGGACCGAGATGATCCGCGAAGGAGCCGCGCCTTCCGAATGCATAACCCTCGATCGCACGCGCGTTCCAAATCCCCTTCGTGAACTCAGGTGCATCCGCATGGAGAGACTTCAGTAGGAAACTACGGTCTGCGCCGAAACTTTCCTTATCGGCTTCAAAGACGGATTCCAGGAGTTCCTGCGATAACGGCTCCCGTGAACCCAAACCCGACTGTTTCGCCATCTCGGAGGGAGACCGCCGCAACGTCCATCGCTCAATCTCGTATTCGGGCACGAATCCTAATTTCTCGTACAGCGGCTTTCCTTGCGGTGTGGCATCGAGCTTGATGGTGGTGATTCGCAGATCATCCAGATATTCGATCGCTCTTTCGAGAAGCTTGGTTCCGATCCCCTGGCTACGATATTCCGGGTCAACCAATATCATGCCGATCCATGCAAATCGATTCTCGAACGAGATGGTGGTTGCTGTGCCGCACACCCGTCCTTCGTGCTCAGCGACAGAACAGCCTTGCGGGCTAGCTTCGAGAAACCTTTCCAGTCTGCTGCGGTCTGATTCCAGCCCGCAATTTCCTTCAGCCGCATTCCCGCCGGGATGTCCGCCTTCGTCATCGTGCGCAATCCTGTGCCTGCCGAATCCACGGGTGAGATTGTAAACCCTTTCGAATTGGTACCCGAAAGATCGGTGGAGCAAGAGGCGAGTCTGAAAAGGAGGATCCTAACGCGGAAGACGATGCCTTCGTGATTCGGGTACAATCGCGCTCGGAAGTTTTACGGGCATTGCTTGGGCGCTGGTTCGAATGAATCGAGAACATCGAATGGCAAAATTGCTCCAGAAGAGCTCCTTCCGGGATATCGAGGATCTAGATGAACTTCTGAGTGAACCGACGGAGGCGGTTGTTCGCACTCTCGGTGCTCTCAAAGGCGACATTGTTATCTTGGGCGTAGGCGGGAAGATGGGGCCGACTCTCGCACGTATGGCAAGGAGGGCATCGGAAATCGCGAAAGTTCCGCGGCGCGTGATCGGCGTTTCCCGATTCTCATCTTCCAAGTTGGAGTCGCAGCTGCACACGTGGGGTGTGGAGACGGTGCGCTGTGACTTGCTGGACCCGAAATCGTTCTCCGCTCTTCCCGATTCCCCCAACATTGTTTTTATGGCCGGAATGAAGTTCGGAACCGCGGGGCAGGAATCGATGACCTGGGCCATGAACAGTTTCTTGCCTGGGCTCGTGAGCGAAAGATATCGTACCAGCAGGATTGCCGCGTTCTCCACTGGCAATGTCTATGGGCTCTCACCCATTTCTCTCGGCGGCTCCGCGGAACGGGACTTGCCGAATCCCTTGGGCGAATACGCCATGAGCTGTCTCGGAAGGGAACGGATCTTTGAGCACTTCAGCCGCACGAACCAAACCAAGATGTCGATACTCCGGCTGAACTACGCCACCGAACTCCGCTACGGCGTGCTCGTGGACATCGCTCGCCGCGTTTACTCTGGACAATCTGTGCCTCTATCCATGGGTTATTTGAACGCAATATGGCAGGGAGATGCTTGCGCCATGAGCCTGCAAGCACTTGGCTGCGCGTCTGCACCTCCGCTAGTGATCAACATTGCCGGTCCAGAGTTATTGAGTGTGCGGCGTGTTGCCGAACAATTTGGTGAACGCTTGCATAAGCCCGTTCGCTTTGAAGGCCAGGAATCTGCCGACGCTCTTTTGAGCAATGCGAAAAAGTCGCAGGAGCTCTTTGGCCATCCTCGTGTCCGTGCCGAGCAAATGATCTCCTGGATTGCGGACTGGGTCAGTCGGGGCGGGGAGACACTAGCAAAACCCACGCATTTTGAAGAGCGCGCCGGGCGCTTCTAGGAAGGGGCAGTAGGGAGGTAAGAACACTAGCGATGGCAAGGCAACTGGATCCGAGGATTCGGCAGGTGCTGGCGCGAGGCGCTGTAATCCCCGCGCATCCTCTAGCGCTCACCGCCGAGCGACGGCTGGACGAGAGACGCCAGAGAGCTCTCACTCGTTATTACATTGCCGCTGGCGCGAGCGGCTTGGCTGTCGGAGTTCACACGACCCAATTTGCCATCAGAGAGTCAAATATCGGCCTATTCGCACCCGTCTTAAAGCTGGCCGCGGAAGAAATGGACCGGGCCGACCGCGATCGTGCCGAGCCGTTAATACGCATCGGAGGCATCTGCGGAAAGACGTCACAAGCGGTTCGAGAGGCGGAATTGCTCGCGGATTTGGGATACAGCGCCGGCCTTTTGAGCTTGGCTGCGATGAAAGATTCGAATGATACGTCTCTCCTGGCTCACTGCCGAACTGTGTCGGAAGTTCTGCCGATTATTGGCTTTTATCTGCAACCTGCCGTGGGTGGCCGCGTACTCTCCTACGGATTTTGGCGCGAGTTCGCAGAAATAGAAAACGTTGTAGCCATCAAGATCGCTCCGTTCAACCGCTACCAGACCCTGGATGTCGTTCGAGCCGTGGCAGAATCGGGGCGCGATATCGCGCTCTATACTGGCAACGACGACAACATCGCCTTAGACCTTCTTACCCCTTTCGTCTTCCAGGTGAACGGACGCGTGCAAGAGCGCCGCATTGTAGGAGGCCTCTTGGGCCACTGGGCGGTATGGACTCGGCGCGCTGTCGAATTCTTGGATGAATGCCATGCCGTTGCGGGTGAGACCGGGCCGGTTTCGAAAGCCTTGCTCCAGAGGAGTGCCGAAATCACAGACAGCAACGCAGCATTCTTCGACGCCGCACACGATTTTGCGGGGTGCATCGCCGGCCTGCATGAGGTTTTGCGGCGGCAAGGTCTGCTGGAGGGAATCTGGTGCTTGGATGCCCGCGAAACGCTCAGCTCCGGGCAGCAAGAGGAGATCAGCAGGGTGCTTAGGGCCTATCCTCATTTGAATGACGATGATTTTGTCCTTGAGGGTCGAGATCGTTGGTTGCGGCCATGACGGCGCTCTCGATACCGCAACGCTCAAAAACAGGTCTCGTCAGATATCCTGAGGCAAGTACTAAGACGCGTGAGTGGTGCCGGGGGCCAGAATCGAACTGGCTACGCCCGCCTTTTCAGGGCGGCGCTCTACCAATGAGCTACCCCGGCTTTACTGAACTTTTCAATTTTAGAGACGATAGCCGGTGGTGTCAATTCAGCCTGAGCAGCGGAATCTGCTCTACCTGTCCGTATTGAAAATGTCGGCGACGACCTTCCACTGCTTATCCGCTTGCTTTTTCCAGACAACGACATACTTGCCAATCTCTGTCGTGGGCTTTCCACTCGCGTCGTTGAATCTCAGTTCAAAAGTCCCCACGTCGTACGCTATGTCACCTGATTTCGCCACTTCGATCTTGGTGGAACCGAAGCTCAACGCGAATCCCGGCATCGACGTTAGCCCAACCCACACCTTTTTAATTTGTTCTTTGCCCGTGGCGATCGGCGCATTGAACGGGAACGCGGATCCATCTTCCGCATAATATTCGACAGTCTTGCCAACATCCTTGCTTCCCGCGGCAGCCGACTACTCCTTGTCCAGCTTGCGGATCGCTTGCTCGTCTGCGTCCCCGCTCGATTTCTGGGCTAGCGACACACTGATTCCAGCCGTAAGCAGGGCCGCCAGCAGTCCAATCTTCACACTCGTCTTCATCTGCGCTCCCTCTGTAATCTGATTGCAACGCATCCGAGATTCCCAACAAATAGTGGCGAGATAATGCCTCCTCTGCCTAGTGCTGTCAACAACGCAAGTCATTGCTCTTGAGCAATGCTCGCGACGAGGTGCGCCATGACGCCCGCGAAAAGACCAATTATGCCAGCATAGCTTCGCCAGCCGCGCCCCGCAAAGCCGAACGGCGGCTCCGAAATAAAGGCCAAAAGCGATGACAGGGCAGAGAGCAAAATCAAGAAGGAACCGATTTGCTGCAGGGTGCGCCGCCAACCGGGCGGATGCAGCTTCAGATAGAGCCCCAGGACCAAATTCACCAGTGCAGCTGCCAGGAGATAGATGTGCCGGGAAAGGTACATCAGCTGCACTTCAGCCGAAAGAGTGTGGATGTTCGGGACGTGGTGCGTCATCGCTTGCCCCGTAAGCAGGAACGCGACTACGCCAAGCAGTCCGATAGCGAGGTGGATGCGCCGCACTTGACCCCGGTAGTCCTCATGGTGCGGATTTTAGCACGGAGCCCGTAGTCACTTGCCGCTCTTCGGCGCAAACTTTTCGAGGAACTTCTCAAAGCGTTTTGCATTGTAGCTTCGACCGTCTTCGAGTTCGTTCGTTGCCTGAGATTGGATCAGCTTTTTATCAGCATCCAGAATGAAGATATGCGGGTATCCGTGAATCTTGGGATATTGAGACAAGAAAGCTCTATTCAGATTTTCTCGGCTCATGTTGACCTTCACCAGCACATAGTTCTTGTCTCGGAGTGTCGTCAAATCCGGATGTTCATGGAAGAAATCATCCATAATGTGGCACCAGCTGCACCACTCGCCACCCACGATCACAAAGATATTGCGGTTTGAGTTTTTCGCTTCCGCCGCAGCCGAAGCTAAGTCCTTCTCCGGATCGCGTGCGGGATCGTAATTATGAGGCGGTGCGTAGCTAGTGATTGAATCACTTGCGGGTTGCTGTGGCGTGGCATCTAGCGCTGCCTCTCCGCGAGGATGGCTGATAAACAGGGCCGCAAGCAAGAGAATGAGCATGTCTTCCTCCCTGACTGACCTACTGCGAGGAATCGTCGAACTCTTTCATCCAGTTGCGATTCTTGAGGACTTCGCGCGGTTTGGTGCCATCGGGCGGGCCGACAATGCCATCCTTTTCCATAAGGTCGATCAGCCGCGCAGCGCGCCCGTAGCCGATGCGTAAGCGGCGCTGCAAAGTGGAAGTCGAAGCGCGCCCCGCGTCGCACACCACGCGGATCGCATCCTGGTAAAGATCGTCATCAACATCCTCGCCGCCTTCGGCATCACCTTCGGCCGCGCCTTCCGTCTTGCCATTTTCATCCTTCGGCGCTGCGAGCAACTCTTCCTGATACTTGGCCTGGGCCTGCTCGCGCCAGAAATCACACACTGACGTAATTTCATCTTCCGTGACCAGCGGACCGTGAATACGATGGAGCCGCGCCGAACCGGCAGGCAGATAAAGCATGTCGCCTTTTCCAAGCAGCGATTCCGAACCGTTCGAATCGAGAATGGTGCGGGAGTCCACTTTACTGGCCACGCGGAACGAAATGCGCGCGGGGAAGTTCGCCTTGATCAAACCGGTGATCACGTCCACGGACGGCCGCTGCGTCGCAAGAATCAAGTGGATGCCCACCGCGCGCGCCATTTGCGCGAGCCTGGTGATGGATTCTTCCACGTTGTTGGTGTCCACCATCATTAGGTCGGCCAATTCGTCAATCACGATGATCAGATAGGGAAGCGGCTTATGCTCGGCCTCCTCGAGATTGTCAAAGAGCGAAAGCGACTGCTCCTTCTTGAAAGTGCGGTTGTACTGGTCAATGTTTCGCACGCCGCGCTGCGCCAGCAGCTTCAACCGGTTCTCCATTTCCCGCGTCGCATTTCGCAGCACGTTGGAAGCGATCTTCGGATCGGTCACCACCGGCGCGATCAAGTGCGGAATGTTCTCGTAAAGATTCAATTCCAGTCGCTTCGGGTCCACCAGCACCAGCTTCACGTCGTCGGGGCTCGCTTTATACAGAATCGACACCAGCAGCGAGTTGATGAACACGCTCTTTCCGGTGCCGGTCGAGCCGGCAATCAGCAAGTGCGGCATGGCCGCAAGGTCCGTCACGCGCATTCGCCCGTGCAGATCGCGCCCCATCGCCAGCGTCAGTTTGCTG
>WNFJ01085744.1_pt1 | contig 11637 bp, 10 predicted proteins | sample 5400461 | NCBI WGS metagenome assembly WNFJ01 (sample SAMN13153349, study PRJNA577476) | soil metagenome | isolation source: 115 cm saprolite on Douglas fir-dominated hillslope | place: USA:California | collected 2013-09-17
GTCAGGGAGGTTAGATTGAAGAAACCAAAGGCAATTCGTCCAGCGGAGGGAAGGCTCGCGGTGCTGCTGCCCGGCCTAGGCGCAGTATCCACCACCACCATCGCGGGCGTATTGCTCGCGCGGCGCGAGCTGGGCACGTTGATTGGCTCGCTCACCCAGCTTGGAACCATCCGGCTTGGACGAAGGACCGAGGGGCGCGCTCCCAGGTTGAAGGAGTTCCTTCCGCTCGCCTCGCTGGATCAGATCCAATTTGCAAGCTGGGACATCTTTCCGGACAACGCGTTCGAGTCGGCAATCCACGCGGAGGTCCTGAACCTAAATCATCTGGAGCCGATCCGCGAGGAGCTGGAACGAATCCAGCCGATGAAAGGCGTCTTCTATCCGGAGTACGTGCGGCGGCTGAACGGGACGCACATCAAGACCGGCGACACCAAAGCAGAGATGGTGGAGCAGCTGCGGGAAGACATTCGGCAGTTCATGAAGCAGCGCGAGTGCGCTCGCGGAGTCGCGGTGTGGTGCGGTTCCACCGAGGCCTATACTCCGCCCTCCGAAGCGCACCAGTCGATCAAGTCATTCGAGGCGGCACTGGCCAAAAATGACGTGGCGATTACCAATTCACAAATCTACGCGTGGGCGTGCATCCAAGAGGGCATCCCGTTTGCGAATGGCGCTCCCAATTTCACTGTGGACTTTCCCGCGATGTGGCAACTTGCGAAGCAGCGGGAGGTACCGATCGCCGGAAAGGACTTCAAAACGGGTCAGACGTTGATGAAGACCGCGATCGCTCCGGCGTTCAAAGCGCGGATGCTCGGAGTGCGGGGCTGGTTCTCCACCAACATCCTTGGCAACCGCGACGGAGAGGTTCTCGACGATCCCGAGTCCTTCAAGTCGAAGGAAATCTCCAAGCTCGGAGTGCTCGACTACATTCTTCAGCCGGAGGTCTACAAGGAGCTTTACGGAAACCTGTTCCACAAGATTCGAATCGAATACTACCCGCCGCGCGGCGACGCCAAGGAAGGGTGGGATAACATCGATCTCATCGGTTGGCTTGGCTACCCGATGCAGCTCAAGATCAACTTTCTCTGCCGTGACTCGATTCTCGCCGCTCCGATCGTACTGGACCTCGCGTTGCTGATGGACTTCGCTCAGCGCGCCGGCTTCAGCGGAACGCAGGAATGGCTCAGCTTCTTTTTCAAGAGCCCGATGACCGCACCCAACCTCTATCCCGAGCACGATTTGTTCATCCAGCTGATGAAGCTCAAGAACACGTTGCGATGGGCGATGGGCGAGGAGACCGTGACTCACCTCGGCCACGAGTACTACGACTGATCGAAGCCGCCGACTCCTCGCAGAGCGTCCCCATGCCCGCTGCGGTTCGCTACCGCGTCTCGATGCCGCGTCCGCACTCCCACTTGTTCGAGGTGGAGGCCCGATTTCCCGCCGTCGACGGGCTACTCACCGTATCGCTGCCGGTATGGACTCCGGGAAGCTACCTGGTGCGGGAGTTCTCCCGCCACCTGCAGGACCTGAGAGCGACCGGCCCGCAAGGGGAGCCTTTGCCCCTGAAGCGGCAGGACAAGCGAACCTTTCAAATCGCCACCGGGGGAAAGCCGGTTCGACTTCAGTACCGGGTCTACGCGAACGAATTGACCGTGCGCACCAGCCACTTGGACGGCACCCATGGCTTTTTCAACGGGGCCACCGTGTTTCTCTATTCGGAAGCGCTGCGCGATGCCGAGCACCGGGTCCGCGTGGATCCTCCTCCCAGTTGGAACACGTTCTGCGCGCTGCGCCGCGAGGACGATGAGTGGGTGGCGGCTGATTATGACGAATTGATCGACAGCCCCTTCGAGGTCAGCCCGCGGCGCGCTCTGCATTTCGAGGCGTCCGGCGTCCCGCACGAGGTGGTGGTATGGGGAGAAGCGCCTTTCGAGGAGTCGAAGTTGGTCGCCGACCTGCAGAAAATCTGCGAAACCGAGGCGCAGATGTTCGGTGGGCTTCCCCTGGAACGCTATCTGTTTCTGGTCTATCTGACGGACAAGGGCCGAGGAGGCCTCGAACACCGAGCCTCCACCGCCCTGATTTTCCCACGCGCCAACCTGGCCAGCAGCAAGGGCTGGGAGGATTTCCTCACCCTGGCCGCACACGAGTACTTTCACCTGTGGAACGTCAAGCGGATCAAACCGCTCAGGCTCCTGCCGTTTGACTATGGACAGGAAAACTACACCGAGCTTCTCTGGGCGTTCGAGGGAATCACCTCCTACTACGACAATCTACTCGTCCGCCGCGCCGGCCTGATATCAGCCCCGCGGTTGTTGACTCGTTTTGGCGAGTCGCTCTCCAACCTTCACCAGACACCGGGGCGCAAAATGCAAAGCCTATCAGAGGCTTCCCTGATGGCCTGGATCAAACACTATCGGCCCGATGAGAACTCGCCGAACAGCGCGATTTCCTACTACGTGAAGGGAGAAATCGTCGCCGCCCTGCTCGATCTGGAGATCCGGCGCGCTACCGCGGATGCGCGAAGTCTCGACGACGTGATGCGCCTGCTCTGGCAGCGGTACGGGAACGGGGAGGGAGTGCCAGAGGATGGAGTGGAGCGCGCCGCGAATGAGATCGCGGGTACCAACCTCACCAGCTTTTTCGATCGCTCGCTAAGGTCCACCGAGGAATTGGATTACTCCCCGTTCTCCCACGTGGGATTGGAAGTGAAATTCCGGGTCCGCGAATCCCCCAACGACAAGGGAGGCAGCGCTCCAAGGCTCAAACCCGGGGAGGTGAAGCCCAAGGGATGGCTGGGCCTGGTTCTCAAAGGACCGTCCACGGTCGCTTCGGTGCTGGCGGAGTCGCCGGCGATGGAAGCTGGAATTTACGCGGACGACGAGATCGTCGCGCTGGATGGATATCGCGTGGATGGCGCCGGCCTTTTGGCGCGGTGCGAGGAAAAAAAGCCGAACGACACGGTCCGGGTGACGCTGTTTCGCCGCGACCAGCTGATGGAAGTGACCGTTCAGCTCGGCGCCAAGCCGGCCGACGCAATCTATCTGGCGACGGTGGAAAATCCCACCTCGGCTCAACGGGCTGCCTACTTCAAGTGGCTGCAAGCTCCGCTGGATGAATCCGATCATGACACGCGCCCCGGCCCAGTGTAGGAAAGCGCTGCGATGCCCTCTCTCGAGACGCTTCTCCAGGAGTCGGTTGTCGAGCTGCGGATTCGTTTTCTGGTGCGAGGTCAGTGCGTACCGGAAGGCTTGCTGGAAGCGCTGGAAGTCGACTCGCGCGTGGCGGCAAGAGAACTGGCCAGGAAAATCCGCTCCCGGCGTTTCCGCAATCGCGCCGAAGGGCAACGCCTTCGCAATCTCCTGCGCTTCGAAGTAGAGCTGTGGTCAAAGGGAATCAGCCTGATTGCCGGGGTGGACGAGGCGGGAATGGCGCCGCTGGCCGGTCCGGTGGTGGCTGGGGCGGTAATCCTCGAAAGGAATTACCACCTGCGTGGGTTGGATGACTCGAAGAAAATACTAGACGAGGACAAGCGCGCGTCGCTGGCGCGGCAGATCAAGTCGGATGCGATCTGCTGGGCGGTGGGACAAGCGGAGGTAGAGGAGATCGATCGAATCAACATTTACCACGCCGGGCTGCTGGCGATGCGCCGGGCCGTGGAAGGCCTACGATGCAAACCCGAGTTCGTCCTGGTGGACGCGCGGAAAATTCCGGACTGCCCTAGCCCGCAGCGCGGAATCGTTCACGGCGATGCGCTCTCGAGCAGCATCGCGGCCGCTTCCATTCTCGCCAAGACTACCCGAGACGCCTTGATGCAGCAGATGGACGCGGTCTACCCGGGCTACGGCTTCTACGCCCACAAAGGCTATCCAACACCGTACCACTGCGAGCGTTTGCGAGAGCTCGGCGCCGTCCCAATTCACCGGCGAAGCTTCGCCCGAGTGCGAGAAGCGTTGGGCTTGGCTCCGCTGCAGCAGGACTTGTTCCCTCCCGAACCCGGATCCGAAGAACCGGAAGAGTTGCTGGCGGACTGAGTCATGGCCGTTCGCGTCGGCACCAGCGGCTACAGCTACACGGCTTGGAAAGGAAGCTTCTTTCCCGCCGATCTTCCCAGCTCGCGGATGTTGGAATTCTACGCGCAGAAGCTCTCCACGGTGGAGATCAACAACACCTTCTATCGAATGCCGACCAGCGCCGCGCTCGCGCACTGGGCCGAGCAGGTCCCTCAGGGTTTCGTCTTCGCGCTCAAGGCGCCGCGCCGGATCACCCATCAAAAGCAGCTGGCAGACTGCGCCGAGGAGCCCTCCCATTTCCTTCGCCTTCCCTCGGAGCTGGGCGAAAAGCTTGGGCCCCTCTTGTTTCAATTGCCGCCGTTCATGAAGAAAGACTTGACCCGCTTGCGCGATTTCCTCGCTTCGCTTCCCAAGTCGTTCGCTTCGGCCTTCGAATTTCGCCACGACTCATGGACTCATGGATGGACGATCAAGTCTTCGAGGCGCTCCGTGAAAAAAACGCCGCCCTGTGCATCGCCGATACCGATGAGAAGGAGGGGCAAGTCATCCGCACCGCGAAGTGGGGTTATTTGCGACTGAGGCGGTCCGACTACTCAGCGGACTCACTCGCTTCGTGGGCCAAGCGAATCACCGGCGAGTGGACTCAGACGTACGTGTACTTCAAGCACGAAGAAGAGGGAAAAGGCCCGAAGTTCGCGGCGGATTTCGGGACCGCGGTGAATCAAGTCGCGTAGCTACGCAACTCCATATTTTTTGAACCACGCTTGAAGCCTGGCCCAGCCGTCGGCTGCCGCGTCGGCCCGATAGCTCGGCCGATAGTCGGCATGAAATGCGTGGCCCGCGTCGGGATAGACGATGATCTCCGCCGTCTTGCCGGCCTTCTTCAAGGCCTCGCGCATCTGCTCAATCGACTCCAACGGGATTCCGGTATCCTTCCCGCCGTAGAGGCCTAAAACCGGCGCCTTCAATTCTTTCACCACGTCGATCGGATTTTTGGGTTGCAGCTCGCTCGTCTTACTGACCAAGCGCCCGTACCAGGCAACCCCCGCCTTCAGCTTCGGGTTGTGGGCCGCATACAACCAGACGATTCTGCCGCCCCAGCAGAAGCCGGTGATGCCCAGCTTGTTGGCGTCACCCGGTTCCGATTTGCTCGCCCAACTCGCCGCCGCGTCCAAATCCGACAGCACTTGCGAATCGGGCACCTTGGCAACGACCTTCATCACTTCGCTCATGTCGGTCATGCGCGAAACGTCACCCTGCCGCGCGTACAGCTCCGGTGCCACCGCCAGATAGCCGAGCTTGGCGAACCGGCGGCAAACGTCCTGGATGTATTCGTGGACGCCAAAAATCTCTTGCACCACGAGCACAATCGGAAAGCGTTGGCCCGAAGCCGGCCGAGCCCGATAAACGGGCATTTGGCCATCGCTGACCGGAATCTTCACCGCGCCTGCCACCAGGCCTGTGGTGTTGGTCTTGATCGCTTCGGCCCGGGCAGGCTGCACAGCCAGCGCAAAGCCAGCCCCAATGGTGGTGACGACAAACTCTCTGCGGCTCAACCCGGAAGTCGAGAAGAAGCTTCTCAAGTCCTCGGCCATTTACTCCTCCTGGTTGCGCAGAGTGGCGAGCACCGAGAAGTCTTCTAAGGTGGTGGTATCGCCGACGGTGGTCTGACCGGTAGCAATCTCCCGCAGCAACCGGCGCATGATTTTGCCGGATCGCGTCTTTGGTAAAGCCTCCGCGAAACGAATCTCCTCCGGACGGGCGATCGCGCCAATCTCCTTGCCGACATGGGCGATCAGCTCCTTCTTCAGACCCGCGGAGACTTGAACGCCCTTCTTCACAGTGACGAAAGCCACGATGGCGGTCCCTTTGAGATCATCCGGGCGGCCCACCACTGCTGCCTCGGAGACGCGAGAGTCCGACACCAACGCGCTCTCCACCTCCATCGTCCCGAGTCGATGTCCCGCGACGTTCACGACATCGTCGACCCGGCCCATCAACCAGAAATAACCATCTGCATCCTGACGCGCGCCGTCGCCGGTAAAGTACTTGCCCGGGACCTGACTGAAGTAGGTGCTGACATACCGGTCCGGGTCTCCGTAGACGGTGCGCAACATCGAGGGCCACGGTCGCGCGATGAAGAGCAAACCGCCCTTGCCCTTCGGAACCGCTTTGCCCTGCGCGTCCAGGACTTCAGGGACGATCCCCGGAAACGGAAGAGTCGCCGAACCGGGTTTGGTGGGAATCGCCCCCGGCAAGGGGGTGATCATGATTCCTCCGGTCTCGGTTTGCCACCAGGTATCTACGATCGGACAACGCTTGTGTCCGATCACCTCGTAGTACCAGATCCAAGCCTCGGGATTGATCGGCTCTCCGACCGTTCCCAGCAGACGCAGGCTGGAGAGGTCATGCTTGCGCGGAGGCTCCGTACCCAGCCGCATGAACGCCCGAATCGCAGTGGGCGCGGTGTAGAGGATGCTGACCTTGTGTCGCTCGATGATGTCCCAGAACCGATCCGGCCCTGGCGTAGTGGGCGCTCCCTCGTACATCACCGAGGTCGCGCCGTTCATCAGCGGACCATAGACCACGTAGGAATGCCCGGTGACCCAACCGACGTCGGCGGTGCACCAGTAGGTGTCCGGGTCGTGGAGATCAAAAACCCAGCGGGGGGTCAGCGAAACATAGACCGAATACCCGCCTGTGGTGTGCAGCACGCCCTTTGGCTTTCCGGTCGAGCCGGAGGTGTAGAGGATGAAGAGCGGGTGCTCGCTTTCCACCCACACCGGATCGCACTCCGGCTTTTGATCCTTAGTCAGGCTCTCCCACGCGATTTCCTTGGGTCCGAGCTTCAATTTGTCGCCGGCGCGACTGAGCACCACGACTTTTTCCAGCGAAGGAATTCCGGGCAGCGCCTCATCCACGTTCTTTTTCAGCGGGACCATCGCGCCCTTTCGCCAACCTCCGTCAGCGGTGAGCAGAACTTTGGCCCCCGCGTCGTTCATCCGCTCGCGCAGCGCGTCCGCGGAGAATCCGCCGAATACCACCGAGTGAATCGCGCCGATCCGCGCGCACGCCAGCATCGCGACCGCCACCTCGGGGACCATGGGCAGATAAATTCCAACCCGGTCACCCTTCTTCACGCCGAGGCCCCGCAGCCCATTCGCGAGCCGATTCACATCGGCGAGCAACTGCGCGTAGGTAATCCTCCGGACTTCTCCTGGTTCCCCTTCCCAAAGAATCGCGGTGCGATCTTTGAGTTTCGGTAGATGCCGATCCAAACAGTTGTAGCTGAGGTTGGTAGTTCCTTCGAGGTACCAGCGGGCGTGCGGAGGCTTCCAGTCAAGGACGGTCTTGAACGGTGCTTTCCAATAAATCTCCTCCCGGCCGCGAGCGCCCCAAAACGCGTTGGGATCCTTGTAGGCCTCGTCCCACAGCCGCCGACACTCGGCCATGCTCTTGATGTGAGCGTTTCGCGAAAACGATTCGGGTGGGGGAAAAACCCTCGCTTCGGAAAGTACAGAGTCAATATTTCCTGAAGCAGTGTCGGTTTTTTTTACGGCCATGGTGCATCTCCTGAGCTCTCAATGAACCGCCCGGTAGTTGGCCCATAACTCACAAAGGCAGTTCGAATTCAAGAGGCTTACATATCTGAGCCGCATTGAGCCGTGGAAGTTGTTCGCATCATCGGTAATCGCTTCCAAGTGGATCAAAATCTCGTCGACCAGGCAGCTTGTCCCCTGTACCGGCGTCGAAATATTTGCGACGCTTCCATCCAGATGGAACTGCTCGATATTTTCTTTGAAATTCCCCCGCAGTTGCATTCCGAACAACGCGTCGTCCAATTGAAACCAGGCGATATTCCCGGCGAGGAACAGCGTCCCCTCAAAGGTCATGCCGAGCGTGCTTTGCAGATTACATCCATCGCGAAGTATCCCGGTGACAAACAGCGCGTAGCTGCCTTCCTGCTGCGGATGCACCCTTCCACAGGATAGCAACCCGATGACTGCAACCCGCAGAACGAATCCCGCCCCGAGGCGCCGATTCCAGCGCATGCTGGCATTCTACAGCCCATGGCATATGTCCTAGCAATTTTAGCGTTGGAGCTTCTGCTCACGCTCCACGAGCTCGGCCATGCCGCCGTAGCGCGGTTGTTTGGGATGCAGATTAATCAGGTCTCGATCGGATTCGGACCCGGGCTGTTCGCGTTTCGCCAGGGCCGAACCGAATACGTGATCCGGCTCGTCCCACTGGGCGCATTTTTCCGGATTTACGGAATGAATCCTTTCGAGGCGGACCACCGATGGAGCGACGCAACCTGGTTTGCCTCTCACGCCTGGAAGCGAATTGCAGTCGTGGCGAGCGGCTCGTTGACCAACGCGATCAGCGGATTTTTGGTGCTGGTCGCACTCTATGCCGCAGGAACCCATGTGCCAGTGCCGATGACAATTGGGGCCGTGGACCCCGGGTCGGAAGCGGCGCGGGCCCAGCTTCGTCCCGGCGACGCGATCGAGAGCGCCGATGGCCTGAAGCTCGAGCAGTGGTCCTCGCTGGTCCAGCTCATCGCCGACAATCCAAACCGAACCGTCAGGCTGACCATTCTGCGCAATGGCAGGCATCTCGAAGTGGACGTCCGCCCCAGGCCCGACGAGCAGCGCGCGGGGCGCCTGGGCATCGCCCAACAGTACGTCTATCGGCACTACCCGGTCGGGGGCGCGATTGAACAGGCGGGCACGCACACCCTGCGGATCGGAAAAGAGGGCCTGGCGATCCTGAGTCGCATGCTGCGCGGAGCCGGAGCTGCCGAGGTCCTGCGCCAGTCCACCCAGTCGGCGCGGAGGGACATCGACGGATTCGTGCGCGCGATGGTCAATCTTTCTCTCTTGATGGCGGCATTTTTTTTGCTGCCGATTCCCAGCCTGGATGGAGGGCGATTGTTGTTTTTGGCAATCGAGGCGTTCCGGGGCAAACCGGTCAATCCGAAGCTGGAAACCGCTATCCATGCCCTCGGCCTTTTGGTTCTGGTGGCAGCGGTGCTTGCGATTCCCGCCCAACGCCTGGCCCGAATGTGGAGTGAGCGGAGACTGGATGCGGCCGAGGCCGAACAGCCTCGGTACTCCGGAACGCAGTCCCCAGCCTCCGACGCGGGAGCACCGAACGCGGATACGGAAGAGCCGGCGCGGTGAGCCCTCCCCGAGCTCAGGGGTGAAGTCCGACCCAAACCTCGCCGTCCTCGTTGAACTCCTTCTTCCAGATCGGCGCCTCGGCCTTCAATTGCTCGATCGCGAACTCGCAGGCGCGAAAAGCGGCAGTGCGGTGGGGCGCGGCGGCTGCGATCACCACCGCCAATTCGCCGGGGAGAAGTCGGCCGATCCGGTGCACGATCGCCAGGCGTGTGCCGGGCCATCGGCGTGAGATCTCGGCCCCGATTTGCTCGAAGGATTTGCGCGCCATCGGAACGTGCGCTTCGTACTCAAGCCGAATCACCCGCCGTCCCCCGGTTTCCCCTCGCACCATCCCGCTGAACGTCGCCAGTCCGCCGTAGCTGTGATCTTCCACCGCGGAAATGACCTCTTTCAGTGACAGAGGCCGCTCGACGATCTCGAACAAGCTGCTTCCGCCGGCAACCGGGGGGATCAGCGCCAGCTCCGCGCCGCCGGGGATCCGATCGGCGCGATTTGCGAATTCTTGATCCACCGCGATCCGAAGGTGGGGCAGCAACGCCTCGATCGAAGGATGCCGCGAAACGATCGCGCGCAGCGCCCCATTCACGTCTGCTCCCTCTGGGAGCTCCAGTATTTCTCGTTGAACGCCCGCGCGTTCGCGCGCCGACGCAAAATAGAGCACCGTGACCTGCATGACGGAACCGTCAAAACTCGAACGCGATGCCGAACATCCATCTTCGGCTGGAAAGATCCAAGCCCGCCTTTCCGAAGTTATTCACGTTCTCGTAGGTGTACTCGGCGAACAAATAAGTGTGGTTGACGCCGATATCGGTATCGAAGTCCTTGGCCAATCGCGGCTCGAAGAAGTCGAGCAACAGCGCCAGGCCGCCAGTGAAGCCGTAGCCCCACTTGCCGCCAGCCCCTCGCGTTCCAGCAGCGTAGTCGATCGCCCCTCCCTTCGATGCCCACCAAGGGGTGAAGTTCAAGCCAGCCTTCACGTACGGGGTAAGAGGAACACTCCCGCGAGTGGCGAAGTAGTCCATTTTGTAAACAACGAGCAGCCGCATCGGCAGCACTTTGAGGCTAGTAGTCACCGGGGACTGTACCGGCGGGGCATTGGGGTCGGCTTGCACCACCGTCGCGTGGGAGTATTTCTCCGCGTAGCCAATCGAGAAGCCCACTCCGGCGGTACCGATGCCTTGATAGAAGAACTTCTGAACCTCCAGCTCGATCAGAAACATCGCGCTGGCCCCGAAGGCCTGGTCATAAACCCTGCTGTTCAGCGATTTCTCGCGGTCGATCAGCGGTTTGTAACCGCCGAGCCTCAACTCGATCGCGCCCGTTCGAGGCGATTCCGTGTAGATCTTAGGCGTCTCCGTGTAAGTCAGCTCAGCACGAGCGCTGCTGGCCGCGGCAACAAACAAGCCCGCGGTCAAGACTTGTCGGGTCGCCCACATGAGCGCTTTCTCCTTAGCAGGGAGACCAGCACGACACCAGGCACACACCAGGCGAAAATCATTGCGCCCAGTCCACCGCAGCCACCTCTTTCAGCGCCGCCCGCTGCGAGGTAACAGTCCCAAAAGCCCTGCGTGAGGATCGGCGTGACCTCCACGATCGCCGAGTAGGGGCTCAACTGTGGAACTTGATCTTCAGCCCGCGCACGAACCTGATACGTCACGTTATCGGTAAGGCCGGAAATCGTTGCGGAACCGACACTCGGCGTAAATGACGCTCGTTCCTGGAAGGTTCCGCCGTCTGCCTCCGCCACTTCAACGTGAATCACGGCGATATCCGCTTCGGTGGTCGAAGCGGTCACACTAATTTGCGTGTCGAGTGGAGTCCCGCCGTCGATGCTCGGGGGGCTCGGAGGCAAGCCTTTCCAGTAGATGGTTGCAAATCCCCCCGAGATCGGTGAGCCACTGCAGTCGCCGATGTCCCCCGAGGGAACCTTGTAGGTGCCGCAAACTCTGTTCAGTTGTTTGATTGGCGCATCTGCGGTTTGAAAACTGGCGAGATTCGAAACCGTAATGTTGCCGCTAACGCCATCCGCATTGATCGGCACCTGCACGTCACCCGAGGCAGGCGTGGTGGGGCAGCTCGTCGCGAGGGTAACAAAGATCGCCGCGCTATTCTGGCAAGCGCCATTGGGTATGGTGAAATTGATTCTGGCGATATGGTTGCAGTCGTTGACCGACAGTGCATAGGGCTGATGAGTCGTGTCGGTTTGCCCATCGACCTGGACGTTCATCTGCGCCAGCGCGGCCGACGAACCGGTGATCAGCAACGCAATCGCAAATCGGGACATTCTCTTGGGCGAAAGCAAAGGCGGGGCCTGGATAAAGGAGCAGATTAAACAGTCATTTCAGGTACTTGTTTCAAAAAGCTGCGCCAAATCTTCAGCGCGAATCGATCGGCATTTGCCAATTTGTCAGCAGGTGGGCGGAATCGCGGCGTTTTCGGGT
>WNFJ01721695.1_pt1 | contig 11637 bp, 13 predicted proteins | sample 5400461 | NCBI WGS metagenome assembly WNFJ01 (sample SAMN13153349, study PRJNA577476) | soil metagenome | isolation source: 115 cm saprolite on Douglas fir-dominated hillslope | place: USA:California | collected 2013-09-17
TCAATGCCGTAGATCGCGCTAAGGCTCAGAATCTTGAAGACGCTTGGTGCTGATGATTCGATTTCAATTTGGCCGAGCCGCGCAGATGAAATGTACATCTCATCGTTGCTTTCGTCGGCAGCCAGAATTGCGCTTGCATCTTGGACATCTCGGAGGCCAAGACCCAGGCGCAAGCGCAATTCTCTCAGGTATCTGCCCGCCGAAAGTTGGACCTCGGCGAGAGTTAGTCGTGAGGCAGGCACAGGGCGAATTATACGGCAAAAGTGTCCAGTGGACTGGACAGGTCCGGGCGGGCCGGGATTTCCGAACGGTAGACCCGAGAAAGTAATCCAATGTGATCGATCAGGTAAAGTTGTGTGCTATTTGTGGGAGACGGCTAGGCGCGATTGCAACACACTCGTTCGCAGAGCGGCAGGTTTTCGTTCGCAGGGCCAACGGTCGCGCATAATCTGCCTGTCTTAGTGTCAAGCGCCATGCGCGGGCTGCCTACGGGCTGGAATCTCCCGGTGGACGGAGACTTCCAGAACAGCCCCACAGAAGAAGCGCGACTATGACAATTAAGAGCGCGGTGTTGAACTTCGATAGATTGGTTTCAGCCACAGCGTTCTCCTCTCCGACCTTGGGGCGCTCATACTCGCTTCTCTTTCATCCGCAATTTCAGAGCTTCAAGCTCCTGCTTGGTCATGCCTTGCAGAGCCATCGCTGTGGCCAGATACAAAGCGGGAACGTGTTTCATTTTGCTGCCGTGTGCTATCTGGCGACGGAGTTTCTGTACTTCCGGGTCAGCGCCCACTTTCAAAAACATTTCATATGCATCGGGGATGGACAGGGTCTTTTCAATCAGGCCATGCTTAACCAGAATGCGATGATACGAAGGTACTGGCAACGCAGATGGATGGGTCGGCGGAGGGCGCTTGCTTTGTTTTGGGTGTTTCATTGTGCTATGGCCCGAAGCTCGGTTCGTGGAGCCAATTCGAATTTAGGGATGGTACGATTATGGCATGACGGTTCCACAACAAGTCGCACACTTCCTCCAAACCCATAGACCATTGCCTTACTGCGATAGCTGCATCCAGAGCGCGCTCAAACTCAAGCGGCACCAACAGGTACAACAAGCCACGTCTGGCGGCGCTGCCTCTGGCGGATTCATTAGGCGCGCGGGAACTTGCTCGGTTTGCGGGAAAAACTCTGCCATCACACACGCCTAGAATTCTTTTTATTCTGGACCCTTGACCTGGACGCTATTTCACTCCCATAAGCAATCAGAAAAATCTCAGGGGCGTGGAGAAGCCGTGGAGAAGCTGTGGGAAACCTGTGGGCAGACCATCCTGCCCCTAGACTGGCTCCTGCGTTTCCGCCATGATGTCGGTTCAGAGAGCTTGTCGTGAGCAATTACGCAGAGAGAGCAAACGATATTGTGAGGGCTGTCCACCTACTGCGGAAACATGGAATGGCTGTGAGTTTCCCGATGCAAACCGCCAATGGGGACATAATCTTCTCAGTGGGCAAAGATTTTACGCTGACCGCAGACCAGATGCTTGGACTCCTCGAACGTGGCGAATTGCACACCGAAGGCGTGCGCAGATCAGTCGAGGAGCAGGCATCGGTTTTGCGCAGGCGAGCCGCATCTTCCTAACGCGACGCCCCTCAAGGGCCGGGCTTCGGCCTGGCCCTTCTCTTCTGTTATCATAGTAGAGACATCAAGACGTGGACATACTTCGTCCACACCAACCGTGCTACGGCAACGGTGGTCGCTGCCAGGCGATGTGCTCGAAAGAGAAAATGAATAGACGGACTTTCCTGAAACTTATCGGCATCGGCGGGGCTGCTGCTCTGGCTCCGCCGTCGCTGTTTGCACACTCTGACGTGTATGGCTGGCGGTTTGGAGTGTGGACCCTCCTTAAGCATTACGGCACCAGCCACGTAAATCCTGATACGACTCTGGACAGGGTCGCGCAGAAATACTACTGGTGTCGCTGTGACTGCGGGGCCGAACAAGTGGTAGGTCTCCGTCAGTTGTTGAGAATGGACGCGCTGTCATGCGACCATGTCCGGGTCCGAGGTTACTTCTGTCTCGGTTCAGACGCAATGTACTGCCAGAATTGCGGTGGGCATCGAAGGTTTTACTTTCGGGGAGACGGCCTGAGAATCTGGAGATGTAGTTCTTGGTGTGAAGCCGGAGATGTGTACCCCTACTTGCGCAAAGGGAGTTCTCCAGAATCTTCGATTCAATTTCTAGCGAACATGAGAAAGATGCCGGAGGACTGTTACGACAGATTCCTTCGCACACTCCGCACCAAGATCATTGCAATCATGCGTCGGGACCAGACAACATTACGGCGCATCGAGATTGACCCTCCGACTGAACACCGATATCGCCTGGTGCGAATTTGGACAGATCGACATCCTGAACGACCACTCACGTTTTATCACCCTTACTAAATCCTCGAAGCATGTATCATCCGATTGCCCATGAAGCTAGAGGCCGAGGAAAACCTATGCGCTGGTTTCGAATTCGAAAAGCAGAAATTGACGCTGAACTTCGTGGAACCTTTGAACGGCACGGTGTCGCCACTATGCAAACACTTCTAGCAACAACTAGCTGGTTTTGGCACAAAGGTAAGAGTGTGATGGCTCAGAACGTTCACGATGACCTGCTACCCTGGCTAACTGAGCAATACGATAGAGCAGATAGAAAAGAAACGTGGTCTCTAACGATGGAGGCTGCAATCACCGTTTTTGTAGTCACTGAAGTACTGCTTTCAATTTTCAGGCCCCGCTAAGGGCCAGATGGAAGCCACAGGAGGGAAACATGAAGACGGTATCTCTGATGCTCCTGGCGCTACTCGCTAGTCCCGCGTATGGACAGAAATTCCCCGAAATCAGCGGCACCTATAAACATGTCTCCTGGATGAAAACAGTCTCGGATGGAGAATCTCTAGCCCGAAAGCTAGAAGAAGTCATACAGACATACTTGCCCGGAGCAAGCGGGGACGGCAAATGGAAAATCATCATCGAGGACCGCACGACACTTCTAAGGGAAGGTGGCAAGGTGGCTCATGAATATACCGCTGGAGAGTACATGTTTCCTCCGCGATGCCACAGCAATACCAAGTTGCGCGTTACCGAGTGCATGGGACCCTGGGTGCGGGAATTTAGCCAAGCTGCGAAGGCAGGAACGATGGCCCACGAGTACGGTCATATTCTCATATTCTTTGTGGGCCAAAAGAAGCGGATGCAGACTATTGTGCAGGCTACGTCTTACGACCAGAATCATTTGCACATCCACCACACCTTTCGGATTTTGTGCATTAAATGCACGCGACGGCGGGAATAGCCGCGCCGGAGGAATAAAGCAGTGCGCTCAGTCCTCTCAGCTACAGCAAGGCGTGCAGGGACGATTGAGAAGAGGATGGAAGCGCAGGGTGACGGCGCTGTGCCGGAAAATCCTCCAAGAAACTACTGCAATCTACACGTCATAGTTGCTTGGGACCGTTCGCACTTCCACACTTTGTTTTTGTCAGCTTTGATCGGTCCCCAAAATTTTACGTTGAGTAAGTGAGATTCGTTCTGCTCATTTGAGCAGGAAATGGCTGTGACTTCGGCATCCGGCGTCTTCGGAGTCGTGGATTGGTCATAATAACAAGTCTGAATTTCCCCCTCTATCCACTGATGCGCTTTGAAAAATACTTCGATCTCTCTTTCGCGTGGATACCAACCCGATTCGTTGAAGTAATACTCAAGGCTGGTAGCGACGACATAGAAGAGGAATAATGCCCAAAACGCTTTCCAGATGAATATACGGAACTCTTTTATGGCAGGTGTGTTCCAAAAGGCTTCGACACCGCGACTCATCCTGTTCTTCGGATTGAAGTAGTGGTTAACGGCGAATCCAAGCACACATACCATGAGCAGAAGGAAAATTCCGGCTAGGATATCTTCGGTGGGCATGGTGGTTACGAGTGCTCCCACATCCATTTGACTAGGAAGATCAGCAGCCATAGCCCGCCGAGGCACAGTGCGATCACGAATAGTCCTCCGATCAGGCTTCCGAAACAAGCGAGCGAATCATCACTTACGGGACGCTGCGAAGATTGAGTCCGTTGAGCGGGGGTCATCTCCGGTTGCGATGCAGGTGTGCATACCCAACCGCACACGTCACAAGTCGGGGGCGTCCCCGAAAAAGGGCGAATAGATTTGCACTGACCGCAGGATAAATTCGTCGTCATTACAAGAGTCAGGTTAAGGTCTCAAGGAAGGGCAGGAATCGAAAAAGTGACTTATATCTCCTTCACTGCCTCCCGATGTTCTCCTACTACCGCGCAGAACACGCTTCTCGCAAAGCTTGCCATGCAACCAAATTCGCGCCCATGTCCCATTTTTCAGGATGGGCTTTCGCGTACTTCGTGATAATAGCCGCCACTTGTGTGTTGGTCATGGGTTTCAGACACGCTCGCATCGCGGTCAACGCTTTGTCTTTGTTTGGGGCATCGAACACGGGGGCAAGGTACATTCCATCTACCAGTCCAGCGGCGTATATGCCCTGCTGATTCGGGCCAAATTCGATGTACTTCTCGGTGTTTATGAAACCCGGCCACACTTCCGCTATCGGTTCCGATTCTTGCGGAACTGCCAAGGCTAAAGGCAAAAAGAGTAACAGCAGGGCTAACATCCAGCGCGTGAAGAGTGCCATGCGACAACGCTCCTTCGCTTACCAGCGTAGCAAGAAGACAATTCAAATCAACTCCGATTTATGAACGCCGGGGCAGAAGAGCGGAAACCGGACAGACTCGAAGGCAATTACTGGCCGGGCGCGTGGTAGAATCCTCAAGTTGGGAGCTTGACGGTTGATTTGAAGGGCTATGCTTCGCGTCCGTACTTTTGGTGGAGTCTGTCATTTTTCCTCACACCTTGATTGCAGATTTACCACCCGATTGTATCAAGGGAAGCTGATGCGATAAAGAAAAGCCGACTTCATCGAACCGATGGACTGCGCTCCCGTCACAAAGCTGGCGGCTCGAATCCGGCCCGATACCCGTACGAGATCGCGCAGTCAGGGAAGGGCGCGGCGGCGTCACGCTTACACGTTGCATACGCTGGGACAGGCAGTAGAAACATCAAGATTCTTAAAGTAGCATTGACGCTATTTTTTTTTAACGTGCTTGAGAGAGGTTGTTGTCCGTGATTTTCGCTCTCGTCGATTATTTGAGGTATCGATTTCAGCGAGGGCAGTACGCTCCCCAGAAGTTAAAAAAAGACGGGTGGTTCCTCGCAGACGAATCATCATTGACAAAGTTAAAGGCCGTAGGCAATGGAGGCACATTATTCTCGCTGCCGGTCAACTCATTCACGAGTTGGGTGGTTATGTATTGTCAGGGTGGGCCACCTAGCCATGTGGCGATGCTGACGAAGGAAGGGACTGTCATCGAAGCAATCACTGCTGGCGTAGTCGAACGTCCTGTCTCCGTATATTTTGATGGCAAGCATTATCTCCAAATCTGGATTCTTCCGTTGGATGCAGAGGGTGGGAAGAGGATGTTGTCGTTTGCAAGAAGTCAAATTGGATGCAGATACGGCTCGGAACAAGTCGTTAGGCTAGGGCTTCTCATTCTGCTGGGCGACCACCACCATTGGCGACCGCAAATCAGCTTTGATGTTCTCATCTTTTTGGCGACAGCGTGGCTCAGTGCCTATAAATTGCCGCCGCTACGATGGGTGATACTGGCTCTCGGAGTCGTTTACGGGTTAATCGTATTCATTTTTAGATTGCGACCTCATCCGGCCCATTATGACATCACTATAACGGGACGCCGCCCACAGTGGCCTTTTCGGAGATAGCCGAGTGCCTTTTTCGCTTCACACGTACCAGTGTTCAACCGGAGTCGATCTCGCCGCCTGATCTAAACCCGGACCCCGATGCTCAGTGCAAGTGGCAGCAACAGATTTTCATTCGAAGGGCGGCGAGGTTCAAGGCGATGTATGGGAATTGACTTTCGCTACACCTGGGCGATAGCGTTATACAAGCGAGACGCACCGAAGCGTTAATGACCACACAAGCGCAGATTGACCGTTCCTCCCATTTCACCGACCTTGCGAGGTTCGCTGCGGCGTTTGAATCTGAGGAAGTACTTCGCAAGACGATTGAGACTCTACTCACCAAAATGCCGAAAGTTTCTGGCGTTCAACGTACCCACGGCACTCAGGAGTATGGGAAAGACCTTATTTTCTACGGGCCTGGAGGATTATCCGAAACTCGCCTCTATGCCTGCGTCGTCAAAAATACCACTGTCACAGGGAACGTTGACAGTAACAGTGGCGCAAGAGCGGTGCACCACCAAGCTGAACAGGCACTCGACACACCGTTTGTTAATTCAAAGGGAGATTCAGAGCGTGTGGAACACGCTTATGTCATGTGCCCTCATGAGTTATCACAAACGACCATGAACTCAATCGCAGGAGGACTTAAAAAGGGGCAGGTTACGTTCTGGTGTGGTCGCAAGCTTCTCAAATTGTTTGAAGATCACTGGCCGGAGTTTTTGATCTTCGATTCTGATCTATTACCTGCGTACTTGAACTCGCTCCAAGCTGTTCTTGAAAAGAACACTGATCTAACGAACGTCGTATTTCGACACAGTATTCTCGGTGATGTATCAAAACAGCTTTCGGATATTTACGTGAAGCCTCGGTTCAAGCAAGACCTGCAAGAATTCACGCTGTCTGAGACACCCATACCTAACATTTCTGAAGTTGAGGCTCCGATTACCCTTCAACGAGTCAAAGAATTGGCGGACGAACTCAACGCCACAGGCAACGTTCTTGACAAGCTTTCTATCGAGCGAGAGCACGTTGACGCAACACGAACCAAGGAAATGGCTAAGGAATTACATTCGTTGGCCACAAGGCTATCAAAAGCGTGGGAGGATGCATACAAACCGTTCAAGCTAAGACCCGCTGTTGAGACACACAAACTCACCGGAGGACGCCGCAAAATCCGCTACGGAACAGGCGGAGATGAACTACCTGGACCCAAAAAGGGTGAAATGCAATTGCCATTAAAAAATGGCAAAGACCTGCGCGAACTATGTGATCGCATCATCCAGGAAGCCACACCCATTATCGAAGAATTTCGAGCCAGGGTCTCACGGTCGAATACATTTGTTACAGGAGGCCACTCCAGCGGACCAATCGAGGCTCTGCAAACTGAAGAATACCGACTCTATTGTAGTGTGCAAGAAAACTCTCGGCTGAATCCCAAGGTGTTGACCGCCGCAACCGTGACAAGAACTCTAGACTTCCCTGAAGACTTGTTACGCAAGCATTCTGGTCCCTTGCTGATTGCTGGTCCGGCAGGATTTGGTAAGACCACTTTCTGTAAATGGAACACGATCACAGATGCTGAACACTTTGTAAAACGTGAATCTTCGGTGCTTCCAGTATTCGTGCCGTTGCATCAGTTTGCCCAGGGACCATTAGCTTCATTCCGAGAAACATTCCTTAGACCACCTGAAATACAGAGAGTGCTAGACGCAAAGAAAGCTGAGAAAGATTCCACGTTCCGCATAAGATTTTACCTCGATGGCCTTGATGAAATTCCATCAGTAGAACGCCAGCATGAACTTCTTGAACTCGCTCGAACTTTCATGCTGTCTGAACGTAACGTTGACATCATCTTGACTGCTCGGGAGCACGTCTTCGGATTGGGCTGGTTGTCGCGTGTTAGGCTGCGTGAACTCGATCAAGATGGGATTCGGGAACTCGTCAATAAGTGGCTTGAGCATAACGAATCGGAAATTAGAACATTTTTTGAACAACTATCAGCCGTGCCTTCTTTAGATCGGCTAATGGAGATTCCTCTGCTTGGTACGTTGATAATCGCCGTTTATCGTAAGCAGAAGAAGCTTCCTGAAAGCAAAATAAAGCTGTACGAGATTTTCGTTGAACTGCTCTCAGGAGGATGGGACTTAGCAAAGGACATTAAGAGAGAAACGAAATTCGGTCCAGCGGTCAAGCTTTCTGTGCTCGCTCATTTGGCTACTGTCCTCCATATGAATCGAAAACGTCAGTTCGAGGAATCGGTTTTCAAATTCGCTGTAAAAGACACTCTGCCAGCAACTGCGGGTCAATGGGAAGTTCTCTTAAACGAGTTGATTCAGGATTGCCTCTTGTCTCCAGTGGGGTGCAGCTACACGTTCTATCACCATTCATTTCAGGAATATTTTGCCGCCAAAGACTTGTGTGACCCTTCTGGCAAAAAGCAATCCAAAGTTCTGCGCTGGTTTCTCAAGGGCGACGACTGGTGGAGAGAAGTGCTCGGATTCTATGTTGGGATAGCCGGGAATCCAGCAGACCTGAAATCCTGGATTACAACCCAGGTTGAAAGCGTGGCTTCTCTGGCAGCTATCGATGTGTCTGAACGTCAAAAATACTTACATACATCGGTTGATGAATATTATCCTGCGGCATCGGTCGCGGCTACGTGAGTCAGGACCTTTCAAAACGTTGAGCACAAACAAATCACTCTTCGCGGACTCATTCTTAAAGTTCGTCACTGTTGTCACTGAATTGCGCGATGACTGGCGACGTGAAGACGAGAAGAAAGCGAAGACGTGCGGCAACAAAAACTTCGAACCGGGAGGGGACTGGTATCGGGGCGTTTCTAAGGCAAATTACGATTTGAAGCCAAAGGTCTACCGCAAATCGGGGTTTGAAGCCGTCAGAAAGTATAACCGAATCAAAACTGACGAAGACGAGATCAAACGGGCCTTCAAGAGTAGCGCGGTGCAGTTAATGACAGAGCCTCATCTCCCGGAGGACGAAAAAGGTTGGTACTTTCTCATGCAGCATTACGGGGCACCCACCAGACTCTTAGATTGGACTGACGGTGCTCTTTTGGCTTTGTATTTTGCTGTCCGAGAACTGAAGGAACCGCGTGACGCCGCTGTGTGGGTATTGGACCCCTCGTGGCTCAACGACAAAACTTTGGGCGGTGATGAAGAAACATATCTCCAAGGCGTCCTATTGCCTGAATGGAAAGAGACGGACCCTTGGTTCCCCAAGCCCTTTGAGGAAGTGCTTCACCCTAAAATGCCGCTAGCACTTGACCCACCGCATGTGGCCCGGCGTGTAAGCGTTCAGCGCAGCCATTTTACTATTCATGGGACCGACAGGAATGGCCTGGACAGGCTCGTGGGACAGAAGAATTCCAGGCTCGTAAAAATAGTTATCGGTCAGACAGGAATCATCAATATTCTCGATGATTTAGCAACTCATGGAATTGTCGAAACGACCGTTTTTCCCGATCTTGAAGGCTTGTCTCGGGAACTAATGCGTGAGTGGGGCGGCCAAGAATGAGTGCCCAAAGAAATCTCGGGCCTATTCTAGAAGAACTGGCTCATAGTGTTCCCATGCCTGGTCCGATGATTTAGCATCCTTACGTGAGCGTTAATTTCGCTTCATGGAGGTAGTGTTGTGAGTCCCGATCAGCAATTTTGGTGGACCTGGTGGGTCAGACTCGGCGGGACAGTTTTCACTCTGCTTGCCGTAATAGTGGCTCTTTTTGGAGAGAAGCTACGGGCGAGATGGTTTCCACCCATCCTGAAATTAAAAATACTGGAAGGAAGGAGAGAGGGCACCAATCACACGATTAAATCAACAAGGTGTCGCACAACACGTAGATGATGCTCGCTACTTCCACCTACACGTCTGGAACGAGCGGCGTGGGTCCCCTGCCGAACAGGTTCAAGTGTTCCTTACCAGACTGTACGAACCCGGACCAGGAGACGAACCTCAATTGGCATGGGTGGGTAACGTACAGCTTCGTTGGCGCGACCAAGAGTTTGTCGCGCTCCTTCAAACAGTAGGGGCTGCTAAGGATTGTGACTTCTGCATGGTCCTGAGAAACGGCGGGACACTTTCGCTCATGCCGCTGATTCTGCCAAATAGTTTGAATGCTCGCAGGCAGGGAAGATGCAGATTTATAGCCTGCGTACAGGCTCGCTCGAATCAAGCAGACTCCCAAGAAATTCGTATTGAGGTAGGGTAGCGTGGGACGGCTTGTGGGAAGACGGCGACACCGAGATGCAACGACATCTAGAGGTAAAGATACTCGGTCCAGTGGCCCAAACCTGACCCGAAACGCACAATTCGAGTTGGCTTGATATGGTAGTAGGGGCACACACCATGAACCTGACAGCTACAATCTTGACTTCGGCTGTGATCTCCGCCGTCATCGCCAGCATGTTCGGTTTGATTGGGCAAGCCATCGAGAGACGGGCCAGACGTAGAGAATTGCTCTTTGTGAAGTCAGTGGAACTCGCCAAAGAAAACCGGGAATTCATTATGCGAGTCGCTAAGGACCTTGGAACGGCTGCTCGTATTCACGATTATGCGGTCTACGCGGAAATGTACTTTTGGCTTTTGACAGAACTCCACGACAAAGGACGTTTGCCTCCGAACTGGCGTGAGGAAATGAAGACAAAATTCGGAGACATTTAGGGGGACCATTTAGGGACGCTTGACACGCTTCTCGTTGCCGCGCAACATTGAATAAGAGAAGGGGTGGTTCATGAGTATAGGAACGATCTGTTACCCGGCGATGTCTAAACCAGAACCAGAGAAAACGGGAAGCACGATTTCGAAGCCCTCGGATTTTGATAGTCGAGACATCGCCATCTACTGTCTGAGTGGCGCACTGGTTCTCGTCGTAATCGCGCTCATTGTCCTTCTGGCAAGTCGAACAGCTTGACGAAAGTGGTGGGCCTGGCCAGGTTCGAACTGGCGACCTAGCAGGCTGCTGAAAAAGCCTTGTGGCACAGACTTTAGTCTGTGCACTGAAGATAAAGGCAATGGATTCAAAGCAGGTACGGACAACCCCTACGCAGTGCGTGAACGGAATCGATTTTTTCAGCAACCTGCTAGGGGTTAGGAACCCCTTGCTCTATCCATTGAACGGCTAGCAAGGTCGGAGTAGAATTGAGGTTGAAATGGACTGGCTCGCTCCGATACCGCCGAGTGCCCAACCGCAGCGATACGCAGCATCTAGTTTCGTTGCGCCTACGAATTTCATCTTCCAACAGTGGGACGACCCGACTCCCGTTTGGACCGCCCCCAAAAGTGAGTCCATTGAAATCATCGAGTGCGAGCCGAAAAGACGTTTGCGCAATACTGTCACAGCCCCGCCCTTCGTAGGTTGCGGTCGCGAACACAACCCGACATATATTCTCTCGGCGTTCCGTTCCCATGCTGTGGAGAAGCCCTGGAGCAAGAAATGTGGCACTGAAAGAGGGGCGGATAGCGGTCAATATTTCATTTGTTTATACTGCGCGAAGATGTACGGATATCTCTGGTAGAGAAGCGGGTTTCTTCTAAAACGTTTCTAAAGGGCTGAAGTTTCCAGCGGTTCAATTCAACAAATTAGGAAAATGAAAACAGAAAATTGGGGCAAATTTTGCCCTAATTTGCCTAATTAGGCCAGCACAGCACATCACATGCCATCACATAAGTTGTTGTAAATACAGTGTTTTGATTATGGGGTAGGGAACTGACGGTCGGTTGCCCTGTGGTGGTTAGCCCCCTACCCCGCGAGTGGTCTTGCATGTATAGACGAGGTCAAGCCCCAAATAGTTTCCTGACTTCCCG
>WNFJ01298687.1_pt1 | contig 11636 bp, 10 predicted proteins | sample 5400461 | NCBI WGS metagenome assembly WNFJ01 (sample SAMN13153349, study PRJNA577476) | soil metagenome | isolation source: 115 cm saprolite on Douglas fir-dominated hillslope | place: USA:California | collected 2013-09-17
ATCGCGCCGCGTGATACCAGCGGGAGAACGGAAGAGGCGAACAGTCGCGTAGCCTCGGCTTTTTCTTCGATCGAGCGGCCGCGGAGCATCGTGCCGATAATGGTCACCCGTTTCCGCATGAGCAGTCCGATGTCGATTTCTGATTTCGCGCCGGCCATCGTACCGACGCAGATAAGCCGGCCGCGCGAAGCGAGCGCGTCGAGATTTGCCCGGAAATAGTTGCCGCCCACGAGATCGAGAATTACGTCGACGCCAGCCCCGGCCGTCCAGTTTTGCACCGCCTCCACAAACTTCGCCGGCGTATCGCCCACCGCCACGCTCGCATCGAGTCCAAGATTCAAATCGCGAATGCGCTCTAACTTCTCGGCCGTGCGCGAGGTGCCATAAACCGTCGCGCCGGAAGCGTGGGCCAATTGGATCGCGGCTGTGCCGACGCCTGACGCGGCCGCGTGGACGAGAACACGCTCGCCCATATGAAGACCGGCCCGAGTGAAGAGCGCGTCGTGCGCGGTGATGAACGTTTCCGGCATCGCACCCGCCTGCACCCAATCCAGCTCGGGCGGAATGCGAGCAAGATTGCTCTCTGGGACGACCACAAATTCTGCCTGTGCGCCACCGGCGATGATTCCGAAAACGCGATCACCAATTTTCCAAGCGCGGACCGCATCGCCAATCGCTTCCACTTCACCGGTGAATTCCAAACCAGGAATGTTCTGCGGATAACCCGGAGGCGCGGGATAACTTCCGCGCCGTTGCAGGATATCGGCGCGGTTCAGTCCCGCCGCGTGCACACGAACGCGAACGCGGTCAGCCACCGGCATCGGTGGAGATTCGACCTCGCGCACACCGATGCCGTCGACCCCACCGTGAGATGTGATGACGACCGCACGCATCAGTCTGAATATTCGTCGTGGCCTGGATACAGACAAACGACTGAGTTGTTCCCACATCGACGGAACGCGTATCTGATTTTCTCCTCCTAGGGGCCTTCACCTGCTGGCGAAAGCTTTCGGACTGCTCATCGCCAAACGCCGTCCGTTGAGTAAATCAGGAAGAGACCACGAATCGATTGCCCTCGCTGTCTTTGAACATTGCATACGTGCCCCATGGTTGCTTCTGCGGCGGACCTTCAAATTCCACTCCGCGCGCACTCAACTCCTTGTAGGTCTTATCAATGTCGTCGCATGCATATGACATGTTCATGAAGGAGCCGATGCGTTTCTCGTCTCCCTCAGGCGTGAACAACACCACGCGCGTCTCCGCCTTCGGGACGCGTAATTCGATCCACCGTTGCTTTTCGTCGAACGGTTGATCCGTGATAATCGTGAATCCGAGTTTCTCGGTGTAAAAGTCCAGCGCGCGATTTTGATCGCTCACCGGGATGCTGACGAACTTGATTTGCTTGATCATAATGCGGCGAACGTAATTCACGTGCGACGTTGACGTCCAGATGTGAGCCGCGAACAACACGAGAAAGCGTTGTCCGTTTATAGGTATAGCAGATACTGTAGCCGCCTCGCTGGGCGAGATCCCGTGCCACGCTTTCGCGAAACCATCCCGGTTGATGACTATGTTATCGATGTCCTGTTGCGCGACATCGTCGGACACGATCGCCAGCCGGCGTCGTATCTTGTTTATCTGTATCTTTATGGCCAGGCCGCACGGAATAAATGGAAACCAGTCCCGGCAAGTTTACGCATGATTGCTGACGCCACCGGCCTTTCAAAGAGCGCCGTTCAATCTGCGCTCGAGAACTTGCGTCGGCGCGAATTGATCGTCACCAAGGCGGCTCACGCCACCGCGATTCCCAGGCATCGAGTTCTTCGGCACTGGCGGTTCCGCTAGTCCTGACGAAGTTCGAATTGCATCCCCCTTCGCTGCTAACTCCGATCGAGGAGTTACAACGCGCCGTGGCGAACTTTCTCGTCCATCGCGAGGTAATCGTCCCGCGGCGGACTGAAGGTATCGAGCACACGCGTCGGTAACATCACTTCCACACCATGCGGGACATTGCTCGCGAGATAAAACGAGTCGCCGGTTGAAAGTTCGTACGGCACATCTTCAACAATGAGTCGCATTTTGCCTTCGAGAATGTGAACGATCTGCTCCTGCGGATGCGAATGTGCCGGCATGCGACTCCCGGCCGTGAGCGTGGCGAGCATCTGATACATCGTCTTGCCGTTCGCGACCGTCCGGCGCGTGATCCCGGGACAAATTTCAATTGTCGGATTTTCTGGTTTCATTTTCGAATCTTACGCCGAGCACGCACGGCCTAAGATTTTTTGTATCCGAAATTACTTGTCACTTGCCACCCGTCACTGACTACTGGCAAGATCCTGTCATGAAAACATTTATATCATTAACCACAATTCTGTTCGCGACATTAATCGCGCTTCCCTCATTTGCACAAAGCCCCGCCACATCACCGGCCGTGGCCACCTCGCCGGCCGCCGCCGTAAGTGCTCCAGGCGGCCAGCCAAATCCGCAAGAAATGATGAAGCAGATGATCGAGATGTCGAAACTTAACGAAAATCACAAGATGCTCGCGGGCATGGATGGCAATTGGAATTACACGATCAAGTTCTGGATGAACCCCGATCCGAACGCACCACCGCAGCAATCCAAAGGCACCGCCACCCGCAAGAGCATGATGGGCGGTCGCTACTCTGTCATGGACGTAAGCGGCAAAATGCAGATGCCGGGTGAAGACGGCAAAATGAAAGATATGCAATTCAAAGGCATGGGCATCGAAGGCTATGACAACGTAAAGCAAAAGTTTGTCGCGTCTTGGATCGACAACATGGGCACCGGTATCCAGTTCTCCGAAGGAACCTACGATCCGGCGACCAAGACACTCACTTACACGAGTGAGATTGAAATGATGCCCGGAATGAAAACGCCAGTGCGCGAAGTGCTAAAGGTCACCGACAAAGATCACATGATGCTGGAATGGTACGAAAACCGCGGCGGCCAGGAAAAGAAAACCATGGAGATCAATTACACGCGCGCAGGTAAGAAATAGCGAAGCTTCAATTTGATTCTGCGAGAGCCACGACAGCAATGTCGTGGCTCTTTTGCATTTCATGTAAGATCGACAGCGTCTGAGCGAGCTAACTTGCCGAACTCGACGATGACGAATCGCCTGCTACGTTCGCGCCATTCACAAGCCCATATCCGAGACGGTAATCGACCCGCGCTTTCAACATCGCGAACGTCAGCCGGGTCTCGATCTTCTCCGTGCGCTCGCCATCATCGTCGTCGTCATTTATCACGCGGCGCTTTTCGGATTCAAATTGCCCGGCCGCGTTGATCGCTTCGGCTGGATCGGGGTTGATCTTTTTTTCGTCCTGAGCGGTTACTTAATCGGCGGACAACTGCTCGCCCCGCTCGCACGCGAACAATCGATCAAGCTTGGGCGCTTCTTCGCTCGCCGCGTCTTGCGGATCATGCCGGCGTACTTTGTCATTCTGGCGGTTTACTTTTTGTTGCCGTCGTGGCGCGAGTATCCCGACATGGCGCAGCCGCTCTGGAAATTTCTTTTGTCTGTCCAAAACATTGCGCTTCACGGCGGGACCGCGTTCTCGCACGCATGGTCGCTCGCGGTCGAAGACCAATTCTATCTTTGTCTGCCGTTCATCCTGCTTCTTGTGAATCGCTGGCCGCGCGCTGCGCTGATTATTCCATGCGTTATCGTTTTCGGCGGGCTCGCATTACGCGCAGTTCTGGCTTGGAAAAATCCGTCGATCGACGGCGGCGTTTCGTTCCGTGTGTTTCAAGCGTGGATCTATTATCCATCCTGGACTCGGCTCGATCCGCTCGTCCTCGGCGTTGTGCTCGCCGTAATCGAAAAATTCCGGCCGCACTGGTGGAAACGATTGACGAATTTTGCGATCTGGCTCTGGCTGCCTGCTCTGGCGCTGATCAGTTGTGGCTTATATCTCGGCGAAGGCGACAATCTCACCGTCGCCGCCTGCGTCTGGCAATTTCCGCTCATCGCACTCGGCATGGCTGGGCTCCTCATCTGCGCGCACTTGATTTTTCGGCGGATAAAAATTCCAGGCGCAGCGTTCGTCGCCAGCATCGCTTACAGCGCGTACCTGATACAGAAACTCGCCATCCACGCGGTTGAGCAGTTTTGTTCATCTCACAACATCCAGCTCACATCTGCGATCGCTCTTGTCGGCGTGGAACTCTGTGTTTACGCCGCGGCTACTCTTCTCTTTTTTTTGGTCGAACGACCTTTCTTACAAGTTCGCAAACGCCTGGCGCCGCGAAGCCTAGGCAGAGGTCGGTAACGATCTCGCTACGCGTCGCAAATCGTCGAGCAGGATCTCCATATCGCGCAAAGTGGTCCGGTAATTCAGGACGCAGCCGCGTAAGGCGAAGCGACCGCCAAGCGTGGCATTAGAGAGATACGAACTGCCGTCTCGTTGCAGGGCGATCAGCAGGCGTTCATTGAAAGCATCGATCGCTTCCGGCGTTTCGTTTCTGAGCTGCAGCGGTACATGCCGAAAGCAGAAGATCGACAGCTCGACCGGCACGATCATCTCGAAGTCATCGCTCGCTCGGACCATCGATTCGAAGTAGCGCGCACAGGCAAGATTGCTTTCAATCGCCTCGCCCAACGATTCGAGGCCGACTCCTTTTAGCAACATCCACACCTTAAGAGCCCGGAAACGCCGCGACAGTTCCGGCCCATAATCCCAAAATGCGAAGGCCTCGTCTGCCTTCTCGCCAATGATGCGAGTATATTCGGCCTCGTGCGCAAAAACGGCCCGCGCGATTTCTGGCACGCGGTAAATCACGCAGCCAACGTCTACCGGCAGATAAAGCCATTTGTGGGGATCGAGCGCGATCGAGTCCGCGTGCTCAATGCCCGCGAATAATTTTCTCGCCGATTTCGCGAGGACCGCGAAGGCGCCATAACTTCCATCCACGTGCATCCAAAGTTGGAAGCGGTTCGCAACCTCTCGAATCTCCGCTAATGGGTCGATCGCCCCAGTGTTCACTGTTCCGGCATTCGCAACGACGCAGAATGGAAAGCAGCCCGCTTCCAGGTCAGCAGTGATTTGTGCAACCAGATCGTCCACTCGGATTCTGAAGTGCTCGTCGACCGCGATGTGGCGCACATTTTCCCGTCCGATTCCCAAAAGCGCTGCTGCCTTTGCGATAGAAAAATGCGTCTCGCTCGACGCATACATGCGCAAGCATCCTGACGAGGAATCTTTCGCCTGCCGCGCCGCGGCAATCGCAGCCAGATTGGCCATCGAGCCACCGCTGACAAAGAGTCCGCCGGCTTCAGCATTGAATCCAAGAATTTGCCGGATCCAATTGATCGTTAGGCGCTCGAGTTCCACCGGCGCCGGCGCGGAACGCCAAACCGTCAGATTCGCATTTAACGTCGAGGCGAGCAGATCGCCGAGCGCCGCGAGCGGAGTCCCAGGCGACTGTACGTAGCCAAACATGCGCGGGTGCGCGTTTTGCCGGCTAAAGGGAATGACCGTCTCGCGAAAAACCTTTAGCAGTTCGTCAAATTCGATGCCCTTGGTCGGAACCGCGGCATCGAGCCGGTCGCGAATCTCCCGTGAAGATATGTGACGATATACCCTACGATCGCGGAGCTCGCCGAAATAATCGGCCACAAGTTGCATGACGGAATTGCCCCAATCGCGTATCTCATCGGCAGAAGGCTCAAGCATCTCCACGTAGTATGCGTCGCGCCTATAGCGTTGTCAGCCTTCGCACCGACTTTGCGGAAGGGATTTTAGGGTTCTGTTGGCTACACGCGAAAATCAGCACGCAAGCAGCTGAGGATATGGCTGTAGCGTCCGCTGTCTCAGCGGAATTCTATGTCTGAGCGAACTCGAATGGGCCGCTGGTTTGCCACAGACGGATTCGCCTACGAAGCCAAGCTCGCCGGCGCTATTCTATAAACTGCGCGATTGACCGATACTTCTCACTGAGCTCTTTGATGCGACGCTCGAAGTGGTGAATCCGGCGAATCGAACGGAAGACCAGCCAGGAGCCGAGCACGACCAGACCAAGGTTCAGAACCATCAGCGGCAGCAGGAGAGGCATCACCTTATCTATGCTGTAATAGCGCGATGTCGCGATGAGCGCGCTCAGCACGGACAGCGGCAAGGCGAATACGGCGATACCGGTGCGCAGGGCAGCCAGCGCAGTTCGCTTCTCAGCGAGAAGCACTTGGATTTCACCGAAGATGACATTGTCCAGCGTCGGTAGTCCGTTCGTCTCGGTACTCATTTGCTCTTCAATCTAATCGATTCAGCGCCACGCGCCCGGATTTCGCACAATCTCTGAGAAGTTGTCTTTCAAATCCGATAGTGAATCTCTGTAGCGTCCGCTGTCCTCAGCGGAATGGAGCTGATGGGATCAGCGAGATAGAAGCGACTGTAGCCACGGCCCTGCGGGCCGTCTCCCTCGGGTAAAGCCGCAAAACCTGGCGACGCGTAAGTTGTACATTGCTGGAGTGCGCGGACATGTCCGCGCTTTAAAAGCGGCGACATGTCGCCGCACTCCAAAAACATCGCGTCGATTAGTGTTTGGGAAAGGAGCGAGTTTCAAATCAGTCCCAATCTGCATTCCTGCGTTCCTGAGCGATATTTCATCATGGCAAAAGAACAACGGATCGCGCTCGTGACCGGCGCGAACAAAGGGATCGGGTTTGAAGTTGTGCGACAGCTGGCGCGCAAAGGTTTTCATGTTTTCCTCGGCGCGCGCAACGAAGAGGCTGGCAAGACTGCGGCACAGAAGCTGAACCGTGAATCGGAAGAGGAGCGCGGCGGGACCGTCACCGCTTTGAAAATCGACGTTTCGAAACCGGAGAGCATTCGGCGCGCAGCGGAAGAATTCTCGCGAAAAAGCGATCGTCTCGACGCGCTGGTGAACAACGCCGGCATTCTGCTCGATGACGACAAGGATATCCTCACGATCACGCCGGAGGTATTCGAGACCACATTGCGCACGAACACGCTCGGCGCGCTGCTGGTGTCGCAGGCGTTCGTTCCGTTCCTGAAAAGGAGCGACGCGCCACGCATCGTGAATGTCTCCAGCGGCGGCGGCAAATTGACCGATGGCGCCGACGGCTGGGCACCAGCCTATTGCATTTCGAAGACGGCACTCAACGGCGTCACCGTGCAGCTCGCGGCTGCGTTACCGAAGTTCGCGGTGAATTCGGTGTGCCCGGGTTGGGTGCGAACGGATATGGGTGGTTCGAACGCGACTCGGTCGGTCGCAGAGGGTGCGTCAGGGATAGTTTGGTTAGCTGCGGATGCGTCTCAAAGGGAAACAGCAAAGTTCTGGCGTGATCGCAAAGTGATTCCGTGGTGATTTCCGCGAGATCTGGCAGGATTACCAGCAATTTCGCAGAGAGCTGCCAATCATCGCAGAAGAGGCGCAGCTGAATCCGGCAAAGCTTACTTTCATTGACTATCTTCAGCTCGTCACGAACTGGCTAAAGCTAAATCGGTGACCCTCTGCGTGAGTTTCAGTTGACCTCGATTACCGAGATATTCCCGTACTCGTACTCAGCAGTCTCCCAATTCTGGTACGCGACGATCCGCCGTCCGTCCCACGACCACGAAGGTTGAGCGAATCCACCCGGACCGCTGGTTAATTGGCGTAATCCCGAGCCGTCCGCGTTGACCACAAAAATTTGGCCGGTATTGGCGGGGCCGGCGCGGTTAGAACTAAATGCGATCCGTTTGCCGTCCGGTGACCACGCCGGCCACCCGTCGAAGGCCGCGTTCTTCGATAGGTTAACTTCATTTGACCCATCCGCATTAGCCACAAACACCTCTGAATTGCGGCCGATCGTGCTGAGGTCCCACTGAAAGGCCGGTCCATCGATCACCTTCCGATAAACGATGTGCTTCATATCGGGAGACAACGATCCATATGTGCACACAGTGTGAAAACGAGTGTGCTGCCGCACATCGCTGCCGTCCGGTTTCATGCTGAACAGCTCATGCCATTGCTTCGACCAGTCTGTCGCCGAATCTGGTGTCGTGCGTGAAGAGTTGAACATGATGCGTGAACCGTCGGCCGACCAGTGCGGGTGCGAATCATCGCCATTGGTGTGTGTGAGTTGCACAATGCCGCTGCCGTCCGCGTTCATAACGAAAATTTCTGAGTGACCGCCAGGTTCGCCGGCGAAGACAATTCGGCTCATGTCGGGAGACCAGCAAGGCACCTGGGCGGGAAAATCGAGATGGGTAAGTTGGCGAACATCGGTTCCATCGGCCTTGCTTACGTAGATTTGCATCTTGTGGAAAACTGTGGATAAGAGTCGATCACGTTCGTCAAACGTTTTATCGCGACCGGAGCCTCCGAAACAGCCGGCAGCGCAGTCGCCAGCCATAATAACATTGCGAGAGAGGCCCATTTCATCCTGTTCGCTGTCACCTTATGCTGGAGGACCGGTCACGCGAATGTTCGCTTTGTTGCCGCGCATCGTTAGCCGCTCGTGATGTATGCATTCCTCGAAGCGGTGTAGTGGCGGCTGTGTCAGCCGCAATCAGAGTGGATGTGAATGATTTGCCGAGGCAGGATCGCTCTCCAGCTCGATTAGCAAATGTAGTAGCCACCGGTTCGCCACAGGACGAAGCCCTCCGGCGTGGGGAGCTGTGGCCGGTTCAGGTCGCCGCCAATTTCACGTCAATGAGAACGACCCGCGGGACCGTGGCTAAAGCGGCTACAGTTTTGCTTAAGTCGCGCTACTTGGTTACGAACGGCGGGGGCGCCATTCGCTCGACGCAGCTCACATCGAAATTCGATCGCGATCCGATCGATACAACCAGGATCGGTCAGGCCATCAACGCCGTGGCCGGCCTCTGCAATAATGACGTGTCTGCTGTTCGGCAAATGGCTGGCGACCTCTTCGCCGTACTTTGGCGGCGTGACCGGGTCCATGTTGCCGGAAAAAATCAGGACTGGCGCGTTTGAGTGAACAGGCTCGAGAAAATCGGCTGGAATTTCACCGCGCGGCCACATGCCGCAGGCGCGCGTTTGCTGGAACACGCGATAGTTCCCGAACGGACTACCTGCATTCAGCTTTACGGCTTCCTCCTGATTGATGAACGGGACGTCTTCCGCGCACGTGACTGACAAATACATTCCGTCCGCCACGAAATCAGGGATAGACGGCCCAATTGCCTGCTGGAGAAACGGCGCGAAATCCTCATTTGCCGCGGGGTGAACGATCAACGGAATCTGCGCCGCCTTGTCGCGATCGTACATCCAGCTCCTGATCTTCTCTGCAAACACACCGCGCTGAATTTCGACTGTCGTCGGCGCGGCTTTACCGAGCGGAGAATATTCCACGCGCGCAGGCTGTTTCTCCAACTGCGCCAGCGCGTTTGTCCAGTCGTTGCGAATTTGCGGGAAAGCTGCATGACACGCGGCGTCGTGTTCGCATTCGCCCAGCAGCAGATCGATCGCGCGTGCTGCGGACTCGGAATGGTGCAACGGCATTTTCAGATCGGTCGGTGCGACGCCCAGCAGAATCGCTCTGCGCACTCGCTCGGGACACTGGCGCATGTAAACCAGCACCGCGCGGGTTCCATACGATGTCCCAATAAGGCTAATCTTGTCGTAACCGAGCCATGCTCGCACATCATCGAGATCATCCATGGCGATTGATGTTGTGTATTTCGTCAGGTCGGCGCGCTGCTCGAGCGCGTGATGCATTTCCCTGATGTAATCGACTGGATACATCTCGCTCAGGTAATACTGAGGTGTTTTCTCCCGCGGAATTGCGAGGCGATTTGATTTCCCGGTGCCGCGCTGATCGACGCACACCACGTCGTGTCGCTGGCGATAAACTTTGCCCGGTCCGGCATAAAATCCTGCTGCGTCTGTCGACGACGCACCCGGGCCGCCCGCCAGATCGAACAAGGGCTCCGCTTTGTTTTTCTGATCGAACGCAGGCAGCACGACGATGTTTAAATCGATCGTCCGTCCACTACGCATTTCCCGGTTTTCAAAAACCGTCAGTTTACCGCAAAGCAATTCCTCATCGATTCCGGCTACCCGACACGGCTTCAACTTTGATAGACCGCCCAGCAGGCGATGTTTCGCACATCCGCCGACGTCGAGCGAAAACAAGACTGCGCCGAACATTACCAGCAGAACAGAACAAACGCAGCGGAGTCCACGCACGCGCGACCTTATTGGGCGTGCGCGAGGTCGCAAATCCATATCCGCGGCATTGCGGTCGAGAACTAGGGAAAGCAACCGACCTTGCCGCGCAGGACTTGGGTGTGCTCAGATCCAACGGCGCACTTCGCGTTTATACTGCAAATAAGGCTCACCGAATTTCGCGGTGAGATATCTTTCTTCGCGAAGGATCACGCCGTAATGGAAAATTACAGCGAGGGGCACGACGAAGAGCAATGTGATCCAGTCGTTAAGAAAAAAGCCTAGTGCGATCTGCAGTAAACAAAGAGCCAGATACATCGGGTTACGGGTGAAGCGAAACGGCCCGCCGCGCACAAGCGTTAGCGCAGGCTCGGAAGGGTGAACGTTTGTTCCGGCCGCTTTCATTGTTCGCAACGCCGACAGCGCCAGCGTCGGCGCTAAAATGATGAACACAATCCCGCAGGTGAGACAAATGCCATATCTTGTGATCGGCAGCCGTATGAACAGATGCACCACAACGCTGATGACCGCGTTCACCAGCCAGATCAACGGCGGGAAAGCGATGACTCCGGGATTATCTGGTGATCGATCCATTTTTGACACACGGTTGCGCCGTTGTTTGCGGCCAGTGCGAAATCATACGACAAAAATTCCGTAGTCGCTGACTACGATTGTGAATCAAGCCTGCAGCCGATGCGAAGCGACGGCGAGGCTATTCAAACGCGAAAACAGGAACTTCTTCCTGCTTAATTCTTCCTTTTTACTTTTCTCTCCGTTCGCTGCCCACGCGCTATCGCTCTTAGGTGAAAAATTAATATAGAGAGCCTCGTCGTAACCGCCTAAGTTCATGCCCCAATGGGAGACGTACAGAAACCGAAACTCCGACTGGAAATCGCCCACGTTCTTTTCATCGACATCGTGGGCTATTCCAAACTGCGCACTAATGAGCAGAGCGCTCAGATTGAGAAGTTGCGTGAGATCGTGCGCGGGACTGAGCAATTCCGCATCGCTGAAGCCGAAGGAAAGCTGCTGCGGCTACCGACTGGTGACGGCGGCGCGCTTGCCTTCCGCAACAGCCCGGAGGCACCCGTACTTTGCGCCGGGGAAATCGCCAAGGCGCTAAAGAGTCATCCCGAGATCCAGGTCCGCATGGGCATCCACAGTGGTCCGGTTAACGAAGTTACCGACTTAAACGAGCAGGCGAATATTGCCGGCGCCGGGATCAACATCGCCCAGCGCATCATGGATTGCGGTGACGCCGGTCACATTCTCGTCTCGAAGCACGCCGCCGAAGACCTCGAGCAGTACGACCAATGGCACCCGTATCTTCATGATCTCGGCGAATGTGAAGTAAAACATGGCGAACGCTTGCACGTGGTAAATTTCTACAACGACCAAATCGGCAACTCCGCTGTTCCGACAAGATGCGTCCGGAGCGCGATTCCCGGATCAAGGTCGTCTGCTACGGCGGGAAATCG
>WNFJ01014814.1_pt3 | contig 11635 bp, 16 predicted proteins | sample 5400461 | NCBI WGS metagenome assembly WNFJ01 (sample SAMN13153349, study PRJNA577476) | soil metagenome | isolation source: 115 cm saprolite on Douglas fir-dominated hillslope | place: USA:California | collected 2013-09-17
GCGGTCACCCGTCCTCCGTGAAGTGCCGCACGATCGCATCCACGAGGCCGGGGACCGTGTAGTCCTGAGCCTCGATTGGAACGGTGATCCCGAGCTCCCGGGCCGTCCCCGCCGTCACGGGCCCGATCACCGCCGCGGTGAACCGACCGGACACCGCCACCGGCCCGCCCACCAGCTCTACGAAGCCCCGCACTGTCGATGAGGATGTGAAGGTGACGACGTCGATCGTCCCGGCCAGGATTTCCGCCGCCAGCTTCCTGCCGTCTCCTGTCTCGCGGATGGTCTCGTACACGGGGATCACGTCGACCAGTGCGCCCAGCCCGCGCAGCCCGTCGGGCAGAGCATCACGCGCCTCCCGAGCGCGCGGGAGCAGCACCGTCTTCCCGCGCACGTCACCCCGTGCGGCGAGCGCGGCGACCACCGCCTCGGCCACGAAGCGATCGGGCACGAGGTCGGGGACGACCCCGTGGCGCACCAGGGCTTCCGCGGTGGCCGGCCCGATCGCCGCGACCCCCGCGCGCGCCACGTCGCGGGGCGCGAGCTCCCACTCCGGCAGCCGGTCGCACATCACCTGGACGGCGTTCTGGCTGGTGAACACGATCCAATCGTAGGGTGGGACACGAGTGAGCGCGGCGCGCAGCGCGGCGAGATCAGCGAGTGGCGCGATGCGGATCGTCGGAGCGGCGACGACTTCGGCGCCGAGCGCCTCCAGCTCGCGCGTGAGGTCGCCCGCCTGCTCGTGCGCGCGGGTGACCGCGATGCGCCGGCCCGCGAGCGGGCGGGCGGCGAGGCGCGCAGGATCCGGCGGGCGCGGCGCGTGTGCCATAGATTGGTGCAATCTATCATGCTCCGCTCCCTACGCTCCACGCTCGCCCGGTTCGCCGTGCGGCGGGCGGCTGCCTGTCAGCGCGACGCGCCCAAACGCGCCGAGCTATGGTTGCAGCTCGGCTGCGCGCTCGCGCCGACGTTCGCGGAATCCCATCCCGCGCTCGTGCGGTTGCGGCGCGCTATCGAAGACCGCTGGGGCGCAGTGGCAGCGGCGCAAGAAGCGGCGCAGCGCTTCCCCGCGAATCCGGACGCCTGGATGCTCCTGGGCGAAGCCTGGCAGATGGTGTTCCGTCAGCAGGATGCGCTCGTGGCGTACGAGCAGGTGCTCACCATCGAGGAGCGGCCCGATGCCGCGCTCGCAGCGGGGGATTTGTACCGCCGCGCCGGTCGCCACGCGGATGCGGCCGCACGGTTCGCCCGCGCCTACGCGGCCGGCGGCGGCGCCGAGGCGCTGTGGCTCAATGCCCAGGCGCTGTTCCAGGCGGGCGATGTGCGCGCCGCCGACGAAGCGCTGCACCTCTGGGCCACGCAGGTACCCGACGGGCTGGCGCGGCTCTCCGAGGCGCGCGCCGAGCTGTTCCCCCAGAAGCGCGGGAGTTAGAGCTTCTTGCTGCGGCGGTACAGCGATACCGCGTAGGCGATCAAGATCGCCGGCACGGCGGTGTACGCCGCGAGGAGATACCCGGCGTTTTGCGGCACTCCCTCAGCCATGAGTCGCACCCACGCGCTGCTCGGCGATGGCGTAACGCTGCATCACAAATCCAGCATATAGGATCAAGAACACACCGAACGACATGAGGAGTGTGATGAGCATCTCCGGCGGCAAGGCGGGCTTGCCGGGCCTGATCACGATCGGCTGCGGGTGCAGCGTGGGGAAGAGGTACACGCTCATATGAACGAACCCGACGAGCACGACGGCACAAATGCCAAGCACCGCGCAGTAACGCGCGCGCAGACCCGGGTCGGCCACCGCGCCGCGCAGCACCTGATAGCCGACCAGCAAAAAGAACAGGAACAGGGTGCTCGTGAGCCGGGCATCCCACGTCCACCAGGTGCCCCAGACGGGCTTCCCCCAAATGGGCCCCGTGACGAGCACGATGGCCGCGAACACGGTGCCCACCTCGGCCGAAGCCTCGGCAAAGCGGTCGAGCCGGGGATCCTTGAGGAACAGAAAGAAAGCGCCCGCCAGCCCGACGAGGATGACGGCGAGCTCGGTGGTCACGGCCGCCGGGACGTGTACGTAGAAGATCTTCTGCGCGGGGCCCTGGAAGCGCTCGATCGGTGTGAACGCCAACGCCCGCACGTACACGCCGCCGAGCAAAGCCAGTCCAGCGAGCGCCACCCAACGCCCCTTCTGCGCGAGACTCATTCGTCCACCGTATGTGGGAACAGCAAGGACGCCAATCCGAGGAACACGATGTCGTATGCGGCGAGCAACTTAAGCCAGCCCGAAAGCTCGCTCAAGGGACGGTTTGCGAGCAGTCGCGCCGTCGCTTGCACCGCGTAGGTCAGGGGTAACAGCAGGAACGGCAGCAGCAGCACGGGGAGAAGCAGCTCCGCGAACCGTGTCCGAATCACCATCGCGCTGAACAGCGTGCCCACCGCGACGAAGCCGATCGTCGCGAGCGCGATCACGCCGATCAGCGGGAGCCACACGTGGCCCACCGGCACGTCGAAGAACAAAACGAACACCGGGAGCCCAATCGCTTGCACCACTCCCACGAAAGCCAGATTGGCAAGCAGCTTGCCGATATACAGACCCCGGGGTGAGAGCGGCGAGGCCAACAGACCTTCCAGTGCGCCGTTCTCGAGCTCGAGCTGGAACGCGCGGTTGAGCGCGAGCATGGCGGCGAAGGTGAAAGTCACCCACAGCACGCTCGGCGCGAGATCGATGGCCGCCACGGCGGTGGGGTCGCGTCCGAAGTTGAATACCGTCAGTACGAGGACGGTGAACACCACCGTGGAAAGCAGGGCGGTGCGCGTCCGGAACTCGAGCACCAGGTCCTTCCGCGCGACGGCCCACGCCTGCGCCCACAGTTCACCCATCCGGCGATCTCGGAGGGCCCTCGCCCTCCACGCGGCGCAAAGTGGACGAACCGGCCGCGCCGCTGGAACGCCACGTCGGTGGCGAGCTCGACCCCCTCGTCCACGTTGTGCGTCGTGAGCACGACCACGCGACCTCCTGTGTCTCCGCGCAGCTCGCCGAGCAACACCCGGAGCTCGGCCGCGGCGGCCAGATCGAGCCCCGTGAACGGCTCGTCGAGCAGCAGGACGGAGGGATCGTGGATCAGGGCCTTGGCGATCGCCGCGCGTTGCGTCAGACCCCGGGACAGCGACCACACGGGCTGGTCCGCTCGATCAGCCATGCCGAGGCGTTCCAGGACGAGCGCGGCGCGCGGGCCGCGGCGCGCCGCAGGCACCCCGTAGAGCGAAGCCCAGAAATGCAGGTTCTCGCGTACCGTGAGGTGTTCGTACAGCTGGGATTGGTGGCCGATCCAGCCGATCGCACGTCGCCCCCCGGCCACCCGCACCACCCCCTCGCGAGGACGGATCAGACCGGCGAGCACCTTGAGGAGCGTGGTCTTGCCCGCCCCGTTCGGGCCGAAGATCGCGAGCGTCTGACCCGGCGTCAGGTTGAAAGACACGCCGTCGAGCGCGACGACCTGCCCTCCCCCTTCACCGAAGACGTGCCGGAGGGCCTCAGCCGAGAGCATCGATGCGGGCGGCGAGCTCTTCCAAGTCGAACGGCTTGACGAGGTACCCCGAGTGGCCGAGGTCGAGCACGTTGATGAGCGGCTCCATGCTCACGTACGAGGTTGTGACGATCACGGGAAGAGCGGGCTGTGACCGGCGGATCTCTTGCAGCAGGGTGATACCATCGGTGTCGGGCAGGCGGAGATCGAGCACCAGCACTTCGGGGTGGAACTCGTCCAGCTGACGGCGAGCCTCGGTCCCGCTCGCGGCGAAGGCCAGGTGGTAGCGGTCGGCGAAAAATCGCTTGTAGGTCCGCCGCAGCGTCGACTCGTCCTCGACGAACAGCACTTTACGCCGTGGGCCGAGGGATGGGGACGCCATAGCTGCGCCCAATATATGCGGGTCCTCCCCCCCGGCCTACCGGCGGCTCAGCTCGGGCTACTCTCCAGCTCGAACAGGTCGTCGAGTTTGGTGAGCACCAGCAGGAAGCGCAGCTCCTCATTGGCACCGCGCAAGCATACGATCAGCCGTCGCTCCGCGGCCTTCCGCTGAATCAACATCAGGGCACCGAGGCCGGCGCTGTCGATCTGCCGCGTGCCCGCGAGGTCGATGATCAGACGCCCGGCACCTTCCTGCAGCTGTTCCAGCAGCTCGGTGGCCGCACGGCGAAACGCCGTACGTGAGTCGAGCCCCAGCTCCTCGGGAGCGGCCAAGACCTTCTCGCCCGGACGCATGGACATTGTCACCAGCTCCTCCACAGTCGGCTCCAGTAGTTCACCGGCCGGGGGTTATGCGACTCCGATGCCATACAGCTAACCTGCGGGCCGTCAACCGCTTGTCAAAACGGGGTGAGGCATCTCACCCGCTGGCCTGCCGCAGACGGAACGCTTGCGGGGCAGTTTGCAAGGCCTGCCTTGACCGCCGTCCATCCCGTGGGCATACCTTAGCCCATCCCCTGAACACACGACATCCCGGGCAAGCTTTTGCGCAACAAGGGGTAGGTGCCGGCCAGGAGGCGGACCAGATGGCGAAGACCATGAAGCCGACGGAGCAAACCGAGGTCAGCGAAGCGCAGATCGCCGTGCATTGGAAGGAAGAGGCATACTATCAGCCTTCCGAGCAATTCAAGGCACAGGCGAACATGCGGGACTCGCAGGTCTTTGCCAGGTTCGGGCTCGACGAGTTCCCCGATTGCTTCAGAGAATATGCGGACATGCTGACGTGGTTCGAGCCGTATCGCACCGTCCTCGATACCAGCGACGCGCCGTTCTGGAAATGGTTCGTCGGCGGCAAGATCAACGCGTCGTACAATTGCGTGGACCGCCATCTGACCAAGTACGGAAGCAAGGCAGCCTTCATTTTCGTGCCCGAGCCCGAAGCGGAGCGGGACGTGGTCATCACGTATCGGGAGCTGTATGACCGCGTCAATGAGGTGGCCGCGCTGCTGCGCGGCCTGGGACTCAAGGCCGGCGACCGCGTCACCTTTCACATGCCGATGGTCCCGGAGCTGCCCATCACGATGCTGGCCTGTGCGCGGTTGGGAATCATCCACTCGCAAGTCTTTGGGGGGTTCAGCGGTCAGGCGTGCGGCTCGCGCATGCAGGACTCGGGCAGCCGCTTCCTGTTCACCATGGACAGCTACTGGCGCAATGGCACGCTCGTCGATCACAAGGCGAACGCCGACATCGCGGTAAAGACCGCGAAAGAACTAGGGCAGGACGTCGATAAGGTCCTGGTGTGGCAACGCTACCCCGGAAAGTATTCGGCCAAGACGCCGATGGTTTCCGGTCGCGATTTCTTTGTGAACGACCTGCTCAAGGACTACAAAGGCAAGAACGTGGACCCGGTGCCGTTGCCGTCGGAAGCGCCGCTCTTCCTGATGTACTCGAGCGGCACGACCGGCAAGCCCAAGGGCGCGCAACACGGCATCGCCGGTTATCTGTCCTACGTGACCGCCACGTCCAAGTGGATTCTCGACATTCATCCGGAAGACATTTACTGGTGCATGGCGGACATCGGCTGGATCACCGGGCATTCCTACATCGTCTACGGTCCTCTGGCGAACGCGGCGACGAGCGTGCTGTACGAAGGCGTACCGACGTTTCCCGACGCGGGCCGGCCGTGGCGCATCGCCGAGCGGTTGGGCGTGAACATTTTTCACACCGCGCCGACGGCGATTCGGATGCTGCGGAAGCTCGGTCCCCAGGAGCCGCGCAAGTACAAATACCATTTCAAGTCGATGACGACCGTGGGCGAGCCGATCGAGCCGGAGGCGTGGCGCTGGTATTACGACGAGGTCGGCAAACAGGAAGCGGTAATCACCGACACATGGTGGATGACCGAAACGGGAGGCTTTCTCGGCACCACCATGCCGGCGATTCACGCGATGAAGCCCGGCAGCTGCGGCCCCGCCGCGCCGGGCATTCATCCGGTCATCTACGATGAAACCGGAGTGGAAGTCCCCAAAGGGTCCGGCAAGGCGGGCAACATCTGCATCCGCAACCCGTGGCCGGGCATCATGCAGACGATCTGGGGAGACCGCGACCGCTACATCAAGACCTATTTCGCCAAGTACAACAAGAATCCTCGCAGCAAGGACTGGCGCGACTGGCCGTTCCTGTGCGGGGACGGCGCGGTGCAAGCGGCCGATGGCTATTATCGCATCCTCGGCCGGATTGACGACGTGATCAACGTGGCCGGTCACCGCCTCGGCACGAAGGAGATCGAGTCGGCCTGTCTCACCGTCCCCGAGATCGCCGAGGCCGCCGTCGTCCCGGTCCAGGACGAGGTCAAGGGACGCGTGCCCGAAGTGTACGTGGCGCTCAAGCCGGGCGTGCCGCCCAGCCAGGCCGTGATCGACCGCGTGATCAAGGCCAACGAAGAAGTGATCGGCAAGATCGCGCGACCCAAGCACGTGTACATCGTGCCGGATATGCCCAAGACACGCTCCGGGAAGATCATGCGGCGTGTGCTCGCGGCCATCTCGAATCGCCGAGACGTCGGCGACGTCACGACACTCGCCAACCCGGACGTGGTCGAGCAGATCCGCATCATGGTGCAAGGCAAGGAGAATACGACCACCGCGCAGGGAGAATTGCCGGAAGACATCGCGAAGTACGGCCAGGTAGAATAGGACGGGGGAGGTTGTCCCACCGACGTTACACCCTCCACCAACCCCCTTTAGAGCTCCACCTGGGTTCCCACCTCGAACACCTGGTTCGCCGGAATCTTGAAGAAGGCGGTGGCCCGCAGCGCATTCCGCGACATGAACGCGAACAACTCCTCCCGCCACTGGGGCATGCCCGGCCGGTCGGACGGGACGAGCGTCTCGCGGCCGAGAAAAAACGTCGTGCCCTCCGTCCGGATGTCGAGGGACTCCGCTCGGCAGCACCCCAGCACGTCCTCGATATCCGGATCGTCCATGAAGCCGTATCGAGCGACGACTGCGTGGAACCCCTTCCCCATGCGCTTGACCGTCACGCGCTCGGTCGGCTCCACATGGGGAACGTCTTCAGTGACCACGGTGAGGAAGACGACCTTCTCGTGCAGCACCTTGTTGTGGGCCAGGTTGTGGACGAGGGCCGGGGGTGTGTGATCGGCGGTGCCGTACATAAAGACGGCAGTGCCGGGCACGCGGGTCGGCGGCTCCGCCGCCAGGTCGGCGAGCAGCATCTTCAGCGGCACCGTCTTCTCCAGCATGCGCTTGGCGAGGATCTCGCGTCCCCGCTTCCAGGTCGTCATCAGCAGGAAGATCATCGCCGCAATGAGCAGGGGGACCCAGCCGCCGTAGCGGATCTTCAGCATGTTCGCGCCGAAGAACAGCAGGTCCACCCACAGGAACAGGCCGGACACGATCGCGGCGCGTGCGAAGCTCCAGCGCCACACTTCACGGCTCATCACGTAGAACATCAGCGTCGTAATGAGCATCAACGTAGACAAGGCCACGCCGTACGCGCCGGCGATGTTGCTCGAGGTGCGGAACGAGAGCACCAGGGCGCAGGTGAGCGCCATGAGGCCCCAGTTGACCGCGGGAACGTAGATCTGGCCGATCTCGCGGGACGACGTGTGCTCGATTCGCAGCCGCGGGCTGTAGCCGAGCTGCACCGCCTGGCGCGTCAGGGAGAACGCACCGGAGATCACCGCTTGCGACGCGATGATCGTGGCGGCCGTCGCGAGCGCGATCAGCGGGTACAACGCCCAGCTCGGTGCGAGGTGATAGAACGGGTTCACCGCGGCGGCGGGGTCGCGCAGCAGCAGGGCCCCCTGCCCGAAGTAATTGAGCAGCAGGCACGGGAAGGCGACCCCGAACCACGCCATCTGAATCGCCCTGTGGCCGAAGTGGCCGAGGTCCGCGTACAGGGCCTCACCGCCCGTGACCACGAGGAAGACGGCGCCCAACACCACGAAGCTGCGGTGTACATCCTCGGCGAAGAAGCGTAGGGCGTAGTAGGGGGAGATCGCGGCCAGCACGCCGGGCTGGTGGAGAATCTCGCTCAGCCCGAGCACGCCGATGGTGGCGAACCACACGAGCATCACCGGGCCGAACACGGCCCCGATCCGGGCGGTCCCGCGGCTCTGCAACAGGAACAGGCCGATCAGGATCACGAGCGTCCCGGGGATCACCCATGAGGCCAGCGCCGGGGCCGCGATCTCGAGTCCCTCCACGGCGCTCAACACGGAGATGGCTGGCGTCAGAGCGCCGTCCGCGTACAACAACGCCGACCCGAAGATCCCCAGGATGATCATGACGCGGCGGGGCGTCAGCCCTCGCGCCAGACGGCTGCCGTTGACGAGCGCCATGAGGGCGAGCACGCCGCCTTCACCCTTGTTGTCGGCCCGGATAATGACGATGTGATATTTGATCGTGACGACGATGACCAGTGACCAGAACACGAGCGACAGCACACCGAGCACGTTGCCGGGTGTGACCGCGATGCCGTGGGTCCCGTGGAACGCCTCGCGGATCGCGTACAGTGGGCTCGTGCCGATGTCGCCGTACACCACGCCCAGCGCCGCGAGCGCGAGCGTGAGGAGATAGCGACCGCGCCGGCTGGCCCGGGCGTCCGCGTGCGCCGTCATCAGGTCGTCGCGGGTGGGTGACGCAGTTCTGGGAGGGACAGCACCCAGATCGCGGTCGCGATCACGGCGGAAGCGACGCACCATCGGCAAATCTCGTGCAGCACGAACAGCTCGATCGCGGTGAGGTAGAGCGAGAACGCGAATCCCACGGTGGCGAGCGTCGCCAGCAGCACGGCGACGCGCCGGTCCACGGCAACGCGGGGCCGCAGGCTGGCCAGCCCGAGGGCCATCAGCGCCGCGTACCCGGCCACGCCGTACAAGGCCACGGGGATGCCGAACAGCTCGGCGTAGCGGCTCGCCTGCACGGACTCGCAGCTTCCGGTGCCGCACTGCAGCACGCCGAGCACGCCGATCTTGTAGAGCCAGAGATAGGTCGCGACGAGCAGCCCCACGAGCGCGAGGAGCACGATCGCCTGCCGCCGGATCACTTGTGTTTCTTGGTCAGGCTGTCGACGAGACCCTTGAAATCGTCCGAGGTGCCGCGTCCCGTGTACGGACGCCCGTTCACGAAGAAGCTCGGCGTTCCCCGCACGCCGACCTGCTCGCCTTCCTGCACGCTCGCGTCCAGTCGCGCGGCGTAGCGCTGGCCGTCCATGCACGCGTCGTACTTGTCGAGGTCGAGCCTGATGGCCTTGGCGAAGTCGCGGAACACCGAGCGCGGGTTCTTCCCCGTCTGGGCCCACTGGTGGTTGGTGAACAGCTGGTCGTGCATCTCCCAGAATTTGCCCTGCTCGCCGGCGCACTGGGCGGCGGAAAGTCGTGAAACCGCCACCGCACCTTACCCGTGGCGATCAACTGCTCGCGGATCACCGGCATCTGGACCGTGGCAAACGATGCGCAGAACGGACACTCGAAGTCCGAATACTCCGCGATCTCGACCCTCGCGGAGTCCGATCCCAGCGTAAAGCCGCGGAACGCGTCTGCCGCCGCGACCGGCGTCGCCGCACCTGGCGCGACGGACGGGGGCGGCGCGGGGCTCCGCTGCGACGTGTACCACAGCGCTCCGCCGCCGATCACGGCCACCGCCACCAGCAGCAGGTAGAACCCTTTCATTCGTTCCCAGTCCTCCGCCACGGTTCGTCGTCCTCGTCGTCGTCGAATCCGGCCGCGGCGTCGCGCTCCCGCCGCTCCGCCTCGTCCACGATGCGCCGACCCTCCGCGATCTCCGGCGTATCGTACGTCACCCGCACCTCATAGTGAAACAGCTCGCTGCGCGCGTTCCCCAGGAGCTTCTGGAGCTCCGGCGCGCCTTCGAGCAGCCGGCCCGTCCCGTCCAGCGCCTGAATCCGCTCGGCCAGCGCGCGCAGCATGGCGAGCAAGCGCTCGGCGCGGTCCGGTCCGTACACTTCTTCCGAGTGATCGCTCATGTGCCCGCCTTCCCTGATGTGTGCCACCACCCGCCCACCGCCCCGTCCATCATAATACCACCCCCGGCCCCCGTGGTCGGCCTTTGCGTGACGCAAAGCGCCCTATTACATTGCGGCGCCGATTGATCGGCCTCGTAGTCCCCGCGTTCCCGGTCCAGACAAGAGAGGAGCACCCCCGCATGACCAAGAAGCGTTCGGAACCTCGCAAGATGTCCACCCCCACCCCCTTCGAACAGGCCCGTGACGAGTTGTTCTCGCACATCCTGCGCTGCGGCGTGCTGGAAGCCACTCCCGAGCACCAGAAGGAATGGTTCGACGACACGATGCTGTACCTCGCCGAGCGCTACGATGCGCTGGACGAGCCGCAGCTGGCGGAACTGCGCGTGCTGGGCGAGCGCTACTGCCGGCCCGTGGTCGCCCGGAGCGCGCCCGTCGGCGCGAGCGCCTGAGCGTTACCGACCGGGAAGGTTTCTCCGGGCGCCCCTAACCGGGCGCCCTTTTAGTGAGGCCACAAGGACGGGAAGCGCCGGAACCGCCGCCCTAGGGCGAGCCGCACGCCGCCGCCCAATCCCAGCTCCGCGTACCACCCCGCCCGAGCACCCGGCTCCTGATCGACGCCCAGCAGGGCCGTCAGGTAGCTCGCACCCCGCGTGCCTTCCGACCCGACGAACGCCAGCCCCAGGCCACCGTACGGGCCCACGCCGCCACGCTCTAGCGGGCGGAGCAGGAACTGTGCGGTCGCCTCGAGGCGGACACCCAGCGCGCGCTCATAGTCGCCGCACGCGGCCGTGAACGCGAACCGTCCCTGACCTCCCGCACGCCGCGCCACTCCCAGCTCCGGACCCCAGAAACCGCGGTGCGCCAAGACCACCGTGGCCCCGGCACCGATCTCCGTGGCCCCGATGGCCTGGGCGCGCAGCGGCAGGGCCACGCCCGCGGCGAGCCCGGTCGCGGCGACCACGGCCCTAGCGAAGCGCGAGGTCGTAGGTGACGTGAATGTCGGGAGCGAGAGACGCGACGACCGAGCAATACTTTTCGAGCGAAAGATCGATCGCGCGGCGCGCCTTGGTCTCGTCCACCCCGACGCCGGAGAGCGTGAAGACGAAATGCATTGCGGTATAGCGTCGCGGCTGCTCCTCACGACGCGTCCCCCGCAGCGTGATCTCCAAGGCTCGCAAGGTCACGCGCTGCTTCTGGAGAATCAGCACGACATCCGACGCGGAGCACGTGGCCGCCGCAACCAGCAACATCTCGACCGGCGACGTGGCGACCGCGCCATCGCCATCCACCAGAACAGCCGGACGGCCGGACGGGCCAGCCTCGAACAGCAATCCTTCACGCCATCGNNCCCCCCCCCGTGAGTTCCCCCGCCGCGTCGTCAGGCCCACGTAGAATCGATTGTGGCTGAAGCCACCCATGCTGTGGTACTCGAGCAGCCAGTTGAAGGTGGACCGGTAGTGAGCCTCGAAGCCCACCACCAGGTTGGCCCAGAGGTCGGGACAGTCGGGGTCGGCGCCGCACGATTCATGTCCCACCAGGCTGAATCCCGCCCCCACGTACGGCGTCGCCGTCTGCTCGTCCCCGGTGAAGCGGTACAGCGCCTCCAAACTGCCGACGTAGCTGTTACGCCCGTTGAGGAAACCGACTTCACCCGACGGCCGGATCCG
>WNFJ01169010.1_pt1 | contig 11635 bp, 14 predicted proteins | sample 5400461 | NCBI WGS metagenome assembly WNFJ01 (sample SAMN13153349, study PRJNA577476) | soil metagenome | isolation source: 115 cm saprolite on Douglas fir-dominated hillslope | place: USA:California | collected 2013-09-17
ACCTGCATATCCATCAGATTCTTCCATTGATCCTGTTTGGTCACAACGGATTGAGCAGGAATGAGATATTTGAGCTCAGCATCGATTGCCTTGTCGACAACCTCACCGGGAAGGTCCGGAAATTCCTTGCGCGCGACTTGCTTGGCGAACGCCGGATCGGCGTAGGTTTTGCGGGAAGCTTGTTCAAACGAGGTAACGAGCGCCTGCACCATCTCCGGATTTTTCTGGATCGTCGTAGGCAGCACCATGATTCCAGTGTTGCAGAAGGGTCCGATATAGCTCGAGAAATCGAACACCACGTTGGCGCCTTGGGCTTCGGCGGCGGCGACGCTTGGTTGATACGCAATGGCAATATCAGCTTGACCGGCCAGCATGGCTGCAATTTCGGTACCTGGGTTCACCGGAACGATTGTCGCGTCCACCCCGACCTTCAGGCCCGCTTTTTCCAGCAGTCGCTTCGCAACGCTGTAATTGGTATTTGGTTCGGGCGAAGTAACGATTTTCAGGCCCTTGAAGTCTTTGGGGTCGGTGATTGGTTTGAGCGTTTTTGATACACCGAAATAATGAGCCCGCTGGACGACCGTGCCGACCACAACACCTGGGCCACCATTCTCCCGCGAAATCTGAGCCATCGTCGCATCACCGATCGCGAAGTCCGCCGAACCACCAAGAACAGCCGCGAAGGTCTGGGTGTCTCCGCCGGCGGCGCTCACTTTCATGTCGAGGCCGTTCTTCTCGAAGACCGTTTTTCGCGAAGATGCCGGCGTGCATACCGACGTAGAGATTGATGTACCCGAGATTATGGACGGCTTCGCTGAAGCGCACTTCCTTGAGAGGCGCAGCGGCAGCGCGATCCGAGCCGATGATGGGCGTAATCGCCAAGCCACCCGCAACGGCTGCGGATGTCGTCAGAAAATCACGGCGGCTGAGTGAGAAGCAGTCTGCGGTGAGAAATTGGTGGAACCTATCGATCATGGCTCTAGACTCCTCGGGAAATTGATCTTTGGTGAGGAAGCAAAGCTAGTCGGTTACCCGAGCAAGCTGCAAGATAAAAGAAGCGACACCAAAGTGTTCAGAGCTATGCCACGCCGTTTCATCATGTCACTGCTGCGACATAATGGTAGCAGCTTGAACGCTATTTGTGATTTTCGTGAGTTCTTGAGCGGCAGGATGATTAACCGCGCATCAGCCACATTCGGATAATGTCATTTTTGACATTATCGCTGCCCAAAGAAGCAGCGACTATCTGCGGGTTTTTTGAAATAGCCGACAGTGGCATCGATCTGACTCAATCAATGACGGCCGCGACGTTGAGCGAGTGCACCATGTGCAATCGAAACGCCGCCGGCAATGGCTCGGCAAGAGCTCGTCGTTGCCTTAAGGATTGACCCGTACCGAGGCAAAGCGTCCCGTGAGAGCGCCGCCGCATTTTTCCGCGGCAATCCCAATAGCGCGTTGTTGTTCGCGGGCCTTGTCACGGACTGGAGGCGCCGTCGTGCCCGTTGTTCGCTCGGGCGATGCGTTCTCGACGGGAACACGGAGACGCTCAACGAGATTGCTGACCAGCCCTCGCAAACGGAGATTCTCTGCCGCCAGATCTTTCATCTGCATGACGGCCGGAACGTTGAGACCACCAAAACGTCTGCGCCATCTATAGAAAGTTCGCAGCGATACTCCAGCAGTACTGCAAATTTCATCAACGGATACGCCGGCGCTCGCCTCATAGAGCAGATGAAGAATTTCATTTTCAGTGAATCGGGACCGTCTCATCGGATCGCCCTCGTGCAACTACTGTCTTAGGGATGACTTCAATCGCCAGCGGCGGCGGTCTCTCTCATCGTCTCGGTTCCACCGCATCAACCTAACACAATCGCATGCTGCTCAAAATACGTGCACAAACACGGCCGCCAACGTGTGGCGATGATGTTGGCTTGCCTCCAACATGACTGTCTGATTTCTTCCCTGGGCCTTCCGGAGAGATCAATGGCACGCCGCCACGAAATTCCCGCCTTGCCCGCAAATATGGTATGGGGATACCTCGACAGCTCGAGTCCGCCCGTACTATCCGTGAACTCGGGCGACACCGTCACCCTGCACAGTTTCCCGGCTGGCGGAAAAGAAACCTTGCCGGACGATTTGACGCTGGTGCCGGAAGATTACATGAGGGCGCTCGAGACGCTGCCTCACGGGCCTGGTCCGCATTTCATTACCGGGCCGGTATACGTGAGAGGCGCACAAGCCGGCGATGCGTTGCAGATCGACATCCTCGACGTGAGGATACGGCAAAACTGGGGTTTCGTCTCGATATTGCCGCTGCTTGGAACGCTGCCCGACGAGTTCACCGACTACGAGACCATCCATCCGCCAATCGATCGCGAACGCAATGTCTGCATCATGCCGTGGGGAACCGAGATTCCACTCGATCCGTTCTTCGGCATCGTCGCCACCGCTCCTCCTCCCAGCTGGGGACGATGCGGGTCCCCGGTGCCGCGCGCGTTCGGTGGCAATATGGACAACAAGGAACTTCGCGCCGGTACTACACTCTATCTGCCAGTCTTCAACGAGGGCGCATTGTTCTTTGCGGGCGACGGACACGCAGTTCAGGGCGATGGAGAAGTATGCATCACCGCGCTGGAAACAGGCGTTACCGGCACGTTTCGGCTCACCGTGCGAAAGGACATGGAATTAACCTGGCCGTTTGCCGAAAGTGCGACGCATCTGATGTCCATCGGACTCGACGAAGATCTCGACGACGCTGCCAAACAGGCGGTAAGGGAGATGGTCAAGCACGTGTGCGCGCGCACCAATCTGACGCGCAACGAAGCCTATATGCTGTGCTCGCTCGCGGGCAACCTGCGCGTGACCCAACTTGTTGACGGCAACAAAGGCATTCACATGCTTTTACCCAAATCGCATCTTTAGGAGCGATTGGTTACTACCGCGCGAAATGGAGCTTCACTGCTCATATCTTTTACGGTTGAGGCCGCCATCGGTTCGCGATCATTCCGATGTGCAACTCGCGACGTTCATCGGGCAAAACATGCTGGAAAAATTATTATTTGCCGAAGTCCTTTAGGCGACCGGTTCTGGAGCGTCAGTTTCCCGCCGTGACGTTCAACAATCTCCTTGGCAATCGCCAGTCCGAGGCCTGCACCGGGTCCAGACTTGCGCCGCGCCGCATCGACCCGGAAAAAGGGTTCGAATACGCGTGACATGCTTTGGTCGGGAATGCCTGCAGATGATCCGTTGGCGCGCGAAAGTGATAAGTCATCATGTTTCTGACAGCCTGTGGCCGAAAAAAGGACGCGCCCGCAGCGATTTCATTGAATCAACCGCTCACCACGGAGGATGGTCTGCCAAAAACTCTGGGCTATAATTAGAACGGGAATGCCGGATTCCGCGGTCGAGCGAGATGTGCACTGAGCTAAATGGAAGGCGGCTCTGGAACCAGACAACGTGTTTGGTGCCTACAATGACTGTCGCTATTTACTTCGGCGAGCTTATTTTCGCGACTGGCGTTGCGATCGTACTGCTGGCCACCTCAAGTTCTAAGCCATCGATTACTGTTGTTCTCTTCTGTTGCGGTCTAGTGGCATTCACGCTGGCCGAATACATAACTCATCGCTTCGTGTTGCATGCCATCGCGCCGGTACAGCACGGGATTCATCACGCACGCCCTCGAGACGCCATCGACAAGATCTTCTGGCAAATATGGCTGGCCTTCGTCGTCGTCTACCTGACCACGGGAGGCGCCGTTCTGGCCGGCGCTCTCGTCGCCTACGCCTGGTATTTACTCGTCCACTATTGCGCCCATCACAATCCGGCAATTCTCCCGGCTTCGTTGCTGAAACATCACCTTGACCATCACAGATTTGCGAAGCGAAACTACGGTGTCACCACCAAGCTTTGGGATCGTGTTTTCGGAACAATGCTTCGATGACGCGAAGCGACCCAACGAATCGGATGGCTCAGGCAACATTCGGAAATAAAGGGCGACGTTTGGAACAAGCTTCGGTCGCAAACGACCGGCAAAAACCAGGTGAATTTAGTCCTGTTGCCGGTAAGCGAGATGCTCAAGACAGCCCTTCCAACAAATGATCATCCTCGAAGGCATGCACTGGACATTGCGATCAAAGTCGCCGTCAGCGCGATATCAGCTTCCTGGACCGGCAAAGCCGCCAATCCTAACAGCGGTTCGATCTATTCAGGCAAAATGTCTGTTGAAGGTTCTACCCTCAGCACCTCGGGCTGCATCGTCGGTGGCCTGACACCAGACCAACTGGCGCCGTTCCAGCCTATCGGAGACGGCTTTGGAGAAACGCTAACAGGGCCCATGACAATCGCGCTGGTGAGGACAAGATCAATGTTTCGGAAAAGAGCAATCATTCATCGCATCCTGCGATACGCACTCTTGATGACAATTCATGCCACCGCACCGGCTTCTGCGGCGCAGAGCTTCGATGACGTGGCTGGTTCATGGTCAGGTAGCGGTTCGATGAAGCCCAAGGACGGACCACGCGAGCGTGTCCGGTGCAAAGTTGACTACGTTGTCAAGAACGCGGGTCAGTCCGTGAAAATGAATGTGCGCTGCGCCAGCGATGCTTACAAAATGGATTTGAGTGCCAATATCGATGAAAACGGCACCGCCCTTTCGGGTAACTGGTTTGAAAGTCAGTATCGCCAGGGAGGCAAAGTCTCAGGGCAGAACGTCAACGGTCTTATCGAAGCGAAAGTCGAGAGCGCTACAATCATTGCCTTGCTGACAGTTCGCACAAATGGGAACCGCCAATCATTCGTCATGGAAGCACCCGGAGCGTGGGTTTCGCAAGTTTCGATCGACCTTGTTCGAGACCCCCGATGAATGTGCCGCGCTCGATAATGTCCACTTGGGAGCTGAAGTGTGTTGAAGGTGGCCGCTTCACCCAAAACCCATTCCCCATCTGGGTCGGGGCGCCGAGTGTCGGCTTTGTCGATGGTAGCGGGAGAGGGACTCGAACCCCCGACCCCAGGATTATGATTCCCGTGCTCTAACCAGCTGAGCTACCCCGCCACGGCGTCCGCCGTCACGGCTTTATATACCGCAGTCGCGAACGCGCGGCATATAAGAAGCCGGTCAAGGGCATGTCAAGCAAACCCGGCTATTCCGCCAAGTACTTGCAAACCGCGACTATTTCGGCCGGACGCTGGGATCGCCGCCGGGGCTGCCGGGCGGAGGTATCACCGGCGTGTTGCCGGTATCGGGTGTCGGTGCGCGGATTTCCGGGTCAACGCCGGATGGCGGGCATAACACGCCATCGGACCTCGCCAGTTTATCGCCCAGAGGCTCGGACCGCTGGCCGGTCGTCGTGCCTTCCGGCGAGACGGTGCCCCGCGGCGGCACCGGTTGCATCGGCGCACAATCGTTTGCGCGCGCGGGCGCTGGCGGTGCCGTTTGGGCCGGCGGCGTCGCCGGCGCAGGCGGAGCTTGCGCGCTCGCCGTCCCGGACGCCGCCATCAGCATGCATGAGAGAAAGAGCGTGTGGTTCATTCTCATGCAGGGAAAACGGCCCGCACGCGCGGAGGTTCCGCATAAAATCGGAGACCTCAGGATTTGCGATAGCGGATCAGCGAAAAATGCCCCATCGGCGGCATCGGCCGGCGCTCGGTCAGGCTGACGCCGCCGTTTTTTGCCGCCCAATCGGCCAGCCGCGCCCATGGAAATTCCGGCCGCCAGCCGAGCCGCCGCGCCAGCGGCGCGAACGCCAGTTCGAAGATGCGGCGCGGGCCGCCGATGTGATTGACCAGAATGAGTTCCCCGCCGGGTTTCAGCACGCGGATGAAATCGTCGAGCGTGGCTTCGGGATCCGGCACCGCGGTGATGACATATTGCGCCACCACCGCGTCGAAAGACGAATCCGGGAATGCCAGACTCTTGGCATCCATGACCGCGAGCATCTCGACATTGCGAAGACCCAGCGCACGCACGCGCTGCTGAGCCTTGCGCAGCATCGGTTCGGAGATATCGACGCCGCATAATTTCGTGGTAGGCGAATAATCCGACAGTGACAATCCGGTGCCGACACCGACATCGAGTATCCGCCCGCCGATCTTGTCGGCCTCGGCGATGGTCGATTGGCGCCCATGGTCGAAAACCTTGCCGAACACCAGATCGTAGACCGGCGCCCAGCGCTCATAAGCCTTTGCGACCCCCGCGCGGTCGATATCTGCAGCCATGCCCCGCCCCGAATATTTTATCCGCGCATTGCCTCGAGCGGCTGCGGCCGCGACGGGCCTTTAGCCGCTGCGCTCTTCGCGGTCGCGCTTTGGATAAATCCGCCGCCGAGCACGCGCGCCTGGCCTAAGGGTGCATCGTAGAACACGCAGGCCTGGCCGGGGGATACGCCCTCTTCGCCTGCGACAAGCTCGACTTCATAACCGCCATCAGCCGCGCGCAGCCACGCCGGCTGCGGCGCGCGGGTCGATCGCACACGCACGAAAATCTCCAGACCGTCGCCGACCGCGCGATCGAACGCGCCGTCACCAATCCAGTTGACATCGCGCAGCACGATGCGATCCATCCGCAGCGCCTCGCGCGGGCCGACCACGACGCGGCGGCTGGCTGCCTCTAACCGCACCACATACAGCGGCGCGCTGGAGGCGATGCCTAATCCCCGCCGCTGGCCGACGGTGAAATGAACGATGCCCGGATGCCGGCCGATGGCACGGCCGTCGAGGTCGACGATATCGCCGGGCTCGATGGCATTCGGCCTCAAGCGGCCGATGATGTCGGTATAGCGTCCGGTCGGCACGAAGCAGATGTCCTGGCTGTCCTGCTTGTCCGCGACCGGCAGCCCGAAGCGCCGCGCCAGTTCGCGCGTCTGCGGCTTGGTCATGTCGCCCAATGGAAAGCGCAAATAGTCGAGTTGCTCGCGCGTGGTCGCGAACAGGAAATAGCTCTGGTCGCGATCGGCATCGGCGGCACACATCAGCGCGCGCGATCCGTCGCCCATGCGGCGCGAAGCTACATAATGTCCGGTGGCGAGCGCCGACGCGCCCAGTTCGCGCGCGGTCGCCAGCAAATCGCGGAACTTGATCGAGCGGTTGCACTCGATGCAAGGCACCGGCGTCTCACCCGAGACGTAGCTGGCGGCGAAATTGTCGATCACCGATTCACGAAAACGGTTCTCATAGTCCAGCACGTAATGCGGAATGCCGATCCGCTCGGCGACGTTGCGTGCGTCGTGGATGTCCTGCCCGGCGCAGCAGGCGCCCTTGCGATGGGTAGCCGCACCATGATCGTAAAGCTGCAGCGTGATGCCAACGACATCGTAACCCTCGGACTTCAACAGCGCGGCCGTCGCCGAAGAATCGACGCCGCCGGACATGGCGACAACGACCCTTGTGTCCTGTGGACGGCCTTCGAGATCCAGACTGTTGAGCATGGTTCCGCTCATTGATGCGATCGTGGTGACGTCAAACGCTTCGCAATCAGGAAGCCATTTTGGCGATTAGAAAGCCCGTTTGCGATTAGAAAGCCATTCTGAGCTTAGAAAGCCTTGGAGCGGTTCCTAAAAAAGCCAATTCGCCTTATCGGAAACGGCTGAAAAGCTACTCTCTAATATAGGCCGTATTCTCGGGAGGCAATCACACCAACCGCTTTTGCATGCCACAAACGGCAAATCTTGCCGCCGGGCAGAAAAGGGGATTGCCGGAGCGGCTCCGTAGTTCCCGCATACCCGCATAAGTTATTGAAACGTATTGATATTTTTTAGAGCTTGGGGTGGCCCGGTCCTTGCTGATCTCAGGTCCAGTTTCACTGCAAGAGGCCGCCCGTGAATAGCGTCACGTCAGAAGCAGCAACAAGCCTGTCTTTTCAAGGCGCGACCCCGCAGAGGCCCGTGCGGTCCGACCAATCGTCCGGAAAGGACAGTTTCGGGGCGCTGGTCGACAGCAGCAAGCCCGCCGGCACCAGCAACGATCGCGCGACCTCAGCCGCACAGCAGCAATCCGCATCGCAGCGCCGCGCCGACGACGCGTCGGCAACAGCCGCGGACAACGCACGATCGCGCGACGCCGCGGCTGCCGACCAGGCAGCAAGGAACACTTCGGACAATCGCAACGCCGCCGCCAGACAGCTCTCCGACGCAAACGCCAACACCAATGCCGACGCTAACGCCAACGCCGGCGCTGATGCGGTCCAGCCGTCCGCGGCGAAGTCCAGCGCCTTGAAAGCCGGCGCCCTGAAATCAACCGAAAAGTCCTCTTCCGACAAAACTTCTGCAGCCGATTCTTTAACGGTTGCTGCCGCCTCAGCGCAGCAGGGCGGACTGTCCGCAATGACGCCGAACGCCGTCGCCGTTGTGATTCCCGTTGCCATCGCGTCGACGGATATTCCCACAGCAACGCCTGCGGCCGGCAATGCCACGGCGCCGCTTGCGATTGCGGCGGCGGCAATCGCTGCCAGTTCGTCGGCCGCCGCCGCATCGGCCGCATCGTCACCGCAAATCAAAATCGATTCGGAGGCAGCCGCCGCCCCGACCGCACCGGCAGCCGCTACCGCAACCACCTCGGATGCGGCCGCGACTGCAAAGATCGCCGTTCAAGCGGCGGCAACAGCGGCGGTCGCCACGCCCGTGAAGCAACAGGCAACGCAGACCGACGCAACCCGGCACCCGTTGCACCGAAAACCACGATGCCCAAGGCTCCGGTCGCGACGCCAACAAAGATCGCGGCATCGGGCGCCCCAGATATCGCGCCGGGCACATCAGATCCGTCCGCAACGGCCACACCGGCCGATGCGGTTCACATCAATGTCGCGCAACAACCGGCCGTCGCAGGCAAACAGGAGGCCGGAAACGGCATTGTTGACGCGGCGAAAGCAGATGCCTCCGCCAGCTCCTCATCGATATCAGCAGCTGTCGTATCGGCCCATGAGCATTCGCCAGTCACCGGGACGGCACATACGCTAACCGATTCAGCTGATACAGGCGTGCAGGCGACGGGAACGATCCAACCGCAGCTCCCCTCCGCGGCAGCCACGGCCCCTCCCGTGGGACCATTGAGCGTCATGCCGGCAACGAATACGGCCGTGCCATTGAGCGGGCTCGCGCTCGAGATCGCGGTCTCGGCACGAAGCGGCAAGAGCCGCTTCGAAATCCGGCTCGATCCGGCCGATCTTGGCCGCATCGATGTTCGCATCGATGTCGACCGCAACGGCCAGGTGACTTCGCATTTGACGGTCGAAAAACCGGAAACGCTGTCGATGTTGCGCCAGGACGCCCCCCAGCTGCAGCGCGCACTGGATGACGCCGGGCTCAAGACCGGCAACGGCGGCCTGCAATTCAGCCTGCGCGACCAGTCCTCTTCCGGCCAGAACAACGGCAACGAAACCGGCCGCAACGCGCAGCGACTGGTCATCAGCGACGAAGAAGCGATCCCCGCGGCGGTTGCGGGGCGAACATATGGCCGCATGCTCGGATCGAGCAGCGGCGTGGACATCAGGGTCTGAGGAGACGAACATGACAGCAGCAGCAGGCGTGGCCAGCCACGTCGTTTCGGGGACGACGCCACTACCGACCTCATCTTCGGCCGGGTCTTCTCTGAGTTCGAACACCGGCGGCACGCTCGCCGGAAATTTTCAGACATTTCTGACGCTGCTAACAACGCAATTGCAGAACCAGAATCCGCTCTCGCCGCTGGACACCAACCAGTTCACCCAGCAGCTGGTGCAGTTCGCATCGGTGGAGCAGCAACTCAAGACCAACGATCAACTGACCACGCTGGTGTCGCTGCAGCAGACCGCCCAATCGACGCAGGCGCTGACTTTCGTCGGCAAGACCGCGGTGGTCGACGGCAGCACCGCGGCGCTGACCAACGCTTCGGCCACCTGGAATCTGGGTGTTCCGACAAATTCCAACGTCACCATCTCCATCGCCAACAGCACCGGGCAAACGGTCTTCACGGGCAGCTACGCGGTCAACGCCGGCAACAAACAGCCCTTCACCTGGAACGGCAAGGGCAATGACGGCACGCAGTGGCCGGATGGCAAATACAAGCTGACCGCTACCGCAGCCGACACCGCGGGCAATTCGGTGGCTGTCTCCACCCAGATACAGGGCGTGGTCAGTTCTGTAGATCTCACCCAGTCGCCCCCTTTACTGTCGATCAACGGCCAAACCTACACGGTCAGCCAGATCAAGAGCATCGCCGCTAACTAGTCCGCGCGCGCGATCGAGCTTCGAATTGATTGTCAGTTCATTCACAGTCCGCTTCAGCCCGGCGTCTCCAGACGCCGGGCTGAGGGTTCTGGAGGCATTTTCAAGGAGATTCGTATTCAAGCCTTGGGCTTAGGCAAATTTTAAGTCGCGCGGCGTAGGTTGTCACCGTGAGTTCAGTGGTTGAGAGTTTGTGAGTACGCCATGACAGAACCCCATCGCCCGAGGGTAAAATACGTCATCGGGCCTGACGGCAGTCCGTTAACAATTGCGGATCTGCCCGCGCCTGGGACCAAACGGTGGGTAATTCGCCGTAAGGCCGAAGTCGTTGCCGCGGTCCGCGGCGGCCTGCTCTCCCTTGAGGAGGCTTGCAGCCGCTACACGCTGACCGTCGACGAGTTCCTTTCCTGGCAGTTTTCCATCGATCAGCATGGCCTTGCCGGACTGCGCACCACCCGCATCCAGCAATATCGCCAATAAGCGCTGTTCGGAAGCGGCGGCATTTGACGAAAATCGGCCTCGCTTTGCGAAGCCGATTTTTTGCATGCTGAACTTTTGCCACGGCCCTTAACCTTCGTTAACCATATCGAAACCATCCCATAGGCAATAATTGCCCAGTCGGCTCTTGGGGCCGAATCTCAGGGGCGGTTGGTTTGCAGGGTCTTGCAGGTTTCCTAAAAGGTCTGGGCGCTTCGCGGTTGATGGCGATGGTCGCGGTGACAGCCGCGCTGATCGGTTTCTTCGCGTTTGTCATTATGCGGGTCACCACGCCGCAGATGACCACCCTCTTTACCGACCTCAGCGTCGAGGATTCCTCCGGCATCATCAAGGACCTGGAACGCCAGGCCATTCCCTTCGAACTGCGCAACGATGGCGCCGTGATCATGGTGCCGAAGGACAAGGTCACGCGGCTGCGCATGAAGCTTGCCGAGGGCGGCTTGCCCAAGGGCGGCGGTGTTGGCTACGAAATCTTCGACAAATCCGACGCGCTCGGCACCACCAGCTTCGTCCAGAACATCAATCATTTGCGCGCGCTTGAGGGCGAGCTTGCCCGTACCATCCGCGCCATCGACCGCATCCAGGCGGCCCGGGTCCACCTGGTGCTGCCCGAGCGGCCGCTGTTTTCGCGCGAGACGCCCGAACCATCGGCCTCGATCGTCGTGCGCGTGCGTGGTTCGCTCGAACCGCAGCAGATTCGCGCCATCCGCCACGTGGTCGCCTCCGCCGTCAACGGCTTGAAGCCGCAGCGGGTGTCGATCGTCGACGAAGCCGGCCAATTGCTCGCCGACGGCGCAACCGGCGATACCGATAACGCCATCGGGGACGAGCGCCGAGCCGGATTCGAGAAGCGGATGCGCAATCAGGTCGAGGCAATCGTGTCGTCGGTGGTCGGGGCCGGCCGCGCCCGCGTCCAGCTCTCGGCCGACTTCGACTACAACAAG